>Ga0160420_100007_pt1 | contig 156801 bp, 161 predicted proteins | sample CelAP2metagpilot_FD_108197 | JGI IMG/M metagenome (GOLD analysis project Ga0160420, IMG submission 108197) | Phycosphere-associated microbial communities from algal ponds in Kailua-Kona, Hawaii, USA - Cellana AP2-5-5 metagenome pilot | ecosystem: Engineered > Artificial ecosystem > Aquaculture...
CAACAACAACAACAACAACAACAACAACAACAACAACAACAACAACAACAACAACAACAACAACAACAACAACAACAACAACAACAACAACAACAACAGCAGCAGCAGCAGCAGCAGCAGCAGTGATAGTAATGATGCTGGTGGTGGAGGAGGAGGAGGAGGAGAAGGAAGAGGAGGAGAGGGAGGAAGAGAGGGGGGCGGACCGATTGAGGGACGACGTGTGCGAAGTCGGTTGGGCTTGGATAGCAGCAGCAACAGTAACAGCAACAACAGCAATAGTGTCACCACATCAAGGACGGCCACCACTACCCACAGGAACGGCAGTGACACAAGCAGCAGTTACAGCAGCAGCATTCGCAATGGCAGTGGCAGCAGGACGAGCAACAGCCGCAGTAATCGAGGACTTGGCAGTAGCTCCAGCAGAAGCAGTAGCAGCAGCAGCAGCAGCAGTAGTAGTAGGAACAGCAATGGGAATCGGGCCCCGCATCTTCGTTCCCAGGCCCGTGAACGCTCCCCCTCCCCAGAAACGGCTTTTCGTCGCTTAATAGCCACAGAAGGTGCAGCCGCTCGTAGTGCAGCGGTCGCAGCGGCGTCGGCAGCAGCAGGAGCAGCAGCGCATGGGAGAGGGATGGTGGGATTGGGTGAGATTCACATTCATGCATTTGTGACTCCGATGGGTACGATGATGGGAGGAGGCGGAGGAGGCGGAGGAGGCGGAGGAGGATACAGCAGCCGCAGTGGTAATGCGAGTTCAGCTGCTTCCGCTGGGGTTGCTGGTGGTGTGGGTGGAGGGAATGGAATGAGAGCAGCAGCTCCGGCATCGACTGTAGCAGCAGCGACGGCGGGAAGCAGTATTCCGGAATCATTACTTTCTTCGTCCTCTTTCTTGCCCTCTTCCTCCTCCCTTCCTTCGTCTACGTTTCGGAACACCCCACTAGATGGAGGAAATTTAAATTTTGGGCCACCATTCTTCCAGCGACAGCAGCAACAACAACAACAACAACAACAACAACAACAACAACAACAACAACAACAACAACAACAACAACAACAACAACAACAACAACAACAACAACAGCGAGATCCATCAAACATTTGGAGCCCGCCGGACATTGGAAGAGATGATTCCTCTATGTTTAATTCGGGTGTCTTACACATCCCTTCGTCCTTCCATTCCTCTTCTTTACGTCAACCTCTCTCGATGGGTGGTAGTGAAGAAGTGGGAGGGGGAGCAAACGGAGGGGAGGAATTACGGAGAGATGGTGTGGAGACCGACGAGGAGAGAGGGCGGGAAGGAAGGCGGGAAAGAGAGCAGCGCAGTGAGGCTGACGATGGTGGGGCCAGTAGTCCGTTGTCTTCTTTCTTGCCATTCTTGCGGCGGTTTTCTCGGTATGGTTGATGTAGAGAGAGAGATGTGAGGAGGATGCACGGGAGGGATGAAGACATGAGCGGTGATAACAAGTAAAGGGAGGACATAGAGAGACTAGGGATACCAGAAAGCATCAGGAACTACAACATAGAAAAGATAGCGATCTAATGAGGATCAAGGGAAGTTACCAACGATGTGAAGAGAAGGAATAGAGAGCGGAAGGAGTAGAGGAAGGAGGGGTGAAGGTATACGTATAAAGCAGGGATAGGGTTAACAACAGCGCTGTCTAGAACGAAACGACGCCGCAAGGCTGAACCATAGAAAGCAGTGTAGAGGAGGTATACGCTACAGGACATACGCGTTCAGCTAGATGATAGGCTAGAGTGTGTAGGCCAGAAAGTGTACTAAAAAAATCATTGCGGTAAAGCAGTTACAGCAGCCGCCTAAGAATGTCGAAATGTACAGCCAGCCACCCCTTTTCTTAAAGCGTGTTTTCTAATATAGTAAGGGGAAACCGCTGCTCAGAAGGTGATGAAGACTTTCACAGATGTAGCCAGCATATCAAATAGTTTTTCCCACACTTGAGGAATAGCGGGAGGGACAACGTGGGAGAAAACAGATTTTTAAAAATGAGGAATACCTTTGCTACCCCTCATTGGTTGATTGGTTGGGGATCCAAGAGGGTTGAATGGTGTGTTTGGAGGAAAATTACTCCTTTCAATTTTTGATGAATTGTTTTTGTCTTGGTTACTGTACTGAAATTTGCTGCTCCTCAGCTGAATTTCGTCAATATAAACGTGTAGAACATCTCACGGGCGTTTTGGCATACGCGTCTGAAGTGACATTTGTAAAGAAATTAAAAGATTATATGCATCCATAAATATGCCCAGTGCAAACAAAGTAAAGGAGAGGTTGGTGCACGACTCTTGAAGTTTTCTTTTCCCCATTCGGGCAAACCTTTATTCTCATTCCAGCTCATAAGAAAAATGCCGAGACTGACGGGCCTGAGGCATGCTTTGGACGACCCGGTCTTTGTGACGCTCTTTCATAAGGTGAAGGAGCAAATCAATTTTCGTCAGGACTATTTTCATTACAATGAAACCACCAACATGGCCGGCCCTCTACGGTGACTTTGACAAGAATATTACACATGAATTTTGAGTAACGGACTGTTACCCCCGTATGACAACCAGAAGCACCACATACGTCGCCTGCCCCGAGTGAAAGCCTTGTCTGTCGGGCGCGCCATCTATTGTACATTTAACGCTTTCGCGTAAATATGGCCTGTCACTGTCTCAGGCATGCATTTTTGGCGCTTAAAGCGCTTCTAATGCCGTCCTGGTCGCCTGCTGCCAGTCTCTCCCTCTCTGGCCCATGCACTTGTGTTCCATGTCCGCACGCCCTGCAAGCGAAGAAACCAGTACAGCCGTGTCCAATGCACGCCTTCGCTTCAACGCTTCGGCGCTATGAACATATAAGTATAAACACACAGGTACACCGAAACACTCGCGCCTTGACCACAGGCATTCCTAAACCACTATAGCCGGGGGGGCGACGCGATCCTACAATTCCATGATCGGTACGTTTGCCTTCGGCACTACCCTGGAAAGTATGGTTGTACCTTTACTTGTACAGGCTGCATATATCAGGAGCTGTCGTTGTGGTGGTGGGAATGAGGATAGAAAATGGATTTGCTCTAGTGCGCGACCCTATACCCAAGTCCCTCGCCCAGCACGCTCTCGTTCCCTTCTCTCGTTTACACACAATTTGTCGACGGAATGTGATCCATGCTCCATTTTCCATGCCCGCTCTCCAACTGAACTTCTACTTCGCCTGATTTATCCCCACGCTCGCTTGTGACGCCCTCCACAACCGACGAGCAATATGTCATTGTCCGGTTTTCACTTGCCTTTGTGACATGTTTGGTAGGATATATGCAAGACTAGGAGTTGGGGACTAAGGTAGCGTTGAAATGGACGGTGATGACGGTCATCATCACTATAAATGTGTCGCAGATTTGGGCGATGTATTGCTTGGTGGCTTTTTATCATGAGTTTGCGCACGAGCTGAGAGCAATCAACCCGTTTTGGAAGTTTGTGGTGGTCAAGGCGGTGATCTTCATGTCGTTTTGGCAGGGGTTGGTGTTAAGTGGAATGGCCCGAGGAGGGATCATTACCAGTTACATGGATTATAGCAAATTGCGTGTGGAATCCAGAACTTGCTAATTTGCATTGAGATAGCGGTGATTATTGTGGCGCATATGTGGGTTTTCTCGTACAAGGACATGGAAATTATCGTCAGTAAGTAAAAGGAAGGGAGACAGCGGAGGGAGGAGTCGATAGCAAGGTGTAAATCAACTAGAATAACGTCACACTTACACACATGACCTTACTAACAGAACCCGAAGATATGAAGGCCCGTACCCCATGGACGGCATGGGTTGACATTTTGCCCTGGGATATGGTGAGCGATTTCCAGGAGATCGTTCTCAACGGCTTTGGCATCTGCACCAAGATGCAAAAAAAGTCTACGCCGGCTTTGAGCCCTAAAAAGGGTGCTACACCGGTGATTGTAACTCCATGAGGAGGGAGTGGAGGAGAAGGAGGAGGAGACGGATTGATGAGTGTGTGTGAGCTGGAAGAGGGATGGGAAGGCTCGGCTTCGGCCTGTGTGGGCTGAGATAGAAAAAACCACGGAGAAAAAAATCAACAGCATGGGCGCGTCGAAATAAAATATGCGTCGTGAAAGGATGGTGTCCTTTGTCATGTGATAAGGGAGAAAGAACCAGGGAATAGTGTGAATGGCCGAAGGTCTTCATTAATAAACATGATACAGAGAATATTTGGAAAGAATATGGATTAATTCAGGCAAAGTCCTCTACGGACAACAACGCTTTACGATTACATTTTTTACAAGCCATATGCTTTGGCTACATTTCTTGCAAACATTCAATAAGCACTATTTGTCTAAACTTTACAACCTCTCACGTACTTTCCATCCCATACTATTTCAGAAAAGCCCCCAACCTGCATTCCTATTGTTTCCCTCCGCCTGCTCCGCACCCTTCCTCCATCTCACCGCCAGCGCATCGCCCGTCAGTGTCTTGATATGCTCCGTCGAGCACATACCTCTCCCCACCAACTGTTCAGCCACGGCCTGCGTATTAAATATAGGGACGTGCGTTCTCAAAAACTGTAGTAATCGTCCAATATCTGCGCAGCGAGTTGCTTGTTGGGATGGAGGACCGGAGCTCGCGAGGGTGATGATGGTTTTGCTGAGTGTCTTCGCAGTACGGGGCCATAAAAAGCGATAATAGGCGGGCCAGCGGGTCTTTATACGGATGCCCACATTAGCTGATGATGGTGGTAATGGAGAGGTGAGAATGGAAGTAGGGAGAGAAGGCGGAGCTGTTTGCGAGGTGAAACTCTTGTCAATGCGCTTTGACGTCCGCGAGACCGATTGCTTCCCAGGTCCTACTCTTCCTTTCCCTCGTTTGATCTCTTTGTTCGCAGCACCTGCTGCCGCCATCGTTGTCGTTGTTGAGCCCACCGCAGCAGCAGCAACGGTTCCAGCACCGTCATCGTCACTCGCCAATCCCACCAAATAATTCAACAAAGCCATCGCCTCCACCCCCTGCCCCTCCCCAACCAACGCATTCGCCATAGTGATGTACGAAAAAATGTCCGGCTTGACCTCAACCCCTTCCTTCGCCGTTCTCTCGACCTGCAACTCGGCAAACACCTCCCGAACCCCGGCCAGATCTCCTGCCCTCGCACAGGCTTCCAAAGCCATATTGAACGAATCCGCATCGCGCGGAATTCCATTATCACGCATTTCCTTCAAATATCTCAAGGCAGTCGCCGACGCCCCATCGTCAAATCCCCCCTTCCTAGTTGCCAAGACAGCGATTTCCGAATTATATGTGTGCATGACCTCCAGATCCCTCCACTTCCGCATCGCCGCCCTAAACCGGCCCCCCTCCTTTCCTCGCTCTCCCAAGCTGGCCTCCCGGCACGCCTCCATCGCCGCATTGAAACACAACATGTCAGGGGTCAAACCCAATCCTTCCAAATCTTCCATCAACCTTAAAGCCTCCTCCCCCTTCTCCCCCTCCCTTGCACACAATTCCAACATTATCGTGAATGACTCCACACTCGGTATAATATCCCCCCTTCCCCTCATTTTTTCAAATACCGTCCGTACCTCCCCCTCCATCCCTGACTGCGCACACGCGTCCATTACAGCATGATAGGCCTCTGCATCAGGTGCTATCTCCCTCATCTCCATCTCCTCCAGTAAGTTCAAGGCTCGGGTAGGCTCAATCCTCTTACTACACATGGTCAACAAAGCCCCATACGCCTTCCCCCACGCCATAGTAGAATGCCCTGCTGCCGCTCCTGCTGCTGGTGCTCCTGCTATGTCAGTACTCGCGACCCCTTCTATGCCCTCCTTCAGAAACCGCCTCGCCTCTTCCCACCTTCCCATTTCTGCGTATGCCCTAGCCACTAGATGCGGAGCCCTCATCGCTGTGGTAGGCAAGCCCATATCTTTCATCCGCTCGTGCAACCGAAGCACCTCCTCCCAGTCCTCCCTCCGCGCACACACGTTCATTAAATCAGCAAAGGTGCCCAAGCCAGGTTGCAACAACGGTTGAATGTTACTCCTCTTCCCACTAGCAGCACCACCAGCGGCAAATGTGCCCATTATCTCGTAATCTTCCTCCTCCTCGTCCTCCTCCTCCCACCTTGCCACCCTCCCCACCCTCCGCCAAGCCTCCTCATATTCCCCCTTCTGATACCAACACTGAAAAAATGCACTCAAAGTCCTATCGACGGGTATCACGCCGTTGGCCACCATTTCCTGCAACAGATCCGCCGCCAATTCTGCCTGTCCTGCCCTCGCCAGCACATCCATCAGTTGCGTGTACATTTGCCCGTCGACCTCTAGCCCCCTCTCCAACATCTCTCCGTACAATTTCAGAACGCTCTGCCATTGTCTTGCTTGCCAACAACACCGCAAAACAGTTCTATACATTGTGGCATCAGTGGGAATCCCCTGCTCGTTCGCTTCCTCCAACAGTCCCAAGGCATCCCTCCATCTATTCCTTGCTAAACAAGATTTAGCCGCCGCTGAATAACATACCACGTTAGGGACCAAACCATACGAACGCACACTTGCCAACACTGCCAATGCCTCATCCGTTCGATTCGCTTCGGCGCATGCATTAATTACCGTTGCAAAAAACCGTAAGTCCAAACCTGTTTGATGCGTCCTCGCCTCTCCAACTGCTGCGTGTAGGTAAGTCGGGAACAGATCCCACCTCCCCGCCTGCGTTGCCTGATGCAACACCTGCGTCCAACACTTGATATCCGGTCGTAGTCCCCCTGCTCGACACGAATCAAACAATCCGAAGGCCTCATCCCACCTCGAAGCCCCTGACAAGGCTTCCATTACAGTCACACATGCCAGAACATCAACCGTCATCCCCTTCCCCTCCATTATTTTTAACACCTCCAATGCCCGATCCGGTTCTTGAAACCTCGCACACGCCCTTAACACCGCCGTATACGTAACCAAATCAGGCTCTACTCCCCACGCGGGCATCAACTTCAAAAATTCCATGCTACTATAAACCGGCCCTCGTTTGGCCAATGTGAACAGTACCAACCTCGCAGTTTCCGCATCGAGCGGCGTCCCCTGCTTCTGCATCTGGCCAAGTACAGTTCTAACTTGATCTAGTCTCCTTTTTTCTAGTAAAAGACGAAGGACAATGAGGTACGAAACCCTCCCTACCCTCAAGCCCCACCCATGCATCCGTTCCAGCACTTCCATACACTCCCCCCATTCCCCCGCTTGGTGACATGCACTCAACACCACCCCCACATGTTCATCCTCCACGCTCCGCCCTTTCTCCACCATCTCATTCAAAAGCGCCACCGCCTCCCTCCACATCCCCAAAGATTTATACATCCTTCCGACTTCAAAATCCAAATCCGCATCAGGTATCAGCCCAATCGCCCGCGCTGTGGCTATCCATGGCAGCCCCCTCGCAGGCGTCCTACTAAAGCGATAAAATTTCACGGCCACTTTCGCCGTGAACAAGTCCACCATCCGAAATTGCAGCAAGGCATCGACAAGAAAAGATGACGAATAAAACTTGCCCCGTTCGATTGTCGAGGCCAGTGCCTGCGTGAATCCCTCGTGTCTCCTCCCCTTCATCACCGCCGGCATGGTCAATGACCCCCCAGGATTCGTAGACAACTGCGCCCTTATCACCTCTATGACAGGCATCCACCTCCGGTCCGTTGCTGCTGCTTTTGCTACTAATGAAGCCATGAATGCATCGACATCTATCCTTTTCTCACGCATCCCCCCCAAGATTTCTAGGGCCAAATCAGGTTCATTTCTTTGGGTTGCCGCATAAACCACCATACGTGACAGCACCGTGTCGAGCAACTGGCTATGGCACAGCAAGGCGGCAGACTCCTCCGCTTGCTCCCATTGACGGTTGGCCAGAGCACGGACAAGGTTGATGACGTGCCCGATGTCTATTTCTGCTTCCCCGTCATCGTCTTCAGAGAGTTTCGCCACCTCCTCTTCCTCCTCTTCCATCTCCTCCCCCTGCTGCTGCTGCTGCTGCTGTTGCTGCTGCTGGCCACTATAGTGCGCGCGTAAACTCGTCAGAATGAGCAGAAACTCTTCAGGTGCCGATCTTTCCCATTCCTTCTTGTTGCCACCTTTGCCGCTGCTCCGTCGACGGCCAGGGGAGGTGGAGTATTGAGGGGCGGAAGAAGAGGGCGACGATGGTGCGAATTCTGTACGAGCAGCGGTTGTGACATCGTTGCTTTTCCACATGTCCTCTCCAAACCATGAGGGTGCCGCCGCGCCCTCTTTAGTGGCGGCGAGGGCGAAGTTGAGAAGGGGGCGTTGGCATGGTGGTAGAGCCCGGGGAAGGAGGAAGGCCTGGGTGCTGACGGCTAGATACAAGAGCGCAAGCAGCAGCTTACTGGAAAGATAATCTTCTGAAGTCGCTACTCCTCGGAATCCTCCTCTTTCTCTCCTTCTTGTCCAGGGGTAGCATGCTCTTGAGGTTGCACTTGTCAGGTCGCTCGTCATCAGAATGATTGAGGGTTATGGGATGTGGGGAGGATACAGGGAACTGTGGAGGCAGCGACCGACGCAGGCGCTTGTGCCCGGTTAGATGCAACGCATGACTTGATCCTGTGCTGGTTTCGTGGAGGCGTGAGGTTAATACGCATATTGATGGGAATTGAGCGCCAACGCAACTTGAGGAAAGGAAGACACATGGAGGGTACCCAATCGAGGGTACCCGCTAAAACCAGGATTCTGCATTTATTTCACAAGTTTGCCCTTGTCTTCCACCGCATGAAGCATAAATAGTTAAACGTCTGGCTGAACATGTCTGCTGCCTTAAGGCGAATTCTAGTGCTCATGTACACTACCACAACAACACGCAGACACACAACATCACACAGAAAAGCGTGCTTCGGACAAGTGATGACTTCGCTTGCAGTATACAGCATGTATTCAGCATAGCACTTCTTTGCTGGCCACCAATTGCACGCCACACATAGTCTCTCTATCAAAAATAAGGGTGAGAAGGCTATGCTGATGGAGCTTTCAGCGCCAGGCATGAGATTGGGGTACGAGGAGGAAGCGGAAGCGATGATCAATTTTGCAGCCGATGCCGCATGAGTACGCCTTCACGATTGGTGTAAAAAAACCGCGCCCTTGTCCCCTCCTTTCTGTCCAGGAGATTCTTCGTCAATGTTGGACAGAATGCGGACGTAGGGCGGCGCTCTTCTTGACGTCCGCCGTGTATAAGTACTTGTGCTCCTGCAAGTCGGCCACCACTGCTCGTACCCCAATCTCATAGGCTCCTCCTCCTCCCTGGCTGACTCATCCTCTTCTTTCTGTTTGATCCGCTCTTGCTCCTGCCCTCGCAGATCGCCTAGCCCTTGTCGAAGCCATGCCCTGAATGTATATTTGACATCTGCGCACATCTCTGCCAGGCGGAAATCTTCCAAAAGAAGGGTTGCGATTGTAAAGGAAGTTCCACCAGTGTCATGTTGTCATCCTTGCCTCGTTAATGGGACTGTGCATGAGGTCAAATTGGTGGCCAGCAAAGAAGTGCTATGTCGAATAAGGCGTGTCCCGCAATTCTAAGTCATCACTTGTCCGAGGCACGCTTTTCTGTGTGATGTTGTGTGAGCGCGTTGCTGTTGTGGTCTACATTGCCCGAGATAGATGTGACCCTAACTTTATTTTCTGTGTGCCAAATTTGCGTTATTACTTTGTTACGTATCGAATCTATATGTATGTGCATATTCTATGGACTTGTTTGGACATCATTCATGAAAAGAGGGATTTCCCCCCCGCGGATTTCCCAGTGCCTCTAGCCATAAGCTTGCTTCATCCACTTCCGGTAAATCGTTTCACAAGAAGTCCGGAGTAGTCAACGCTCTTTCCGGGTTTTTTGACATTCCGTAGGTGACGTTTCTAGGCAGCGCGCCCAGCTCCTTGCTCTCCTCTACAGTCTCATTATCCTGCTGCAGGACATACAGGCCGTCCTCGTGCTCGTCGGCCGTGCTTTTTCCTTTCACCCCTGGGGAATCCCCACTCCATGAACAAAATGTTCGCGAAGACGGGTGCCTCTGCTCTCCCAAGCGCCGATCTCGTGCCCGCCCTACTTCCGTCTCCCAATTGAGGCAGGCCACCAACACACTCGTTGTCAGCAGATAAAAATAACATCCCGCAGCGAGGCCCAGACACAAGCCTATAATGTCCCATTCTAAACGAAATGCGAAAAGAACAGACAAAGGCATGCCTATACCAAAGTAGGATACCAGCGTTGCTATAAAGGCCACGGTCTGCTTGCCACTCCCCTTGAGAACGCCCGTGCAAGCAGCTTGGATTCCGTCGGCAAACATGTACAAGGCTGCGATGTGTGCTGTCGTTCGGAGGAGCTGGAGTTCTCGAGCATTGGCTACGTGTATAGGTGTAAGTGTAAGTGAAAAGGTCGCGTGAGTCTTCAGTTGGAGAAACATTCGCTCTCTCTTTAACATCTGCAGGCACACAAAGTAGGTCGCAATTGCTCTTTCCCTCTAATCCAAAGACAAAAACGAACCGGTAAAGATGCGCGGGTAATAGTCACGCAACAAAAATAAGGAAAGACCCATAAGACAGCTTATAACTCCTGCATACAGTGGCGCAACGCGCGATGCCCGTTTGGCTTCGACGGCCTGACCCCGTCCCAGTTCATTACCCACACGAACGTTCGCCGCAACATGCGCACCAAATGCGACCATATACGCCAAGGCATTCATTGTTTGATAGATGGCCATGGCCCCGATCTTGGGCGTCGGGTCCGGGAGGAAGCCTGCCAAAAAGACGATAGACTCGGTCGCCCACCACTCCCCCATCATGAGTAGTCCGCCGAAGCTCAACTGCATGTATGAGGAATACGATAAATAATGATGAGAGGTCATCGAAATGCTTTCTCAAAGCCTACTCAAAAGGGTCGCCATCTCTTACCTGCAGAAATGGCCAGGGGTCCTGTCCAAGGGCCCTGCGCAAATCAGTCCTCGATGGCCACGCAAGTTCTGTCCGCGCAGCCACCCCGTACCATACAATGTAGACAACGAGCATCGTCAACCAAATCGCCTGTGTAAGAGCGGTGGCAACAGCCGAACCAATAGCACCCAGGCCGCACGGCTTGATGAAGAGCCAGTTGAGGAACGGGTGGAGCAATGCGGCTGTTCCCGATGTCACAGCAATTGGTCGTGTGATGCCCTGTGCTTGTAGCCACGTCGTTACACACTGCAGAAAGGCGTACAGCCATAGACTTTGGGAAGCGTGGGAAGAATAGATTTCCCTTAGGATTAGCTGCCTGGAGGTGTGTGACCCAAAAGAGTCGACGAGGATCAAGGAGCGTCTTTCCCAATCGACGCTCTGAAGGAAATATCCCGCATCTTGCTCACATGAGCTTTCATACTTTTGAAGATAAATGCCCTAAACAAGCCTTTCACAAAACAAAGTCTGCGTAAAGACGTACCTAGGGACGAGTGCCCGCATGTAGCTGCCGGCCTCCGCACTCACTGTGGCGTCCTGGCCAGACACAACAAAAAAGGCCCTAGTCCACTGCCACAGAATGCTTAAGGGCACACACACGCTAAGCAACAATGCCAGCGCCTTAAAGAAGACACGATTCATTGCCCGCAAGTCACCTGCACCGTATGCCTGCGAGGCCAAGGTAGCCAGTCCCGAGGAAAGCCCGACCATGACACTATGCCCGGTAACATTGGCCAAAGCGCTGGCAATGCTAATCGCTGCAAAGTCAGAGGATGAGCAGAAATGGCCGACAAAAATCATTGACATCACGGAGAAGGAGCGCATCAGTAGCATGCCCACGGAAATGGGCCAGGCGAGGGCAGCCTAAGTGAGCGTGGTGAGAGGGGTTAGTGTGTCTGAGAGAAGGGGTCCACCTTGGTGGTGTACTAAGTGTAGTTAGGGCGCACCTGCTTGCGCAGCTCGTCCACTACCGGGTACACAGCCATGATGAGGAACGTGGTGCTGCAGGCGTGACTATCCCAACTCTGGAATGATGGGAGGTGGGTTGGGGTTGGGGGAAGGGTATGGAAAAGCATATGAAGAGACAAATCCGTGAGTTAACGAGAAGAAGCTTTTGATGATCAGGCTTCCTGTCACAAGCCTGTCGTCTTCAATAAATTTCAAAACCAGCTGAAATGAGACTGATACAGACTGTGAGGTCAACACAGTCCCAAGCCCCAGCGGCTCCAAATTTTGATCATGACAACGAAATCTACTTCTGACAGCTGCTCTTCAACTGACTTGCGTTCCATGGGGCATGGAAATTTACATTACCCAGCCTCAAGGGGCTGGACTGTCGTTTAACTAGGTGATATGTGGTCAAAATTGTTGGTATAGTTTGCCGACTACCCCCCCCCTCCCCATTCTTTCTATCAAGAGCCATCTCGACAGGAGAAGTTCACCCGACGTCGGCCCATATAAACCGAAAGGTAAAACATTATTTACATGGTGGAAGGTGAAGGGAAGCTTTAAATTGAAAAGGGAACCGGACGTCCATAGCCCACATTTATTTCCCTTTTGGAGCGCCTTTGTAATTTGCGTTGGATGCCCCGTCCCACATTTCCAGTATAATTTTTCATGTCAATTCTTTTGGTTGTTTCTTTATCCATGTGCACATATAATTCACCATGTTCCCCGACTTCTGAACGTCGTAAAACTTCCTCTCTTGGTCACTATTGCACATGTACGTCCAAACCTAAATTTATATTACCCGACAAGGGAAGGGAGACAAAAATGCAGAATGCATCGGCTCTCTTATCCTCTTTCGCTTTATACTCGTCACACTCTCTCATATGTAGGTATTTATAAACTCTCATCTTTATTTATATGTTCCCAGTACTGGGATTGCGGCGACCAATCTTCTGCCACTCCGGGCTGTTGGCCTCCAAAAGGGAAATGATTTGTCTTCTTTCGACTGTCTGCTTTATTCTCGTAGCAATTTGCAGAACTTGATCTACCTCGAGCCGGACGGGAAATTGGGAGGCAAGAAAGCGGCAGAAAGGAGAATCTTTGCATTTCTGTTAAGACAGGACGGGAAAAGGTGTGTGTAAGATCAGGAGCGAAAGGGCAATGGGCAAGTCACTGAGTGAAGGCAAATACTGGCAATGAGGATAGCCAAAAAGACGAGGTCTTAGTACCCTCAGACCCCCCGCCTTTTCCCCACCCCATAATCCTTAAATGACACAACACCCGACACAAACCGTCACGTCATGCCCCGGCAAAAACAATGGCGCCACCATATCAAGCAAAACCGGCTGTTTTATATCAGAGGAATGGAAGAAGGGATGAAGGCGTGAGAAGATTCCTTTGCGTTTACAAAATATCCAACCCTCCTCCCTCCCTCCCTCTTCCCCTCCCTCCCTCCCTCCTTTACCTGTAGCTTCCGCACCGGCTCGGACACAACATGCATATACTGAAGATTACATGCAGAGGCCAAGCGCCCATAGGTCGGATCCCCAAAACGGTACGGCATGATCTCAACAAGCAAGGACTCTGGAGGTAAAAAACCTGCAAGCATGCCGGAGAACCCGTGAGGAGTGATTAATGCATCGGCATCCGTCAAAACAGCAACTACGTCGCAGATGGGTCTGTTCTCTTGATGATTCAGTAGGTCGATGTGGACTTGCGTGTAGGTGTTGCTACTGCTGAAGAGGGGGAGCAGGGACGAGTGGAGGAGGGCGGTGGTATTGTGTGCGTGGCGGAGACGCCGGGAGAAGCCGTCGTGGTTGTAGATCACTACCTTAATTGGTCTGTTACCACTGCTGCTGCTACTACCGCTGCTGCTGCTATTAATACTGCTCACCTGTCTGTCGTCATCGTTCTTGGCCCGCATCCTACATAGTTCAATTGCCAAGTGACGCATGCGTCTTGAACGATCACGACGATCAAGATCCCAGAGCGGAGACTCAAGAGGGACGTCTCCGCCGAAGCTGCCCAAATTATAGACATGCCCACGTGAACTGTACACCTGTTGTACGGCGCTGGTGCTGGTGCTGGTGCTGGTGCTTGTGCTGGTGCCGGTGCTAGTGCTGGTGCCGGTGCTGGTAGGGAAGGGAAGAGTGTAGGACAGAGACAGAAGCGAAGAGGAGGAAGGCCGGAAAATGGATGAAAATATGTAGCTTAAACTATTCCTATTGCTCCCGGACTTGATGTTTGATCTCTTTTTTTCCTTCTCCTCATTTAACGAAGACGACGCAACTGCAGCCGCTGCTGCTGCTATTACTGCCTCCTCTGCTGCTGTCTCTTCTACTCCTTCTAATATTGATTTAAAGGGCACGGTAAATAGCTCGTGAGGTCCCTGCTTCCGCAAGTCAACCGTCCATCGTGTGTACCTATTACCCCGTCCATCCTTCACCCGTGATTCCGATGCCAAGGATGCTGAGGAGGAGGAGGCGGAGGAAGAGGAGGGAGAGGAAAAAGACGAAAGGGATGAAGGGGGCATGTTTGTGGGAGGACTAACAGAGGAAGTGGAGACGCCGATAGGATTGTTGTTCCCATAGATTGCGAGGTTATCCACTCCTCGGAACATGGCGACGGGCGAGATGAAGTGGATTTGGTCAAAAACCAAGGCAGGGGAGGACGGCCACGATGACGACGAGAAGGGTGAGGGAGAGTAAGAAGAAGATTGCCATCTTCGTGCAAAGCTTTCATGAGCTTCCTCCATGGCTAGTAGGATGGCTATAGTGGTAAGCAGGCGCGTGAAGGGCCGCAGGTTAGCGCCCCAGTCGACGGAAGGCAGGCGGACGACTAGCTGACAGCCACTGCTGCTATCACCATTTTGAGCACTGCTCTTTTCCTCCTTGTTCAGATGCCCAAATATTTTGTCAGAGAAGAAAATAGGCCATTCTGGACGGGAGCCCAGATCGTTGATTGCACTTAACGTCCACCGTCCAACATGGAAAGGATGGCTGGGACGGTAAGCACCATGCCGCGTCGGAGAGTCCCATGACAAGGAGACGATTGGCGATGGTGGTGGTGATGGCGGGATAATCGTAGCCTTGTGGAAAGACTGCATCAAAGCCGTGTGGTGTGATGTAGCACGAATTCTACCGCTGGCGTTCGTTTGGGTGGCATTGTTGGTGCTCGTGCTGCGATTGCCGCCATGAAAACGTGGGATCACTGTAGAGGCCTGCCTCTCTTCTGCCACAAGCAAGGACGAAGACGAAACGTTGGCAATCAAGGTGACAATGCCAAAGAGGATGATAGCCAGGCACGCCGTCTGCAGACGGCTGTGCGTACTGGCAGCAGCCGTGGAGGTGCCAAAACCAGCGGCGGCCCCTACCATGCTGCTTCACACAGGAGGTAAATGTAAGAGCCGGCGTCGTGTACTTTCCCTCCCTCCAGAGTCCCCCGCGACCAGCCAAGTGGCAAAGGCAGACTTGGGAACTCTGTGGCGTATTATGGGGAGGAAGGATAGTGTGCGAGAGGCATGGGAAAAAGCTCATCAAGGACATGTGCGCTGTGGAACAGCAGCGCTGCTGGCGTTCAGAGCAGCCGCGACTCCCGAGTTGCTCATCCGGTGCGCGGATCAGTAATCCCGGAAGCTAACTTGCATGTTGTGAGGCCTTGACATTTTTATGGTCGCACCACCACTGGACCCTACCCTCTGCATCGTACCCTCTGTTCCCATCAATGCTCCATTGAGAGTTTGGATTTTGGGCGCCGGACCCCGCTTTTCAATGTCAAAGCGAGGCAGCCTCCAAGCACCCATCAGGCGTTACACTTGTCTGATCGTCAACCCTTGCCCCAACAACAAACCATACAGGCAGCACGTTATCCACCACCTGACACATATAAATCTTCATCACTCCCTCATCTAGCCGCCGACACTCAAGGCTAGCTAGCAACACCCACTCCGCTCAGCAACATGCCTCGATTCACGAGGGCCTGGGCGATGTCCCTCCTCGTCGTTGCTCCCACGCTGGCCGTGGCCTTTGCTGCAGGTCACTCTGCATCATCGCCCTCGACTTCGCGCAGCAGCAGCAGCAGCAGCAGCAGCAGCAGCAGCAGCAGCAGTACCACACAGGACCGTCCCGTCAAGATGCACAGGGGCCTGCAAAAGCGGACGAGTTTCGTGATCCTTGAAGAGTTCGCACACGACCCTGAGGCGTTCACACAAGGGCTGGTCTACGAGGATGACGGTACCCTCCTAGAAGGCACTGGGCTGTACGGCAAGTCCAAATTGCGGCGAGTAAATGCTAAGACGGGCGAGGTGATGGCGTCGGAAGAGATCGACAAGCGGTACTTTGGGGAGGGTATCGTGGCGGTGGACGACAAGATCATTCAGATCACCTGGAAAGAACGCAAAGCTCTGGTGTATGGTCGCCAAAACCTGACGTTGCTCTACGACTTTATCTACGACACGAGCAACCATGAGGGATGGGGTATCACTACGGATGGAGATCGTCTGATTGTGTCCGACGGCTCGTCGAATTTGCATTTCTGGGACAAAACCACCTACCAAGAAATTCCCAATTCGCGCTTGCGTGTTGAAGACGGCTTTGGAAAAGCCGTGAATCACTTGAATGAGTTGGAATATGCCTATGGTTATGTCTGGGCGAACATCTGGTTGGCAGATGATATAGTTCAGATTGACCCGAGCACGGGCAAGGTGGTGGCGTTTTACGATTTTTCTGTGCTGTATCCTCACACTCAACGGATGAGTGTCGACCAGGTCCTTAACGGGATTGCATACGATTCGACCGAGGATGTTTTTTATTTGACGGGAAAGTGGTGGCCGAAATACTACAAAGTCAAGATGTGCATTGAGGAAAACGCGGTGTGTGCGGCTGATGTAGGAGATGGGGAAACGTCGCCCCCGAAGTAGTAAGGAAGGAATGGAATGGGGGAGGGAGGGAGGGACTGTCTGTACGAGCAAATGGTATCGTTCTCATAATTTGGCAAGAAGCAAAGTTTATGTAACACTAGGATAGAGGGAAGTGATCGCGCACATACGTTCAAGTCTTTTTGTGTGCCAAGGCATCTCAGACAGAGAACGACGAATGCGGTGCCAGCCATCCCAACCAACAAATTAAATAAATGAAATGAAAAATTAGCGAAAGACTTTTTGACTCCTTCCAAACATGCTACGTCCCGCCATTTTCTTCTATTTCACCGTGCTGTACATGCTTTGCTTCTACCCCCCTCCTCTCTTCTTCCCCCCCCCATCCTTCCTCAAAAAAATGTAATTAAAGCATCCTCCTCTTCTTGGCTGTGTTCATGTACGGCCTGAAAACATACTCTGTTTCCGCATCCGCCTGCTCCAACGTTCCCAATTTGACTTGAAACAAGGTCAGATCAAACCGAGGCCCCACCTCCTTGAGAGTCACCTCCCCCTTCATTCCCGGAGCCTTCTCAAAGGTGTGATGCCGAAACACGATCTGGTCATCCTCATTCGCAAACGTCACCACCCGCTTCGTCTCGGCCTTTGGCGCCGGAAACGTATACTTCAAAATGTCTGCCACCCTCTGCCCTAGGCTAGACGTAAATCCCTCAAAGATTAGGTGAGGATAGGCCTCCGGAATCGTAGCTCGGTCTTCAATATCATGCCGCATCACCACATTCGACAAGGTGAAATAAGCAGTGGGACCCAAAGGCAAGTGACACACCAGCAACCCATCGGGCTGCCCCCTCGTTTCTTGAACCATAACAATATCCGTAAAGTCATGCGTGCGACAAGCTTCCACCAGCTCGGGGACCTTGGTATTGCCTCTGTTGACTGCCTGGGCATTGGGAAAGATGAGCTTGACTTCCTTCATAAACTGCTTCAGCCGCGAGGACGGATCACGCGACGTGGTCACACAAACTTTTGGGTCCCGCGTGCCAGCCAAACCATACTCATCATCCACGTGCGACTGAGGTGTGGAGGTTGCCTCGTCCTCCAACCCGACCTCATGCCGCAAGCTGGCCTCCTCGCCCCGCAGCTCCGTGGGAATGGGCTTGCCTTCTTGTAGGGCCGTACGGATCAGGCGCTTGCGTTCATACGCCGACTTCTCCTTGCCTTCCAAAGACTTCCGATATAAGTACTCCTTCCGAAGCCGCGTTTGTCTTCGGACGGTGCTCATGGTGGTTGTGTGAGGTTGGGGAAGACGTAGGCTGGGTTGGGGAGGAGCTGGAGTAGGGAGTGGTGTTTGGCGGGAGATATGTGAGTCAGATGAAAAACCCTAGCAAGTCCAGCGGTGCAGCTTAAACTTCTAGTTATGATGCTTATCATGGCCTGCTCTGTGTGGGTCTGCTATTCGTGTTCCCTAAATACATTGGATGAAAAGGACTCTTAATCGCGATGATATCCATCACTCGCGATTCCCAATGTTATGACCGCCATTCCTTTCTTTTTCCTGCTCCGTTATTGGTGTACCTCGCCAAGACCAAGCACCTGAATGTCACAAATCTACCTGGCATTTCGCTATCGTTGTGGCCACTCTTTAATCTGATTGTGGTCTTGCACTCATCCATTTATCCCACTCACTGACCTCCCCACCCGCCAAATCCCCTTCCCTTCCTCCTCCCGCAACACTGCTAGCTCGCCTACACACTAGCCATGCTGCGCCCTCCAAGACCCATCCTCTTGATCGTCCTTCTCTTTTCCACCTCGACCCATGCCTTCCGTCACACAACCCTCAAGATGATGTCCTCCAGCACGGACATGCCCCCATCGGCCAGCACCAGGACGCCAACCGTACTCCGACAACCTCTGTCGTATCGCGTCGCGGACAAAGTCGTCGGCACGCTCTTTGGAATCGACCCCATTTTCAACCTGTTGGCCAAGAAGGCCCGGGAATCGATCATGGTCCGGGGGGAGAAGATTGGTGTGTCGTGGGTGGAGAGGGTGGACGGCCTAAAGCAACACATGGACGAGCTCGAGAAGCAGTACGAGGAAATCAACCGGCCCCTCGTTGTGACCCCCGAATACTACAAGAAGCCTTTCCATGCATATAAGGAGGGAAATCTCGGATGGGCTCCTGCCATTGAATTCGAGGCTGCTTCCTTGAGTGTCCACAGCCCTACCTTCACCACTGGCCCAACCGAGCTAGAAGAAGCCGGCGACGCCAAGCTCCGCGGCAATTTTCACGCCCGTATGAAGGAAATGTTGTCGACTTACACCTTCACTCCTTCTCGAATAATCGACGTGGGTTGCGCCGCTGGGATGAGCACGCTGCGTCTGCAAGCCTCCTTTCCTGAGGCCGAGGTAATGGGCATCGACCTGTCGCCCTACATGCTGGCCGTTGCAAAATACAACCTCAACTCCCGGCCCGAGCTCGCGCAGCTCAAAAGCGAAAGGCGTGTAGATTACATGCATGCCGCAGGGGAGGACACGGGACTGCCTGATGCGTCGGTAGACTTGGTCTCAATTTGCCTGGTTAATCACGAGCTACCAAATGAGGCCGCACGTAAGGTCTTCCGAGAGGCTTACCGCTTGCTTCGCCCCGGCGGGGCCTTGGCGTTTATGGATATGGATCCGACGGCAACGGCTTTCCAGAGAATTGTGAATAATCCGATGCTATTCGCCCTGTTCAAGAGCACGGAACCCTGGTTGAAGGAGTATGTGGTGCTGGACTTGCCGAGCGAGCTGCAGGCAGCAGGGTTTAGCCGCATGGATGTTAAGGGGAATTCACCGCGGCATAGAACGGTGGTGGCGTTTAAGTAAAAACAAGAAAGAGTTTGGAGATATACGCGTTGGTTTAAGTGGAGATCAGGAGGAGAGGACAAGACACATTCCTCACAACATTCTGTTTCTTGACAGAGAGGTATGTGTTAATGCGCGCGCCGAAATTCAGTTCTAACCTTTCCCTCCACCAAAAAACATGTCTATTTTTTATTTTGTATCAATAATTTCGCGGACATATCCGCGATTGAAAAGAATGAAAAACAAAGAACGCAGGCCACTTAACGCCCTAACCGCGCGTGCTCTCTTATCCAGCCCGTCTCCCTGCCAAGCCATCACCCTAGAACCAAGCTGCCCCCAAAATTTTGATGAATCCACCGACTATGACCCCATAGACAACTCCCGATAAATGCGAAGTAACGGCTGCTCCACTAACCCCTCAATCGTCTCCTCCTTGGCCTCATCCAAATACGGCAGCCCCGAGGTCATGCCTCCTGCAAACGCAGCCCTTTCCTCCTCTTCCTCAGACCGTCGTGAGGGTGTGGCGGCCAGTGCTCTTCCCGCCTCATCTCCCTCCATTTCCACCCTTTCAATCACCAATGGTGCAGCCACAGGAGGGTGGGACTTGGTGATGAGCCCGGGGACCAACAATAAAGAGACCAAGGCCAAAATCGCACCAAAGCCAAGTGCTGCTTGCGTCGCTCTTTCCTCTCCAAAAATCCTGACAAGCACAGGCCCGGACAGTGCGACAAGGACTTGAGGTACACACGCAAAAATATTGAGGCTACCGAGGTAGAGGCCTCGTTTGTCTGGTGGGGCCATTTGAGCAATCATAGCCCAGGGCACGACGAGAAAGACGGCCCAGGGCAAGGCAAAGAGGCCAATGACCACTGCGGCACCGTAGACCTGGCGTCGAGGGACAGCAAAAGTCAGGCCATAGCAGCCGGCGAGAAAAATCTGGGCTACGGCGAGGGTAGGACGGGTCTTGAAACGCTTGAGGATGCGGGGTAAGGCCATGGAGACGAGGCCTGTCAAGACAGCAAAAAGCACGAAGCCGAGAGAGGCAGCTTTGATGCCCCGCTCGTAGCGAATGTACTCTTCAGAACCAACCGGCCCCCCGCCGTTTCCTTGGTTTACGACCTTACCCACCCATACAGCGATAAAAAGGGTGTGATGAAACCAGGACCACCAGGAGAAGAATTGGAATGCACACACCCGGGCCATGGCCGGAGGCATGTTGAAAAGCGTATTGAAAATTTTGTGGATGAGGCCCAAGGGAGACCTTTCGCCTTGCGGTGAGTGCTCACTGTCCGCCATCAAGGGCTCTTCGTGCGTGGTATAGATGGTAATGAAGGAGGTCACCAACAGGCAGATTGCACAAATGACAGCAACGACGCGGAGGTCCGCACATTGCATCCGACAATGAGGAGACTCAATGTTGGGGAGGAAACGCGTCCAGGGAATGGCACACAACACGAAGCCAATAACACTACCAATGGAAGACCACACGGCCATCAAAGCATTGCCCAAACGCTGTTGCTCGGCAGGCGCAATGTCAGCAACCAGTGCTCGGCAAGGGCCGGCCAGCCCGTTGTTGGCCATGTCAATGATCCAAAGCCCAATAATGGCGGCGGCCATAGCACCACCGCGCTGCGCTTTTCCCTCAGGCAACAAGTCTCCAAGGTGGGTGGCGTTGCCCATCAGCATAAATCCAAATACAATCAAAAGGACGCTCCCAAAAATGAAGGGACGGCGGCGGCCAAATCGGGAGTGGCAGTGGTCGGAAAAGACGCCCATGTAAGGCTGCGCGATCAAGCCAGAAATTGGGCCGCAAAGACAGACGATGGTATAGTACTTGTAAGGCACGCCGGTCACCAGCAAATATGGCATGAGCAAAGCAGCTTGCACCGCCCAGTCCACTTGTACCCCAAGTGAAACGACCGTGGCCGCCAAAAGCTTGGCCATGGTCTGGTGCGGAGGCGTCATTACGGAAGGGCGGGAAGCTGTGGTAGGCTGAGGCGCAGGAGCGGGCGGCGACATTTCTTTGGCAGTGGTCGCAGCAGCTTGCAATTGGATTGTTCTTAAGCCAGCATCATCACTATCTTTGCATTCGGTAGCGTAAGACTTGTTCTTGGTCATCCTAAGCCTTGCATTCTCTGATGTGTCGAAAGTGGGGTGGTATTGGAATTGATGGGGGGCGATCGACATTGTAAGACGAGAGACAAGTACGAGCCAATGCGAATGAAGGATTTGGGGATGACACCTTGTCAAACGTTAGCGAAAGGGGTCACATGCCAGGAAGTGTCCCAAAACTCATGTTAAGAAGGCACGTACTTGGACGATGCCCCGACTCGTGTACCCCGCAACCAAGGGGATCATCAGATGATCTTTGCTTGATTAATACGGGCAACATTATCGTATGTAAGATCATGGCAATATCATAGACGATTTTTGTTGCCCACGTTGCGATATCCTTGACGATACTGCCAGCATTGTCTGCATTTTTAAGCGTGCGATGCAGCAGGTGGAACTTGAAGTTGTCGTGGAGAAGAGCTGCTGCGGCGTTTTGCTTTCCGACACAGAGTGAACCTCTTGGTTGGCGCCCGGTATCGACGTCAGGCAAAATACGGCCGTCCGAGTCCTCTATCTTGTGTCTATCTCTCAGTCTCGTCAATTTACCCCATCAGAGATACGTCCACTTTCCATGACGGGCAGCCAACGGGAGAAGACACTGGGGCAATCGTGGGCTGGCAAGGAGCAGCGCATTGAGGATTAGAAAACGGGCTTGGTCAGGATAAAATTAATCAATTGTCCCTGATTGCTCCGAAAGGGGGAGAAGTGTACGAGAGTCTGCCTCAACTCAATAAGAAATAATCAACATGGCAGACCGAAGCGCGATCACTCATCTTGCGTGCTGGAGGCGTGGAAGAGAATATGTACATGCGTCTCTTTCTTACTTTTCTTTGTCTCCTCTTAAGAGAGGGTGCTTTGATGTCCCGGCTGGTCTAATCAATCAGTGCTCCGTGCCATCTCTCATATCTTCACCACAACATCCACCGTCGCTTTGGAAAAACCCGCATGAACAAAAATGTAACGAAAAAGATGGCAAGCATCATGAAGATCATGAAGAACGACGTTAAGGAATTGCTCCAGCTTTTCTTCAGCTGCTCTTCGGTTTTCTTCAACTCCACCTGCAAGCCGTCCAAATTCCGTTGGGCCGCGTCCTCCGTGTTGTCCAGCACCTACCGTGCCGGGGAAAGATAAGGTAGGGATGCAACATGAGCCAATTCGGATACAAGTTAAGTTTTCCGAAATCTTGCTTGTCAGCGCCTCATTCAAAATTTCTTCCCATTCTCCATGCTCTCATCCACATAGTCTGTGACCCAAGGGCAAAAGGCATCCTCGTCCTAGTAAAAAGCCAATCCCCTTTCCTTATAACGCACAAGAAATTGAAACCTACCTTGTTCTGCGTCTTCAAATTCGAATGTACGAGCATTGAACTGGCCTTGAGTGCACCTACCAGCTCTCCCAACTGCTCCGTCAGCATTTGCTGTGCCTCCTTTTCCCGGTCCACCTTTTCTTGCAGGTCACGGTCAATTCCCTCCGCTTCTTTTGCCCCTCCCCCTTTCCCTACTTTACTGAACGGAAGTGGTGGTGGTAGCCCTGGACGGATACTGATAGGAAGAGGGCTTCCAACTATGGGGCCTGGTGCTGGAGGTGCGTTGCCGGAAAGAGCCGCTCCGGCGAGAGTGCTGCCCCTTGCACTGCTAGTCACGTTGGTGCTGGTGCTGGTGCTGATGCCGCTACCGGTGGGTCGACTCCCTTCCATGGCCTTGAACCGCCGCAATTCCTGCTTTCGTGCCGAGAGAATGCGTTCCAGGGCGTCCACGCGAAAGCTGTAACCCTGCAATGTCTTGGGCGCCAATACCACGCCCAGGTCCAGGCTGTGCAGCTCCGTGAGTTGCTCCCGCAAGGCCTTTAAGAACTGGAGCAAAGGGTAGGATCGTAAAAGACGAGTTAAGCGATAGCACACAAACTCTCTTCACGCATATCAAACGTACCACATGCTGACGATTCAGCTCCAACAAGTAGACCCTCTCATCTGGTCGGGTGCTCGCTAAGACGCCCTGCTGCAACGTCGTCTCCGTTGCATTCAACAACCGCACAAAGTCTACAACCCGCCGCCGCTGCGGGAGCTGCTGAGCCCCAAGGTCTCCTCCCGCCATTGGCCTGTGATCAAGGTGTACCGGGCGTGTGGGACGTGCAGTGTGGTGAGGGGAAGACAAGGATAGGGAAGAGTGGGGTTTGATTTGAAGCAAGTCGTCACCGGCCGTCATCGCGAACTTTTCAAATTACAAACATCACTTTCCTCCCCATACGTATCCCCACCACACACACAAATGACACAGGGATAGCCAGAGCTTCTTGTCCACTTCGCGATACCCATGATTTGAATCAACCAATTCACACCATCAGCCGGAGATTGTTATCCTCCGTACCCCTGCCCCTTCCCCGTCCAGTCCGACTTACAAGCCAATGCGCATGCATATCCCATGACGAGCATCAAAATTTGTATGTATATAGATAGCGGAGCGTCGAAGCCAAACATGAAAAGAAGAAAAAGAGGACTTCTGTCCCCGAAAATCGTGGGCCTTTCCGGCCACCGAGTGTCGAACCAACGACGAATTTGTGTAAACATATCTGCTTACGGATTGTTGGATAACAATCCGTAAGCAGAGACAACTTAACATTTCTGTTGGGGTATTTCAATCTTGTCAGTCTATAAACATGGAAGTGACAGACTTCTGTACCTTATTCACACCTATTTATATTGTATCCTATCTCTGCTGCTGCTGTGGCTGCACCTCACCCTCCTGATTTCCCCACTATTTTGCTGCTTTCCTTTGCATTTTGCTTTGTAGTTTCTTGACTGTATATGTCACGTTTCATCTTTTGTTGGCTACCATTCTTCACTTCCCTACTCTACTACCCGACTGGCGAGGCGTCATCTTACTGGTGTCTGTCGATCGTCCATGCTACTCTCCTTCTACGCCATTCTTCCTCCCCCCCCTCCCCCCCCACCGGCTCACCCCCCCCAAATCCAGGAAATTGAATGGTCAACGCCCCGTCTCTCTACCCTGGAATCACCGTTTCCAGCGCTACCAAAAATTTTGTCATGGCCGCCGTTTGAGACAAGCCCGCATTCGCCTTCCAAGCCTCCTGCGCGAGTGCCATAATGCATGATAGCCGGCTACTGCTCCTTCTATTTTCCTCCTCGCCCCCTGGTCCCCTTCCTCCTCCGAGCACAAATGCCAGGTTCGGTGGGTGGTCTCGGTGGGAATAATCTCCTTCTTGATACTGAAGAAACAAACCCACCGCCGATGCCAGTGTCTCATCGTCCACCATCGACGCCCCCCACTCTGCTTCTTCTGCTCCTCCTACTCCTTCGCCGAACACGTGATGCACAGGGGATCTGGGGGTAGGAAAGAGACGAGGGCTATTCGTGGTACTGGTGAGGATTGTGGCGCTCGCCCGCAACAAATTGTGCAGCACCCGGAGCCCGTCACAGAATTGGGCCTCTAGCTCCACGTCTTGCAACCGCAAGGAGGAAGGAGTCTCGGACACATTGGACGGAGATGCGGATAACGTATTCCCACCCCCCCTTGACCTCCCTCCCACCATTGTTGTTGACATCGGGCAATGCCGGTGCTGCTTCAGTTGATCATCAAAAGAATAAGGCGAAGCAGAAGCGTTACTGCTTGCGATCTGTCGAAAAGACGGAGGTGCGGACATAACATTTGGCATCCCCCCCTCATAATCCCCCCCTCCCGGCATCGAGGTCGTTTCGCCCTGCAACACAGCCATCAAACGCGCTGATTCCACTTTTAAGCTGGCAATGACAGACAATTGCGTCTCGACCACGCTCTTCCTACACAGATTCCGTGCCTCATTAATATCCCGCATCCACACCCTTTTCATTTCCGGGCTTTCCGCCACCACAGTGAACGACTTTTGGGGGTGATGAATCTGAAAAGAGCAATTCCGCCGGTCCTCGACGTTGCTCACTTTCGTCAAACTCAACAACAAGAATGCATGGACCTTATATTCCCCTCCAAAGCCCCGATGAGTGTACAAAAGCTGATCCGAAAACAAGAAAAACGTGTAAACCTTCCTCTTCCCCGACCGACACTTCTTCACCAAATCCCCTTCGCGCAAAAACCGTCGATTTCCCTCCAGTAGTTTTGCGCGGGCCTCGATTCTTTTGGCTACTGCCTTAAGCTCCTCTCGTAAACGGGATTGCTGCACAGAGTCCTTCAAATCAGTGACCAAGGCATGCACCTGTCCAATGGCGTTCCATGCCCCGTCTCCCTTGCTGCTGCTACCTGTCCTGTTGATGCCATTTCGGCTTGTACACTCCAGACGGCCGTTCCCATTCATCGTGCCGCTACTGATACTGTTACCACTCACAGCCGAGGCACCAGCCACTGCAAGCCTTCCTTCCCCACCAGAACCACTACCACCACCTGTTGCTGTTGCCGCTGCTCCCGACCCAAAACCAAACGCCATCCTTTCCTGCTCCATCTTGAACTTAGACAACAGCCCCGCAAAAGACTGTCGCTGGGGGCGAAGGCCCAAAAACATCGCCGCACACAACATACTCTGAACAACATCCAAACAAGTCAATATTGCCTCCGGGTCACTCTGTGTCGGGTTCTGCAACACCGCATGCACCAACCCATGCACATGAAACCACACCCCCTCATACATCAGCTTCACCAGATCCGGGGTCAGATTCGCATTTACCCCCACAAAAGCAAACCGATTCGGGTACACCGCCAAACCCCTAAGCAACTCATCAGCGTCTCTCACCGCCTGTGCTACCTCTCTACAAGCATGGTAAAGAGTAGGATCACACCCGCCCCCTCCACCACTTCCTCCCCCTCCACCTAATCCTCCATCGCTCCCTTCATCATCTCCCCATCCCCTCACATCATGCATCCTCAAACTCATGAAGTTCCCTCCGACTGGTGCCTGTCCCTGGTAATACCCTCCCCATCCCAACACCCCTCCTCCTCCTCCTCCTCCTCCTCCACCACCACCATCCGGACCAGCAGAAGTATGATGCAAACGATAATCCACCCCTCCACCACTTCCTCCACCACTTCCTCCACCGGTCCCTCCCACCCCCATCACCACCAGGTTCATCTCGATCGGATGCGCCAGTATCGACTCATAAATCTCACTCAAATACTCCCTTGTCAGATCCGGGCTCTCATCCACCCCCCTCAAGTTATTAATAAATGCCTCCTTACTCATCGGCTTGTTCAACTTACCCCTTCTCCCCCTAGCTCTCCCTCCTTTCCCTCCCCCCACCTTATGCAAATCCGTCTGCAAGATGATAATCGCATACGATAATATGTAAGGCGTATCAGCCTGCGAAAACGGACAACAAGGCATCCCCTCATTATCCTGGAAGTAACACTCCGCAAACACTGAAATCAACCTGTCAATTTTCTGCGCCTCTCCAGGCAGCCTAAATCCACACCTCGTCAAAAAATGCCTTAAAGCCTGCTCTAAAGTCATATTATGGAACGATACCGCACGGATGTACGACAGTCGTAGCAAGTTCCAATAAGCAGCATCGTGGACATTTCCTCCCTCTCCGAGGTAATCGCCAATCGCTTCCGGGTCAAGCAGATCGCGATACACCCTTAAAAAGCTAGCGACATCCCTAGGGGTATCACTGATAAAAGAAGAAGCTACTAAATATTGAACCGCCTTTTTCAGGCCCTTGGCTCGGTAAAGAGTTAAAGCTTGGGTAAGGATTTCATCTTGCTTTTTTTGAAGCTCCTGACGGACGCGGACGGAGGAGGCTATTGCAGTGGCGGAGGCAGGGGAAGCAGTAGCAGCATCAGTAGCGTGCTTGTCCGGTGGATGGGTGACGTCGCCTTTAATTGGACTGAGACGAGAAGGCAGGGATGGGGAGGAGGAGGAACACGCTATGGCACCGGTAGTGGTGAGGGCGGAACAGGAAGGAAAGGATGATGGGGCGTAGGAGGTCAATTTCTTTGTCCCCCCGCGTGGCATCTCCCCGGCAAACGCCCGAGCCCGTCGAGCTGTCAGCCCGGTAGGAGTCACGTTGAAAGTGGAGGAAGAGGAGGATGTAGCAACAGCAGCAGTCGATCCCCTTCCTTCTCGCTTCACGCTGGTGCTGGTGTTGCTGCTACTGCTGCTGGTGGCCCCTGCACCAGCGCTAGATAGCAAGTACTCCTGGTCACCCATGTTCCATACCTCCACCGGTTCCTCACCTTCCTCTTCCTCCTCATCCCCCTTCCCTCCCTCCCTCCCCTCCCCCACCGGGGAGGGCGACGATGATGGGGGAATAGAAAGTCCAGGCGGAGGCACAGACGCTGGCAAAGATAAAGAAACCGGATGCGCCGCCATCACAGGAGAGACAGGAAGGGGAGAGGGGAGAGAAGGACGCGGAGGTACCCCAACCATCTTACCAATACTGCCAGTCGGCCCAACCATCACATCATGCTCCCACCCCCCCCCTTGCCCCCCTCCAACACCCCCCCCACTGCCCATCAACGAAATCTCCCTCACTTTCGAGTCGCGCGAAATCAAGTGTGCGTGCCCCGAGGCATTCATTAAAGCTCTGGTCAACTCTTTCACAGCTGCCAGCGTCCTAAGATGCAACAACCTCATCTCTGGATCCTCTTCATTTGCTACCAAATGGCCTCCTAGGTCCTCCCCTAACGCACACACCGTCGCAACACTCTCCTCAAAAGCTGGCAACGGCTGCTGTACCGACAAATAGCTCTTTCGATCCAAATCGTAGTTGAGATAAAGCTCAACAAGGCACTGAGGGAACACTTCTAGCCAATGCAAAAATTCATTCATGATGGCTGTCTGGCGCGGAACAAGCGCAGGGGAGGGAAGGAACCGTAAAGGCTGCAGCAATGAAGTCTCGATCAGCAGACCGCATTCGACCTTGCAAAAACGACGATATAAACGCCAAAGCAGGGTAATGAGGGAGAGGACTCGCCGTTGGACCCTTAAGTCTTGCAGGCCCGTAACTGTATTGGTTAGAAGGCAACTTACGACAAGACGACGAATTTGAGTACCAAAGATAGTAGCGTGTTGGAATCGATCTCCCGTTTTTTTAAGGAGGGTTGAGAGGAGTTCCAGGGCCAAGAGTTTGTTTGCGACGTCGCGTTCGACGAGTTGTCCTCCCGCTCCGATCCGACGGGGAGACTCACTGGCTAGTTTACATGTGGCGGCCAAGAGGAGAAAGGTATTTTCTTCAGCGGGAGAGGTGGTAATTACTGCGGAGACGGCCAGAAGTTCCTTCCAGAAAGATTCATGCGAGGACGCGGATCCTCGTTTAATGTAATCCACCGCGCGTTGGGTAGCCTTCGTGAGCTCCACGTATTGAATGGCGTCGTCCACCACCACAACCACTAAAGACTTGACCATACCCTCATTCCCACCATCACCGCGACCACATTTGCGACTACTAGTGCTACTGTTGTTGTTGTTGTTGTTGTTGTTGTTGTTGTTGTGGTGGTGGTGGTGGTGGTGGTGGTTGTTGTTGTTGTTGTTGTTGTTGTTGTTGTTGTTGTTGTGTTTGTTGTTGTTGTGGTTGTTGTTGTTGTTGCTACTGCTGCTGGCAGTCGTCGTCATCACGTTCTCAACCCTCCTCAAGCATGACTCCATCAATTGCCTCAAAGTAGCGAACGCGCAGCAGTCCATCCCCAACACAGGCACCTCCCTCCCAAAACTCCAATGCGATGTTGTGGCTGCTGCCGCTGCCGCCGCCGCTGCTGCCGCCGCCGCTGCCGCTGCTGCTCCAGCCGCTGAAGAATTTGAGTGGTGGGTCACGTGGGTGGGAGGGGCGGCAAGGCGGGCGTGGCGTTCGTTTTCAAGGGCGCGGAAGGCTTCAAAGTTGCAGAGAAAGACACAGGTGGTAAAGATTTGCTGTAGAGTTTGGGAAGAGAGATCCATCTCGGCAACCGCACTAGCCTGAATGACGCTTCGGAAATACTGGACAACGGTATCGAAATGCTCGACATGAACGCGGTGTACAAAGAAACACAAGGCTTCAATCACAAACCCCTGGAGCGAACGTGGGCCTTCTCCCTCCCTCCCTTCCTTCCCCCCTTCACTCGACAAATGCCTCGTCGCCAGTCCTACCAGCTCACGGAGTGCCACTGCCGTCACCTCTCCACTTCCCAGGTACAGGGCCATCACCAACGGCGTCAATAGCGTTCGTATCAAGAGGCCCTCCCTCCCCCCCTCGCCCCCTTCCTCGCCTGACGTCTGCTTCTCAAAAGCTATGGCAATGGGTTTTTGAAGATCTGTGTGAGCCCACAGGTCATTCAATGCCCCGCTCGACGCGAGAGAACGGTTATCGTCGTCTATTCCTCCTCCGCCTTTACCCTCCCCGCCACTACCGTTGCTGCTACTCCTACAGCTGTTGCTCGTAGGACCGCTCTCCGCGCCGCTGCTGCTGCTGTTGCCAGATCGGTTGCTATCCAGCCCAACGCTTGCCGCCATTGAACAAGAAGCAAATAAAGACTGCGCATTCGGACCACCACTGCTGTCATCCTTCCCTCTCTCCCTCCCTGTCACGTTGGACAAGCCCTTCACAGGCCCCGTCGTCAAAACAGCTTCATAAGACGAAGTCCGTGCTATCCCCTCCATCATTCCACCTCCTTCTCTTTTTCCATCTTTATCTGCCGCAGGCACAGCAGGAGCAGAAGCAGGAGCAGGAGCTGTGCCTTCACCACCGGCAACAGATCGAAGATCATCGACATTCCGCAACCTCTGCTTGTAACATATAAAAATCGTATTGCTTCCACTCACGCTCACACTCCCCACCCCTCCCTTTGCACCGCCCGCATTCAAATCTGCCTCGTATTTAAAAGGGGTCCGTTCCACCAAGGTGTATCCCAACGGGACACTCTCCTTCTTCTTCGGGAAAATCACCTGAATGTCCGTAATTGGGTTCCCTGCCCCCCGTTTGAAACACAAAAATACCCGCTCCCCACGCGTCCCTGCATTGAAGTCAACGGGCTCCCCCCTCCGTCTCACAACGCTAAATGTGGGAGGGACAAACTCTTTGCGATCCGGGAAAATAATCGTCAATCCCACCACTGGCGGCCTGCGCCTCGTCAACCTATCCTTCCTTAGGATTAGATAAATGTAGTGTCCCCCCGCCCCTGAGTTCAAGTCAGCCTTCCGGCCATAAGGGGTGGTAGCCACGCGGATAAATCCCTCAGGCACAACATCACTGCCAAAGACCGCGCCAATATCTACAAGTGGTGCGTCTGCCGGTCCAGAAGAAAGAGGAGGAGGAAAACAAAGTGACCTAGTCGAAAATTCCGCCGTAGCAGCTGAGGGGGAAGAAAAGATTCCGAGGGGCTTTAGAGAGTGCAAAGAGGCACGGCGGATGGGTGAGAAGGTGGAAAGCTGGGCAGGGGCCGCCATAGTAGAGGAGGTAAGTGAGCCTTCTCGTTCCACGGAGCCTGAGGGAAAAGTGCTATTTCGACGCGCCGCTGCTTTCAATGGACTTCGCTCGTGATGTTCAGTTTGTGTGTCACCTTCATTCGCGGGCGAATGCCGAGAAAAATATGAGTATCTGTCCTCCATGGCTACATCAAATTTACCAGCAGTAATGGCAGCGGCACTAGCGGCACTGGCAGCACCAGCAGCATTGGCAGCACCTGCACCCGCGATGTCGTCGTCGCTAGCCAAGGAGGAAAGCATGGAGTGCGAGGTATGGTACCCAGGGATAGCTTTCAGGACCAAAAGGGTGTCATGGCACAGATCCCGCAAGGGCAACACAGTTTTAGGCGGAACAGCTTCAGGATTTCCTGAGGCTGAGAAGGCAGAAGAGGCCTCGCAGCCCTGAAGAACGACGCGGTACAATTCTTTGACAGAGCTTAGCGCATCTTGGACGAGCGGATCTTGCATTGATGGCGGCAAGGACACTGTCGCAGAATGAGGATTGGATCGGTCAATCAACATTAAGATGAGAAGCAAGACTGAGACGCGAAAGGGTTAGCCGCTTGCTACGACGGCGGGGTTGCTGCACTCAACATTCCGACCGATGCCCTGCACTTACCTCTGGAGCCGTCGTCTTGAGGAACGGCTGCCATTGACATCGAGACTGCGTTTGGTTGTACCGCTGAATGTAGTGGTGTTCTCCGTCAGCGCAATCTTGCGGCGGCCGCCATGGACCAATTTTTGATGCACGCAAGGCAGAACTGTAGGTTGGTTTTTGTGTTTGTGATGATTGATGGACATGTACAGAGCTGAGCTTGGGTTGTGAGACGGCCTGGACAAGAGTGATGAGGTCCATTTCGTCGTCGTGGCCTCGCTATCCTCGTGTGCTGTGCCACGCTGCTCCTGTGTCGGTCGGTGACCAGGGTAAAGACATGAAGAGACCGCCGCAACGGTCCTGAGCGAATGAGCGACGACGACTCGTCGGACGCCTATTTGGGAAAACCTCGATACACATTACCAGAGCAACCTTACCGCATTGACCACCAGACCACCTTTAACTCTGTCTCGTCCGTCCTTTTACCCTTGTCCACCCGTGTCCAAGCCACAGTTGCCGTGGAAAACGCGGCGGCCAACGGCGGCGCGAGCGTCATGCGTTATCATGAGGTTCTAGCAACCCTCGTCCTCCTCCTTCTAACACACACCACGCAAGCCTTTGGTCCTCCCACCATGCATCACCACCAACAACAGAAGTATAGATATCCGCAGCAGCAGTCAACGCCTCGGCACAAGCCTTTTCAACTGCCCCCCATCCCCGCCGCTTGGCGCCTCATGCTCCTCGCCCTCCTATGGCCTGTCACCTCTCTGTCTCCCCTTTCCGCCCTTGCTGCCCCAGCCGCCGGTGCCATGACTTCTACCACAACAGTCGCGGATGAGAAAACACCAAAGATCGACCTGTCCACCATTTCCAAACTGCAAGACCAGGCCTTTTCAGCCACCAATCGCTTTCAATGGAAGGAAGCTGAGCGGGCATGGACCAGAGTGATTGACATGGACCCCGAGAATGCCGCCGCCATTAGCAACAGGGGCAACACGAGGACATCCATGGGTCTCTGTAAGGAAGCCAAGGAAGATTTCAATCGTGCCATTGAACTGGCACCGAACGAACCGGATCCGAATCTGGGAAGAGGGGTCGCAGAAGAGTGTCTTGGTGAATTTGAGGCTGCCTTGGGAGACTACGCGGAGGCGAACAAGAAGAACATCGCTTTGACTGGAAGAGAAGACCCAGTAACTTATAATAACCGTGCGAATGCCGAGGCTGGGTTAGGGAGATGGGAGGATGCCGTGCGAGATTATAAGCGTGCAGCCAAAATGCAGCCAGGATATGTGTTTCCGTTGGCCAGCGCCGCGCTTGCATCTTATCAAATAGGAGATGATGCCGAGGCAATCAAGCAAATGCGATTGCTCCTGGTTAAATATCCGGAGCTCGTGGACATGAAAGCGGCGTTGGCTGTGATTTATTGGAAGCAAGGAGATTTTGCCAAGGCCGAGACAGCCTGGTACAATGTCCTGAATGAAGATCCCAGGTAAGGGAGGGCGGGAGGGAGGACCTGCCCAGGGATGGGAGGGATGGGAGAGATGGGAGAATGCGGGTGTTTGCCTGATCCTTCACCATTCCATTTTTAATCTTTTTGTTTCTCATGCGCCATGTCCTACTTCTCCTCCTCCCTTCTCCATACATTCCACTTGCAGGTATCGAAGGCTGGAATGGGTCAGGGCGGTCCGACGATGGCCCCCCAGAATGGTTGAAGAATTAGATGCCTTCCTTAACTTCAAACTGCCAGGGGCGAGCAAAGCGGCGAAATTTAAGGCAGCAGCGGCCGAAAAAGCGGCAGCAGCGGCCGAAGCTGCGTCGTCGCCAGTAGCGGAGGAGGCAGCAGCAGGAACAGCAGCTGCAGAAGGGGTTGTCGGTGTGTAGTGTAGTTATGTGTGTAGGTAGGTGTACATCTACGTGTATGTGTGCTTGTCAGAAGACCCGAGAAACAAAAGAGCCGGCACACTCAGTCACACACTTGCAGCAACAAGAAAGCAACTCACGCATAAGACAGTTAATAAAGCAGCATCAGCAGCAGGAGGAGGAGGATGAGAAGGAAGCGATGTCGAGCATGGTTGATTTTTCGTTTCTGTTAATCCAATTTCTTCTTGTTCTTCTTCTTGTTCTTTCTCTAGATCTTCTTCTTCTTTTCTTCTTCTACCACTACTACTACTACTATTTCTTAGTCGTCTTCTGGTACAACTACCTCTCTTTTTCTTCTTTCTCTTCTTTTTTTCGTGGTGTTCACAGCACCGCTTATTTCCGACAGCCATTTCTGTCTTTCTCCCAGGGCCATCACTTTGTCTTCTTCTTCCCCTCCAACTGGCTCGCCCCCAGATAGCCCACCACATACAAGGGCATGAAAAAACACACCACCTTCCTATCCCCCTGCGCCAGCAACACCAACGCTGGCCCGGGGCACAGCCCAATCATTCCCCACCCGATCCCAAACACGGCCTCACCCACCACAAGCTTCCAGTCGACTTTTTCTGCTTTACTCACCGCTAAGGGCCCCTTGTCGGCAAACAATTTGACCGAAGGATCGCCCCATGCGGACGGTTGGTGTGACAGTACGTAGAGCGAGAAAGGAGTTAGTAGACCAACTGCAGCTCCAAGGACGAGGAGGAGGGAGGGGTCCCATCCTGGGACGCGGGGGTAAAGGAAGTTGACTACCTTGGCTTGAAGTGACATGCCGCTTAAAAAGAGGCCCGAGGCAAAGAGAGCCCCTGAAAGGAAGGCGGCGAGGTGGAGGGAGGGAGGGTGGGAAGCTTTCGTGGGGAGTTTGAAGAAGAAAAGGAGGAGGGAAAGGAGGAGGATAATGGGGGTCCAGGACTGAGAAGAGAACGGAAGATCGTGTTTGGAAGGGAAGGAGGATGAGGGACGGAGGGAGGGATGGGGGTGGGTACCCAGGTAGGTGGCAACGCTGATACCGGTTGTCATAAATGTCAGGACGGCGACCGCTCCTCGTTTGGAAAGGCGGGACAAGCCACATACACCATGGCCGGAGGTACAGCCGTTTCCGAGGCGGGTCCCGAACCCGACCAGGAGGCCGCTGATGAGGTAGGCAGCGGGAGGGAAGGAGAAAGAGGAGGAGGGGGGGGAGGAAGGGAGGAAGAGGGGGGCAGCGAGTGCGGCGAGGAAGAAGGCAGAGAGGAATGTGGTGGAGAGGGGGTCAAGAGGCCGAAGGGAGAGGAGGGAGAGGAGGCCGGTGGAAAATATGCCTGTGGTTGGTGGGGAGGAAAGGGAAAGGGGGGTGAAAAGGCGAGAGTAAAAATGTGTATGCTGACATCTCGTGTGTCAAAACTTCCGTGCACACCGGGAGGTCTTCCATTCCCTTAGATTTTGCACGAACCTGAAATGCCTGCACGTCTTCCAGCCACGACCAGGTACAGCAGCGCCGACATAGCGATCAGTGCACCTCCGCATAGGGCAGTCCCAGGCGTGAAATCAGGGAAGGAGGAGGACATGGTGGTCTTCGGAATTTGAGTGGGGTGAGGATCAGATCGTCTATGTGGTCCCCCTATTCACTTTCACAATGCTGGAGACGATGAGGAGCTGGATGGCGTGGTCTACGTGATACGCTGTTAGGTCCTTGAGAGGGGAGGAAGGTTGAATGAGCGTCTTGTTACAGTGTTGGCGTGTTGCTTGCTCGGGTAGGACAGGAACCTGCGCAGCCATTTGTCCGCCTTGGAGAGAGGCGCGATGAGGGGATGAGTATCCATAAGAGTGCGAAGTCTCAAATCATGAATCACGCGTCGTTGGGACTCCCGGAGAAAAGGAAAGAGTATGTCCGTATGTAGTTTGAATCGAAGTTTTGTTTGCTCTCGTTCACAGAGGCCGGCCAGCAGCATCACCACTCTCATATCAACAACTCGTGCCTTACCCTTGTCTATCTGACCCTTCCTGTCAGGGGGATGGAAGGACGGATGAGTCAAACGTGATCTGTCTCATCGTTATAAAGGATTGCTTGTCGCGCTCGTCTGCTCTTTCGACCCCTTCTTCTTCTGGCCTTCCTCCGATCTCCACATTCATTCAAACGTGCTCTTCCCCTCGTCAAGGAAAAGAAAACCAGACATAAGGGCAAGTTAGATCTAAATTCAAGGACGGAGATATAAGTTTGATTCCCTGTCATCCAGCACAGTCTAGAGTTGCTATTTGAAGTGTATCTCAATGAATGCATAAGTACTCCATTTGTTGTATTGAGAAAAGCTAAGCTAACTTCTGTGGTGCACAACCATACTCGTTACAGCTCTGCCGATCACGGTCGGCTGGTGTTGAGGGTGAGGAGGAAATCGCTGGTGCTTGCTTAAGGATTTGAAACTCGACATCTTCTCGCGACTTTAATGGTTGTTCATCAACAAGTCAAGCCACACACACACATGTGGCACACTGTCTACGGCACACGTATTATGAACAAGGCCAAATGCACTGTTGGCGTATCCAAAACCACCACCGGCACCCTGTTAAAGATATGAAATACACGAGAGAACACCGGAAGGCGAGAGGTCGGTCAGCAAGCAAGGTGTCGCTTGTCGGCCAGTTTCGTTGGTCCACGGCATGCCATGTTACGTTGCCCACCGAAAGAATTCTGAACTACTCAGTGAAGGCATTGTTGCCAGTCAAATCCTCATACTTCCTACTGTTGGAACAGTTACCGCCGCCCAGTACGCGGCCGAGGGCGCTAATTTTATCTTCTCTATGAGCGATCGTTGCGTAGAAAGCATCGACAACGACGACGGCTCCTTCTATTCCCGGCTCAGCCGGTGTCCTCACATACATCAGGAACAAAGCAGCGGCATGAAAATCTCACGGTGTCTCAGAAACAAGCATGTCTCACTTTTATCTTTCTTTTGTAGTGTATATAAAGCATGGTCCCGGCGGGAGTGGCTCCCGTTTTCGCCGCAGATACATCATCAAATCCTAGCCCCGAGGCCTCGGGTTGAATTCTGCTGCCTAACTTATTTCGATTCACAACACACGCACACACACTCACAGCGTCCTTCCATGTACAGTGGTCGGAGACGCTGTGGGGGTGGTTCTGGCACCAAGGTGGGTGGGAATAAGACAAATCGAGGTATAGCTGGTGCCTCATCTTCTCCACCTTCCACCACTTTGCCGGCCTCCAAGTCATCCCTCAATCACGATAAGTGCAGCAGGGTAAACAGTGGCGGCGCTGCCTTTAGCGTCCGTCTACAGGCCAAGGACATTCTGGCGGAGCTAGAACGTAGTGCCGGCAAGTCAGGAGGGTTTGGCACGTCGGGTCGGGGGCGAGAGGCAGACCACCAGGTGAGGGAAAGAGAAAGGCGGATTACCGCTGGGGGTGTTCTCTTGAGTAAAAGTGATGGCGGCACATTTTTCTCAGTCAAGAGACAAACCATGTTTCTTGGAGGTCGTTAGCCGGGTCGCTTATTCTATCGGCTCGTGCCAGTGGGGTGGCTGGTTGCCCACTCGCCAGCACTTGGAATGCACGCCTGATCTTGGCCTTTCGTTGTGACACTGGCGCGGTGCAGCTGTCGCTTGTACTGAACTCTGTTTGCTGCGTATGCTAGCACGAGTATTGAGCATAAAATTTGCGATCTTCTTAACCCATGGCCGGTCTTCATCCCCGCGATGTCCTGCTTCCCTGTCTTCCACTTTTCTCCCATTCTTCTTTCTCTCAACAACTCTTTTTCCAAGTCTATTTATGGCTTCTCGTCTTGCACTGGCGCTCCGTGTCTCACACCCATTCACTTCCATTCCTACCTTTCACCCCGATACAGTCCCTTTCCGCCTCGTCTTCGTCAACGAACCTCTTCCTGCAGCTCTCCTCCTCCTCCTCTTCTAGCCTTGGCGGTGAGGAGGGTGTGTCTCCCCTCCTGGACTTCGACGACGACGATCCTATGTCTCCGCAGTCGGTTTTCCCCCGCGTTCGACAACGCCTCCGAGAAGAGGCCGCCGATCACTCCAGTGACACAGTCAGCAGCGACAGCAAGTGCAACAACAGCAGCAGCAGCGGCAGCAACGGCAGCAGCAGCCGCAAAAGTCACAGCAGAAGCAATCGCAGCAGCAACGGCTGCACTTTGACTGACTTCCCTCTGCTCGTCACGGGACAACAAGGCAAGAAACGATTGATGTGCGGTCGACAACTCCCGGAGATCACGTCTTCCTCCTTATCCTCGTCCTGCTCGTCGTCGTCTTGTTCTTCGTTCTCCTCGTCGTCTTCGCACCACATGGCAGCCACTTGCGGCGACGATAGGAGTGCCCCCAACATTCGCACACGGACCCCTCCTCCTATTCTCCAGCAAATGCAGGGATGTCACAACAATAGCAGCTCCAGCAGTAGCACTCGGGAGTCACCTTTTAACGGGCATCAACACGACGATCTTTCCCAGACTTCTTCCTTACTTCATTTGAAAGGATTGAGCATGAAACAGCAGCAGTACCAGCAGGATGACACTGCCTCTGTTTGCTCATCTTCATCTCTCTCCTCTACCTGTACCCGCCCCGTCTCCTGCCCCCCTCCCTCCCTTCCTGCCTTCCACAAGACCGCGCCCGCCTCCGTCTGTGGCAGCAGCAGCAGCAGCAGCAGCAGCAACAACAACAACAGCTCTACTTTCGTCATCACCCCTCTCCCCCGCGCGGCGCTCAAGAAATCAAGTCTCTATGAACTTCAAGCTGCTTTGGAAGAGCTCAAGAAGGCACTGGCAGATATGGAGACGACAGCGTATAAACGAGCCAGGGTGCGAAGCGAAGCGTACATAATCAAATTTGAAAGAGAGTTCTCCGACCTGGTCCGTATCAAGGACCGAGCAATCAAACGCCTAGACGCCCTCTTACATGGACGACAGCAGCAGCAGCAGCAGCGACAGCCGCAAGAACAGCCAAAGCCCCAAGAGCAGGAGGAACAGGAGCAGCACCAGAAGGGGGCATTAGCCCCTGATTCGAATCATGGTCAGATGGTGGCACGGGTGCTAATGGTCGTGATGGATTTGGACGATGAGCTTCTTATGCTCATGGGGGAGGAGCACGGGACCTGGGAAGAATTAATGAGACTTCGTGAAGACATCCAGAGGCATCTAGACGAGGTTGCCATTGAGCTTGATGGATGCATGGGAGGGCGGAAGGACAAGAAAGGAAGGGGAGAAAATGGAGGAGGAGCGGAGAAGGACTCATTCGCCCCTTGTCTGATAATGAGGTCTCTTTCAACGCCGCATGGGGTGGGGTTGGGGGCGTTGCGTGGAGGGCGGAGGGACGTCGGCAGCACTTTTTCGGTCTCCGTGGCTTCGTCTCGCCTTTGCGAGAAGAAGCAGCTCCAGCATCACCATCATGTCGGCAACAGCAACAGCAGTATCAAAAGCAACCACCTTAATGGTAGCAGCAGCATGAGGAAGCAGAGGCGAGAGGATATCACCTCTCGCTTGCGTCCGCTGGAGATAAGCCTGCCAGTCAGCCCTCCGACCTCTGCTTCCTCCGCCTCCCGGACAGGAGCAGCGACAGGGAAGAAGGATGGGAGTTGCCACTGCACAGACGAGTCGGAGAGTCCCAGTGGCACGGTCACGACTGCCTCCTTTTCCTCTTCCTCGTCCTCCGCATTTTGCAGTGCCAGCGATCAGGGCTTCAGCTTGCAGAGCGATGAGGAGGAGAAATCGACGACGGACAGTAGTGGCAACAACAAAAGCAGCGGTAACTGCAGCAGCGTACCCCCTCGTCCTTCCCTTGTTAAGGCTGTTTCCTCCGATGGTCTTTCTACCCTCTTCCATCACAACAAGCACAACCATCGGCAAGACTGCCACCAAAAGCAGCAGCAGCAACAGCAAGAGCTTCCCCTGCCCGTGGCACTGACTAAAAACGTCGAGGAGCGAGCTGCTTTCATTCATCATCGCACCCTATCAAGCCGACCTTTTGTTGAAGCTTCTCTTCTACCCGGAGGTGCACCCCGCGCTTCTTACCATCGTCGCATCAGCCGTCCTTTGGCAGGGACGGCAGGGGGGGAGGGGTCCAAAGAGGGAAATGTATTGGAGAACGTCAAGGTTACACCACTGGTGCCTTTGGAATCAAACTGAGCGAGTGAGAAAGCTCTGAAAGAGGAAGGTGGTCATGAAAAATAGAGTTCTTTCCGTTGGACTGTGTCTACTTGTTGTCATTTGCTTGGGATGGTGGGTAGAGACAGCCAGTGAGGGAGAGAGAGAAGAAGTATCGGACAGCGATTGAGATACTTAAAAAGTGCAAGAGTGCAAAGTAAGGAATGGGGATGAAGGAATGCGATAGAGACATAACAGCAGAGCAGCACAACATCGATAAATAGGGGCGAGAGTAAGCGAGCATAGACGACGAAGACGAATTGAGAAAACGAAGGGTGAAGCAGACAATAGCTTAAAGCCTTGCTGGAACCAATTGACGGGACTAATTGGTAGGAAATAGTCGATCCCGTCCACACATTCACCCCCAGATTAAAAGCGGGAAAAGAGAAGTAAAGAAGGGAATGATAAGCAAGGTCCGCGCGACACTGACACCTCAGATCGAATCAAGAATGAGGGAAATTTAAAAAGAGGAGAAGAGAAAAAATACATCGATTGGGACGTATGGGGATGTGGGGATGTAGGTTTCCGGGGGGAAAAGAAAAGAGGAGTCTTCGATACCTGAAAGGGTAGGGAGGGAAATTTGAACACCGAGGGAGAAGACATAAGAGAGGAAGAGAGAGAGATTGAGTCTTGGAGGAAGACATTTGTATAGCGGGAGGGAGATCAACTGTAGTAATGAAGGAGGGATGTTTAGTATTTTATTCTCTTCGAAAATTCGAAAATAGTAAGCATCGCTGCCATGAGAAAGGATAATTATTTCGCAAAGGATGCAGGGAGGGAACACAGCTCGCAACAGAGGGATGAAGAAGCGAGCGTCCCTTTCATAAAGCTGTGAGGCACGTTTTGATTCGCCACGAGGTATATTAATCATAACGACTCATACCGTAATCAACCCGCTTATCGTAGTAAGTAGCAATAGTGGCAGTAGTGGTAATTGTGGTAGTAAATGTATCCGTTTTGTTTCCTCTATATTTTAGGAGTTGACTTGTGAGAAGACACGAGGGGCAGGTGATCCCCCAAGGTAATAGCAGAATTGATTACAAGTAGAATTTTTATTAACAGATTTAAATTTATCACAAATGAAGCAAGTAGTAAGTTTAGGGTCCATAGGAAGAGATGAGGGAGGAAGGACAAGGGAATAATACGACGATCGTCAGGACGCTGCGAGAAAAAGTGAAAAGGAAAAGGACCAGAAAGGAGACGAGATGATAATAACTAAGGCAAAGACGAGAAAAAGGACATGGAGGAGGAGGAAGACCAGGCATGATGCTAGATGTTAGTGTAGAGGCGAGACAGTTAAAGTGGTAGAAAGTGTAGCAAACACGCCGGAGCAGTATGGTCAAGGCACGATTGAACGAAGAATGTAACCCTGAATTAAAAAGTGAGGGAAAGTCAATCAACGCCTGTAGTTGGCCAAGCGGGAGGAAGGGGAGGACATTGAAAACAGAAACGTGGGTGATATTGTGACACGGGTAAATTATTAGAGCGCTGTGGCGTCGTGGCAGTAAGATTGAGGCTATCGGAAAGGTGAAGTCATTATGGTGATTTTAGAGGCCACTGGACAAAAGGAGAATGATGGACGGAGGCGAAAAGCAAAAGAGTAAGAGTGCGGACAAAGAAATGCCCTTAGCAAGCAATAACCAACAGGTAACAAGATGGAGGATGGCACGAGAATCGACGGTGATGGTGATGCTGTCTGTGATGATAGTGATATGGATGTTAACGCGATAGAGCTAGTAAAGATGGTTGGAATTAGTGTGTGGATGTGATCAATTTATTTAGTTGAATCGAGTAACGTAAAGATGCTTCAGGAGTTGTGTAAGTAAAGTAAGCTTTTGAATTTTCAGCGTATGTACTTTGAACGTGGGGATAAACAACGACGATTGAGAAATCATTGACTTGGAAGTCTTCAATCACATCCAGACCATGATGTGGAGTCTTCCCACGCTTTTTTGTGCTCCTTTCGAAATATCTTTCCCGTTTTCACGTTCGTCTATCGTTTATTCACTTGAATTTGGCCACACGCAGGTAAACGACCAAACGGAACACGAAAGTCTTATTAAATTTCAATTTGAAATATAACACGCAAGTCAGCATACACGCATATGCACATGCTTCCACATCCCGTGAGGCAAAGGATGGAACAAAGGAACATGTGTATGTACCAGTATACACAAACACTCATGAACAGTCGAAAGTCTTTTTACGTTGCACCGTCCGGTGATGATGTATCACCTTCAGTCGTTTGTCGCTGTTGCTGCAGCTTTGACTGCGGCCGCGGCTGCTGCTCTCTGCCCTTTCCTCCTGAAGAAGGACGTGGTGTTGTGCTTAGCATGCTGCCTCCCCCTTGGTGCTGCACCTGCCCGGTTGAGTGTGACAGGGGGCGGTTCGATTGATCGTCGTCTGAGCCGTTCTCCGCACTGTGGCTGCTGTCACTGCCACTACCTTTGCTGACGGTGATGGTCTTGAGCCGGATAAGCTCGTCGCTCTTCGCAAGCCCGGCCCCTGATACAATAAAGTGCTGCTCGAAGCGTGCGGAAATTAGCCCCCAAATATCGTTATCATCTCCGTCTTGCGGGTCCAATGGACAGACTTTATACGATGTATTCGCCTGAATCTTCACCAGGATAACAGGCCTCCGCAATGAGCTCGTGTGAATAGTAGGTTGGCCCTCGCTCTCAGCAGGGACAGGAGCAGCACTAGTACGAGAGAAAGAAGCAGCAGAAGCAGTAGCAGCAGCAGGAGGTATCTGCTCCACCTCGGACAAGGGGGATGAGCCACCATCGGTTGTCGATGACAAAGAGGATCGACCAGGGGAGCCAATATCATAAATTGCCCCCCCAGCCTGCTGCAGCTGCCGCCCACGCCCACCCCCCGGAGGCGCGGACAATGGCAAGGTCCAAGAGAAGTTGGGAGGAGATGAGGCTGCTTCTGTCGGGGGTTGTGGAATTTGCTGCTGCTTCGGTGGGCATGGCGAAACAGGGGAAGACGCTGCGGCTTCTGTTGGACCGGATTGGAGAAGTTGTGCGGGCAGGGAGTCTGCCCTATACCAGCGCTGCGGGGAGGAAGAGGTTGATCCTGGTCCACGTGCCCTGCTTCCTCGTAGTCCGAGGGAGTATCGATGCCCTCCTCCTCCCCTGTCTCTGTTTTCATCCTCCTGCTGCTCAGGTGAGTTGACTAGCGGGCTGTGTAAGGAGGGAGAGGAGGAGACTACGCTTGTGACACTCTCTTCTTCTACCAGCTCCAGGGATATGTCGAGGGGCTCTGCGTGGGAGGAATAAGGGCAAACGACGACTAGTTCTGGGTTGCGGAGGAGGTATTCGATACAGTAATACGTGTCGCCCCCGCTTTGTGTCCTATTGCAGGCAAGAAGGATGTCCATCGTATGCGATACGACCTGGACTTCATTAAGAGCGCTAAGCGGGGAATGGGGAGCAGAGGAGGCGGATGAGGATGAAGAGGAGAAGGAGGATGATAGAGGGCGAAGGAGACCTGCCGGAACGGAGGAAGAGAGTTGATGTTGATGGTGGTACTGCGTATGGTGGCTTTTGTGCGCACGGATATGATGTGAGGATCCAATGCCACCATCCGCCGCTGCAGCGCCAAGCGAGAGCCCACCCAAGGAGGGTGAAGAAATAGAAGACGCTTCCTCCTGCTCAAACTCCTTGGATTTTTGAGCTAACTTTGACAAGGTTCTGGCAAGAGCACCCAAGATGGCTTCAGGACCTGACTCACCGTGAATTGTTTGACCATTAATGCAGACTTTGTCGCGCATCATGTCTTTCCAGAGCTGGTTAAGCGCGCTACTGCTGCTGCTGCCACCCCCGCCGTTAGCGAAAGGGTGCTGGTGCTGGTGATGTACAGGCACGGAGGGCGAGTGTAAATTGTGGTGGTTGGGGTTATTCGGGTGATTGGGCCGTCTACGGACATATTTCAAGTAGAAAGGAGAAAAGAGCGGGGCAGTCGAGCTGGAAGAAGACAATGGGGACGAAGGGAAGATCTGTCCTCGAATCCAAGGGAAAGGCACGCACAACTCCTTCTTCTCCAACAACACCGACATCGCTCTTTGGTAACTCTCTCTATCCTCAGCCCCCTCAACTGATGCTCTCAAATCTCGATACTTCACCATATCTCCTGCGTAAGGTGAAGACGGGTCAATCGCCTGCCCTTCCATTCTCCCCCCTGGAGGAAGAATGACTGTAGCACCATTGATGGCTTGCACCCACTCGTTCCGTTCCTCTTCCGAGGTACACATCCACAGACGCCTCGCACCCTTTTTCAAGGCGAGCTCAAAAACATTGTTTTTCTTGCTGGCCACGGGCTTGCAGCTGCATATGGAAGCGTGCAGTGGCAAGGTCTTCCTCCTTCGGCCCATCATACTGTCGTCGTTTTCGTAGACAAAGAGTCCTTGATGCACTTCCACGAGTTTATTTTTCCAAATAACACCCATGGCGTGGTGGTTGGCCTTTTTCAGGGGGCCAGATTTGAGGATTGAGGTCGAACAGGTGGAAGGTGGGGGGATAGAGAAAGAGGTGGGGAGGGATACGTCATCGGGGGAGACGGCCACGGATAAGGAGATGTTGACGCGCCCAGTTGTCCTGGTTGAAGCTGTTGTGTTGATGCTGTTGGAGCTGCTGCCGATACCACCAATTCTATTAGCAGCGTCGCTGCTGATGCAACTGTTACTGCTTCCACCACCACCAGCCTTGTCCAACAGGAGCTGCAGAGCCGCTTTGACAAAAATTGACTTTTCGAATTTCTCTGACTCTAACAGCTCTGTTACTGGAATACTATCCTCCAAAAAGATTCCTTGCGCGGGCTCTTCCCTAACTACTTCCCCTGGAAAATTGGAGGCAAATGTCGTGCATGTGATATCCAAGCCCTTGAACTGCTGCCCAACCTCCTCCTCTTCGTCTTCCTCCGCCCTCTCCTCCCGACAACCCTCCTTTCCCTGCCAATCCGACCCAGGATATTGCAACCTCGGCCTCCGCTGTGGGTGCTTCTGCTCCAATTGTTCGTGGTAAATTGCCTGCGAATCGTCGTCCTCGAGCGCAGGTAGCAGAGAGGCGCTTCGGAAGTTCATCGTGGATGGGTATGAGAAGCGGGTCCCATCCGACGGCAGACGTCGGATATATGCAGGCGAGGCTATTGCAGTTGTTGGCTGGTCAGCGCAGATGAATGTAAGGGCTTGTTTGTGGAGCTCCATTTCGTCGACGAGACTCTTGTGTGCGCCAAGCAGATTGTTTTGGACCGTTGGCTGTTTTGTTTGGGTTCGGATGGTTAAAGGGGAGGTGGGGATAAAGGAAATGTACGCAACCAGGAGAGTAGGACATGGAGTGGACTAAGCGGAGTCTGTCATCGTGAAATACTTCAAGCTGAATAAGACTCATGATGACGCCGGCATATTGAGTTGACCTCGAAGCACCCGTAATGGCAATAGACCCTCGCCCAAAGCGATGTTCATAATCCCGTACCTCACGCATACCGTCGCTACCATTCTGCTGGTCATGCTGATCCTGTTTTTGTTGCTGCATTTGCCGAAGCCGTTCCTTGTTGAAAGCCGGGAGCCGCACGGAAGACAGAGCGGAAGGAGCAGGAGGCGATGGCGGCCGCTGCATGGTGATACTGCTAGCCGCACGAGCGGAGACAGGAATAAAGGCGACCCTCTAAGCTTATTTGTTAGTATTGCCTATACGCAGTCGTTCTATGTGGTGTGATCGAGAGATGGGGGCGTGGCGTCGATTGAGATGAATGTGCTCTCCTGTTTCGGCAACGGACCACTGCTGAGCAATTTGTCCAAGCAAGCACTGCATGACAGTCAGACGGGCTGATGTCTAAATCTCTTCATTACATATGTTCAGCGCTAACTGGTGCCCGCAAACGAACACCGAAAGGAAGAATGAAACGGCTACGTCACGGTGACATGGGCCATGTCACCCTGCCCCTTCGAAAGAACAAAACAACCTTCTGGTATATACATGTATACAATACATAGCCCTACTTACTACTGTACTCCATGCACAATTCTATAAATGATCACTTATTGAATAATAAACCATTTTTGGTGCAAAAGGTGCAGAATCCAAGTAGGACGATGATAGGAGTCACTCAACTCGGCCGATGAGACATACGAGGATTCGGTTGAAGCTTCTTTCGACTGTTCGTGCACGTGTACTTTTGCCTCAAACCACCGTCACACTCTTAACCTCGTTCCGACCAACACCCACTTGACAGTAGATAGTTTTTGAATAGGGCTGTGCTATTAGATAAAACGCGCATTGTCTTCAAGGAGGACCCCACTTCTGATTTCCTCAGCGCGGTAGTTTCCAACCAGTCAAGATGGTGGCGTGGAAGCGGCGGCTGCATGGTGCCGTCTGCGAGTTCTTCGAGGTAGACAAGCGGCATACCACCGTGGCCACCGAGGTCCGGGCGGGCATCACCACATTTTTGACTATGAGCTACATTCTGCTTGTCAACCCTCAAATCTTGGCGCAGGTACGTTCGCAAGGGGTGGGGAGGTCTGGAAAGAGTCATCTGGCGTTTGAGTATATATATGCCCCCTCTGGGCCTCTCATCCGGCTGATGCACAAGCATGCTGACAACCACCGGTATTACCATTCCATGGATCGGCCGGGTCGTGTGGGCATGCGTATTATCGTGAAATCCGCTGTTGCTGGTCCACGAGCGTAAGTGCTTGCCAGCTCAATCCTGTATTCCTTCTTCATCACTCCACTTCCTCGAATATTTTTGAATCGGACGTCTGCTATCACGTCCGTTCCGCTCTCTCCATCGTTCTCCAGACCTCTCTTGACCCTCATGTCGTCTCTTCTTTTTTTCAAAACCATCTTTAACAGATAGGCTTCCCAAAATCCGACGTTGTGGTCGCCACCGCCGTGGGCGCCGGGCTCGCCAGCATGGTCTGTGGGATCTTTGGCAACTTGCCTTTTGGTCTTGCGCCTGGCACGGGCTTGAGCGCGTACCTATCTTATGGCCTCGTCCTCGCTGGGGTGCTCACTCGCCCGCAAGCGATGACGGTATGTTTTTTGTCGGGGTTTGCACTGGGCGTATCAGCCTTGGCGCAGGTTAGCACGGTCATTATGAGGGTTATACCAAGAGCAGTAAAACTCGCGACAGTCGTGGGAATGGGCCTATTGATTGCATTAATTGGCATGGTGTCTATAAGGCTGGTGGTCCCGAATGAAGATACGTTGGTGACGCTTGGGGATTTTTCGGACTACCATATATGGTTGGCGCTTGTGGGGTTGGTGGTGACAGGTAAGAGGGGGGTAGAGGAACGAGGGAGGGAGCAAGGGAGGAAGGCATACGGGATTTTTTTCCCCACAATGCTTGGAGCTCACTTTCTTTCGTCTTCTTCCCTTACTCTCCCTCCTTTTTCCAACAGGTTCAATGCTCTTCCACCAAGTAAAGGGTGGGGTGCTCGCGGGTATCGTCCTCATTACCGTTTTTGTCTGGTGTATGGATCATGACGGCCCCTCAGAGATCTTTTCCATCCCCCATCTGGAATACGGCGTCACGAGAAACATCGACTTGACGCCCGCTTCCTTATCCTGGGAAATGCTCCCTCCATTGCTCGCGTTTTTATTTGTCGGTTTATTTGACATCTCGGGAGTGATGTTCGGGCTGTCGTCTCTCGCAAAGATAATGGAGGAGGATGGACATATACCGGGTAGTATTTGGGCGTTCTTAGGGTCGGGTTTAGGCACCTTGGTGGCAGCTATGGCCGGGAGTTCGCCCATCATCATCCACGTGGAAAGCGCGGCGGGGATCAGGGAAGGAGGAAGGACGGGATTGACGGCTGTTGTTGTAGGATTATTGTTTTTTTTGAGTTTATTTTTCGCGCCTTTATTTGGACACGTCCCGACGGCGGCGACAGCACCAATTTTGATTCTGGTGGGGGCGATGATGATAGGAGAGAGTCAGCACATCGACTGGGCGGACATGAGTCAGGCGATCCCGGCGTTTTTGACGAGCATGATGATGCCCTTTACGTTCTCGATCCCGAATGGAATTTTGTTCGGGGTGGGGATGAGCGTGACGTTTTTTGTGACGACTGGCGAGTTCCTGAGTTATTTGCCCCGGTGGATGTGGGGGGGGGGGAGGGAGGGAATTGAGATAGGAAAGGGTGGAGGGATGGTGGAAGAAGAGGAGCAGGCAAGGAGGTTGCAGACAATTGATGAACGGAGTCGGTTAAAGGCGCCGCCTATACCATCGCCGGGGAAATTCCATCCGGGGGTCGGAGGAGGAGCAAGGGAAGGAGATCTTGCATTTGGATCGCCGTCCGCATCGCACCAGCAGCATCATACTCTCTTCGATGAACAGCCAATGACAAGGAGGTTTTCCTTGATTTTACCTAAGGAAGAGGCCGACGAGCAGGCTGCCAGGGATATGGAGTTGTCGTCGTCGTTGACGCATGCGGGGGGAGGAGGGCACCATATGCTGAGTCACCAGCCACCGTATCACCGGCATAGGAGTGGAAGTGGAAGCGGGAGCGATCGAAGTTCAGGCGGAGGGGCGGGGGAGGGGGCATTTGCGATGCAGATATAGGTGAGGAGAGAATGAAAGGACGGAAGGGTAGTGAAGATGAATACGATCATGTACGTATGTAGGGAGAGAGATGGAAGTTAACCAGAACGGAAACGAAAAACGCTTGCGAGCGCCCCCCCTCAAAAGAAGATTAACGCCTAGTGTGCAAGCTCCTTCAAAACTTTTAATCATTGACCCTCCTTCTCAACTGCGAAAGAAAACAGAAGTTTGGAAGAAATGAAAAAGAATGGCAGGAGGGTAATGTGTCTACCCCTTCCAGGGTTGAGGTGTATGTTTAATGGAGGAGATAAAGTGGAAATAACCTCGCTGAGTTGGTATGTAAGCTTAATTTTTGCTCGAGCGGCAAGCACATCTTAAGTCGTGAAATAGAGCTTCCCATCCAAAACGGTCAAGAAAAGGACCGAAAATGAGCTTCGGAGACGGTGGGAGGTTGCCATTGCATATGATTACACTTTCGTGGACAATCTATTTCTTATTTCTTGCCTGCTGACACCACTTGGACTTAACGCAAGTCACCTTGTTGACTGCAATGTCTCTTGCCGCGCGCTCTGATAACTCAAACCAATCAAAACACACACCCAAGCAATAACAGAAGCAAGATCCACAAGAAGAAGTGACGGCACCTCCATGTGAAGCAGACGCCATCAACTCTACCTACGCACACCCAACGTGCAGGCCGTGCAGTTGCATTACATTCAAATCATTATGATACCCGAGCCAAGGCCATGGCATGCTTGCAAGATTGCCCCTTGACCATGCCTCTGTCTTTTCGCCGCCTCCATTTCTTACTCTACCATCCTACCCTTCACCACTTACCGATACAGGGGGAAGGAACCCACCGTAAGAACCTGTACAGTACCCTCACTACCGCTGAGACCGACGTTATTACGAGTCCATGCCTTCCTCGTCCTCTTCCGGCGTCACCGGTGCGGCTTCCTCCGCCATCATACAACATGACGGAGCTCGCCGCCGGGTGATCGTCCTGGGTTGCGCCGCCTCCTTTATCGTCACCTTTCTTATCCGTCGCTACCGCTCCAAAGACACCGACTCCAACAGAAAAGGCAGTGGCGTCTTCAAATCTACCTCCGAACGCACGTTTCGACAGTATCCCCAAAACTACCCCACGGTCAGGCCACGGAACGGCGGCGCTTCAGGAGGCAGCGGACAACACACAGGCACTGCCGTCGCCGCAGCAGGAGGGGTAGGGCCCTTGAGTTCCACAGGGTTAAGTGGTACTTTGGACTTTTCGCATCCTGATGGTCCGAATATAGGGCCTGCGTCTGACCCAGCGTGGCTGGAGAATCATGACCAGCAGGGGATACCAGCAAAGACGGATTTGCTGCATACGGGACATTTAAAAGGGGGTAAATTGTTAATTTGTGTGATTGGGCTGCCAGCACGGGGGAAGACGTATATAGCACGGAAGGTCGCGCGGTATTTGAGGTGGATTAATTATCGGACAAGGGTGTTTTGTCTGGCGAGGTATAGACAGGACAAATACGGGCATAAGCAGGCGGCAGAATTTTTTGATACGAGCAATGAGGAGTATACGTCGTCGAGGATGGAGCTGTTGGCGTGTGCATTGGAGGACTCGGTGGGATATTTGAATCGAGGTGGGGAGGTGGCGATTTTGGATGGGACGAATGTGACTGAGGCGAGGCGGAGGTTGATTCGGGAGAGGATGCAGAGGGAGGACGGGTATGAGATCTTGTGGATTGAGTCGATCTGCGAGGACCCCCAGGTGATTGCCCATAATGTCGCCCAGCTGAGGGAGGCTAGTCCTGACTATGTTGCGGACCATGATTTTGAGAGGAGGATTGCGTTCTATAAGATTGATTATGTCCATGTCCGGGAGGATGAGGGGAGTTATGCAAAGGTCTTCGATGCGGGTCGGAAGTTGGAGTTGAACCGCATTCATGGGTTTTTGCCGACCAAAGTTATTTCGTTTCTGATGAATTTGCATATCATGCCTAGGCCGGTTTATTTCACCAGGTGAGGAAAGGAGGGAGGGAGGGAAAGGGCTCGATGTATCGTCGGTCTCATTTCTTCCGTGCTGCAGTCGTCGACACTCATGCACGAACTCCCCTCCTTCCCTCCTTCTCTCCCCTCTCTTGTTTTCCTCGGCCCGTTAGACACGGCGAGTCCATCTTCAATATCCACGGACTGATAGGCGGCGACTCATCCCTCTCCCCCAAAGGCGAGAAGTTCGCCGACCTCCTTTCTCTCTTTATTCATAATGAAACCGAGCTTCCCCATGACCAGCTAAACGTCTGGACAAGTACCATGAAGCGTGCCCGTGCTACGGCCGCCAAAATTAAATGCGCGCGTTATGTTGAATGGCGTTCTCTGCGAGAGATCGAGGTAGGGGTGTGCGATGGCCTGAGCTACGAACAAATGAAGGAGAACTTTCCGCACGAGTACAAGAACCGCGAGCAGGATAAGCTCCGATATCGGTACCCCCGGGGGGAGAGCTATATGGACATCATTTCGAGGTTGGAGAGTGTGATTTTCGAGCTTGAACGGCAGCAGGGTCCGGTGGTGATTGTCGCCCACCAGGCAGTGCTGAGGTGCTTGTATGCATACTTCCTGGACTTGCCCCCGGAGGAGGTGCCGTACCTGTCTATTCCCTTGCACACGGTGATAAAGGTCACGCCCAAGGCGTATGGATGTGCGGAGAAGCGATATAAGATGATGGTATGAGCGGGAGAGAGGAGAGGAAGGAGGGAAGCGTTTGAGCTTGGAAAGAGGATGAAGGGAGAATGAAGCAGGGGTCTTCATTAAGCTTGAAGTTGTAAATATAGATAGGTAGGTGCTAGGCAGATCAATAGAGATTATGCAAGAAGGATATGAAAATGACGTCGTGCTTCGTCTCGTTGCTTCGTCTTGTTTTGTGTGGTAGGGAGGTGATGGGAAGGCTGGTGGAGAAAAAAAAAAGGGGGAGGAGGAGGAGAAAGAGGAGAAGGAGATGAAGGAGAGGGGAGGATGAACTGAGACCAGGGATAAGGAGGATAAGATAGAGAGTGAGGAAAGAGAGAGTGGGAGGAAACATAAGAGCTTGAGAAGGCCTGTATCTGAATGGAGGGAAAGCGAGGAAATAGCAGAAAAAAGGATGAGCGGCAAGCATACAGCAATTGCAATGGCAGGATAGATAGACTGCCATCCATGAAATCGACTTAAAAAGAAAGAAAGAAAAACACTCCTTGGAAAGACAGATCACTTTGAGGATGAACTTATTTAGGGTGTCGATTTTTGTGTGTATGGCGGGAGTGAATTACGCGCCCATGCCCCCAAGAGATATCACTGGGTGCCGAGGGTCCGATTCCCAACAGAATTTGTAGGAACATGCATCTTTCATTTGCTTTCTTTCATTTTTATTACACGCCCACCGCTTCCCAGCCCCCCCCCTCTAGCTTCAGCTCTCACCCTGCTGTCATTCCTCTTTCATCATTTCTTCCTTTTCCGTGTACGTCACCGAGCAACTCTTTACCCGGCCTCACTTCGCTACCCCCTTGCCGTCTTGGCGATACCAAGCAGCATCTCGTGCATCCGTGCCATGTCAATCGACTCTATCACTCGCACATTCGCCTCCTTCCCCTCCTTCCCTCTCATCTGCCCCTCCCAATCAATCACTGTCTGCCCCCTCCCATACGCCCCCTGCAACTCTACGTCCACAAAGCACTCCGCCGATTTCGTAACCACGCCCGGGTCCAGGGCCACTGCCATGGCAACCGCGTCACATATCAATGCACCCGCCCACCGCTCCTTATCTCGAATAAATGGACGCGTCACCCCTCGGAGAAAGGTACCAAGCCTCGAGCACGAGCCTTCGGCTTGAGTGAGGAAATCTTCCATGACGTCCCAGGCCACTGTATGTTGCTCGGTGGTTTCCCACGAGACCTGCGAGGGGGGAGGGAAAGAGGAAGGGAGGGAGGGAGAATTTGAGCCATAAGGCAAATTGTGACGATATTTCAAAAACGGAGAAGATAATAACATCTAAGCAAAAGAGATCCAAACAAATACACAAAGCTTTCCACGCACCAGCGTGGATTTGGAGAAGGCAGAGAGGACAATATGGGCGGCTTCGGGGTCTGTCAATGTTTGTAGAGACAGTCGGCGGTAGTAATGATAGATGAGTCACATGAATTAATGAGTCACCTTCTCCTCTCCTATATTTAAAATATCTTCTCCTTCCTCCATCCCGGGCGTGGAGAATCCGACGTACCCTTATGAAAGTTGAATTCACCGGTCAGGCTGACATTGCCCTTCGCCCGCGTCGTTCCCCCCATTATCACCACCTCCTTTACTGCACTCGCAAACCCCTCGTCGAGCTTACACGCCAGTGCCACGTTCGTCAAGGGTCCCAAAGCGACCAAGGTCACTTCACCGGGGTATTGCTTGCAGAGCCGGATCATGGCCAAGGTGGCATGCTCGGTTTCTATGTGGCGGGCATCGGCGTCGGGAAGGCCGGCGTCGCCAAGGCCATCCTGTCTATATGCAAGAGCGAAAATACCCCATTAAGCCAATATACAGCATGGTCACTATCGTGTACATTTCTTTTACATACCCATGCCATGGGAAGTACTTGTGAGTGCTGTGAAGGAGAGGCGAGGCACAGCCGCGATAGACGGGGATGCGGCGGGAGTCAAAGTGCGGTGTTTGCACGGGGAGGACGTCGAGTACCTTGGCAGCATTCTTGGCACATTGCTCTAGCATCGCATTGCCATGCACTGTTGTTACGGCTAGAATTTGTTCACTGAGTCGGGCGGCTTCACTGACGGCCATCATGATGGCAATAGCATCGTCGACGCCGGGGTCACAGTCGATAAGGAAGCGGCGCGCTGGAGAAAAAGCGGAGGGAATAAAAGCAGCGGACATGAGTGCGCGCGAGGAGGAAGGAGCTAGAGCGGGTTGCCGGAGGGCCTGGACGGCGAGGGACCGCAGCGCCGCCAGCGTTCTGCCTGTGTGCAGTAGTGCGGAGGTTGAGCCGACAGCAGATGCGAGGCGGACCATGTTGGTTCGGCGATCTTCCGTCTTGAATGTAAATGCGGACACGACTTCTGCGAGGCTCGGACCCGCGTTACGGCTTCAATTACTACGCGAAGCCATTTCCTGCCACGCGCAGGTCTGTTAGACGACGCTTAGCGCAATGCGAGCACCGATGCCATATTACCCTCCCCTCCCCTCCCCCCTTCCCCCCCCCCTTTCTCTACGCAGCACAGGCTGCCTGGTCCCTCGCTCCTTTACCATGTCTAGCAGCGATACAGCCAAGGTTCCCATTGTGGAGTACTGTCCACCATCATCCTTCGCTACGGACATGAAGGTTTTAAAGCACATGTGGTTTGCAAAGATCGTTCCGGGGCAATCGCAGCAGGACCGGGTACGTGTCTTGGCTGGGTTCGAGTCGGGTTTCTGTAAGTCGCATTCCCCCCCCCTCCCTAAATTCTGGGTATTACACAATGTATCATTTTAACTCCCTCCGCTCGCCCTACCTTCCCAAGCCTTCCTCTTATTCATTCCCTTTCGTCCTTCGAACGCCCCACCACCCTCATACCAACGCAGCTCGAATCCTTCTACAAACACCAAGCCGACCTGTATGACTCCTATCGTTTTCGGATGCTGCACGCTCGCATGCCAATGATTAAGGCCATGCCCCTCCCTCCCAAAGGCAAGGGTGTATGGTTGGACATTGGAGGAGGTAAGCTTATCGTTTTCGGGACGAAGAGTGGTGTAACAAGGATTGGCAAAGGCTCGTTATCAACGATGATACGTACACACATGTAGGCACCGGCTCGAATCTCGAGTATTTCGCGGAGAATTTGAATCATTTTGCCAAGGTCATGGTGTTGGATTTGTGCCCTTCCTTGGCGGCGCAGGCCGAAGAGAGAGTGAAGCGGCATCCGGGATGGAGTTCCTTCGTCCAGGTAGGTGATGGGCAGTGGGCCCCTTACGACGCCCAACAATTGCATTTTGTGGATTTACAATGCACAGGGAGGAAATGGGAGAGCAGGTGAGGGCGAGTGAGTTCCTCTTGGAGAGATGCCAAGAAGGCTTAGTAAGCAAACCCTCAGCTCCCTCGTCCCCTCCCTTTTTCCTTTCCTCCCCTCCCATTCTCCTTTCCGTCATCGCTGCGGACTCCTGTGTCAAGGGAAAAACAAGACCTCCTTCCACCGATATAATGGACGTCGTTCCTTTGCGAAGAGCCTTTTAATTAACCCCCCCCCGCTCCCCCCCCCCCCCCCTAAAGGTCATCGTCGCCGATGCTTGCGACGAAAAAGCTGTCAGTCTCCCGCCCGCCGGCTCCGTGGACGTCATCACCTTTTCCTATGCTTTGTCCATGATCCCTGACTGGAAAGCAGCCCTCGCCAATGCCAAGAGGCTGTTGAAAAAAGGTAGGGAGGGGAGTGGGAGGAAATGAGGATAGAAGGAAAGGCGGGGTACGTCATTTGTTTTTAGGAACCAAGAGCCAATTACCGAAGATCTCATCTCTTATTTCTTCTTCTTTTTCTTCATCAATTCTTCTTTATCACCTTTTCCCTTTTTTTCTTTTTCTTTCTTTGTTTCTTTTTTGCGACTCATATTTGTCAAACACCCAGGCGGCCATCTATGCGTGTGTGATTTCACGGTGGACGAGACACAGGGATGGGGAATGCAAACAATGTGGAGTAAGATCTTCGCATCCGACCATGTATATTTACGCGCAGAGCACCGGCCGTTTCTGAGGGAGCAGTTTAAGGCCGTCCATGATGAGTTGGGCTTCGGCACATTCCCCTATGTCCCACCTGTGATGCGTGCGCCGTGGTACGTGTTTGTGGGGCAAAAGGTGTGAGGGATGAAAGGAAAAACACGGGGCAGTGGGAAATGCAAGGCGATGAATGCTTCGGAAAGTAACGAGAAAAAGAAGAAGAGAGTGGCGGCATGTCCAGCTTCGGAGCTTTATTCAAAATCGTTGCTCTTGCTATTCCATTTGAAAATTTCGATCAATTTGTACATACATATATAGTATCCTCTTTCCCCGCCCACCTTCATCTATTCTTCCTGAAAGAAGGTGACACCCCCATAAGGTTCTATACATACACCCCTCCCTCACTCCCTTCCTCTTTCCGTCCTCCGCGCCTCCCTCAAAGCACGGGAATATTCTTGAAAGGTTTTCCATACGCTTCCTTAAACACCACCGCCTCTGGTGGAAATCGGGGAGATTTCTTATGCACCCCTTCTCCTTTCCCAGCATCAGCAGCAGCATCAGTATGAGAGGGAAGCGGCAAAGGCATCTCAAATCCCGTGGAGACTACCAGAGGGATAGCATACCGCGGGGAGGGAATGCGCAAGACCTGCATGATCCTCCGACCATCAAATCCCTCCATAGGACAGGTATCGAGCCCATGAGCACTGCAGGCCATGATGTACCACGAGGCAGCTATGGCGGTATTCTTGAAAGACCACGCTTCCAATGTACTCACAGAAGGCATCGGTTGCAAAGGTGACATGGCCGTCGTGAAAAAATCTTTGAATGCATGAGCCAAATGACCCTTGCCAGCCAAAAATGAGACGCTGAAGGGAAGAGTGGCAAGGTATGCTTCGGGAAGCCGGCGCTCTTGTCGTTCCATGGCTTGCAGGCGCGGCACGAGCTTGACAGGATCGAGGTCCGCGGCAAAGACGGCCGTGATTGGGGCTTGGAGCACTCTAGCCTTGTTTGGGCCAAGCATGCAGGAGGCCAATCGTTGCTTCATCTCCTTGGATTGGACGATAGTGATGGTGTAGGGCTGGACGTTGAAACTAGTGGGGCTACGCAGGGTGAGGCCTAGGATGGCCGCCACTGTCTCGTCAGGCACTTGGCGGGTGGCGTCAAATACTTTGGTGCTGTGCCGGGCCAGTACAGCCTTGCGAAAGGCAGCGGTGCCAGTTGTGGTGGAGGACATCTCATGTTCGTCCTCGTCGTCGACGTGGCTGGTGCTGGTGCTGAAGGGTGAGTGCAGAGGACATCTAGAGCGTGCATTTTGTGCAAATGACGGAGGTGTAAAGAGGTGGCGTATGCTGCAGCCTTTGTTGACCACGAACCGCCGGCAGGACATCCACAAGGATGCAGATGATAAAGTAGTTATCATGCTTTGTAGTAGATCCTGTGAGTATGTGATATGGGGGTGGTGGTGATGTACAGTCTGCACCGAGGAGGGGTGGGGAGGTCACAGCGAGCGGGCCAGGCTTTTTACCGTTTTTGGGTTCTTATGACACTCATCATGCCCCCTCCAGGTACCGCACGCATGCACAGGAAGAAGCGGCAGACAAGGAGAAGGGCATAGGCAAGTCAAAAATTTACCCGCTTCGCATTTACAGGAGATTCTCAGCGTCTCAGCTCCACGCAGCTTCCCCTTCGCTTTGCCCCCTTGCCCCCCATCCCCGGCTCCCATTACTATGGCGACTGTCCCCAGCGCCCCCACGCCCACCATTGTTGACCAGCTGATTAAAAAAGGGGCCATGCTGCACAAGCTCTCCGTGGTGGACGACAAGAACAACGTCAGCTTGCTGGGCACCTTCCTGGACGACGCCCACGGCCCCCCAAGCCAGTCGATCCTAAATCACCTTATCTGCCGGAACGAATACGAAAAAAACTTACCCCTCGTCACCTCTCTCGACTCATTTGCCCTCATCGCCTACTCAAAAGAAAAAGACTATCGGCGCACCTCTGACTTTGTCGGGTACTTGCAAGGCCGAAAAAAGGCAGCCAAAGTCTTCGTCGATAAGAGCGGTACTGGAGGCTACCTCTATCCCGGTCCCTCCCTTACCACTCCCGATGGCATCCCCTGCCTCCGTTGCTACTACGAGTCAGGCCGTTCCCGCAACATCAACAGCAGCAGCACCAACAAGAAACGCCTTGCCCCCCCCTCCATGGACGGACTTCCTGCAGTTCCCATCCCCACGGGCGCCTCGGTTGCGAAGCGTGCCCGAACGGCGGGCCGTATGCCACATTTTGAATATATACCTCCAGACCCCATTTCCCCCTCCAACCTACCTCTCTCTTTCCCCTCCTCATCCTCTCCAACAATAAGCGGGGAAGAAGGTCCTGTATATTTCCTAGGGCGAGAAGGCGAAAATGGCTCCGTCTCCACCTCCTTCACCTCCACCAATCTTTTCCCCCCACTACTCGACCCTTCTCAATTCCCTTGTAGTCAAGACCCGCGTTTCAAGTACATGCCACCCACGCCAATGAAAGGACAGATTCCGCCTCCTTTCTACCACGATCCCGATGCTTGTCCTGTCATCGAAGGACTTACCCTCACCCCCGACCAAGCCGCCCTCGCTTCCTCAGCAATGGCGGCAGCAGGAGCAGTAACACGGCTGCCGCCATCACCTGGTGCAATACCAGGAAGAGTAGGAGAAGGAGGAGGAGGAGGAGGAGGAGGAGGAGGACGGGGGGGAGCAGCGTGGGGAAAAGATCAAAAGGTGGCCGAGGGTTTTTATAATCAGTTAAAGCGTGAGAAGGGCACGAGGAATCAGAGCCTTGTCTTCCACCTCCGCAAGCTCAACAACTGGGTGAAGGCCCAACTCATCAATTCCTTGAAGCCCGCACCTGTCAAGAAAGGTAAGGGAGGGGCGGGGAGGGAGCTGGAGGTTTTGGACCTGGCATGTGGGAAGGGCGGCGATTTCACTAAGTGGAGGGAGGTGAGTCGTCGTTACCCCATTGCCCGATATGTTGGTGTGGACATCGCAAAGAGTTCGTTGGTTGACGCCATTGGCAGGTATCATCAAGATAACCATATAAGAGGGGCCCTGGGGTCAACTTTGACGTTGGCCTGTGCGGACTTGGGAGGGACAGATCTAGTCGAGGACGAGGTGGAGGTGTGGGAGGCGACGGAGGATAAATGGGACAAGCGGCCACTGCTGGATGAGGATGACACATTTGATTGCATCACGATGCAGTTTGCCTTGCATTACATGTTTGAGACGGAGGGGCGGGCGAGAAAGTTTCTGCAGGTGGTGGCGACGCATTTGAGGAAGGGGGGGAGTTTCATCGCGACTACTGTTGATGCCAGAGTGGTGGTGGAGATGTTGGTCGGTTTGGGGAGGAGGGAAGGAGGAAAAGGGGGGGAATGGGTGGCACGATTGGTGGATGAGAAGAAGAGGGAACTGTGTCGGTTGCAGGTGGATGACGCGACGTATCAGCAGTTATTGAGGCCGGCGAGAAGAGGAGGTGAAGGAGGGAAGGAGGAAGAAAAGGAAACGCCCTTTTGTGGGTTAAGGTACAAGTTTTTGTTGAGAGATGGGTCGGAGGAAAATGGAGCGGCGGATGCTGTCAATGCACCGGAATGGATGATCCCGTTACCATTTTTAGAGGCGGCTGCGAAGGAATATGGATTGAAGTTGGAAAAGGCGCAGAATTTTCATGAGTTGGTGGAGGAGCACAGAGCACATATTGATGGCGGACGGGCGGGGATACGTTGGGTGAATTATCAGGGGAGTATAAGTCCGACGGAGTGGGACATTGCGCGTATTTACGTGGCCTTGAAATTCACGAGGATATGAGGTGTGGCGTGGGAAGGAAGGGGGGAGGACGAGGGGGAGGAAATGAGGGAACGAGAACAAAAAGTCATAAAGATAAAGTCATTAAGATTATAAAGAGGCCATAATGCCATCTGATGCAGCACATCCCAAAGACACACAAATGTAGCTATTTGATTTTAGTTTTGTGCTTGTTAAGGCGCGGCGCTTGAGTGTTATTCGCACGTCCTTGTGTTCCCTCACTATCTCCATTCCCTTATACTTTCCGTTTTCACATTTTCCCTCCCTGCCAGACAATCTTGCTTGATCACACAAACCTAATCTCCGTCTAGTTGGTCCTGAATACATGCTTTGCTTATATAAATCAGGTGGAAAAATATTGCTATCGCTGCTGGCTTCCCGCCGCCCGCCCTCCCTCCCCACCCTTACTCTCCTCCACTCCTCCTGGATGCCCCTTCCGCACTCTTCTCTTCCCCTCCTTCCCCTTAGTCCTCTTCTTTTTGCCTCCCTTTCCTACCACTTCCTCCTTTCTTTCCTCTTCTGAAATGATCCGTTCGTTTAAGGTAGCCATGACGTGTTCTAGATCCAAGAGCCGCCGCTCGAGGCTCTGACCAACCACTTGCTCAAATCCCGAAATTTTGGTCTCCATTGACCTCATTCTCTCCGCGATTTTGTCTTCTGTCCTCTTGTACGTCGATCCAACGTACCCTTTCGTTTTCTTACTCACTACCGCCAGCATCTTCCCCATCACGTCATTCAAGGCCTCTGCAACCACTGCTCCCTCCCCGCCACTCCCAACCAGCGCCACCTGATTCGCATTATTCCTCGTCGCGACCACCCCCCCTCCCCGATATTGCCCCTGCTGCTGCTGCTGCTGCTGCTGCTGTATGGACCACCCTCTCCTTTCCCCTCCTCCGAGAGCAATCATGCTTGTGGTGGTGCCCCTCATTCCGCTGGTGCCTGCATGCCTGACCTGCCCCTCTATGGCCAATGGCCCCTGCATCGAGCTTATGCTGCTGACAATATTCGATTTATGCCTCGTATTTGCGTCGCCCACCAAAACGGATAAACGGAACACGTACACTTCCTTTGCATCCTCTGCATGCGGGGTTAGCCGCAGCTGCAAGAGAGCTATACGTGCCTCAGGGAGGTCAGCAGCGCTGAATTTGTAGTGGTATTTGAAGGGATGGTCGACCGCGGGACGACCCTTGAGGCCCCCGATATGGACATACTCGCCCGATGCGCCTCGTCCGCCTTTGAGCACGTAGAGCTCAACGGCTTTGGCCGAGACGACCATTTCGAGATAGGAGACACAGGATTCGTTTTCCATGGTTACTGAGTTTTGGTGGAAGGGTGGTAGGTGATTGGCGGTGAGTTGAAGGGAAGAGAGCATGGAGTCTTGCCTCGGGGAGTGGATGCATGAAATTAAAATGGGAACAGGAACCTCCGAATCTGTCTGGAGTTTTTTGAGGTTTGGCTCGTATGAGGGTAAGGGGCCGGCATGCACAGAGCTGCCTTCAAGCTCCTCGACACCTACTTTCGTAAACTATCCACGCATTTTCATTGCCACATGCCTCCTACCCCTTCCTTGATATACACACTTCCAATGCCACTCAAATTACGTACCGTGGAGGAAACAGCCCCGAGGGCCTGCCTGCAAGGGGCGAGCAAGCTTGACCTCGTTTAGGGAGTGGACCTGGCCAAGCTCGAACTTGTTACCCCCGTTGAACTGCGTGATCCCATCCCAGTTGGAACGCACGTACGGCATGCTTGATTCCTATGGGTGGGCTGAAAGGATGGAAGGCAGAGCGTGTCTTTCGATGTTCCGTGCAAGCAGAACTGGGCCGAGGTAAAGGGGGGGTGGGTTTGACGTGCTGTGGAAGGTGTGTCGCAGGTGGGTGAGTTGTGTGTACTGGTTTTGTAAACAGAGGCGCAAGATCAGCAAAGCGACAGATCGAGCTCGCCAGTTCAATCGGCTGACAAATGGAGGAGGCGTTGGAGAGATCTAGAAGCGTGTGTGGGCTTGGGATGACGACGACGGGTGCACTGCAACGAGATAATGGTATGGATCCAAACGGCTCAGGCTCAAGCGTTGCCGCGCATTTGAAATGTCGCGCAATTTATGACGTCGCTGCCTGCTGCCTGCGAGCATTCAGCGCACCATTTGTCGTCGGAAGAGCGCGGGCTACACGCATCAATAATGACGAAAGCCCACATACACAGGTCGTAAAATCAAATCCATCGGATGCCGCCAACATGGGCCTCCTGACTCTGCCCCTCCCGCCATCCCTCATCCATCTCCCTTTACACCACAATCATCAATAATGCATGTCGCCTCTACCCCGACAACCATCCATGACCTCGATGCCCTGGGAGCTCAAGTCGATCTGTCGCTTCTGTATGTCGATGACCACCTAATTGTTGTCAACAAGCAGGTTGGGCTCAGTACCATTCCTGGCAATACGTTGGTCAAGGGAGAGGGCACGGACGAGGCTTCTTCGATAGAAGTGAAACCGCCAGTACCATTGGAAAGTAGCACTGCAGACGCGGTCATGCTTCCATCTTTGTTAGCTCTCGATGAAGACCTAAAGCAATATTCCGCTGTATCGGCGCAACCAGCTCTCGCTCAAGGCAATGACACCACATCATCATCGCCTCCCCTAGCGGCACCTCCATTCCCTGCCACCTCACCAAGCTCCCCCTCCCCACCACGACCAAACAACAAACGTAAACGCACTCATCAAGAGCTCTGGATGGACATGCTCACCGAAGACCCAGTCACTCTACAACATACCCTCAACCTGTCCGCCGACCCATATCTCGCACGCACCCTTGCAAGCCTGCTCGCGCACAAATCCTCCGTCCCTCGCAAACGTCACATTTTTGTCGAATGGGGCGTGCGTATTCTCAAAGCCCCCTCAGACGTCATGGAAACGATATACGAGCGGCTACTCAAGGCATTCGAAGCCAAAGAGGGAAATCGTCAAGACTCGGTACAAACCCGGTTACTCCGTGTCTTTCAACAAGTCAAAACAGTGCACCGCCTAGACTGCGAAACCTCGGGAGCCTTAGTCCTGGCCCGGACAGTGCAAGCCGCCCGAAGCCTAAGCGCGCAATTCCGTGAAAAAAAGGTGGGCAAACGATACGTGGCTTTGGTGAAGGGATGTCCGCTCTGGCCTCAGCCAAGAGGCGAGGTGTGTTTGCCTATTCGTTCCGATCGCGAAACACGCCCGAAGCAAGTCATGGACCCGGAAAGGGGGAAAGAATCAAAAACCCTCTTTCGAACCGTATGTGTTGGTACTGCTGCTGGTTGTGATGGTACTGTCGAAAGGATCACTCGTGTGGAGCTGACGCCACTGACGGGAAGGACGCATCAGTTGAGGGTGCATATGGCAGCGCTGGGGCACCCTATTTTGGGGGACAGCATTTATTCGATGGGTGATAAATGGACGAAGAGTGACATGAGAGCTTTTGTGAAACCCTATTTGACTGAGGATGATCGGTTGGAGGAAGAGGATGTCGAGGGACGGAAGGAGGAAGGCATGAAGGAAGGGTGTGTGTTGGAGGTGAAGGAGCGTACGTTGGAGACGAGGGGGGCACGCCTGCATTTGCACGCTGAGATTTTGAGTTTTCACCATCCCATTTCCGGGGAACGGATTCGATTCGAGGCTCGAGCACCGTTTTGAGAGATCGAAACGGCACAGGAAAAAAAATAGCTTACACGCTTGCCCGGATCTGTATTGAATTGAAGATAACATAAAGCCAGGTTGATAGTTGGGATCCTGTGCTGGTGCATATTCTTCCTTTTTTGCATCATCAATAAGTGCTATACAAGGTTCTTATAGCGTACTTTGTTTTACCAAAACACCAGCGGCGGGACTTTGCCCAGATGCCGTGGCGCAGCCCTCCCAGCCCGGCGCCACCCCTCCCGCCGTCGTCCTTCCCCCTCCCCCTCCTCCAACCCCCCCCCCCTGTCCCCTTCCTTACCCTTCTCCTCTAACCCCAATCTGGTGACCATGAACGCAGCCTCAAATGCCGCCTCTTGGCACACGTCCGTCAGTGCCATTGGGGATTCATGTGCCCGATCTCCTTCCATGCGCAAGAGCACCTCACCAGTCCTTTCCCCCTCGCTGATCTCTCGGGCCTTCGCTGCATATTTAGCTGCCTCCCAATAATGAACACGTCGATCCGCCAGGGACGCAATCAATAAACTAGGTGGCAACGCTTTCTTCCCCCCTCCTCCTCCTTTCCCTCCTTCCCTTTCTCCTGCTGCTGTGGAAGGCAGAAGCAAATCCAGAGTATCATAAGGAGACAGCTCTCTCAATCGGGCTTCCATGTCTCTATCCCTTCTCGGATCCCTCCCTTCCGTCCATTCATCATACTCATGTACAGTCAGAGCCAAGCTCGGGTCAGTCATCGTCCGCGCTAGATCTAAAAACGGCACTTTTAAAACCATTCCCCCAAAAACCTCCGGACAACGATGAATCCCCCCCGCCACCACCAGCGCTCCTGCGCTCGCCCCCTGTCCTACTAGCAAGCCGGGCCGTGTCCAGCCCCTCTCGAGTAACCATTCAACACACGACAAATAGTCCTGGATAGAATTTATTTTCTTCGCGCCTTTTCCCTGAGCATGCCAGCGTCGACCCAGCTCCCCTCCACCTCGTACGTGAGCGTAAGCAATCACCCAGCAGCGGTCCAATAAAGGAAGGATTTCGGGTCTAAAACTCAGATCAAGCGACACACCATACGCCCCATAGGCAATCAAGAGTACAGGAGCAGGGCATGGCAAACCACATTTGTAGGCTAGTGTAAGCGGAATTTGGACCTCACCGTGTCTACTTTGCACCCAATGCCGCTGGCATTCGTAGTCCCGCTGCTGGTGCTGCTTAATCGGTGGACGTGCCCGTAAGGTCTCTCGATGAAGCTCGATTAATTGACGCTCCTTCATATTATATTCATATGTGACATCCGGGAGTATGGGAGAGGTGAGCGAGAAACGAACAGCGTCAGCAAAATAGTCTTGATTGAGGCCTGGTTGAAGTCGTCCGGTTTCGACTTCACGGGGAAGAATGGGTCGGTGAAATGGAGAAGAGGTAGTAGGGGGTTGAGAAGAGGAGGAGGAGGAGGAGGAGGAGGAGGAAGAAGAGGAGAAAGAAGAGGAGGAGGGACGGCGTGCAATCACGCGGAGGCTTGGTGTGCCATGCAGGCGTTCGTACAAAACGCAGTGGTCGTGGAAAAGGTCCATGTCATCAATGCTACCGGTGCTACTGTTAATATTGTCTCTGACTCGGCTTCTAATATCACCAGTTCTACAACTGCTCCTTTCAATACTACTACCACTTGTGCTGCCGCCTTCTTCTTCCACCAATACACACGGCGCCCATCGACTCGTGTCGCCCGTAGGGCATGTCATGAGACGATATTCTATATCCTCCTCCTTTCCCCCCTCCTCCTTCTCCTCGTCCTCACTTTGTTTCTCTTTCTCATTCGTCACCACCCAGAAGAGCCCCCCCCCATGATCCACAAAATATTGTATCCCGGCCTTCTTCTTCCGAAACAAAAGAGGCTCACATTCCTTTTCCCTCCCTCCCTTCCTCCTTTCCTCCTTCGACCCCGGACCAGGCAGCAATTGCACCTCCGACGTAGTTTTAGAATTCGCCGAGCACGTGACAAATTTCTTGTCTTTAGTCGTACCAAGGGAGAGGAAAGAAGCCTCGTCTTCTTCTGGTATGGAATACAGTAGCCGTGGAGCGTCGTGTAGGCCCTTGCCATTGAGTTCAAGTCTGACCATCCACAATTGGTGGGGACGGCCATGATGGTTTACTTTGGTATAGTAAAGCACGCGCGTTGGGGTTGATTTGCTAATTTCGTTTGTGTCTTCATCGTTTCGCTTGGGCAGACTAGAGAAGTTTGTGTTGCTGGTACTGGTGCTGATGTTGGTGCTGGTGCTGGTGCTGGTGCCGGTGCCTCGAATCTTGAACTTGTCTGCAGAGGATAAATGACCCCATTCGAAGCTGCCAATTCCTTCCCATATCCCCCTGTCGGCGGTCCACCACGAGGACGAGGGCGAAGCAGTGGACGAGGATGAAGATGATGAATTGTTATCGAAAATTCGGATGTACAATGTTGTGCCTTGCTCCATTGCCTCAGGGGCGGCCAGTGTGAAGGCCACTAAACTGCTCCTTCCCTCCATCCCTCGGTCGCTCGGAGGGCTCACTTTAAGGTCTACAAGGTGTTGGCGTTGGTAGAAGTCAGGCATGGCATTTTGATTTAACAGAATTGTTTCAGCCTCTTCTTTGTATTCAGATGTTGATGAAGAAGTGTCTGAAGCATCCTCTGCGCCACTGTCAACAGCAGCAACAGCAGCAGATTGTTGAGGACGCCGATAGTAGATGGGATAATTGCACCCACGCGGCCGCCGGGAATAATACATGTACCCATCACCTCCCGCCTCAGCCAAGTGCGAGGTAGTTTCTTTTCCACTTTCTGCTTCTATTTCTTCGGAGGTAGGGCGAAAATAGGTATATATTTCCCTGAAGAGGGTTGCTTGGAGGCCATGCGTGGACTGCATGGCTTTGTACGAGTAACGATTCTCAGCGTCCAAATGAGCCAGCATTTGTGTGCTGCCAGGCTCTTCCATCCATTTATAGGCGTCTGTATCGGGGCCTCGGGGCGGTCGTGGTGGTGCATTCGCTAGTGAGGAGGAGGAGGGGGCTTTGGTGTGTACAAGGCCCGAGGCGAGAAACCTTGGGCGGCTTGGTTGAGTATAAGTGGAGGTGCGACAGGCGACATGGCTACACAGGCTCTTTTTTTGCTCAGTTTTCCATTGCTCCCGGGGCAGTAGCAGCAGAACTTGTCGCGGCCGCCGACGCAGCATTGTGTAGCTAGATGGTAATATGGACACAAGGGGGAGGTAGCCAGGCCTGGGCGATGATAATGCTCGGTCGGGATACAAAAGACGTCCCCCGGCTAGCTACAACTGGAGATAGGACGACGACAATTCCCCATTGTATCCAGATATGAACCCCTCTGTGCGCTTTGCATGTAAAGTCATGGCATGGGGAAGGCTTAGATTTTGGGAAGAGTAGAGGTCGAAACCCGCTCGTGTCGTGGTCTGCGGCTGTAAGCGGGCTGGATATGACGCGTCTCCTCTGTCTTTTGGCTTTACCACACCATCAACCCACCAATGCGACAATTCTCTCCCACACTCATTTTTCTTCCTAGTATACAGGCTGCCGGACCTCATATCCGCTACCATGTCCGCACAAAATGGGTTCGTCCTTGCCTTCCTAGTTGCTGTTGCCCTCAACCAGGCCACCGCCTTTTTCCTGCCCGCCTCTACCCCCATCCTCACCATGCGCTCAAGATCAGAAGCACCAGGACAAGAGCAACAAGGGATACAAAGAACAGAACGAACACGCGGGCTGGCTTCCGCACAACTGCAGGTACGTCAAGACCCGCATCAAACACATGCCCTTCCCAGCCGCACGCTCTAGTGCTTTCTAGAAATGACCAGTCGGGGTGGCCTATTTCTTGGCTTGGATCTTCCTCCATAGGCTCTATATCAAGAGTATACAGTTTTTTTTGTCAAAATTGGCTTCGTCGTTTGATTTCTCTCCAATAACCCTACCCGCCCAATCAACCCCACTCACCCCTCCTCTTCTACCCTTCCTTTAACCCCAACCACAGGAGGGCATGCACGGGACCGGCTCCCGCTTCCTCTCAATCCAACAACTCAAAGGCGACGAGCTTATGCCACGTATCATCCCTATCGCTGGTGTCTACCCTGGTATCACCGTGCAAGAATTTATGGCACCCGCCTCAACTCCCTCCCCTTCCTATGGCCGTTGGGCTTATGATTTTTCTGACCCTGAGGGGCCTCAAGTTGGCACGGTTGCTTATCCGGCCAGTGCTTTGGTGCATGCGTGTGCGGATCCCGTGGTATTGATTGCGTCCAATGATGCATTGGGCATTGATTTGGCGGGGGACCATGATATCGAGGCGATGGTGTTGGTGGATAGGGGTGATCGGTTCTTCCAAGCCACCAAGTTTTATGCTTTCGGCGCGCCTGATGGGTCGGTGGTCATTCGTTGGTTTGATAAGATTCCGGAGGGCTGGGCGTTATTGGGGAAGGTCCATTATATTACCCTTCCCTGGACGGAGAAAACAGGGAAGTTTAAGAGTGGATGGATGGAGGTTGATGAGGACGATTAAGTAAGGGAGATGGCAGCTGGTGGCCTGGGGCAATGGTTTGTGTTTTGGTGGAGGATGAAAGTAAGCACAAATAGTGAAAAAGGAAAATAATAATTCAATAATACACCGAAAGAGCAACAGGTCCGACATGCATAGAGTAGAAAAAAAGAGAACTCTTCTCCTCGAATGGCCTTGTTGTTGTTTGGTTTGCTTGCAATACCCTCCATTTTCCCTCCATCAATGCATATCCCCTATTCCCTTATCCCCCCCCACCCCACTCCCTTTACAGCCCCATCTGATGATACAAAGGGATCTCAGTCTTTTCCGCCATTCGTTCCAAGTACGCCTTCAGCTTGGGAGGCAACACCAAACCTTTTACTACCGTCAATCCCCTTGTCTTCCCAAACACATCGATGTCATCGTACGACATCCCTCCCTCAGTCACGCAATCTGCCGAAAATATCAGCCCGTCCAGATCCTTGAGTTTCTCGCCCAGATCAGACACTAATTTCGTATTCATCAAATTTTCTGTGTAATCAAAGGGACCTGTTTTGAAAGGGTGGTTCCTCACAAACGCAGCCCTTGCGGCAGGCGTATGGAATTCAGGCAAAATGCTTGACAGTGCAAACCTCGGACGTGTACACCGTCGGCTCAAATCAGCAATTGAATCAAAAAAAGCCTTGATATCCTCCCTGTTGGTCGCGGGCTTGAGTAATGGTTTCCCCCAGCGAGAGTCTCCATCGACGTACTTCACGATATCCATCGATTCGGGCATCACCACCGTCTTTCCCTCCGTGTTCACCATCTCTAATATAGGCACCACTTTCTTCCCCACCAACGCCGTTGGTGTCTCAATATCATCGTTGTCCAAAAAGATGAGTTGATGCGGTACCTGTTTCAAACCAAAAATCATACGTGCACGAACGCAGAAAGGGCAATGATCGTATACATACAAATTCGGCCGCTTGGCCAGGACAGGGGACATCATAGTGGTTGTTGTAGATCTCGAAGAGGCGTAGCGGCGCCTTATGACGGCAACCTGTGTTCGTGGGGAAGTAGAAGAATTGAGACATTGCTGGGGCGATGGAAGGCCCCAGAGACCAAAAATAGAGTCCTAGACGATTATAGTGACATGAAATAAAGTTGAGGATCTCAAGCAAGACTTAACAGCATTCTGTCCCAGACAGGCGGGTAACGTTCAGTACGGCGGCGTCTAATTGAGTTCTATTGGCGACAAGACCACGTCTTCCTTTTCCCTACAGACCTTGGATGCGGCGGCCGAGACGAAGCGATGACTCGTAAAACCGGCAATGCTCGAGCACAACAACAGCATCAACAAAGCCTGAAGCAGGCGAGGCATCCGCTCTGTCATTAGTGTGAGGGGTGGGGAGGTTGGAAGTGCCACGGCTGCGGATGAATGAATCAACCCATGAATCAATCAATGATGTGCAGATGTTGATAGCGTGTAGATGCACTCAAGATCGTGACTTGGAGACATGCGTTTTTTACGATCGTCTCTTACGGTCGCGTTTTTTCGTATTTCGGCGACCCTGTGCGGGCGGCCACCCTCCTCTTGCTCTTGTCCACCACTCCATTACAACCACATTACTCAAGTGTCACCGGCACCATTGCCATCACAGAAAACACGTGCAATACGGACAAGACGAATTGGAGCGCCACTCCGGACAGCAGCATCAAGCATGGACGCGCAACAGTACGACGAGGAACAAGCCATGGAATGCGAGTCACTGGAGTGCATCTTGATGGACGACTTGGAAGTGTTGTCAACAACCACGCCTCGGCAATATAAGGTCCGCATCCTTCCCTTTGTAAATGGAGAGGGTGAAAATCACGTGGCTGTTCGTGCCACATTTAGCATCCCGCCGACGTACCCCGATGTGCCGGCCGAGGTGAGCGTCGCGGCGGAGAAGGGGCTGTCCTCAACACAATGCGACGCTTTGGAGCAAATAATGGGCGAGAAGGCGACCGAGAATGTGGGCATGGCCATGGTGTATTTGTTGGTGGAAGTGATACGAGAGTGGTTGCTCGAACACAATATCGCAGGAGCGACTGATGGTTCCATGCATGCGGAGATGCTAAAGCGAATGCATATGAAAGAAAAGGAACAGCAACGTGCCACGGACGCCGAGGCCCGCGCTGCAAATGGGGCAGCCAACGCACAATTAAGCAAAGAAGATGAATTGATGCGACAGAGGAAGTTGGACGGTACGCCTGTGACACCGGAGACGTTCATGGAATGGCGCGCGGTGTTCGATGCAGAAATGGCCGCAGTGGCAGCCAAGAAAGCAGGAGGGGGAGGAGGAGGAGGAGGGGGAGGGAGGATGGCCAAAGCTACGACAACAGTGGATGACAGGCCTGAAAAACCGTCGGGGAAGCAGATGTTTTTGATGCATCTTGCCGGCACGGCGGATGAGGATGAGGACGGTGCGCAGGAGGATGAGGAAGCTACGGGGGGGGAGGGAGGAAAGTTGGAGGTAGATGCAGGGTTGTTTGACGAGGGGGATGATGATGATGACAGTGATTTTGAGCTAGATTCGGAGGACGAGGACGAGAACAGTGACGATGATAGTGATTATGGTTGCGGCGGCGAGAGCGAGGAGAGCGATGACGGTGGGAAGGGGAAGAGTGGAAAAGGAGGGGGGGGGAGAGGCGGTGGTGGAAGAGGAGGAAGGAGAGGCAAAAGAAGCTGAAAAAAGTACATCAACAGGCGATATGCAAGATTTTGAAGAACGTGGACATCTAGACAGAGAGTAAAAAAAAAAGCACGTGTGAGACGCGACACGAGGAAGCAAGGGGGCATGTTTGTATGGTTTACGTACATCATTTTCTCGTCCTCGGTCTCAATTGTCTTGCTCTCTAGCAGCACAGTATTGAACGCCTTCACTCACACTCTTCTTTCGCTCCCTTCTTGCCTGCCTCCCGACTCCAGACCCACGCCAACACACTCCCCAACACCGAATGACATACTGCTGAGACTGCACCTGGCAAGCCTGACAGGGGGTGCGGCAGACTCGACCGCGCCAGCACCACAGCGAGCGCTGAATTTTGCATTCCCGTTTCAATGGACACAGTCTTGGCAACTTGGCGATTAAAGCCCAAAAGCCTCGCCATTAAAAACCCAAAAAAGAAACCAAACACATGTAACGTCACGATCGCTCCTAACAAGGGTACGCCCGCTTGTGCCACTGCCCCTGCATTTGTCGCGACTACTTTACCACAGATTGCAGCAACAAGCAAACCGGATAGAACGGGGGTGATCCGAGAGAGGGCATGGGTGAGGGAGGGAGAGAGAGAGGGCAGGAGGTAGGTGTTGGTAAGCAGGCCGAGGATGACAGGGAGGAGGACGACTTGCAAGGTGGTGCGAAGAAGGGCGGTGGTGTCGACGGGGACAAGGGACCCCAAGAGAAGGGAGGTGAGGAGGGGAGTCATTACCCCTGCAGTAAGGGTGGAGACGGCTGTCATGCTGATGCTGAGGGCGACATCTGCGTTGGCGAGAAGGGTGACAAGGTTAGAGGCGGTGCCGCCTGGACAGCAACCTGTAGTGTCGTTTGTGAAGTGAGGAAGGGAAGGAGGAAGGATAAGGGTAAAGAAAAAACAAGTACGAATAGTAAACGAAGCGCTTTCCGCATGGCTCCCGGTAAGACACATACTAACCAACGAGGACGACCCCAGCTGCCAAATGTGGGGGAAGACGAAAGAGCCGCGACATCAACAAAGCTACAGTTGGCATTATCGAAAATTGTGCGCACCATCCTAGGGCTACCACCCGTTTACTACCACCTATCCGAGCGAAATCGTCCACGGAAAGGGTCATCCCCATGAGAACCATCACCGCGGACAAAGCCCGTGTGATAAACATCTCGCTCAGGCAGTCATAGAGTTGGGGCCGAGTCGCACCTAGCAAGCCGGCCAGCAGGACGTAAAAAGGGAAGTATAAACTTTTGGCGGCAGCAATCAAGGTCGCTTTTGTACTCTTTTTCTTACGGTCTCCGTCTCCGCCGCCGCCATGGGCGAATGGGCGCGGTGCAGACAGGGTGGAGAGGGCAGAGGTAGCAGTGGCGGAAAGCGATAGCCTGCTGTGCCTGCTATTACCTCTGCCCCTCGTTAGAAAAGCTCCGACTGCATCACTTTTCACTATAGCTCGACAGCAGCCCATTGTTGGCCGCGCAGGATGTCTGGATACGAAGGCCTGGGCCAGGTCTGGCCCCATACAAGGAAGCATCATAAGGAAAAAAGCAGTCGACCTCCTCACCATGGTGCTCGTTAATGTGGTTGTTGGCTTGGAAAGCCGAAATGAGGCGGGGGCGAAAAGCTGAAAAGGCAGAAGCCTGGCTGAAGAGATATGTCAGACGCTTGTGTAGCGTAAGAGGTGAAAGCGCTTGGGATTAGAGTGCTGTATTACTGTATTACTTATGGGGCTTATTCCTCGGTGCTGTCGCCCGTCTTCAACCGCAACACCACCACGCGCAAACCTCGTTTCCTCTAGTGGCCTCAAGATTATTTACCTTGTAGTCTTACGTATCACGAGCACGCATCAATAATTTCACCCTTCCCACTTCTGCATAGACCTCGTGGTGCCCTGATGCCTGCACGCCATTATTAGAGAGCTGCAAACTCCCAAGGCGGCGGCTCATCGGCGGCTCATCGGCTCATCCGGCTCACCATAGGGTGGGTAGGAGAGCGACGGCAACCGCAACACGTGGAGAGACCACCTCAAAGCGGAAGCCGATATGGAATTGAGGTACGTGTAATTGCGTGATAGGTGAAATGTATACATCCCTTCAGGAGGGGCGACAGTTTACATTGACCTGGCCTCCTCTCCATTCCTTCCTTCTACCCCTGCCGCCTCCCGCCCGCTAGGTGGTCTAGGCAATCGCCCGGGCGCCAGGGGTTGTGTCATTGCCTCCTCGTGTTGTTGGCGACCACATTATGGTGCGGCTGGAGAATAGAGCAGACGCAGGGCTGGGGCGGCGTTGGGACAGGACCTGCCTACCAACCGCCACCACGTCCTGCTTCCTCCTCTTCATCCTCCTCGTCCTTCTCTTCCTGCTCCGAGTACTCGTCTTCTTCATCATGGAGAATGAGAAAAAGAGAGCATGGGATATCCTCGTCATTTTGGGACGGGTGGAGTGGCAGTAGCAGCAAAAGGAAATTGCCGCTTTGCTTGCTTCATGCGGAGCCGACAGGAAGCTGTAGTGGAGAGGTAGGAGCAGGGGGAGCAAGTAACAGCAGCAGCAGCAGCAGCAGCAGCAGCAGCAGCAGCAGCGACAATCAAAGTAGAATAAAAGGAGATGCACGGAGGCCGGGAGCCCGCAAACTAGGCGGGCATGTAAACCGTGGGCGACCACAGCAGCAGCAGCAGCGGCAGCAGCCGGACCAGCAAACTTTTGTAGATAGCAGCAGTAGTAAGAGTAAGAGTGTGACAAGCAGCATCAGCAGCAGCAGCAGTAGCAATAACTCATCATCTCCACCACCTTTCAATGGAGGACGAGGTGGAGGCGGCGAAAAGAGAGGGAACCAGCAGAAGCAGCAGAAGCAGCAGCAGCTCCACCACCAGCGTGGGCAGCAGCAACCACCACAGAGGCATAAACCGAGATCATCTCCCCCAAGACGCCCCTCTTTGTCTCTCCCCTCGTCTTCCCCCTCTTCTTCTCCTTCTCCCCCTTTCTCTCGTTCATCATCACCACCACCCGTCGCCGCCCGGGCCATGCTCCAACCCACGCCCCCAGGAGCAGAGGATGCTGAGTCCCTCTCTGACTTCACGCGTCTGTGTAAGGTCCTAAGCATGAGTGCTGATGACTATCCGGACACCCAAGAAGAGCTCGCGCAGGTATTTGGAGGTAGCGGTGGTAGTAGCAGTAGCAGCAGCCGTTCACCTGTCGCGTCCTCCTCCCCTCCCTCACCGTCTGTGGTTAGAAGCAGCAGCAGCAGCAGCAGCAGCAGTAGCAGCAGCAGAAGAAGAAATAGGAGCAGCAGTAGTAATAGTAAATCTCGGCTGCCTCCCATCCGCTTGCCGCTGACGGAGCAAGTAAGTGAAGCAGAGGCTGATGCCGCGGCGGCGGCAGCAGCAGCAGCAGCAGCAGCAGCAGCAGCAGCAGCAGCAGCAGCAGCACCACCACCACCAGTAGCAGCACGAGCACCGATGGCAAACGGAAATGTGGTTCGATCATCTGCTCGACGGGTCTATGGTAATTTTGACAATAATTACAATCCCCATCGAAGCGGAGGAGAACGAGGAGCTGAAGGCCCACCATCTTTTCGACGGCAAGTGCAGTCGCAACAGCATTCGCAGATGCAGCAGCAGCAGCGGGGGCGACATCAGGGAGAAGGGATGGAAGAAGGAAAATCGGGGGAAGAAATTTTGGCCCCGAGGGAAATGCTGGGTCTGCGGAAGCGTCATCCTGCTGCGCGCTCTGTTGCCGCGTCTGCTGCAGCAGGGGAGAGTGACAGCAGTCCTGCGCCGCCAAGGAGAGAGCAGCAAAGAGACGGAGGACGAGGGGGGGGAGAAGAAGCAAATCGTCGGGCAGCAGCTGCAGCAGCCGACGAGGATGAGGAAGCCAGCGACGAGGAGGATTTTTCTTTGGGCGACAACACCACCGCAGCCACCACCGGCAATAGGAATAGCAACAACATCAACAACAACATCAGCAACGAGAATAACGACAACGTTTTGAAAGACCGTCGTGTCGTGTCGAGCCAAATAAAAGATACGAAATTGACTGAGTACATCAAGGACAAGAAGAAAGCGCGTTCCACCCGTGACCGTTTCCTGGCCGACACTGGCTTGGTCCGCAGCGAAGTCCACCCTCCACAGCGCTTCATCGAAGTGTATTACAATTCGTGGGCGGACGATTTTTACACGGCTATCACCACAAGTTCTTCGTGTTTTGGCCCTCGGTGGTGGTTTAGGGAAGCCTTGGGGCACGACCCTCATGAAGTGATGGCATGGGTCAGGGAGTGGGAGACAAAGGCACGAAAACATGATGTGTTATCAGAGGGGGTAGAGAGGGTGATTCGGGAGGCGATGGAGGTGGGGGGATCGGGAGAAGAGGACAATCCAAGTGTGGAGACAGAGAGGTTCTTGGCGTTGAAGGCCCGATTAAGGGAGAGGAGGGAGCCGAAGGTAATAGCGATTGGCGATGTGCATGGGTGTATCGAGGAGTTGCGAGCACTAATCAAAAAAGCAGAGTATGGTCCCGGGGACTTGCTTGTATTTTTGGGGGATTTGGTGGCGAAAGGTCCGGAAAGCATTCAAGTTATCAGATTGGCGAGGGAGATTGGGGCCTTGTCAGTGAGGGGGAATCATGAGAATGAGGTGATTAGGTGGAGTCGGGCTCTGGCTTTGGGGGCTCAGAGTAACTTTAAGAGTGAACATTATTTGATTGCCATGGGATTGGAAGAGGCGGATGTGGAATGGCTGCGAAATTTACCCTGGTATATCTCATGCTCGGACTTACAATTGTTGTTCGTCCATGCGGGGTTTGTTGCGAATCAACGCTTGTCGAAGCAGCATCCGAGGTTCATGATTAACATGAGGTCGATTTTGGCTGATGGGACCGTGAGTGCACGATATTATCAAGATTATCCGTGGGCGAGGACGTGGCAAGGGCCCCAGACTGTGTTGTTCGGCCATGATGCGCGAAGGGGGATGCAAGACTACGAACAGGCCTTGGGTTTGGACACCGGCTGTGTGTATGGCGGTAATTTGACGGCGTGTGTGCTTCCAGGGAAGGAGTTGGTGCAGGTCCCGGCGGCGGAGCCGTATATCGTGAATCGCTATGACAGGATCATGAAAAGGGCGCAGATGCTTCAGAAGGAGGGGCTGGGTGGAGGGGAGGGTGGCGGAGTGGAGATTGAAGGAGGAGGGAAGAAGTAGCAGTAGGGAGGGAGGGAGGAAAGAGGAGCGAAGAAGTAGTAGATATGAAGGGAAGAGGAGAGAGGGAGGATCCCTCTCTCCCTTTTGTAAGTATGAACGATAAACAGCGACAACAAGAATCTGATTGGAACATGGAGCAGGAAAGTTGGAGAGGATCGAAACCAGGAAAAAGTAATAGCCGTTTCTGGGGACGCCTCTCTATTTCCCTCTTGCCGCGATATTTCTCGTTCCTTTCCTGTGGAAGGCCGAGCGAGAAACAGTGGGGTGGCGTGGGTGCTTGCTTTATCAAGTTAAATCAATCGAAGGGGTTTCGGTAACACCATGAGATCTAGAAGATTGAAAAATGGAAAAAAACGATGGGCGGAATTCGAAGATGCCGTAAGGTTGTGCTGTCACCGTCACCTTTCTTTTGAGATGTTTTTCTTTTACTGTCACATGACAGCAACAACAGCAACGGCAGCAGGAGCATAAGCGAAACTCAAGAAAAATCAAAAATTGCAGTATTGACTAGGGTAGTACGAGTAACCAAAAAAACAGCAGCAAAGATCAAATCACGCCCCAACGCACGCAACGAATATCTCAAGAGTTCTTAGGCTGGCACCTGGACACATACATCCACGCACTGACACTCCCCATTCATTACGTGCGACATTTTTGTGGTTTAGATCGAGGGAGGGACTGACAGAGCTATTGTTCGTTTTATTTCTTTTGCCCGTCCACTGGCGGACAGAAGGACGAACCCTTTTCTTCCAATCTCCCTCCTCATCACTCTCTCGTCTTGCTCCATAGTTCCTCCTTTCCTCCAGCCCTCATGACTACACTCTATCCTAGCCCCACCACGCATCTCACACCCCTACGTAGGGAGCCATTTTTAAATTCTGCACCTCTCATACTTTCCTCCCCCCAACCCCACACAAAACAACTTTCAGACTCTTCGAAGGTGGAATCACAGGAGGAAGAGAGGGAGGGTGGGAGGAAGGGAGAAAGGGCATGACGCTCTCTTATTTTTGCCTGTTTCTTCTCTTTCACTGAATTAGAGCTACCTAGACGACAGACACAAGCATGGGAGGACTGATAAGAGATAGCCTGTTCCCTTTATTCTGATATTTCCATAGCTTATAAACGACGAAATGACTAGCACACTCACACCATATCGACCGTTCCTTGAACCCTCCCTCCATCCCCCCCCCCCCTTGACTTCTCCATTACCCTCCTCTTTTTTACAGGAACTGTGCCAACCATTTGAACCCATCCGCGTAGCCCATCCTCTTAATCACGGAGCACATGTACAGCTCAATGGGCCGGACGCCCGGTTGCTTCTCTCCCCCGCCGGACGAGTCTTTCCCATAGGTGTTTTGCAGACCTAGGGCGTAACGCAGCTGTTCCTCTGACACGGCCCGCGGAACGTCGATCTTATTTCCAAGAACTAGGAAAGGTACGTTGGCGAGATCATCGCTTGTGAGGAGGCTCTGTCGTGGTCAGTGGGGGAGGATGCCAGGAGGGAAGGAAAAAAAAGGTGAGAATCACTCGAATGCATGAACACGATGCAACCCCTTTCCCCCCCGTCCCCACCCCGAGTAGCCCACAAATCCGACAAACGAGAATATTGTCTCTGGCACACGCACACTCCTCCATCTTCACATTTCTCCCCTATCTACGGGCCACTTACATCCAACTCCCGCTTGGCCTCGGGAAAGCGCTCCTGGTCCAAGGCATCCACTATAAACACTACCCCATCCACCGTCGTCAGGTAGTCCTTCCATAGCCGACGTGCCGTCTCGTGCCCGCCCAAGTCAAATGTTTTAAACCGAATCTTTCCGATAATGAGCTCGTCCGTGTTGGGGTGGATGGTAGGCTGATGGACTTGCACCCGGTTTTCCTTGAGCATATGTAGCAAGGTTGTCTTCCCCGCATTGTCAAGCCCCAAAAACAGAATTTTGGCACTCTTGTGGTACAAACCTAATTAGATGAAGAAACAAATGGAGGGTGAGTAAGTAGGAGGGCTAGCCAAGAGGAAGGCGTGGGAAAAAGGCCAGCGCAGGAGATGGGCAACGAAGGGACACAGCGAAGAGCGTGGCCCCCATTAACGCCCCTTGAGTCGCAGCCTTTCTACGCTTCACCCTCTCCTGCATGATAACAAGATAAGGAAGTCGTAGAAAGCGTACCTAGGTAGGAGAGAGCACTGTAAACCCAGTCCATGAGGAACATGGCTGCTGACTGCTGCTGCTGCAGACTGCACTCCGATACTCGACAAAAAACGGCTGGCAGCCGCGAGTTTTCTCCTCCTTCGGTCGTAGCGGTCGTCTATGTTTTTGTTGGATTGGGGAGGGAATGTGAGTGGGGCAGTGTCATGAAGAATGCCAAGTCAGTCACGGTCAATTACCCTCCGCCTCATGGAAATCGAATTCGTTTCGCGAGAGGAGATGGGGCCTGCTTGCCCATGGCACCACACACTATCTAAACCTTAATCTGCACGCCCTTTCACCCCTGACATCGCCACAAAATGTATCCGCCGCGCCGGCGGCGCTGGACCTGAAATGGATGAATAGGAGATGGCGCACGGTAACTGGATAGAAGGAGGAGGGGAGCGCTCCCTCCGAAACGAAGCGAGGGGTGTTTGTTGTGAGCGATTCATTCGTCGATGCCTTGCTTGCGAAGGGACCCTGACTACCGCTTTTGACACGCAAGAATTCATCAACACACAAATATATGTACTACAGGGTTGCATGCGGTGCGGTGGGCGTTGGCTGCGTGATAGTGTAAAGTGCTGGACAAATGAAACCAAGGCAACAAACTGACCAAGGACAAGGTTGTCTTGGTTTCATCATCATCATCATCATCATTATCATCGTAATCATCTGCTGTTATTGACTTTCATCCTGCCGAGAGCGTGGCCCTTTTCTCTTTACGTCTGTGATCCTCAAAGGATGAAAGCTACGACATATTCATGTCCCGCTCTATCTCCACCTGTGCCGACCCTTCACTCATTCCTCTTTATTTTTCCCACGTACCTACTACCTGACCCCACATCCCAGCGCTCTGTTCCATCGCTTACACTATGACAAGGCCAAGACCACCATCGTCACCTCCACTTTTTCTCCCTCTCGCTTTCCTCCTACTTCTTCCTTCTGAAACTTCCAGCTTCTTCCTTCCCTCCCGAATTCCATCGCTGTCGTCGCGTGCCTGCCGCCTATCCTCCCCATACTCGACCGCCTCACCCGTCCACTGCCTGCACGCCAGCACCCTCAACGAACAACGACACGAAGAAGAAGACGAAGAAGAAGAAGTTTCCACCACCGGCTCCGGTAATCCTTCCACTACCTATATCGTCTCCCGCCCCGACAACTCACAAGACCTCCGTACTTTCCTTGTCCCCCCCTCCGTGCTCGTCTCTCTCCCCCTCCCCAACGCCGTGTACATCTACGGCAACTTTAGCAGCATGTCCAAAGCCCGCAAACTTATCCGCAAAGGTCAAGTCCTCATCAATGATAGTAACGGAAATACTTGCGAGGGCACTGTCCGCGGCGGTGACGTCATCACAATAGTACCTCCTGTGGCGCCCAAGGAAAAGAAAGGAAAAGGAGGGAAAGATGGAGGTCAGGGAAGGGGTATCAAGAAAGTGACAGTTCTCTACGAAGATAATGACCTTGCAGTCATTGTCAAGCCTGCTGGTGTGGCTGTGCATGGCACGGGCTCTTATTCACTAGTAGAGGAATATGCGAATTTTTTGACTCCCACAACAAGAGGGGAGGAGGAGGCGCTAGACAAGCCGATGCATGCACACCGGCTCGACGCTCCTGTGGGAGGGCTGTTGGTAATCGCAAAAACAAAGACAGCTCTACAAGGTCTACTATCAGCATTTTTGGAACGAAAAGTGAAGAAGACATATCAAACGATAGTCATTGGTCGGCCTAGTCCTGAGTCGGGAGATATTACAACAGAAGTAGAGGAAAAGGAGGCATTCACGCATTTCAAGGTCCTCGAGACCGTCCCCTCCCTCACCTTCGGCTGTCTTTCTCTACTGGAACTATCGCCCGAGACAGGACGCAAGCATCAATTGAGACGGCATTGCCTCGATCTAAATACACCTATATTGGGTGATATCCGCTACGGCCCCCAAAACACCTTGAGGACAAGAGGACTCTTCCTCTGGAGCGTCGGTGTAAGTTTTACCCACCCTGTGACGGGGAAGAATGAGGCGTTCGAGGTGGGCTTGCCTGAGATCTTCGGGAATACTATGAACATGGAGCGGAGGAAGGCGGAGACACAGCTGGTTCAGGAGAAAGGGAAGGGGGACAAAGTGGTGGATGATAAGGGCAAGGATTAAAGTGTAGACCAAGTAAATAGAACAAATACAACAAATAGGCATGGCGGCAGTCCAAATTGGCGTGAAAGCACCCGCGCACATGTGAAATAACAAGAGCAAGAAAGAAACGAGAAAACCTTCGTCAATGGGAGGATAAGAAAGGACGAGCACGTCTGGTTAATTTTCCCCGCCGCCCTTTCATATATCTCTTCTTCTTTATTTTCTTTGCGTTCTCTTCATCATCTCAGCCCAACGCCCTCGTCACTTTTTTTCCCTGCCGTATGGCACTATCTGCGAATGGAAAGACAACATACACGCACGTATGATGAGCCACATGGCATCCTCCCGTATATCTCACCCTGCCTCCTTCCTTTTCTTCAGACCCCTTTGTTAGAACGCGAACGCGAAACCATATCTATTTCCCTCAGCTGCTCCTTAGGGCGGCGGCTACCGCAGGCAACATGTGTGGGTTTCTGTGATCGTTTGAGAGGAAAATGTGTGTATGTGTATCAGTGAAAAATGGTTGTCAGGGAGTAAAAAATGTGTGTATATGAAAGATATGCATTACTAGACATTTCTCTTTCCTCCTGTCCTCCCATGCCAGCATTATTCGAGTACTCACAGAAAAAGCCCTGTCCATCGCCGAAGGGGTTCAAGTGGCCCTCCCTGTAGAGGTGCAGTGGTGGTGGTGATGATGTGCGAGATTTGCGTTAGTACACGCTTACGCGATATGAACTCATGTCTTCAAACCCATTTCCTCTGCCTTGAGTCCCCTACTATTCTCCACACGAAGTACTTACAAAACTTGCTCGACGGGTCCCTGGCCCGTGAGGTACTCCTGAAGCAGAGCGCCCATGGAGGCGACCATTGCCAACCGCCCGTTCTTGAGCTCCTTCAACTGCAGCACCTCAAACTCTTCCTCCGACTTGGGGATGAAGGAAGCACCAAATCCAAGGTCGCCGGGAGCACGGTCCTCCTTTTGCCTTCCGCTCGTGAACTCAATCACACCGAGACCAACGATGATCTGCCAGATCGCCTCCGGGCGTTGCTCGTACACTTGCTGAAGAGCGGCCAGGGGGCGGGGGTTGTTGAAGACGGCGTCCGGAAGATGGTACACGCTCTGGACAAATATGCCGAGCATGGCCGCCATGGCCACGCGGCCGTGCTTGAGTTCGCACTCACGGTACTTGCGGATGGACCCCTCGTTTTGGCTCAAGCCCAACGGGTCCCAGATGCCGCCGGTTTCGGTGTCAGCGCCGATCATGTCAGAGACAGAGGCCACCACCACGTTCTTGCGGGCATAGGTTGTCTTCCCCGTGTTGAAGGTGGCGGGAATGAAAGCGGCGGCGGAGGACAGCAACCCCAGCAAAGTGATAGTGCGCATCATCTTATAGAGAGGAAGTTACTAAGGTTCTAGTTTGGTGGGGTTGAGTGGAAGGGGGGGAGAGACAGGAATCAGTACAGGGTTGTGTAGTGGATTCTTGCTTTCTTGTGTCCAGATGTAAGAAATTACGTGAATTTTCCCCACAGTATATACAAAGGCTTGGGGCAGCAACCAAGCCAAATTAAGAAGCAAGCGCGTGTCGTGCAGTGCACTGGGCGGGCGAGATAGCTTTGATCCCGGGCCTGAGTTGCTGGTACTCCACGCCCTCGCTTCAATGCCCTCAGCTTGACTTTCTTGCTCTGTGTGTGTATGTGCTGTGCGGTGTGTGTGCATAACTGGTTGCGAGAAAGCAGTCGCCATGGGGCTGAGGGGAGAGAATGTTGGGATCACTCTCAGACTCTAGACGCTTGCCTCAAGGACCCAGACGGCCGGGTTTTCACCTTGCCTGCAGGCGACCGCTCTACATCCAGCAAGTCTTGCCAGAGGCTCTCCACTGATTGTCTTTGCATTCAGGGCACCAAAAGCGTGGTCAGCCCAAACCGCGGGCTAGGACATGCTTCGCAACTTGATGGAAATCCATGCTTCAAAGACTTGCTTTTGGTGGCGCGTCTGTGGACCGCTTAGGTCAACGCAGGGCTGGCGATGGCGACGGGCAGAGCCTCATGCCATGGCGTGGTCCTAGTTGCGCAAGCGCTATGCTTTTGATCTGAAGTCCAGCTTACAATGTATATCTAGAAGATATCTTCGTACTCGCCCTTTTCCTCGTAATACACTCATCACTCACCATCATTATCTCACCTCCCTCAATTTCCCACGCACTGTCAGGCGGCGGCGGCGGCTTGTTGCATTTGACCGTCTTCCCTGCCGACCCCTTCTACACGATCACAGCCTTCTCGTTCACGTCATTGCCATGCTGGCGGCAGCACGCGGGCGAGGCACATATAGCAGCCATTCGGCTCTGGCAAGATACTGCACGTCGCACCACTCCCTCCATCATCATAATCATCATCTGGCATTGCTCGGCGGCAGCTTTAGTAGTAGCACCAGCGCAAATGTCAGCAGAATACGAACGCGAGAACAGCTTCAGCAACCACTGCGTTGCCTTAGCGGCGGCAACATGTCTCCCGCAGCTGGCCTCGGTTACACGTTGCGCGTAGAAGGCCGTCTGGCAGAGGCCAAGGCGCGGGCATTGGGACCCAAGGACGTGGTAGCGTTGTTTGGTGCCTTTGAGCCTTACAATATTGTCATTCACCCTCCCGGTGCCGTTGGTGGTGGGGCCAAATATCAAGCGAAGAAGGGTAGCTCCCTCCCTCCCCCGCCCCCAGTGCTGGCGACTTTCCAAGTGCCTTCCTTAAAGTACGCCCAGGAGATAGCACAAAGTTTTCAGCAGGACGAGACGTGGGGGGAGCGGATTACTGTGCATCAAGAGAAGGAAACTTTCCCTGTGTTTATATCTGGGTTGCCTGAGGGAGTGAAGGGAGAGGAGTTGAAGGAGCAGATTGAGAGTGCTGCTGCGTGTGACCCGAAGCAACTGAAAGCCAGCGGGGAGCCGGAGCCCAATGGGGAATTCGACCCGGAAGTCAAGGCGAAGAGCGAGAGCCTATTGGCACGGACGGCGATTGATGTGTACGATTCTTACGCCGTCTTCAAGTGTCCCGATAAATTCACGAGCTTGGGGCTCTTGCAGGGATCATTCCAGTTGACCCCGGCGGGGGAGGGAGGGAACGGGCTAGAGAGCAAGCAACAAGCGGCTTCTGAGGAGGGCGAGATTACGGCTCCTGCTGGTGAGGTGTTATCGCCGATTAGTGCGGTGGGTGGAGAGCAGCAGGGGGGGGAAGGCGAGGAGGATGACGAGAATGACCCGTCGGCGGTGTTGAGTTACGCGGCGTGGAAGACGTACCCTGTGCGTGTGAACGGCTTGCCAGCTGACGCAACAGTGGAGGAGGTAATGGCTACGTTTCGGAAGTACATGCCTTACGATGTGGAGTTGTTGCCAGTGGAAAGTGGGACGAGGGGGGCGTATTTGAGATTTGCGCGCAGAGTGCAGGGGACGGAGTGTGTGGCGGAGATGAAGGATGTGACGGTTCGAGGAGACAAGACGCTGGAGGTCCGCCGGGCCTGGGAAAAGGCTTTCCCGATCTTGATTGAGGGGGGGGAGGAAGGCAGGAAGACGACAGTGGAAGAGTTGCGGCAGCTTGTAACCACACTGAGGATGAATAAGGACTTGCACGTGCTGGACGCCGAGTTGGTGGAGGGTGGGGCTGCAGCTATCGTCCGCTTTGGCTCTCAACCCGCGGCTGAAGAGGGGATGAAGCTGTTGTCGGCCGGAGTAGGAGGAAGGGGAAAGAGGGTCAGTTTAGCCTGGAGGGATTTCAGGGTCGATTTGAACAATCTCCCCCTGGAGGTCACGGAGGAGGAGCTGCGGGAGATGGTGCATCTCACCACCCCGTCCAAGGTGAGAGTGTCCGCCCCCATTGGTGGAAAGCGACGCAGTGGTAGTGTCTCATTCACCACGCGTCCGGAGGCCGAACTTGCCTTCTCCCAGCTCTCGGGCACGGGGCTGCCGGACCTCAAATTAAGGAAGGCATGGGCAGTGTATCGCTTGAGGGTGAAGGGGCTACCGCTCGATACCACGGAGGAGGATGTGCGGGAGATTTTGAAAGGAGGTTACGAGCCGTTTCAGGTTGACTTCCCAAGAAGTCGGAAAGGGAATTTAAAGGGGGAGGCGGTGCTTAGGTTTGCAGCGTACGATCAGGTAGTGGCAGCCATTGGTCGATTGTATGGACGGGACTCGCCGCTGGACGAGGCGGAGCACCAGGCCAGGTGGACCACGGCGGGGGAGGGGATAAGTTTTGATGACCCTTATGGGAGTCTTGCGGAGGAGGTGGAAAGGATGAGTACGGCGGAGGAAGGGAAGGAGGGCATGAAGAAGGGAGGCAAGGAGGCTTCGAAGGCCCAGCAGGAGTTAGACGCGATGGTTGAGAAGGCGCTGGAGGGGGAGGAAGGGATGGAGGAGTTGGTACACCGGACGGCACCCTTTTTGAAAGAAGGGGATGATATGTCGAGGCATGGGGAGGAGGGAGGGACGGAGAGAGGGTCTGGCTTAGGCTTGTCTCCGGAAGATGAAAAAGAGGAGGAGGAGGAGGAGGAGGAGGAGGAGGAGGAGGAGGAAGGGAGAGACAAGGAATCTGTGAATCCGTTTGGAATTTACCCGGAAGGAAAGTGGGTGAAGATGTTGGTGGACACGGACACGACGCAGAAGATCATCAAGGGGGGGCACATCCTCTCATATCGGGCGTTGGTGGTGGTGGGGAATCTTAACGGGTGCGGTGGATATGGGGTGGGGAAGGCGCCTAGCATGGAGGAGGCGCAGATACGGGCGTATCGGGCCGCGAAGAAGAATTTGATTCACGTGGACTTGTACCGGAATCGGTGCGTGACGACGGCATTGTACGGAAAACATAACAACTGTCGGATCTATATTCAAGCGGGGCATCCAGGAAGGCCGCATAAGGAGGGGAGGATGATAAATGATATACTGAGGGTCCTTGGGGTAGAGTGCGGCGAGGCGAGGAGTGTGGGGAGGCGGAACCCCTATTCGGTTGTTCGCGCTATTTTCCACGCGATTTCGAAGCATGAGGGGGTGGAGGAGTTGTCGAGGAAGAGGGGGAGGAGGTTGATAAGTGTGTCCAAGGCAAGGTATTTGGGCTTGTAGAGGGAGGGGTAGAAGAGGGGGGGAAGGGAAGGAGGGTGAAGGACTTGAATAGCGCCCCGACAACCCACGATAGGAGCAGAAGCACATGAAAGAAAGACACATAAAATGTGACACCAAAGATTGACTTGCCTTTGTTGTGGTTTGTGCTGGTGGTGTGATGGGATGGTATACGAAGCACGAGATGGTATACGAAGCACGAGAAAGAACAAGTACAACTGCTATACCAAGAAAGGAGTTGATATTTACGTCTTTAAGTGTTTTGTGTTTTTCGTCCATTCTTCTCCGGAAGCATACTTTATTACACCCTTACTATCTTCCTTCCGCATGTCCGCTTAATCCTCATCTTCGTCATCCTTTGCCGCAGGTGGTGGCCCGCAAGGCTGTAACATCTTCTCGAGCATCTGGTAGCGGACACGCCCCACGGCGTCATTTTGCGCGACGGCAATATAAGCCAGCTGGTCGTGGTGGCCCAGATGGGTGGCGTAGGTGTCTCGGTGCTGATTTGTCAGCCATTCACTGTTGGGAGCGGAAAGTGGGACAGACGAGTGGGAAAAGGACATGGCACGCAGAACAAGAGGAGGGATGAGAACACCGCCAGACAACCAACGCCTCTTTTATAAAGTATACCACATGATACGCATACGATAAGGCCAATAAGACTGCTCTCGATGCATAAATACGCTTAGGATTATGGGCGGCTGGAAATGAGCTCACGTGTGCCTCTCAACCACGCTCCCCGCATTATCATCGACCCCGAAGCCCTCTCTTACTCCCTGCCCGCGAGCACTTACTGTTTGGTCAGGTCTGGGTGACCTGTGCCCACATACTTATTTTGCAAATGCTCCCAACTACGGTTTATGTTAAATCGGTCGGCCGCCTGTACGTCGACATGAGGCGTGGGTGAGTGGCTGCATCGTGATGACGGAAAGCCGTGATGACGGTCCCTTCGTAGGAAGGGGGAGGGAAGACTGAAGACTTACCATGATTGTAGAAGCTCTGCTTTCGCTGCTGGGCTCCTACCGCTTCTATGCTGCTACGGCTACCTGTGTTGATGGGGTGCTCACGTTGGCTACAGTGGCTTGTGTGTAAGGTGCTGCGTTTCAGGGAGAAGGAAAGCTTTGAGCGGTTGAAGAACGAGACCGTCTGACCCCGCCATTACATTGTACTATATCCTTATCGGAGAGTCACTTCCATCCCTATTCACACACACCGATGGCCCTTATATGATCCAGTCGAGTGGCTAGCCCGTGGCCAGAATTTACCCAGCTCAATTCTCAGTCTCTAAATCCTGTCCCATCGTGACCTACCACACAGGTTGACGGCCCACAGGGGATGAAGATGTTGCCTCTGATTGGTTGGGTCCTGACGCTTAGCCGGCAGCAAACTGCCTCGGCCGCCGCCATGTCGTCACTCAATGCCTTTGTTTTGGCGCCGCGGCTGGCAGGATGCATGCGACCCGTCGTCGCGAAATCTGCCGCGAGCGGGGCAAGGAGGACTGCCGCCACTCACGTCACTGTGACCTCCACCGACACAAACCCTCCTCTCACTTCCAGTGCCAGCCCTTCAATCACAAGAGAGGTATCCACCACCACTATTACGGCTAGGCCAACTGCCACTCCGTTGTTGGACATGCACGATGTGACCGTCCAGTCGAACCCCAGCAAAGGCCCTATGATGCAGCGCCTCCGTGTCCACGTCATGCCCCTGGAGTCGAATAAGCTCGAGATGCTGCTCGCACAGGTCTATGCCCGCGTCCTTAAGGGAGGCGGCGTGTTAGGGATGGATGCCGAGTGGCAGCCGGAGATTGCACGCTTTGAAAGAAATCCTGTGGCGTTGCTACAGCTTGCGTGGGAGGAAGATGTCTTTTTGGTGCGTCTCCAGCATTTACAAGGAGAGGTGCCCGCCTCCTTGCACAAATTAATGTCCGATGTAAGTATTGTTAAGGTAGGATGTAATATTGGGGGGGATGCGAAGCGGCTACTTCAAGACTATGCGCTCGATACCCGCGGACACGTGGACCTTAAGGAAGTCACTTCCGGGTTGGGTCTTGTGCGATGCAAACGACGGAGCATGGCCTGGCTTGCCAAGGAGTTTTTGAGCATCGAAATGGACAAGTCGCAACAGTGTTCGGACTGGGGTAATGTAGAACTGTCTCCAGAACAGATAAAATATTCGAGTATCGATGCCTGGGTGGCCGGAGCAATAGCGGGGAATCTTTTTAGGACGTATAAAGGTCAGGTAGGACAGCCCCCATGCGTATCCTCTTTTTGCAAGCGCCTTGTGCCCCAGCATGTGAATCGACGGGCCCACAGTGGGAGTGACGGGCGGGCTAAATACGATAGGAAGGGAGGGAAGAAGTGGCGGCGGCTACAGAAGCAGGAGGAGCCAGAACCGCAGCAACAGCAAAGAGTCCAGCAACAGCAGCTGCAGTCGATGCAGCAACAGCAGCAACAGCAGCAAGAACAGCAAGTGCAGCAGCAACAACAGCCACAGGCGCAGGTTTGTAACATTATGTGAAGATGATAAAAGAATAGATAAAAAGCAACGAGAATATGATTCTCAACAAACAAGGGAAGAAACAAAGTACGTGCATTGTCTCGAGTCGTACTATTACCAGTTTTCTTATTTTTGAAAGCCGTTTTAACATGACATTGAATCCAACGCATTTTTTTTTTTAACGCGTTTCTTCAAATCATTTACTGCTACTCTTAATTTTCCCGCTGTCTCCTCCTTGCTCCCTTTCGAATCAATTACAACCCTGGCCCTTTGCACCCTCTCCTCATTACTCATCTGTGCTCTGATTCTCCCCTCCGCCTCCATGGCCGTTAAACCATTTCGTTTCATCAATCGTAGTCGTGCCACTGCAGGATCAACCACCATTGTCCATACCTCATCCATCCACCTCTCCCACCCCGCCTCAAACAACACCGCAGCCTCCACCACTACCCAACTCCTCCCCTCAATTTCCAACCGCGCAATCTCCTCTTTCGTCCTCCTCTCAATGGCCGGAAACATGACCTTATTCAGTTTCAGCAACTGCTGATCCTCAGAAAAAACAAGCTTACCCAGCTTCGCTCTATCCACCTCCCCATCGGCCGTGAAAATGCTTGTGCCGAATGTTTGACGCAATTTTTCGTTTTCCGGTGTTTGGGGAGCATAGCATTGGTGGGCAAGAAGATCGGCGTGGAGGACGGTGGCACCTAATGATTGGAGGACGCCACATGCATGGCTTTTGCCAGAGGCAATGCCTCCGGTAAGGCCGTGGACGAACAGCCGCTTCGCTCCGGACATGGGGTGACAGGTGGGCCTGTGAAGGGGGGAAGAGAGGGGAGTTAGTAAGCTGTTCTGGTTAATGTGAACGGGGCGTGGTGGTAGTGTCTGGAAGAAGAAGAAGGAGAACAAGAAGAATGAGCCGGCGAAGAAGAGGAGGAGGCGAAGGGAGGCGGAGGAGGCGAAAGATGAGGGAGTAAGAGTGTATGGGAATATATTTATTCTTTCTCTTGTACTGTTCCTTGTTTCCTTTACACACGCATACCCTCACGCCCCTTCCCCCCCCGACACTCAAGTACATGCACCCGTCCATCATTTAACACAGACACACGCTTATACCTCAAGGCTTATCTCCCCAGCTCTATCTCTTCGCGTCTGTTCCTGCAACTGACATCCCGCTCCCCATCCGCTCCTGTACCATCGATTTCATGTTACCCTCCTATCCTTACTTCGTAACTCTTCTCTACACACTGCCGAACTCCTGCATCCACTCCTGGTACTTACTTAGATCCCCCGTCCCCACACTCTTGCTCACCTTGGACAAGGCAAACAAGAAGTCCGCTTGGGTTACCGTTGAGGAATGTAACTTCTCCCGATTAGCCATCAGCGCCTTCTGGATCTCCAAGCCATGCAAGCCCTGCTTCCGCGCCTCCTCCACCACCCTTCTCACGCTCATCATACTTGCATCCCTACACACGTTCGCGATGTCCGCCCCTGAGTATCCCTCTGTCTGCTTCGCCAAAATGTCCAAATCAAGGTCATCGCCCAACTCAATATCCTTCATATTAATCCTGAACAACTCCTTCCTCCCCTCCTCCGTCGGCAGGGAAATGTAGATCCGTTTCTCCATCCTCCGCCTCAACGCATCGTCCAAATCCCACGGTGTATTCGTAGCCGCCAACACAATCACAGTCTTACTCCCCGGTCGTTCCTCTTCCCCCCCTTCCCCCCCCTCTTCCTCCCCCCCTCCTTCCTGCGAGCTCTGATCCGCAACGCCGTCCATCTGAACCATCAACTCAGTCTTCACCCGACGGCTTGCCTCATGCTCGCCGCTCCCTCCCCGCGAGCCAGCAATGGAGTCGATCTCGTCGAAGAACAAGGTTGAGGGGGCGTAGTATCGGGCCATTTCAAATAGAATCCGAACCATCTTCTCGCTGTCGCCGCGGTACTGTTTGGGGTGAGGAGGGAGGAAAGGCAAGGTGTCAGTAGACGGTAGTCGTGCCCAAGTTGGAAACAAGATTTACACGAATCTCGTGGGGTGGAGATTGGCGATAGTTGCTAAACCAAGCCAGGAGCCGTACCTTGGAGCCGAGCGTGGATGCAGAGACATTAAAGAAGGTGGTGGCGCACTCCGTGGCCACGGCCTTGGCCAGCATCGTCTTGCCCGTGCCTGGTGGTCTGTGTGTGGAGGAGAGAGATCGACAGAAACAAGGGGACCCGGGTCATTTCGTCTGCAGTCTCCACATCCCAACCCGTCCCTTTATTCCTATCATCAGCCCTCCCCTTCTCCCTCCTCTCCCTCCTCTTTCTTTCAATCGCTGTCTCTCTCTCTATGTATATATATCCTCCCTCGGTCCCTCCCATCGTACCCAAACAATAATACCCCCTTCCAGGGTCGTCGGATCCCCTTGAAGTAGTCCGGCATCCACAAAGGCAGCACCACCGCCTCCTGCAGCAGCTGCTTCGCCTCCGTCAAATCAGCTATGGACTCCCATGATACATTGACCCCCTGCTCCACAATCTCCCTTTCAATGCTCTCGATCAGCTCCGTGTCAGCCCAGCCCTCCCCGCGCGCCACGTCGCTGTAACGCGGCTTGCCGTTCGCGGCCAAAGGGAGAGGGTCGCTCTCTACTCCTTCTCCAACCCCACCGCTGCCGTTGCTACTGTTGCTACTGTTGCTTTTGTGTAGAGCGGCGTACGGCCCAGAGGTATCAAGGGAGGGAGGGTTTCCACCAACACAGCGGCCTTGGTTTCGTCGGGCGTTTTGGGATAAAGCGGAGGAGGGGTTGGTGGGCAAGACAGGTTTTACCGGGGCACGGATACGGCTGCCATCGGCTCTGGCTGAGGAAGAGGAGGAAGAGGAGGAAGTAGTGGTGGTGGTTGTGATGGGACGGGAGCCTACTGATGTCCGCCGGTGGTTGCTGTTGACCGATGTGGACATAGCACGCCTTCCCCCTCCTTTACTTCCGCCTCCTCCTGCTGCATTTGCACCGCTGATAGATTGCCGACGTGTTCGGACCCCTGACCCACCACTCCCACCCATGAACGCACGAGCGTTGCCTCGCGAACCACCAGCCGGCGGTGGTGGCGCTTCCCACACGTCGGGATCACGTCCGGATTTTGTGTCCGCTTCTGCCGGTTCTGCTGCTGCTGCTGCTGCTGCTGCTGCCGCGGCAAGTCTTTTCTTATCAGCGGCCGCAGCTTGGGCGGCGGCGGAGAGTGGGGGAGGAGGAAGTAGAGGTTTTGGCTTGTTGCTTGGTGGAGTCGAGGGGATGGAGGAGAGGGTGCTGTGAAGTTCCTTGACAAGGTTTTCTTCCGCTTTGATTTCCTTAGCCAACCGCAAATACTTGACACGTCGGTCTCCTTGTTCTTCTGAGGCCAGGTCATCCTTGATGAAGTCGTGGAGGACTTGTTGGGCCTTGCGATGGAGCTGGATGGCCGTGTCGTACTGGCTAAGCAGGCCGTGCTCCCGAGCTTGGCGAAGGAGCAGGGGCAACTTTTTCACTTCCGAAGGCATGGACAAGGAGATGCTGCTGGGTTTGGTGGTGTTGGCACTGCTGGTGCTGATTTCGGTGCTGTTGTTGACGGCGCTCGGGTTTTGGGAGAGGGTGTCCGCCATGGCTCCTTAGGTCGTCGCGCCTGTCGTTCTTTGGGGTCATAATGATTGGATGGAGCGGAAAGGATGGGAAAATAAGGAATTTAAAACGCCCCGCAACCACGACCGGTTATTGGGATAATGCTGCCTTGCAGTGATACCGGCTCCTGGTTCCTTCCCCCATATACATTAAATTTTGGCTCTAGGTTCTTCAAATTGCTTGTTTCCGCGAAGACGGCGATTTTGATGCTCTCGTGATGCCTTGCACCCCCGTCACGCGTAAAACTCTCTCTTACAGATGACGCACCACTGCCCCAGCACAACCACAGTACTGCATTTGACTGCGCAAAACAATGACCAAGATCGAGTTAAAGCCGGAGCCTGTGGATCTCAATCCCATGAAGGAGGAAGTGGAGGACGATGAGGAGGAGGACGACGGAGAGCAACAGGGCGGGGCGGAGGGTCAGGAGAACGCGGGAGCTGGGAATGGTGCCAATGGGGACAAGAAAAAGAAGAAAAAGAAGAAAAAGGTCAAATCCACCACTGCTTATGTCGAAGCCGGTGCCGATGCGGAGGTCGCAGCTGCTGCTGTGACAGGTGAGAAGGGAAGCGAGGGAGGCAAGGCCTTATTTCTGAAGATACTCACTCCGTTTCCTCTTTCATATTACCGCCCATACAGTCCAGAAGGAATGTGCGACAGTCAAACAGGAGCCTGGGGATCAAGAGGGTGACGATGATGATGCCGAGGACGACGCCCTCGCAGCGGACGGCGTAGCTAAGAAGAAGAAGAAGAAAAAGAAGAAGGGGGGCAAAGGAGGCGGCGGCGGGAGCATTGGTGCAGTGCCAGGGCAGCTTAAGCCTGCGACGGGTGTCCCGTCCAAGAAGGCACCGGCGAGGGGAGTTAAGGGGCTTACGGACAGCTATATTCGGTACGGGCAGACAGAGCCGCCGACCATACCCGTGGCGCAGCTTTTCGCGGAGGGGCATTTCCCGGAGGGGGAGATCCAGCCACATCCTGGTGACTTTAATACGTTTCGCATCACCTCGGAGGAAAAAAGGGCTATGGAGCGATTGGAGACGGATTTATACGATAAGGTTCGAATGGCTTCGGAAGTACATAGGCAGGTGAGGAGGTATGCGCAGAGTTTTATCGAACCGGGGATCAAATTGATTGATATGTGCGAGCGGTTGGAGAACAAAAATAGGGAGTTGATGGTGGAGGCGGGTTTGGAGAGGGGGGTGGGGTTTCCAACGGGGTGTAGTTTAAATCATGTGGCTGCGCATTACACACCGAATTGTGGGGATGAGACTGTGCTGGGGTACGGGGATGTGATGAAAGTGGATTTTGGGTGCCAGATTGAGGGGAGGATTATTGATTGTGCGTGGACGGTGGCCTTTGATCCGACGTATGACGAGTTGCTGGAGGCGGCGAGGGAGGCGACGGATACGGGGATCCGGACGGCAGGTATCGACGTGCGGTTATGTGATGTGGGGGAGGCGATCCAAGAGACCATGGAGAGCTTTGAGGTGACCATTCAGGGAACCACGTACCCGGTGAAGAGCATTCGAAACCTGAACGGGCATAGCATTGGCCCATATGAGATCCACGCGGGGAAGTCAGTGCCTATCGTGAAGGGGGGGGACGCTACCAAGATGGAGGAGGGGGAGTTCTTTGCCATTGAGACGTTCGGATCGACGGGGCGGGCGTTTGTGCAGGAGGACATGGAATGTAGTCATTATATGAAGGCTTTTGAAGCTCCCCATGTGCCCTTGCGAATGGCCTCTGCCAAGCGGTTGCTCTCGCACATTGACAAAACCTTCAAAACGCTGGCGTTTTGCCGTCGGTGGCTCGAAAGGCCCGACGGGGGCTCGGGGTTTATTCATGGACAGAAAGGGAAACAGGAGAAGTATCTGGGCGCGCTGAAGAATTTGTGTGATGTGGGGATTGTGGTGCCGTACCCGCCGCTTGTGGACGTAAGAGGGAGTTATGTCGCGCAGTATGAGCACACGATCTTGTTGAGGCCAACGTGCAAGGAGGTATTGTCGAGAGGCGATGATTTCTAGGGGGGGAGAGGGAGGGGAGGGAATGTGAGAGATGAAGAAGACAATATCAAAGAATGGGGGTAAAGTTTCAGAGGTAGATTGAGATTTTGTCCACTTTGTTCCGCGTTGTCAAAGATTGCTGGTCTTATCACGTTGATTGCGTACCATTCGAAGTCGTTTATTTTTATTTTTCGATTGCTCACTCCCTCTTCGCCTATCTAGCGTATCCATTTATCCATTTTTCTATCATCCCTTTATCTCTCGCTCTCCCAAAGCTATTGCCCCATTTCATACACTCGCAGTCAGGAAACAAGTCCACATACACATCTAATTTACATATGTATCTGTCCTGCACGGTTCTTCGGCACTTCTTCCGGTGTCGCTCTTTCGCCAACAACGAATAACGCAGTCACCGTTACAGCCCCTCCATCCCTCCCTCTCTTACCCCTCCACCTAGTCAATTACCACACAATCATTCTCGTTGCCCTCTTCTCCTTCTTCGATTCCTCCTCTATTGATACTAGAAGGACGGAAGTGACTCGTCACAGCCCCTCCTCGCAGCTTCTGCCTCCAACCTTCCTCTTCCCCTCCCTGACCCTTTCTACCTACAGCAACAGCAGAAGAAGCAAACGCAAAAAGAGCCCCCCTCCTGACAGGTGCCCCCACTGCCGCTGCTGCACTTGCATCTTTATCCAAGATAGAGATGCCTCCTCTTCCCCCACTTCCTCCTTCTCTCCCTTTCCCCCCTTTTCCTCCACCATCACCATCATGACGTGCAGCAGCAACTCCAACCCCCTCCCATTCTTCGTCCTTCCCCCCCACTCCTATCAACCCGCCCCCCTGCTCGCGCCGAAATGTGTTTGCCCATCTCACATAACTTACATCATCGTCATCCCCCACAAATCCTCCCCTCCTTCCCTCCCTCCCTTCCTCCCTCCGTCCTTCCATCTGACAGTTGTCACAACCCTCCCCACAGTCCACCCGCTCTGTGTGCCCGAAATGCTGCCCCAGCATGGCCCTTCGACAGAATCTCCTCTCCTCGCAATACTCCTTCATCATCATCAGCTTCTCCACGTCCCCGACCTTCCTCTTCCTCCCCCCCGCCCTCCCTCGACCCCTCCCTCCAAATGGCACCGTTATCAGGTTCTTGAGCTTACCCACGTCCTCCTTCCGGTAAAACAAGATGCAGCGTGCCGGCAAGCCATCCCGCCCTGCTCTTCCTACTTCTTGGAAGTATCCTTCGAGAGACTTGGCGAGTGTGGTGTGGATGATGAAACGGACGGCCTTCTTGTCGATGCCCATGCCTGTCAAGGAAGAAGGAGGAAGGCAGGAAGGGAGGGAGGATGGGTAGAATCGGAATAGTGTGCGAGCGTTTGATTCATCGTGATTTGGGAGGAAGGGAAGGAAGAAACGATACTGTGCTGTTTCTCGTACGTACCGAAAGCGATGGTGGCGCAGATGACGCGGAGTTGACCCGCACTCCAGGCGGCCAGGACGGCCGTTCTTTCTCGGTCGGTCATACCTGGAAGGAAAAGAGGGAGAGGGAGAAATTGCGGTACGGTGATGAAGAGAAGGAGGAAGGGAGGGAGAAGAGGGAAGAGGGAGAAGAAGAGGGAGAAGAAAGAGGGAGAGATTTAGAAAGAGAGAGGGAGGAGAAGAGGGAGAAAGGTTATTGAGAAATGCGAGGTGTGATGGAAAGTAAAAAATCCTTTGTTTGTGCATTTAAAAAAACATTCAAAAATATCAATCCCCTTCCCCCCCTCCCTCCCTCACGCCTCCTCCCACCAACCCGCATGGTAATGGTCCGCGCTCTGCCCCGCGTCACACAAAAAATCCGCCAGGGCCTCCGTGTCCTTCTGCGTCATGCAATACACGATGCCCGTCCCGCGTCCACACCCCGACGCCGGGTCCTGCAGCAGCTCCAGCACGTCCTGCTTTGCATTCTCTTTGTCTTTCTCTTTACCCCTGATCTCAAAAAATAAATTGGGCCGCAGAGGCGGTTGTTTGAAAAGCAGGCATTTCTTGCGGCCTTGGTGGTGGAGGTCGAGGACGCGATAGACGTCTTGGAGCACCTCGTCGGTCGCCGTGGCCGTCAACGCCATGATGGGGACATCCGGGTATGCATTTCGAAATTCACCTAGCTACAGGGAGAAAGAAAGGGTGGAAGAGAGTAAAGGGGGGAAGGGAGGGAGGGGAAGGGTGGGAAGCCTGCAATTATCCTCCCTTCAAAAAAAACATACCCGGTAGAAATCCGGGCGAAAGTCGTGGCCCCACTGACTGACGCAATGAGCCTCGTCCACGACAAAGCGAGCTAGCATCCCGTGATCATCCAGCTTGGTCAGCAGCTCCTGATTCCAGGAAGGGGAAGGGGTAGAAAAAGGAAGAAAGGGAAGAGGGAACGCATTGAATGTATTGTTAGATGACACCGTGAGCCCCACAAAGCGCCTCCCTCCTTCCTCTCTCCTTCATTCCCTCCTTCCTTGCCTGAAAGGCCACTGACTTCAATAATCGTTCGGGGGTGACATACAGAAGCTTAATCTGCGGCTCCCTCCCCCTGTCCACGGCGTGCAAGTCCCGGTAGATCCCCTTGGCTATAGATTCAGAAGTGGTGCTGTTCAAGATGGCAGCGGGGATGCGGTGCTGCTTGACCAAGGCAGAGACCTGGTCTTGGATCAGAGAGATCAATGGACTGACGACGAGAGTAACGCCGCGGGTGACGATGGCCGGGAGCTGGTAGCACAAACTTGGAGATGGAAGGGAGGGAGGAATGAGGGAGTATGGTGCTGCTACTTTTCAATATGCCAGCGGGGATATTGCCCTTCCTCGTTTTTTCAATAAATGAATGAGTCTTACCTTTTACCGCCCCCTGTGGGCATGAGCACAAATACGTCCTTCTTTTGTAAGGCGGCGAGGATAATGCGTTCCTGTATGGTGAGAGAAGGGAATGAGGAAAGAAGAAGAGCATCGGAGCTATTCAGAAGAATAGGCAAAAGGGACAGGAAATAGAGAGCCATCTACCCATCAACACAAACCTGATCTACACGGAAAGAGGGGTTGCCAAACACCCCCTTATTGGCCAAATTTATCTGCCTCAAGCGGTCATCGACAGTGCGGTCCGGAGTGGGCTGCATGCAAGCATTCCCTCCAAAACGATCTTCTTTCTTTTCCTCGTCATACCGTCCGCCATTGCCGCTATAAATGGTGCTACTAACACTGCTGCGTCGTCGACCATAAAAATTGGTGATTGGCTGGTCGTGATTAGAACACGTCTCGGTGCTAGCCCATGGGGCTCGAATTAAGGACGAGGACGAAGAGGAGGAGGCTCCTGGTGTTTGCTGAGGTTGATTCCGAAAAAGCAAGCCGCCCTCAGGGTCTTTGCTGCGTCTGACCCATTTTCCGGGAGGGAGAAGGTCTGGAGCTGACGATGAAGGGGTATTTCGTTGCTTTGTGCCTGTGCTCCTGGTCGTGACGAGGGAAAGGGGGAGGGAACGTTTGCCTGCGGTGGGAGGCATGGCTGAGTATGAATGGTGGGCAAGAGTAGGGACAAGTGAGAAATGAACGTAGAATGCTACGGCAGAATTTCCAGGTCATGGTGCTGGGTGTGGATGATATTTGTTCCCCCTGGGACAAGGCTGAAGGGCATCGCCGAGATCGATTTCCGCGAGAGGCCGGCACGCCGTCGTGCAACTTCTCTTACCCCCAAAAAGTGTCTGTGACTTTCTGCTTCCATTTCGCCCACGACACCTCACAATCAACTCCTCACACTCTAACCCGCTCCCCGATACAAATTAGTAGGGGGCGCGTTCAGGACCTTAGGCGGGCACTGACAGCCACCCCGGTGACCGACTGAGTCTATCCTCCCGGCGCATTCGTGTCGTCATCATCACCCTCGCCCACGCCTACCCACCAACCGCCCCTACAAGCTACAATAATGGGAGGTGAACCCTCCAAGATCCTGCACGGGCCCCCACCGATCCCCACCACGAGAAGCAGCAGCAATAATGACAACGACGAGCCGCGATTGCCCTCGCGCCCCACTCTCCTTCACGGGGGAGCAAACGTTTTGCAAGACCCATCCTTTTACACCACATATGGAGTGACACACGCTCTCTCGATATGCCAAGCCAAGCCGCCACCGACCGCGGGTCTGACGATGGTGAAGCACATCAATGAAAGCGACCTGCCGCACAGTGATCTGCTGCCTCATTTCGAGGATTTTATTTTTTTTATCCACAACGCACGCGTTGGTGGAGGCGTTGTCTACGTGTAAGTATGCAAAGCTCCAGTTTTTTCTCCGCTGCAATATCGAGCACAGCTGTCTCTTGTTTAGACTTGTCGTCTCCTCATTCATCACAACGCACATACAGGCACTGCGCCGCCGGGGTCAGTCGATCCACCACAGCTGTCTGCTCCTACTTGATGTGCATCCACGCCCTCTCCTTCAAAGATGCCCTTGACTTCATCCGCACCCGTCGCGAAGTGGCTTGCCCCAACCCTGGCTTTGTCAGACAACTTCAAGCATTTGAAAAAAATCGATTCACCATTCAAATGCGTGCCCGTATCCGCAACGCCTTCCCTCATGACGTCGCTCTCGTCAAAGCCGACCTTCTCGAAATCAGACAAGCACTCGCAGAGCGTTCCGCCAGGCTAGGAAGAGACGAAAAAGCCTTGATCCTTGATCCTCGAAGCCGAATATTGGAAATGATTCACCAGATGCAAGAGCAGCAGGCAGGTGCGACGGAAGGGATGAGGGCAGGGGAGGATGATGAGAGTCACGAGCAGTGCCGGTTGCCAATGAAGCCTCCCCCGGCGGGGTCGTCCGTGATGGCGATGAGGCTGGGGGATAAGGGGTATGGATTGACATGGTTGGAGGAGGAGAAGGACCATCACACCCGAATGGAGGAGATGCCCCGATGAATGAGGTGTCAGGGAGGAGGGAGGGCGAGTCGGAGAGGGGGAGTGAAGCTGCGTAGTGTGTGTATGTACGTTTTCCTTAGATTTATGTCGACCGATCTTGACAGAGTGTCCGACAAAACAATACCTTTTATAATATTTCATCATGGCAATTTCATAAGATAAAAGTGGCGAGACAAGTAATTCTTCGAACATGACGAGGAGGCTGGGAAGGAGGGAGAAAGGGAAGGGGACGAGAAATAGACCTCTATGTCAAGGGCACAACCCTTTTATTTTCTTAGACAAAATTTAACCTGTTAGATATGGGCTGCAAGTGGTAAACACTAAGCGTACGGCCGCGAAGGCTTCCACTGTTTAAAAGCATTATACAAAGAAAGAACGAAAAAGAGGAAGAAGAAGGTGATAGAGGTGAAGAAGAAGAAGGCGAAGGCGAAGAAGAATCTGCACGATGGGATAAATGATCTCTTTTCTAGCTACCGCACGGCCCGTGCAAGCTTCATAAAGATGTAAAAGGCAAAGTATAAGACGAGGAAAGGGTTCGAAGCTACGCTTAGATCGCAGTCAAATCCTTCCTTTTATTATATTGCATACCAACTAACGTGCTTCTTTTTTGATGGTATTTATGAAAATTCACTGTACACTATTGTACGTCGCTTACAAACAAGTTGTCTACGCAATATTAACCGATTGTGACGTCTTTCCGTTCCTCCACAATCACCGATTGGCTAATTGCATTGCCACTAGTCACCCTAGTAACCTCGCACAGATACACAGATACACATTCGCATCTTCTCTCTATACCCTTTCTTACCCCTGACCCCCCCATGTTCCATGCTCCTGATTGATAAAGTCGCTCCCCTTCTCCGCAATCATCACCGTCGGGCTATTCGTATTCCCACTAGTGATCCGCGGCATGACACTGGTGTCGCACACTCTAAGCCTCCTCACCCCCCTCACCTTCATCCGTCCATCCAGGACCGCCATTGCATTATCTCCCCGCCCCATTTTGCATGTCCCCGCCGGGTGGAAAATCGTCGTTCCAACCCTCCCCGCTGCTGCCTCCAGCTCTTCCTGACTTGCGTACCGAGAGCCCGGGATATATTCTTGTGGTGAAAAGGGTGCTAGAGCTTTGGACTCCAAAACTAACCTTCTCGTTAATCTGATAGCGTCAGCGGCGATCGCCCTATCTTCTGACGTCGACAAATAATTTGGCTGGATCAAGGGGGGGGATCGAGGATCGGAGTCACGCAAAAGGATGTGGCCACGGGAGCTCGGACGGAGATGACAGACGGACGCAGTAAAGGCAGGGAAAGCATGCAAAGGCTCCCCAAACTTATCGAGTGAGAGGGGCTGGACGTGATATTGGAGGTTGGCTCGAGATTGGGTATTGTCGCTCTTGCAAAAGACGCCCACTTGGGAGGGAGCCATGCTTAGGGGGCCTCGACGGTGCCGGAGGTAGGCCCATCCCATTTTGACACGACCCCACCATCGGGCGTATTGTTCGTTTAGCGTTTCGACGTTCTTGACCGTGAACACCGTGCGTAGCTGTAGATGGTCTTGTAAGTTTGCGCCGACACCAGGGAGGGGGTGTAGAACGGGCACGCCCACAGCCCTCAGAGCGTCCACAGGGCCGATCCCGCTCAGTTGGAGTAAATGAGGGCTGCCAACCGCCCCTGCGGCTAATATAGTCTCCAGCCCTGCACATGCCTTCTCTATGACCGTGCTGCTGGTAAAATGTGCGAATTCGACGCCGAGCGCAGTAGTCCCGGCGGGATCCAAGATGACTTTGAGGACATGCACGCCGGTACGAACAGTGAGATTGGGCCGGTGCGTAGTAATAGGGTGGAGCCAGGCCTAGGGGAGAAAGGGAGGGAAGAAGGGGGGGGATGCGGGAAAGTAAGTGAATGGAATATGGACCGGCGTTATTTCTCCATTCTTTCCTCCCTCCCTCCCTTCCTACCCCTTCCCTCACGTTTTTCATTCGTACCTTGCTCGTGTTCCATCTGATCCCGTTCCACTGATTCACGTGAAAATAGCTTGAGCCCTCATTGAACCCTTTATTGAAATCAGTCACCTTCGGAATGCCGTGCTCGGCACAGGCATCACGAAATTTATCAAGCAACTCCCAACTCAACCTTTGTCTCTCCACCCGCCACTCCCCTCCTACACCATGCACAACCCCTGTTGCGGCAGCAGCAGCAGTAGTGGAGACATCACCACACATTTCGTCTTTTGCACCCTTAACGGCGTAATCCTCCGACTTGACAAAGTATGGCAACACCTCCTTCCAGGACCAGGCCTTTCCAAAATCCTCCTTTTCCCCCCCCTCCCTCCCTCCCTCCCCAATCTCCCCTGCCCATCCGTCGTAATCCTCCGCTTGTCCACGCATATATATCATGCCATTAATTGAAGAGCAGCCACCTAAGACCTTGCCCCTCGGGTAGGCTAACGTGCGGCCATGCAGGCCTGGGACGGGCTCCGTTTTCAAGCACCAGTCGACCTTGGGGTTGGCGATGCTGCGGAGGAGGGAGGAGAACACAAAAGAAAGGGTTTTTCAGCGGAAATAAGAAATGAAAATTGACCATGAACTCGTGCCTTTGTTGGCTGAAAAAGGCATAGGAGCCGCATACGCACCTCCACAGGTATCCCACCGGCACATGGACAAATGGGATGAAGCGGTCATCCCCGCCCGCTTCGAGTAGCAGGACTTTGACGCGTGGATTGACCGAGAGACGATTTGCGAGCACGCAGCCGGCACTGCCTCCACCAACAATGACATAGTCGTAGTTGGCGGACAAGGAAGACCAAGAGGCGGCCTTCATAACGGATGTCCTGGAGGGTATGATATGCCCTGGGATCTTGGACCAGCAGCAAAGCAAGAGCCGGCGCCCGCGCGGTAGTAGAGCTATCCTCATTGTAATCCTTGCTGTCGCTAATGCATGTTCTTTTGCTTGGCTTGTTTTGCTGTATGGTTCGTTGTGTGACGAGTGTGAAAACCACGCGAGAGACTTCAAGTGCAACCAAAGCAACCCCACCAAAAGGAGAACCCGCGCTCCCAGGAAAAGGAGCTAGCCATGAAATCAAAAGTTGTAAGGCTGTCCCAACAAGAGTCGCTATACATGTGTCCGAATCGAGGCCGTGAGAGTCACTTTTTGTTTCATACCACGGGCACCTCAAGTCCACCTTGCTTGTCGAAGCCTCCTCTGCCCCAGGGTTCCTGGCCCAGTCTCAAAGACGTGGCCACAATTTGATACAAAGACGTCCAAGATGACCATATACTTTCCAGTCTATCTGTAGTCATGAATTTTGAGCCCTATTCTTGGCTATTTACGCATGGTAGATAGATGCACACTCAGTGAACGTCATTCACACTATGGATATGGGCCGCCGCAGTGTGGTATGGTTTGTTATTCTTGTTTTTGAAAGCAAGCAAAAGGAAAGGTACATCGGAGCACTAAGACTCACTGTATATCGCCATAATCATGACCCGTACATTCTCCTGATGGCACTCTGTAAGGGATAGGATTTAGTGGACAACGACCCCACGAGGTGGTGGTTTAGACGCGGCGCATTTTGGCCAGAGTCTACGTGCTCATCCAAAATAGTTAAAAGGTTAAGTTGAGGACTCAACTGAGTCCTCCAGGTTCGACGTAAAGCCTTGTTGAGTTATAGTCGTACCAGTGACCACCTCTAGATAAGAGTATCCTAATTTCCCACCGCATTCATGATGGAGCCTCGGTAAAATTCCAATCGCTATCCTAATAACATATGTAGTGTAAATTAAAAGCAACATAACTCGCCGCTCAAAGCTCCCTCCATGTACGCTTAGCTCTATCTTCATTCATTGCGCTCGCTTTTTACTTTGTTGGGCTTTCCCACTAACCTTGAGTGAAGGAAAACGTTCCATCAAATCACAATTTCCACTTTTACGGAGTTTCTCTGACTCTACAAAACCCCTTAAACCAAACTCTCTCACCCGCCCGGCCCGCAACTATACTCACAATTAGTTATTTTGTGAATACTTGTGTCCACACTTCTTGCTTAGACACTCATAAAACACCGTCGACCCCTCATCCGCCGAACGCAGCTGCATGGTGTAAAAGCTCATCTCTGGATGGCCACACTTCGGGCAAGGCTCGTCTACCTTGGCATGCCGGCTGTCCCCTCCCTCGTCGTTTCCATCCTCGCATACCCCATCTGGTTTGGCAGCCGCTGCCAGCTCCTGGTACCAGCGCGGCGCAGGTTTCTCGGCACTGGTGGTGATTATTTCTACTTGACCCAACTCTTTGTTTGAAAGAAGATGAATAGATGTATGTAGTGAGCTGTTTGGCTTCGATGTGGCAGGGTGGGAAGCAACGGGTATGGAGTTGACGGAGTTTTGAGGCTGGAAACGTACCGTCAAAGGTCGTGGAAAATTTACAGATGCGGCAGACAATTGGGTCCTCATCCGGCAGATCCAGTAGTGCATGGCATTCATCGCAAAAAGGCACGGCTCCGCCTGAGGCCATAGGCGTGGAGGGATGGATCGTCGGAGATTCCAACTGAGATATGGAGGAATGGAGGAGTCGTGGGGAGGTTAGAGCGGCGCCTACCAGATACTGATAAAGTCTGTGGACTATAATCCATATGAAATGCATGTCGACATGAAATGTACGTAGATGTATCTGTGTGAGGGTTGGGGTGAAAATGAGGTGGCTGGAAGCCTCGTAAGAAATACTCGCCAGTTACCAAGTAGTGTCTATCTTGAGATTTGGGCCGAAGAAATAATTTGGGCCGGAGAGATGAATTTGGGCCTCGGTTCGCAGCTTGTTTCAGAACTCAATCCCTGTCATACACACAAACAACCACAGTAACGACAAACCAAAGGTCATGTCTGACGCATCACCGTCTACCACGACGACGGCAGCGCAAGGCCCCGGTGGCCCCACAGCGTCCGAGGCCAAGCCTGCTCAGGTGAGGAAGCAATGGAAGAAATGTGATGATGATGCGGATTGGAGGATCGAATGACACGTCTGTGTGAGCTAGAAGTGCGCTAGGCAGCCAATTTCACCCAGTTAGGACAACCACGATCAAATCATGTGGTGGTGGTCGTGCAGTCGCTGTATTGGCATGGTGCCTCCAAGCATGCCGTTCATTTCTGCTCCCCCTAGCTCTCTCCCTCACACCCTTCCTCCCTCGTTTTCCAAACCATTACCACCTGCCCCGACAGAACAAAAAAGTGACTGAGTTCCTTAAAACCATCTTGGGCCGCCCCGTGGTGGTTAAGCTGAACTCGGGCGTGGACTATCGAGGTACGTTGGGCTATTAGGGTGAGGGTGGGGGCGAGGTCGGGCATGTGGCGGGTGCAGCAAAGCCCCAGGTGTGCATCGAAAAGAATAAAGATGCGATGGACAACAGCTTGCTGTCCATCAATGTGTGCTGGCACAGATTCTTTGAGAAGGTAGCAGGTCGTCACCGTCTTATACTCTCCCTATCAACCACTCTTCCTGCCTTTGAGTTAAGGCGTGCTGGCCTGTTTGGACAGCTTCATGAATATTGCCATGGAGCAAACGGAGGAGTACGTGCATGGACAGCTGAAGGCTAAGTACGGTGATTGTTTCATTCGCGGAAATAATGGTACGTTTATTTTTCTTAGCAGGGATGTGAGTGGATGCACTTATAGTACATACTTGCAAGGCAGCCTTCTTCCGCGCCTTGCATCGGCCTCACGTCCTTGATTGAAATTTAGTCAATTTCGCCACATGCCTACAGGTGCGACAAATATAGTGCATCGTGCGTCTTCGTGGGCGTGTTGAATGTGTCTTGAGGCTTTCATGCCTGAAAATCCGTTTTTAAACCTCCTTTTAACCCTCACCCTTTCATCCTCCGCCATTTGGACCCCCAACCTTCAACACAGTTTTGTATATCTCTACGCAAAAGCGGAGGTAGCATCTTATCCCCTTAAATGGTGCATTTGAGAGAAGGGCGGGCACTAAGTGATGGGCACGTAAAGCTCATTGAACGGAGGGGAGAGAAGCAAGTCTATGTTTATTAAAGAGCGCGTGCAATCACCGATACGGGCCACCGGCCAAAGGACAAAGAGGGAAAGTATAGAAGTAGGGATTATTGTTTGTTTTCCCGCTTTTGATCGCGGTGCAAAGTATGGCTGCCGGTCCTGCGTTGTAATAAAATAACAACAGATACAAACCCAAAATATCCTTTTCGTCTTTTTTCCAACTTTTCTACTTCTCCCTCGCTCCATTTCTTTCTTCTTTCAGCCACCTCCATATTTTTGTACGCTCAAGCCTCCCACATAAACTCACTCACAAGTGAATATGTGCTACGCGAGACAGCTGCGTTGAAGGAAAATCAAAAGCGATGCTGAAGCAGCCTATGAAAACAACTGGTTCAAGTATGTAATCTGTACATCAAGTCTTGTGGCATGGACATAGGACAACATGAACTACTTACCAATGCCATTACATGCATGAAGAAGCGGCGGCGGAGTCAGCAGCTCTTTTTCTACATCGAGGGTTGCTGAGAGGTGTCAAGTGGCCAAGCCGAGTCCTCAGTCATTCTGGAATCAATCACAGAGAGAACACAATACTCCTCATCATCAGCTCACGTGCTCCAAATCCCGTGGAAAATCGGGGTGGTACATTGGGCGCCTGGTTGATCTTGGAAGTGGCGGTCTCGTCGTAGACGTCCACCAGCGTCAGGCCCGGGTCCCAGAACATCAAAATGGGTCTGCGGAAGGAAAGAGAGAGAGAAAAAGCGTCCGAAAGTCCAACAAAAGAAAACCACTAATGTAAATACTCTCCCTCAGACAAATTCGCTGTTTTCCTTTTCTCTTCTTTCTTGTCTTTCTTCATTCAATTCGTGTCAGAGGCCTACTTTGGGACTGAAGAGGGAGGAAAGAATATCACACTGTCGCCTCCTTCCATTTCTATCCATCGAACCCTATTTTCTCGTCCCCTCTCGCATTACACGTGTAGATGATTATCTTTTGCGTGGTGTGTGTGTCCTGTCACTGTGTGCGCGCCCCTATCCCTCCATCCCTCCCCTCTCAATCTCTGTTCTATGTTCAGTACCGGATAAAGACACACATGTGGACATGCAACTTCCTCTTGCTGTCCACAAGCGCACACATTCATGTCCAAACACTTCTTTTTCTTTCTTCTTCTTCTCTTTGTCAGGCAATTTCCCCTTTCTTCCCCCAACCCCTTCACCTTTCTCCTGCATCTAGCACACCAACACGAGCGAGGGGATCACCCGCGTGCCGTCCCACACCAACCCCATCAATCTACCAAATGCCCCGGCGTGTCCTTTACAAGGTGCAGCCCAGGATGAGCGCAGAGCGACGTTGAGCGGGCACCGAATGACTAACAGCATTCGAAGAAACTGAAACAATAAGTATAAGAACTGGACACGTCGGTAGCGACAGCTGACAGCTACATAGACAAGCCGACAGGTGCCGAGCGAGAGAGCCCACGGGCACGTACGCTGAAATCTAAGCCATTTTGGACATATGTGCCTGACAATGTCCCAAGACACTATCCTGAAAGTATCTGTGACTTTCGATGAGTGTATGTTAAGATCGTTCGGTATCAACGTCGGATTTGTTGCTCGGCAGAAACGGCCTCTACTCCACCCTTCCCCCTCGCATCGGTTTTGCCCCCGGTGTTCTTCGGCCTCTCTTCTTCTTTCTCTGCTAAAGGTATTTCATCTGACGCAGAGCGTGACCAATCTGTCTTTGCATCTTAAAGATTAAGTGCAAAGTGTCCAATTGCTCTGTGCAGATAAGTGAATGGATTGTGTTGGCAAGGTTTGCCTCCATGCTATTTATGTCGCCTAGCTACCGCGGATCCTCTCAAAGCACCAAGTACTACTGTTCCTTGACCCGTCACATCGAGTCACACACATACACATGTGCTGGCACTACATATAGATCTCCCTCTATACGCATACCCGTACCCCAAATATGCTCACGCCGTCCTATAAATCGATGTTTTCTAATAACGACTTATTAGATGCTTGCTTTGCTTTCACCGCCCAATCACAGCAACGCGCCTGCCTTTTAGCACCATCCATCAAGGCCAATGAACTCCCTAATCACACAGCGCAGCGACATTGGACCCTGCCACACCAGTGACCAGTCCCACAGGCCTACCGAAGCGCTTGAGAGGGTGGCACATGGAGCCGGGGTCGTGATCTCACCCAAGGGGGCACAAGTCTCGCCGCCCCATGCCCCCATGAAAGCACGCCGGCCCTTCCAAATGACACTTGCGGGGGGCAGCGGCAACCATACATTTACTGCCAATAGGAGCGATTATAGGAGAAGCACCAATCCCGATATGGGTGGCGATGGAGTGGCTTCAACGCGCCTGCGCTTAGAGTACGCTGAGGCTAGTAACAGCAGCACGGACCCCATCTGGAACTCCTCCTACTCTCTCGACTCCTTGCTCACGGCTGCCTCCTTTTCGAGAACCGCCACTTCATCCAAGCTCATGCACAACCATTCTTCTATCTCGCTTGAGCCTACCACGACAGATTTGTCCATGGCGTTGACGGCGAGAGAGAGGGAGGAAGACGCAGACATGGCAGCAGCGGCGGCCACTCTGCTCTCCGTCCGACCCTCCACCGAGCCCCTCCTACCTTACACGCCGCCTGCTGAATCAGAGAAACGGCTGAATAAATACCACGAGCACCAGCAGATCCTGCCTCAGCAGCTCCAGCAGCAGCCTCCGGAGCAACGACAGCAACAGCAACCTCCGGCCAAGGCGCATCGCCGCGGACCCCCGCGTAAGTCTGCGGTACAAGCTCAGGCGTTGGTGGCAGCTGCCGTTAAGAATGGAGCTATTATCGACGACGAGGACGACAACGAAGAGGGGGACAATGAAACGGTGCATGGAGGGTGGGCCAGGGGGAGGAAGGGAGGGAGAGAAAACATGGCTATGGATATGGAGATAATAGAGGAGTGGGAAGAGGAGGACGACGATGATTCGATACTTGAGGCTTCATATACCGCGAGCAAGAAAAAGAAGAAGAGTATGAAGGGCTCCATTGGGTACGTATTGGTGATTCCACGGGCGGGAGAGGCAGAATGAATGATTGTGGGGGGTGGCCATGTTGTTGCTTTTTAGTTGTCGTTGATTGAGTTGCTAATAATTAGTTGTCGTCCGGATGATGGACAGACGATTGAGTAACCGTCCTCTCTCCCTTTCTTCCTCCTCCTTTCTTCGCCCCCACCACAGCCGCCGTGTCCCTGACGAAAAGCTGGTTGTTATGGCGGACTTCTGGCGTTCCAAGGGCCTCTCCTCTAAATCCCAACTTGACAAGCTCGTCGCCCTAGCTCACAGCCGCAAGCTCTTTTCTGACCCCCCCCGAATCGACCTGAAACTCCAGCAACTCCGCTCCATGCTCCCCGGCGCCGACGTTGTGAAAATCGTCAGCAACGCCCCCAACATCCTCGTATACGACCTCATACTCTCCATCCCCCCCAAACTCCACGCCCTCCAACGCCTCCTTCCCGGCTGCGACGTTGTCAAGGTCATCGTCTCCTCCCCCCATCTCCTCACCTTCAACATCGAATCAAACATCGCCCCCAAGGTCCAGCAGCTCCGCCGCCTTCTCCCCGGGGCAAACATTGTCAAAATCATCTCCTCCGCGCCCAACCTTCTTTCCTACGACATCAACGGCTCTCTTTCTCACAAGGTGCACGCACTCTTTCATCTACTTCCGGGCGCAGATGTGGTCAAGCTCATCTCCTACGCCCCTACCTTACTCTATCACGACACGGAGGCAAGCATTGCGCCGAAGCTACGAGCACTTGCTCTGCTGCTGCCGGGGTGCGACGTTGTTAAGATGGTGTGTGCAGCTCCTCCCCTCCTGTGCTCCGATATTGAGGGGAGTATCGCGCGGAAATTGCTTTGGATGTGCGAGATGGTGAATGGGACAGAAAAGGAGTTGCACGAAAAGATCGAGAGTAACCCTCGACTGCTAACGTGCGGGTATGGCGTCGTCTTCGGGCGGTTGGAGTTCATCGCCCAGGACAAGGAGGAGAATGTGGCAGTGAAGGAGCTGAGGTCTGTGCTGTTGGCGCCGGTGTCAAAGTTTGTGAAAATGTGGCCGGGATATCCGATCTATCTGGCGCAGCAGTTGGTGAATGCTGAGTGGGCGCTGGCGAGGGGGCAGGAGGTGCAAGAGGTGCTCAGGAGAGGGGCGAAGCACCTGGAGAGAGAGTACGGAAACTGTTTGAGGAGCGTCGTCAACAAAGATTAGAAGAGAAAAGAACGAAGGACGGGCAGAAGAGAGGGATGGAGGGAAGAGAGACAAATGTTCTTTATGAGCACATCGTAAGCTAAAAGACTGTATAATTCAAAAGTATAGGAGGGAGGGGGAAGGAAGGAAGGAAGGGAGGGGCGTGATAAGAAGTGAGAGTCAGTAATATACGTGTGTTCACGATGCTCGCCCCTAGAGGAAGCAGCATCTGTATTTACATGATATTGTGCATTCAATTTATTTGACACCCAGCGGTCATCGTGCTCCAATTGACACGAATTCAATGCATAACTTAAAAAAAAGGGAAAAAGAAAAAAGGAAGAGAAACAGACAGAGAGAGACAGAGAGACAAAGAATGTGTGTGTGTGTGAGAGAGACAGAGAGATAGAGATGGACATAGAGAGAGAGAGAGACAGACAGTGAGAGACAGATAGAGAGAGAGAAAGAGACAAAGAGAGAGAGAGAGAAAAAAAAATACAGAGACAGAGAGAGACAAAAACACAGAGAGAGAGAGAGAGAGAGAGAGAGAGAGAGAGAGAGAGTTTTGGAGCAAGAAAAGCACCATTCTATGGAGGGTGCACAATGTCATACGAGATTGCATACGCACATGCCTGCGTGGCCGACTCTTTCCAGCACAATCATTAGAAAGCCAATAAACCATTCAAGAACAGATACTCACAACGGGAAGGTGGAGAATAAGGAGAGGAGAAGGAGGAAACATGTTATCATAGAAAGTAGAAATGGGGAGGGAGGTGGGGTAAAAAAACGAAGATGACCTCTGATCCTATCGCTTACCCGTATTTTGATTTACTTTTCCACCTTGAAAAGCTGTACATAATTTTGTCTCGCTCTTGTCATTTTTCTCGTCCTCTCTTCCTCCTCCCATGTCAGGCACCCGTGCCTTCCTTCCCTCCCCTTCCACTTCGTCCCTCAACCTCTCAGGTATGCAGAACTCAGGAGATTCAGCTCGCCACACACTCGTCACTGCACCTCGTGAGCAACACACCTCTCCCTTCCCTTTACCTTGCTCCCCTCTTCCTCATTACTTCGCGATGTTTCTCACACTCTCTACCGTACCCACCACCATTGCAACCAGTCCCGCAAGAATCACAAGGCCCGCCACTCCGTACACTCTTGCTTTCTCCCACGAAGAGGCATGCACATCCTCTTTCTGCAGAGCCCACCACATGGCGGCAGGGAATACGAAGCCGATGAGAGTCACAAAAGTAGCACCGATGAGAGAGGTGAAAGCCCCTAGGTTAGGAACACAGGCGCCGACGAGGCAAGTGAGAAGGACCTCGATTGCTCGGATGATGCGAGCTTGGGCTTGTTGGGTGAGGAGGAAGGACGGGAGGAGGGAGCAGGTGGAAGAGAATGAGAAGGGATCATTGGTGATGAGGCGGCTGCTGCCGTTGGTTCCCTCGGACGTTCTTCTCCTGCTCGCATCCTCCTCCCCCTGTAAAACCCCACAGCCGTGCAGCTGATTGCCAGCCGCCGGCATCACCCCTCCTCCCTCCTGCTCTCCCTCCTCTGTAATTGGAGGCACGGTAGCAAGCGGATCCCCCAACAAGGCGCGCTCGAAAATCTCCGAAGCAACAATTAAGTACACAGGATGCGTGGCTATGAGGGATAGAGCCAGGGCGACCCTGACTATATTGACGAAGGCCCCCCGACCCAGGCATTGAATGATGATATCACACGAGCCTAGCCCAGCAGCATACGCATAGGAGGAATAAAATGCCGTGACTCCCGCAAAGAGGCACACGCCCATCGTCATCACATAAGGAGGTTTTTGCAGGCTTTTCATCGAAGCCGAAACCGGCAGTGTCAAATTTATCCCTTCCAAGGAATACACTGCCACACCGTAAAAATGCGGCGCCCCCTCCCACCTCCACTCCCACGGAGAAGGAGTGGGAGGGTCATAGTTGTGATTGGCAAAGTAAATCGTCGAGCCCACCACTCCTATCAAGTAGGTGCCCAATCCCAAGAGCGACACAAACCACAGGTCCTTCATGAAGGGGATCCAGGACAGAATCGTCAACACCGGAAACAGCAATCCACACCACACGGCGCGATGCACGGCCGGGAGGACGTCGTTCAAGCTGCTGCCAATTACTATGACAAACCCAGACGTATAAATCAACGTTATGGTCGCCATCAGAAAGCGACAGAAGCGGAAGGCATGCGGTCCGAAGATAGCTCCGGCCAGCTCCTCGTAATTCTCCACGACCAGGCCTTGTTCCTCGCGAAGGAGCTCCTAAGGGAGAGAGGGAGGGATGGATGAGTACATGAGTTGGCACAGGAGGGCTCAAAGTACGGTAAGCAAGCGACAAGAAAAACCGTTTTAATTACGTTCACCTTACCTTGCAACGCAGCAGCATAAGCATTGTCCCAAGACACAATGATGAAACAGACAGAAAGATCAACAAGCCCAAGGGGACCCCCGTGCTCTCAAAAGCCCCTGGAATCGCCAACACACCGGCGCCAAAAAGGCCTTTGAAAAAAATCAACAACGCAATGCGCGTGCTGGTTTTGTTATGATGTTGTGAAGATGGGGATGTCGTGCCATTGATCGTGCCACCATTTTCACTTGATAGCTTGCGATAGCCTGCTACTCCTGACAAAGGGGTGGTAGAGCATGTGGACGAGTCGGGCGTGATGGCGGGAAGTGACGTTGGGGGGGCCGTGGGCAAAACGGGACGCATTGTTTTTGGGGGTCCTGTGGTCGGGTAATGGTAGAGGAAGGGGATGAGAAGACGTTGTGATTGTCGCATAGGTGCCGGTAAAGACCTATCGCGTGTATGCAAGCGACGAAGGTTTTCCTGTTTGTCAAGCAGCCCGTGGTAAGATTCACATGCAGTTGATTCACGCGGTTGTCCGCGGGATACGTCGGCTCGTGGATTCCTATCGCAGCCGTGAGCTCTTCTCTCACTTCTGGCATGCTGCTAATGTCCTACAGCAGGTCCATTGATTGCTGGTGCGTCAAACACAAATGTGCCTTCGGTAGCTAGCGGTGGGGGGCAACATTGAAGGACGTGATCGAGCATACACTCCACGGCGCATGATGCGGGTCCGTTGTGCCGGTTGCATAAGGTGGAAGAGACCCGGGCTTTATGTCAAGCGGACGCTGCTAGACCTTATCATAGTGGTGCTGTTCGTGCTGGCCATGATAGTGCGCCTGTACAATTAGTGTGTGTCGTGCGGATTAGTGTGTCGCTAAACGAGGACGAGGACGGAGGGAGGCACGGAGTCTTTCGGGTTTGTTGTACTACTCGTTCGCGACGGGTTAGAATCAAGTCATGAATCATCTTCTACACAACATCGTGTCCAAACACGACATCCTGGCAGATGAAATCATCCGACACACAAGAAATCCCCCGCCTCGTCATCTTTTCGTTAATTCAGGTGTTCTCGCGTGACGACAGGCCCATCTGTACCCCATCGTTGGCCCATACAGTCACAAGCCCCTTTCTTTTTCTTTGTCGCACAACCAATGGCACGCTCGCAAATCCTACAACAACTAACTATTGCATTGCTTACTTTTCTACCCTACTCATACTCAGACTTGCGACCCCTTTTCTGCTTGTGCTTACTATTACATCCCTCTGTATTCTTCCCAGCAAGCGGCATGCCTACTTTGACCGTGTTCAGCATGAGGCGTCTCCAGGTCCTTGCCACGAGCGTTCAAATCCTAAAAGTACGTGTGTATGAGCGGAACAAATAGAATCGAGGGACTCGAGGGATGGTTGCACCGGAAACCCATCAACCCTGCCTCTACTTTTGAAATCCTTCCTGCATATTGCTTTTACACCTGTCACTGTTTTGTACGTGATTCAATCTTATTCTCTGAACGTACTGCTACAAGTACTCGCCCACTTACAGATTCATCCACCATTTCAATAGCTGTCATGGTGTATTGCCTTCCCTTTTGTCTTCATGACGGCCATTATCACCTCCAGCACCTTTTTCTTGTCCGTCCTCGACTTGTTTTTCATATTTGCTGCAACCTTCTCCACATCCAGCTGGGCCAGCGACTCGGTGACCGCCTCTTTAGCTTGGTATTCATCTTTGCCTCAAATATGGTGCATGCTTTCATCCTCGCCCTCCCAGCCGCCCAAGCTGCCGCCTCACTGGCCTCTGCCTTTTCCCGTATCCCCTCTTCCCCTTCTCTTCCCCAAGTAGCAGGAGCTGCTTATTATCAATGCATACTACACTTGACAAGATTTGGTGACGGCCAGCATTCGTACGTATTGATTTTGCGGGCGATCAGGATAAGCTGACCAAATAATAGCCCGGGTGGGCTTGCTAAAAATTGCAGCCACGAGGTGGCAGGGAACAATCAGGAGAGCGGCAGCAAGCCTGTGCATGGCGGTATGGATACGATTAAAAGGGAGTCTGTCAAAGTGCAGAGTTATGAAAAGCCGTATGCCTTTCGAAATGAAAATCGCGTCTCGTTCGGCCTTGACCTCCTCTACACCTCCGTGACCTACTCCCGGAGCTAGCCAAGAGCCTTCAGCGTCATAAGCGAGGCACGCATGATTCCTCTCCTGGATACATGCGACGCACACAAATGCTTGTGTCGCAGCAGCGTAAGATTACGGCGGTCAGAGAAGGCAATGCAGTCGAGCCAGCAGGACGAGTCCGTTGTGTCGGTTGCTCCTTGCTTGTGAAGACACAACGTCTTCACGAACTGGACAAGGCGCGGCTCTGCGGAAGCTCAAGAGCCTCCTCTTGGTGGTGCTGCTGGTGTAGCCCCAGACTACATTAAAGCTGACATATTTGTAGCAACTGAATATTGGATGAGTCGCGAAAGCGTGTGGCGTCATCGTCAGTCGCGACGAGCGAGACGGGCGACACGACCTGCTACGTCCGAGTCCAAGCGAGGCGAACGCCATGCTCTCTTTCTACCACATCCTGACCTACTTCTTGTGCTCCCCTCTCTCTCCTCAACTCCATAGGCTTTGCCGCTGCCTTATTGTTCCGTTTCGACCAAGCAACTGTTCCAACAGGAACACAAAGCGACAACCATCATCCTCCATGAGTACTCTCACTGGACGCCAGCAGGCTAACCCTCAGCAAGCAGCCAGCGTACCCAAGCATAACTCCATGAGCACGATGGGTCGGATCAAAATCCGCCTGAACCGCGCCCGCAATCTCAAGGTTTGGATATGGGTGTAGGTAGGGTGTGATGAATTGTAGGGAAGGATCCCGAAGGCCGAAGGAACAGGAGCGCACCGTTGGCGTTATTTGCCACACGAGTAGCATATGGGGAGCGGGCCCGGAAGCAGAAGTGATGGGTACATTTAAATGATGTACCTGAATGATTGGGCGTTGCGGTGAAGCCTGGTTTCAGGGCGTGCCGGTGGAAAAAAAAGGGGGAAAAGTAGTGCCTGGCTGTGTTGATGTTTCACATCTCCTTTTCATCCATTACACACACGCATGACAGGGTCCCGAAATACTAGGGATGAGCAACTGCTTGGTGGTCTTTACTTTCGAAGGGAAACGAGAGGAGAGCTCGGTCAAGGTATGTCTTGTTCGTTTTCGTAGTTGGTTAGGTAAAAAAACAGGGCTGATTAAAGCGATTCAAGCGAAAGCGATTCCCCCTCCTCACTCCTTCCAGATCAGCACACCGGCGTGAAACGATCGAGCCCCCAAATGAAAAAATGTATCCTCCTTCCCACTCTCACCAATGCCCCTGCCCCCCTCCCTTCCCTCCCTCCCTCAGGTTAACGACATAGCCCCCGCCTGGCACGAGGAGATCACCTTCGACAATGTTCTCTACCCTCCTTCCTCCAAAATATGCATCACCATCGTGTACCGCTCGGGAAAGAAAGATGAAGTATTGGGGGTGGCATGTCCGGGCTCGAACTTGTGGACGACGGGGGAAACCCCTCCGCAAGTAGGTTTATTAAAGGGAGGAGGGATGGACGGAGGGAGGGATGGCAGGGCGCTAATTACGCAGACAGGATCGCTTCTTCTTAAATGTCGGAGCTACACTGTCCGACCAGGATGGAGAGAAGGAAAAAGATCTGAAACATGTTCCATGCGAAATCCTATTTCTTGTCTTACGCATCTTGTGTGTATTTTTACCCATACTCCGCAGGATCGGTGGTTGCCCGTGGCGACCAAGGAGGGCATCTACGCGGGAGAGTTGAACTTTCACGTGCACTGGACCAAGACCCAGGTGCGATACCGACAGTCGGTGGAGCTCTTGCAGGTACGTCCTTTTCTTGCCGCCACTTTCTTTCTTGTCAGCAGTCCGTCTATTGCTTCCACTTGCCCTCATATGCCCTCTTCCTCCCCTCCTTCCCTCCCTTCCTCTCCTTCTCTCCCTGCACCAACAGCGCGCTGTCCTCAAAACCCAGGCACTTACGTCTCCCTTCGAGCCCAGCATTGAGAGACTCGTCGCCCTCTTCTCGGACTTCCTCTCCTTTCTTGGCAGCCGAATCAAACGCCTCGGCAGCACCCAAAAGGGTGTAGTCCTTGCGTTTCTCGTCGCCGTGCTGGCTGCTGTTGCCACTTGCATCACGGTGCCGGCATTGGTGTTCTTCCCTTTTACCGCTCTATTAGTGGGGGGGGTGCTGGTGGGATCTGTGTGTGCGTTGCCGCTGGTGATGGTAGGAGGATGGATTGTGCTGTGCACCCGACCAGTGCAGCAGAAGGTGGTGCGGCCGGTGGTCGAGCGGATGTTGAAGATGGAGAGGGTGAAGAAGCTCTTGACCCTCGATTAGGAGCGGAGGAATGGAGAGGGGAGAGATGGAAGCAGCGGAATGACGTTTTTAGCTCTCGATATGAGTTTGTCACTCGTTCCATCGATTTCATTTGTTTCTTTTTTGGGTTTGAAGAAAGAAGAAGGGAGAGGAGAAAAAGGATGGAAAGAGTTTCGGTAAGGTGAAAGGAGAAAGTCTGTGCCTGTGGTTGGCATGTGGAAGATTTCGAGGGTATCGATGTAAGAGTATGTCTCGGTGCGGAGGGACGGTAAATGCGGCATGTTTTGCAGGGAGAGAGCATGGTAAGAGAAGGGAAGGATGGAGGGAGATGAGAATGATCGATCGATCGTGTCTTTACGTCTGGGTGGTGTGCTGGCGATGTATGTGATGCGAAAGGGGGCCACTTGCATGCGACCTCTCTCAACGTAAGTCAAGGTGAGAGTGAATCGCACAAACGGAAAGGGAAATAAAGTGAACGAGGTAGAAGCGCGAATAAAGCAGAAAGAGGCATCATGCCGACAGGGTCCATCAAAAATGTTTTTCTTTTCTTTTTTGTTGTCTTTGTCGTTTTGTTTTTGGTGTTGTTGTGGTGGAGAGGGTGCTGCTGCTTCCGACTCGATGCTGCTCTCCTTCGGCACCCTCCCTCCCTATCTCCTTCTGTGCCGTGTGCTTCAGGACTTTGCCTCGTCTTCTTTTTATCTTCCCATCCCACACAACATCCATGGAAATGCTCCCTGATATAACAATCGATGAGGCCAGCCACTCACTCGCCTGCCTCATCATGACGACCCACTCAACTTAAAGCATCTTTCACCCTCGCGACACTTATGCAATCTATCAGTCCTTCGAATCCCCCCTCCTCCCCTTATTCCTCTCAATCACTCTATAAATCATCCTCATAAACAAACGCATCCTCTCTCACACCCACCCACCCACCCATCCACATAAGCACAGAGACACAAAACAACCACAAGCGACCCGACGCCCATCCACTCACCCAACCCAACGACAAATGAAAAAAGGAATCACTTTCTCATCATCATCATCATCCTCCTCCTCCTCTTCCTCCTCCTCCTCATCTTACTGCTACTCCTCCTCATCCTCTTCCTATTGCCGCTCCTGCTGTTTCTCCTCCTCCTCCTCCTCCTCCTCCACCTCTGCTAACGCCCCCTTCCATTTATCCCCCTCTTCCCCCCCCCCTACTGCGCCTTCGTTTTTCCCTTCGGCGCCCCTGCCGCCCCCTGCCCGCCTAAAATGAACCTCTTTACCGCAAACTCACAGAACAAATACAGGTAGGTAGAGTACATCACTCCACAGGCAATAAGCAGTTCCTGATCCACGGCGCACGTCTCGCCCGATCGGATCTTGTAGATGTAAAAGACGGCAGTGGCGACGCCCACCACCATTTGGGAGATTTGCATCATGGTGATATAGATTGGCTTCAGCCAGGAAGGTCGGACCTGAATGGCCATCTGAGGAGGGCGGGCGGGCGGGCAGGAGGGAGGGAGGGTGGGTCAGTGTCAAGAGAGGCTTAGTTGTTGCCTGGATATAATAGGAGCGAAGCAAGGAGGAAGCGACAGGACGGGAAGAAAGAGTAGAGAAGAAGGAAGAGAGAGATGAAGGCATGGAAGAAGGGAGAGAGAAAAGGATCTATGTCAGGGGGTAGAGACACGCGTGCACAATAGGAGTGGGAGAAAAGAGAGAAAGAAAGGGATCACGTACCAGGAAGTAGTAGCCATACATAATGGCATGCACCGAATAATTCATGGCCACAAAAATGATACCCGGATTCTCCTTCGTGTAGCAGAACCAGGTGAACAGGAGGACCGTCACGTGGTGGTACCTAAGGGGAGGAGGAGGGAGGGGCGAACAAAAGGAGGGCGTGACTTCCTATGGTTCATGCCTCTTGTGGCGATTGATCTCTGCATAAGGACAGTTTTGATGCCTCTGTGTCCTTTTCCCTCCTTTCTTTCCCTATATATGGGTAATGGGCACAAACGCTCTGCGCCAGGTAAAGGACACATAGCAGCGCATGAATGCTAACTCGCTTTCCCTCTCCTTGGCTCCACCATTCCCCCACCCCAACCCCCGTACCAGTGCAAGAACTGTAGAGGCTTCTTCCGCAGAACGATGAACACCGTGTCGATCAGCTCTGCCAGTTTCGACAGAATGAAGGCTTGCACCCAAAAACCTACCGCGGCGTTGCCATACAGAGGCTCCGGGGCCCCGCACGCCACGACACTCAACCCCTTGGTCGCTGTCAGGTAGACAAGGTGAGGCACCACACGAATCACGCCCATGATCGAAAATATGGACAAAGCCAAGTTCCAGTACGCCAAGGGCCACTTTAGATCAAAGGGCTTCTTGTTCTTCATAATGGCTTGTCCACCGAAAATTCCTACGACATAAACTACCACCGCCAAGATCGGAACCCAAGGCACGCTCTTCATCCAGTCAAATACAATGGCAGAGTCGTAGGTCTTCTCCCAGTTCATGTAGAACGGCTCCAGGGCCGGGAGGACTTGGAACATTTGCGTGTACATCGTTCCGCGGCTGTTGGGGCCGTGGGGCTTGAAGTCCACTCCTTCTTGCAGGACCCACTTCATGATTGACCGGAATGAGGAATAGATCCTGTGCTGGCTCTGATGCCGTCTGTGAGAGAGGGAGGGTGGGGTGCGTGTGAGTAAGAAGCTATGCTTGCTTGTATTCGTGTGGAAGCGATGGCCGTGGAATGCCTCGACGGATGCTCATTAATTGCGCCTAGCGTCGTGCGTCATGTGTGCCCGGCAGCCGGCTGTCGAGTATGCTCACTGGAGGAGAGGCTGAACGATGTGCATACCATCCACTACACCCGCTGGCCTCGGGCATACGGATGCACAGCGGCCCCAGCAGGCACAAGAGGACCAGTAAGCACGTCCAGCTTGTCCTTCAACGCGTGATTTCGCAGTGGGGCAAGTCGTGTGTGGGTCTAGCTAGGTAGGCATTGGGAGAATTAAGACAGTCTTGGATGCGGCATTGTGGTGCTCAGTCTCCGCCACTGAGCGCGCCCGGACCTAGGCATGCATTTGAGAAGGCGAGGCGTCGACGTATACCTTTCTTCTACGCGCACGCGGCCGCATCCTGTTTGGGAATGTGCTGGAAAGAAATGCCGGAGTCCCGTCATGACACCTCCCCTCTCCAAGCACCATGCCTCGCTAACCCAGCAAATCATGACAACCATGACAGATGCTGCGTGGCGGGGGGCCGCGAGCAACGTAGAAAGCGTTTTCTTTCTTTGGCGCGTCGCATTACCACCACCATACACCAGAAAGATCGGGTCTCGAGGCACGGACTGCGAGAGCCATCGAATGCCCCGCTGGCGTGCATACTCGCATTTTTACACACGACGTGTGGGACCATTTTAACAGTATGTTTGCAAGAGCACTAATGAAGCAATGAAGGCCCGGCAAAATAGGGTAACCGATCTCGGGCTCCACGTAGGACCCGGGAGCAAGAGGTGTCGCCATCTTCTCCATGGTCAAAGTCCCCTCTTACCCGACCCTCGACAGTCCCCACCTTAAACCCCACACCTCACGCGCCAGTGGTACGAAGGATTTTTTTTCAATGAAGATGTACTCCCCTGTTCCCCACCCTGGAAGAAGGACATCAGCAGCCTTTTGATGAAGAACTCCAACCTGACTCCCTTACCCTTTACAATCTTTAAACTTTACCAAAGTTCAAATTGTGGACTGCGACTCGTCCACATGAAAGTGGAATCACTAGTTATCACACATCAGCATGTTGCGGTGAATTTGTACTTAGGCCTTGTACACACCGCCCGTCACGTGCAGGGAGATGGCTTGGCTAGAAACTTATTTCTCAACTATGAAGAATTTTTTTCTTTCATTTTGAAAATATTATTTTTTTAGAAATCGAGAGAATAAACAACAGATGGGTCGATGACTGGAATTTCCCGTTCCGACCCATAGGTCACCACTACAGACCTTTAAGCATCACAAATATATTGCCCACTTTCTGTCTGAATCGGCCCCCGGGCTCCCTCTCCCCTCCCCCTCTAACTCCTTGTCAGGAAACAATGTCACATTATTCTTTCTATCTTGTTGTTTCTCAGGTCTTCGGAGACGACCCTTGTCTCGTAGGCCCTGTGCCTGAATGACGGACATACTTTAATCAGCGGATCAAGCAAATAAGGTGGGTGTAAACTTTGAGAGGCCTGACGATTCTGGATTCCCCCTTTTCAAGAAAATGAAATAAGATCAAAGTTGGCAAATCTCAGAGTTTGTGCAGCTGTTCGTGCTTTTTACATCTCCTGTCTCATTGCTTGATTTTGATAACTTGTCCATCTGTGGCCTATCGTATCCATGTCATTCTTGAATACGTACATGCACGCTGTGCTACGTCTGAAATATATATATCTCGTTTTCAACTATCGCATGACTTCTTTTCGTAAGTCAAAAGCTCCTGTGCTGCTTTGCGGCTGCTGTATCGCCGCCGTAGCAATTATTGTAAATAACAATTATTCACAGTGTTCCTAAGATTCCTCACATCTACAAGGAAACCTTTTATTGTGTGGGAAAGATCAATACAAATCACGCCACTCCAGACCAAGGCCGTGCTGATGAGATTTGCCGAGGCGCTCACCATACTCCTGCTGTTTTCGTGTGCACTGCCCGCAGCTCCACGAGTCACACTCCCCACATATATTGCCGACCGTCTTCCGGAATCCGTGTTCCCACGGGCCCGCTGCCGGCTTGGCCATATCCGCAACTGCACCACTCGAATTGCTCAACGCAGCCAGTCTCACCTTTCTCACCCTTGCTGACCCCTCCCCAGCATCAATCACACTGCCGTCACCTGCGCAACTCCCTCCACCGTTGGGCATTCCCTTAGCCACCGCCAGGGCCACATCGGTCTTTGCCCTCTCTTCCTCTTCTCCTTCCTCCTCCCCAACCCCCAACACTCGCGCCTTGAACGACCGAGGCCAGACCTTCAGGACCGTTGCCAATGTGGATGGCCGGCGCAACCATGTCTTGAGCTGAGATGGTGTGGTGACAGCAACTCCCGCGTTCTTACACAAATCTAGCCGTTTCTTGTATATGTTCGGCTCAATGGGATGGTTGCCTGAATGAATCAGCACTAAGCTATAAAGAGACAAATCTTGCTTCTCAAGATCTCCACACACAACCTGTGGGGCCTGTCCTGGACCGAACCGTTTTTCCAACCGCGGACGGAGTTTTTCTGCCAGTCTCTCCCCTCGCAATGCCGCCATTATGGACGGACCCCCACTTATCGCCGCCTTTCCCTCGGCACTGCCGCCGGTACTCCCTCTCCCACTGCTACTGCTGCTGCTCCTGGTACGCTCGATCATTCCTCTGGTAGCACCACCGCTGTAGCCTCCCTCGTCGTAAGGGTGATGTCCGTCATCCGTCACCAAGATAAGGTCTTGCGGCCCGAGGTTCTCCAAACGATGATTTCCCGCCAAAACGTCAGTGGGTGGCCCATAAAAGAAATTAATCAAAGACATGTAAAACGTCGAGATATCCACATCCAACGACACCGGTGCATGTTGGATAATCTCATCTTCCTTCTCCCGAGGCAGGGGACGAGGAAGAGTTTCGTGGAGTCGGGCCTGCTCCGTCCAGCCAACCAATACGTCTAGGGCTGCCTCCTCCCCAAGGATCAGCGAGCCTTTAGGCAACGCTGCCACCACCGTTTGATACCGCTTAGCCTCAGCATCCCTCACAGCCACGTCAGCCGAATAGGCACAGTCCAAGGCTAGATAGTACGTCTGCAAGCAAATAAGGTTCTTTCGGCAGTAATCAAGGAGAAGCCGTTCGACTAAAGGCAGAGCGAAAGGGATGGAGAATGGAGATGAGCAAGAGAATAGTTTAATGAAACGATGATGGGCATTTTGGGGGAGATAGCTAGTACAAGACTTCGAGGGAGACGGGAAGGAGGAGAAAGGGGACAAGGGAATGAACGTACCTCGGTGCAAACCCTCTGAAGGGCGCGTCTCCCGCCTTGGAAACACGAGTAAGACCAGCTTGCTACAGTGCTTGGCCGGGATTAAGGTACCAGGAAGGGCCGTGGTCTTGAGTGACACTTTCTGAGTCAACGCTTTGGCCAGCATCGCATCATCCTCGTGTGCCTCATCCGAATTGTGCTCCGTCAGGTCCATCAGCACAGGCTCTAAAATCAGTCCCGTCGCTCCCACGCTTCCCATCGAAGCCAAATGCTGGCGAAGCGTGTCCTTTGCCCAGGAACGAAGCACCTCCATTCCGTGCGCTTTCTGAAGCTGTTTCTTTTCATTGGAAGCCACATGAAAAATGGTCATGATAGTGCCCTGCAAATCACTCTTAAGAAAGGCTTCAGCAAGGGCTTCCGAAGATGCCGTAGAGGAGGACGAAGCACGCCCGACGCTCTGCTCGTTGTATGTGGAAGCTTCCGTGGTCACCGACTCGTGGAAGAGGCCATCTGTCAAGAGACAAATGGCAAGGGATTCGTACTCGAGCTTGGCATGCCACTCAGGGAGCTGGGCGAGCCGACGGGCTACATTTTCACGCTGCGCCAGGGTACCACCATAAATATTCACCCCCGGTGGCCGTTTAGTGGTTACAGCGCTGCTGGCCTCGGTTTGCGGAGCAAAGCGCAGTATTGCTCCAGGGGATATGGACGACATGCCGACCCCCCGGTGACGGTGGTACTGGTAGAGGCAGACGCGCATGCGCCCAAATGAGGTCGTCCCAAGACGCCACATGGCGTCTGTGGGACGTTTGTCGACTGTGGGGTGTGGACAGAGAGAAGCGAGACAATTGATACAACAAGGTAATCAAATATCTATTGTATTGCGCTGAAGGGGATGGACGAGCACCTGACGGGTGAAGTACATCCGACTCACAGGAGCAGCAGCCTGATTTCTGTACAAAGCACAGGAGGAAAGAGCAGAACACGAGACGTCACATCATCTTCAACCTCTCGTTCTTTGTCCATTTTTTTTTTTTAATGTAAATATTTTATTTCAATTTCATTTTATCATCCTTCGAACACATCTCCGTCTTTATCGCCCCGCAGAGCGGCGTGCTTAGCAATAGCGGCAAACAAAGATTGAGTGTGCTCTGCTGACGCACCCACACACGAAGGAAGGACTGTCTGTCCGTATCTCCTACTGTCCAGAGGAGGCGGTGGCTTGCGCACGCTACTCACAATATCTCGCGTCCGCTGCATGTAGAGGACGTCTAAATCACCTCGCACCGAGATCTCCATGTCTTCAATCATTCTCCCCATATTCGCAACGTGCCCCCCTGCGCTGCCCACCACTGCGTGCGTCGCTTCAGTCGCCCTCGTCACCGTCCCCGCCAAGCAAGCCTCCCCAATGTCGGGATGATCGACAAACAAGGATATTTGCACAGTGCTTGTCAATTTATAGCTTGCTGTTGCTCCTGCTCCCCGTGCTGTAGCTTGAACCTTGACTACGTGCATCGAGTCCCAGGTACCCTCCCGGAAGGCCCGCGTGCCCATTACCTTCTTTTTGATTGCAAAGCAACCGGCAAATCCATCACCACCGCCTGCTCTGATGCTGTTGTTGCCCCCTCCTCTGTCATTGGGATCGTCCTCGTCAGGCAAGTCCCAGAAAAATACAGAGGAGACCCCTTGTCCATCATAGTACAGCTCACGATAAATCTGAAAGAGTGCATTCGCCTCCACCTCCAATGCGCGCAACGAATCAGGAGGGAAATACAAAGTGGAGGAAAGAGGAGGAGGAGGAAAGTACTTATTGGACCATGGGGATCGGTGCGACGCGCCGTCACGATTGTAGTCGCAAAGAAGATAGTGTTGATTCTGATGAGCATGTGGTGGTGAGAAAGGTGGGAGGTTAAAATTGCGCCGGCAGAACGAGGGTAGGCTTTATATTGGCTGGCAAAAAAGCTTTCAAGCTGCAAGGGTGTGGTCTCTAGTGCGCAAGTCTCATTTCTTGTGCGACGACCAGCCAAATGGGCGAGACCACACTCGCCCACTGCCCCGCCGCCCACTCTTTCATACCACACGCACCGTCTCGGGGTCAATGGCTTCTTCCAAAGGGATGTCGACGCACTCGGCGAGCTCCTCTCCCAACTCAGGTGACACGAGCTGCATCAGACTCTCGAGATTGTCCTTCTGCTTGTGGGGTGGTAGACGTCGCATAAGGTTCAAGCATGCGCGAAGCTGCTTTCTGGGCGGGATGTTTGTGGCAGTGGTGCTCATTTTGGCAGTTGCGGGTGGGTTGATATCGGGGTGGAAACAAAGGCGGCGACAAAGCGGAAGTTGCACCAGGATAGGGTTGGCTGTGCTGTGTGTGACGAGGGGGGGGAAGTCATTACGTGGGAGAGTGTGCTCACGCCTGAGCAAAGCTGATCAAAATGTGCCTCTGGCCTTGACTATCAGACCGGCCTTCGTGTTGCTTAATTAGTGCACGAGGTTGAGCCTCCGTGGCACCAAGTTCCCCAGCTCCAGTCCCTCCTCCCCTAAGCCCAGGCTGCTGGGCTTGGAGGCAGGCCTTCCCGTCAGATTCTCTCGCACGCGGCGTTCATCATTGCATGTCAACAAAATGCAAGAGGCACTCTCACTTTTCACGCTTCATACAACACACATTTGCACAGCCTCAGATCCTTTATTGCTCCACACCACGTGAGGTGTCCATGTCCCTTACCTGAGCACTGAAGCACTGAAAAGTCGCTGTTGCCGTAGGTTTGGCGAGGCAAGGGCTGCAACAGACAGCCCGCCTGCCCTGGTTTACATCAAACGCGCACTCACCGCACCCACAGCTGCAAACAGGGCCATGTCATCACGAGCATCGCCTGACGAGACAGAGGAAGAGGATTTGGAGGAGCAGACGGCCTTCCCAATTGGACGCGGGCGGGACTACTTTCTCTTCACCGTCGACATAGTGGGCTGGGGTGGGAACGGGGGAGGCTTGCAGCGGTTGCCTGAGGCTGATGAGGGAGGCATGTGGCTCTCGTATGTCTTGTTCAAGTCCGTGGCCTGTACTGACCGTGTGTATGCGCTCGAGGAAGAGGTCAAAGGTGGAAGCGGACGGCGGAGCACGGACGTTTTTCGCTTGCGTAGTGCTGCGTGCGGGGCAGACCTAGCGGCCTGGTTCTCGGGTCGCGATGATGCCGACACCAGCAATGGCAGCATCGGGGATGAGGAGAGTAATCGATGGCTGCAAATCTTTTTGTGTGCACCCAAACGGTTCGTGGCTGTGGCGAGATTGGACTTGCATGACTTCCTCTTCCAGGGAAGGGCACCCGAAGACATGACAGTAGACTTCTTTCCGCATGAATCTTTCGGGCGCTTCGAAATGGAGGAATGGGGGGAGAATGGGCCACTAGGTATGCCGAGTGGGGTGTGGGTAGATGTACGTGTCAGACTGGAGAGGGATTTTGGGGAGGGATCCATAGTGGAGGGAATGGGGGAGGAGAGAGGAAGGCAGGCACGACAGATATCCCCTCCAGCGGCCGATAAGGGCTTGTCTGGTATACCGCATGCTGCCTCAGCGACACATACTGTTAGAAATATAAGGGAAGGGGAGGGGGAAGAGGAAGATGAGGAGGAGGAAGAGACGGGAGAGGAGGAGGAGGAGGAGGAGGAGGAGGAGGAGGAGGTGGGAGAGGACTCCCTGCTGGCCCAACAAGAGGAAGACGAGGCTCACCTCCGTCCAGCAGGCCGACGGAATTTCCGACTCTCAGTAGATTTGCGGGCTGTCGTTGGTTTGAGTCAAGCCCATCAGATTTACCTTGCGTACCATTATCCGCATCTTAAAGCTGCCGATGCATCACGCGCAGGAGGGAGGGAGCGAGAGACTTCGGCATTGGATCGACCTGTTGTCTCGACGCCTGTCTGGGCTGCGGCCAGGGTGGAGACGCCGATGATGCGTGCGTGTTGTACGTTTGATTTTCCGGGGAGTTATGAAGGGTTGGATGAGGTAGCGGAGGGGCATCCTTTTGAAGTAAGAGTTAAGGCGAAGGATACTGGAGGAAGAATAGGAGGAGGAGGAGTGGAAATTGGGCGGGTGATGCTTCCTCTGCTGGAATTAATGCAGGATACCTCGGTGAGTTTCCGAAGTGTGATAAAACCGAGGGTATTTAAGTCGTATGATGCGTGCCGACGGTTTGATGCCCGGCAACGCACCTCTTCCTCTGCTGCTGCTCCTCCTCCTGTAGTAATGCGCGTGCTCGATAGGTACTTGCCTCTCATTGACACCAGCAGCAGCAGCAGTGGTGGCGAAGACGGGGCGTCCTTGCGAGCTGTCCTAGTGCTAGAGGACTTGGGAGCCGCCGACCCCATCTCACCGGCAGCAACTGAGGCACCAGCAGCATCAGCAGCATCAGCAGAAACAGCGGCAGTCAACATGGTCCAACAACAAGCACAACAACCCCACCTATCCACCCTTCCTCCCTCCTTCCCCTTTGCATTGACCCTATTGGACGTGGAAAGGAAAAAATTGGAATTTGAGGATTGGAGGCATCGGACCGAGGTGGAGTGGTCCGAGAGGCTGCGAGCCAAAGAGGCCGAACGAATGTCGATGCTGGACAGGATGCATGAGAGGAGAAAGAAGGAGCAGCAGGAGTTTTGGGTGAAGAGACGGGCAGAATTTGAGAGGTTGGAGGCGGAGCTGAAGAGGAGGGTGGGCAAAGTGGAGGAGAGGGAGAGGACGGTGGATGGGAGGGAGGAGGAGCTGAAAGCACGCGCGAAGAAGCAGGTGGAGGAGTGTCAGGCCTTGCAGCGGAGGTTGAGGGAGGAGGGGAAACACCAGAAGGAGGTAGAGGGGCTGAGGAACAGGGAGTTGGAGGGACAGCTGGCGCGCATGACGCAAGCGAGGAAGGAGGCGGAGGCGAAGATAAAAGAGGTCCAGGAGGACTTTGCTCGCTTTCGACGGGAGGCACGCAAAGCGACACCAACTGTATTGCAACAGGAGGTGGCAACACTCAAGGGGGAAAAAGCGGAATTACTCGTCCGAATAGAGCGTGAAAAGGGAGAGAAAACACAGGCTTTCCTAGAAAAAGAACAGTACAGGGCCGCGGCCCAGCGGGTAGCTCGGGCGCTGAAACGGGAGCAAAAAAGGACGAACGTCAATATTCGGAAACATTTGGATGAGATGCGGCTGAAATACGTGGTGGCGGAGGAGGGAGGGACGTGTCGGCTGGATGGGGAAAGAGGCGAGCTACGGGACATCAAAATGACCTTGGACGCTGTGAGGCAGTTTGGGGGCATGCCGACGGGGGGGGAAGGAGGGGGGAAGAAGGGGCGATGGCAGCAGCAGCAGCAGTATCAGGTCGATGTGAGGAGGGAAAGGGGGGATGGTCAGGGTGGTGATAAAGGAGGAGAAAGAGGAGGCGGAGTGGAAGAAGGACCAAGCCGACGACAGCATCGCGCAAGCCCTACCTCTTCCTCCCCACCCCGGAATGAGAATAAAGAGAACTTTGGAGTCTCCACTCGGTGGGGGCATAATTCCACTTCCTCTGGTGCTGTAAGTGGTTCTGCTGGTGGTGCTGCTAGTGGTAGAGGTGCTGCTGGTGGTGGAGACAGTGGAAGGCTATCGCCGGTGCCAGGGCCACTTCCTATCGCCTTCGGGATGGGAGGAGGAGGAGGGCAGTCACGGGAAGCTCCTCAAGCAGCAGCAACCGTAACAGGAGTGGCGAGAGCAGCCCTGCTTGAGCAAATAGCCGCCAACCGCCGACGACACCAGAAAAATAATCAGCTGATGCGTCTGATGATGAGTGAGGGTGATGACGAGGAGGGTGAGGGGGGGGACGAGGAAGAGGTGACGTTACCTGACCCTCATCCACTTGATCGTGCCGGCGCAGACAGTCAAAGCCGCCTTTTGTTGGACGCGACTCATCGGTTGAGAACAGAGAGAGAGCTGCTTTTGTCCACCAAGAGGTATACCCTCGACGATCCAGTTATTCAGACTCTCAATCGCTTGATTCTCGAGAGGGAGAGTGCCAATGCTGCAAGGGCTGCAGGGGAGAGGGAGGGGGAGGGGTTGGGGATGGAGTCACAGGCATCGACGATTACATTTGAGGCGGCGCAATCGCGAGAATTTCATCTGCATCGGAAGGAGCAGGAGCAGGAGCAGGATAAGGAGGAGGAAGAGGAGGGGGAAAAGGAGCTGCAACGGGTGTGAGCGATTTTTGAAAAGAGACAAGGATGTATTTTTTGGTGCTGTGCTTAAGGAGGTGAGAGGGCAAGAAACAACATGCACGCACACACATAAAATCAAACGAAACTAATTGAGAGGAGTAACACCCACACCCACACAATTAAAGACTTGGATCAAAAATCAACCTCCCCTCAACACAAAAAGCAAAGGTGACCTCCCCTCAACACAAAAAGCAAAGGTGAGTTCGCATGCTTTTAAATCGGAGAGCATCCACGTACATAGTAACGGACGCACACACAAGTCAGCGTAGAAAAGAAGAAAGGAAAATGGAATACGAAATACACAAACACGGACGACCACCCTTTCCAAAGGAAACACTTTTTTTTGAGTTTATTTCTTCTTCGCCTTTCTCACTTCTCATTTCTTGATATCTTCTACGTATTTGACTATCTTCTCTCGTACCGACCAAACAGCATTGTTCCAGTGACTCCTCATGTCGGTGAATTTGGGATGTTCACCCTTGCTCCACACGTAGTCTGTGTATGTCTGATGGAGGGGTTGGCGGAAGGAATGAATGAAAAGAATGAGAAGGCTAGGGATGGTCATGGGAGAAGTCATCGGAGCACGATCCATACAGCGGTATGATGGGAAATTACAAGCCCCATCTTGGGAAACCGCCAGAAGATACTGTGTGGCTGCGCGTCACGCGTACAATCCTATCTCTCGAGCCCGCATCTAGTCCCACCTCTACCCCTCCTACTGCATGCCCTCACGTACGCTGAGGTTGATGCTGGAGGGGCCACGGATGGGCTCGATGCCCTTGTCACAGTACCGCCGAGGATTCGAAGCTGTGGCATACTGGTCGAGGGCCAGGCTGGCTTCGTAGAGGCAGGCGGATGCCGCGCCCGCCCCAATGGTGAAGGCGAGGAAGGTGGCCATAAGCGACGAAGTCAGCAGGCGTAGGAAATGAGAAGAGAAGAAACCAGGAGGCCAGGAAGGAGAAATGATGCAGGCCAAAGCGTAACAACTGTCCTAAAGGATGGTGTGATAGAGAACGGGTAAATAATGGTTCTTGTCGACCCAAAACACAAAGTGTTGGCGTGCAAAAATTGTGTATCCGCTCCGTCGCGAGTAAGAGCGACACCGAGGCCGTTGTAGTCACTTTTAATTTTCATTACTTTGGATGTCTCGAGGACTAGAAACGCCTCGCTCGTATTTGTTGCTCTCTCTGCTTTAGCTTTCGTAGCCCCATTCCAGAGATGTGGCCACTACTTGGTAAGCACAGTTTAAAGGGCCCCAACGCAATGTAGAATGAGCTCCGCTTGCTCCATGATTTAGGCGCGGCCAAACTTTGGAAATACACGTAAACTAAATCCTCTCAAGCTAACTGAGGGTCCACGAGAGGCCTTCATTGTCTGATTCTTGACAGAGTGGGTGGATGGCATTGTCCTTGAAAGTGCCAAGCGAACGTGGGCAACAATCACGTTACTCTGTTGGAGCATTTTCTATATATTTTCTTTCCCCCCCCCGTATTATTTCGATTCCAATCATTTAAATAATATTTATGTATTTGCGCACACACTATCTTTATATAAATAAATACATACAAATTGGCACCCCACCTTTTCCTCCCTCTCCTCCACCAGGCTCAAATACACCGTACCCTAGCCCACCCTCTCCTCCATTCTTTCCTCTCCCACCGCCTCTGGTGAGATAACGACCATTGCCTCCTCGTTTTTCTCCTGCTCTCTATTCTCTACTCCCTCTATCCCCTTGATCTTGACCAGTACCTGCGAAGACGATGACGGTGGCGGCAACCGAGAGAAAAGCAAGCGTTCCATCTCCCCGAACGGGGCTTCGACCAAGAAGAAAAACACAACAGCCGAGATCGCCGATAAGGTGGAGTAGCCAACGAAGGCATTAAAGACATGGAGCATGGAGAAGTGGAAGGGCTGCCCACCATCTGAGCCGATGACGGTTAAAATGACCTGTATTTTGTTCGGAGGGAAATGTAGAGGTTGAATAAAAGCTGTTCCGCTTTTGAAGACTGAGGGTATAAATGAGTAGAAGAGCACAGCAATTGAAGATAAGAGATAAGAGTGGCGAACATGCATACGTGGAGGCCATCGACCTTTCCCTTTCCCTCGGCTATACCATACCCTCTCTCCCTCCCTCTCTCGCTCCTTCCCTTCCTCCACTTACCATCGGATGAACCAAGTACGTGCTGTACGTCAACCTGGAAGGAACCGCCCAAAACGGTAACTCCAAAAACTTCTTTATCCAGCCTCCCCTCCCCAAGGCCAGCACTCCACACAGCAATACCAATCCCATCACCCACCCCGAGAAAGACAAGGTGATATACATGCTACTCGTCGTCTGACTCCAGCTTCCGGGCGCCCATCCCAACTCCCTATACGGCCCGAACATTGTCAACGCGAACAGCACCATCGCCACCGCCATCACCACCACCACCTGCACAGACACCCTCCTCCCCTCCTTCCCTTCTTTTACAGCCCAATATTTTCCCATTCGTTCTCCCCAATGGTACCAAACAATCGCCGCCATCCCCCCAATCAAGAAAGTTGGCATCCGGGTAAAGGTACTCGCATAAAAATCCGCAAAAAACTTGGGAAATCCCGGTCGGTCGATGCTATTGATCCTCCACCCCTCCCTTTGTGCCTCCCTGAACGTGTACATGTAGCTTGCCAGGCACAACCCCATCACTAGCGCTAGGCCCCATTTGGGTCTCCAGAAGGCCAGCGCGCTGACCCACGGAACGAGGAGGAAGAGCTGTTGCACCACGGCCAAGAACCACGACGCTTGGTAGCACATAGTGTAAGGGTTAGAGAGGATATTGTTGATGTACAATAAGTTCTGCCACCATTTTTCACTGCACTGTTGTGCCTCGACCATAATTCCAGTGGGGGAGGGAGGAGCGCTGCTCATCAACGGGGCAAGGGTGGTAAAAATCAGGAGCATTACAGCGTAGGCGGGTGTCAGACGCAGGTAGCGACGGACGTAGGAGACCAAGGCCATCTGACACAGCTTCCGGCCATTTTTAGTGCTGGTGCTGGTGGACGTGCTTTTGAGTGTAGGGCCAGCTGCAGCTCCTGCATCGGATCCCTTCCTACTGTGAGGGGATGTCATCCGCTTGCCCAGTTCTTTCAAAAAGAGAAAGAAAGCCAAGAAACCAGCAAGGACTAAGAACGTATCCACCCCCAACAATGAGCCATCCGCGATCAAACCTGGCATGGTTGCCAAGAAGCCTCGGCCGTAGAACCCCAGCGATTCGCGGGGGTTGGTCACCCCGACGACGGTTAGATTGAAGAACCTGGAGTAAGGTTGGAAGGGCGTTATTTGTGAGAGTGCGTACCATGAAAGCGGAGCTGAAAGACAATATCTGTAACTGAGAACAAGATACGGCAAAAGGGTAGGTTGACTTGCGCACAAGAGTATACTCACAGCGTGTGGCCAAGCAGGATCATGCACATGCCCAGCGTCCGAACCGCTTCAAACGACGCGAACGGCCCCCCACGCGGCGGCGCCATCAGACTTTGATAATTTCCTGATAATGAGAAACACATCAGAACCCTTCGCAAAGCGCCATCCTTTTTAAAAATCCGAGGATTCCATTCTCGCCCGTACGCGTCTACGATCGTCGCGCCCAGCGCCAGCAGAAGCAGCAGCAGCACCAGCATGAGCGCAGACCACGCTGCGACACTGATGGGCTCAACGGTGAAGAAGAGAGCCTTGTCAGCCGTCATGGCTCCGCAGGCCGTTTTAACCCTGTCGGCCAATTGCTGGGTTATCGGAGGAAAGATGGCTGTCTTTATATCTTCAGACGTACATTCCGACGGGACACACACACCCCACTTGGCAAAAACGGGGATAACTTCAATTCGACAGTAGTTTAATCCGATATATCCGCAAGAATCGGGCACTCCCAACGACCAAAGAGGAGCCTCATGAAGGAATTCACCCATTCCAACGCGTTTATCGGGAGCGAGGACGACTTTTTTAAGAACTGGGGGGAGGATTAGACTGAGGCCTTCGGTGACGCGGCCTGAGAAGAATTCGGCTTGTCGGGCCAAGCGGGTATTTTGAAGGACAGCATTTACACCTGGATGTTTGTATGATTATAAATCCAGTATTTTGTGGTAAGATGGTAAGAACGATGTTCGTAGATGTAGTGTGGCAAGCTACGGGGGAAGGATGAGGGGGAATCGGATGGGAGGGAGAGGCTGTGCAAAGGTATCGAGACTTTCTCTGCTTCCATGGTGCTTACCTGCAACGCATGCCGCTGACACGTTGGGGTTTTTAACAAGGGTCTGCAGGAAGGGCGGCGGAAGCTGCGGCAAGGGCGCCGGTGGGGTAACTGGTGCGGCCATAATTATTATTTTCCCTGAGGAAATGGTGATCGGACCGATAGGCGCGCAAACTCCTATTTCACAGCCCTTATCCGGCGACCAGGAATGATGTAAAGGATGGCCCTTTTTTGTTTTTGAGTATATTGTGTGGGGTAAGACTTGTGCAATTGTGTTGTAAAAGCGAGGAAGGGAAGACAGCCGGTTCGTCGCAGGATAGGGACGGACGGGGGGACAGCTGGCTACTAATCTGAGACAGATTCGCCGTGCGACTCGCGGACGTCACATGAGATGTACGTCACGGAGGCGACTCGATCTGAGTAACACATATGTTCATATGTTAATATTTTCCAAATGGTTGCCTACCGACATACACCTTTATCTTAAAGCTCTGCCCACACAAACGATCCGTGACAATACCAAATTTCTACCTCCACATTCCAGCCCCCCTCCAGGGGTTGCTTGGTCAATCAAAGCAAATTCAACCAAAAAAGTCCATCCCCTCGCAGTTGGTCACGCACCTCTATTATGTTTGATTAAAGTGGCCGTTTAATAATACAGATCTCTGTATTGGCATAAAATTTTGACACATTTTATTTTTACTTTCGTCAAAAAGTCATTTACTCCTTCTCTTCCTCCAGTCCCGCTCCAAGCAATCCTAGCAAATGTTGCGTGTCCAAACCAAACATGTTCATCAGTTCTCGCAACTGACCTTGAAACGCTCGCAACTTCTTTGCCTCCAATGGCCGTTGCCTTTTAGTGGCAGCAAGCATGAGGTTCTTGCTCGTCTCCTCGTCATTGATCCACTCAAATACTTGCGCCCGGTATCCCGACAGCTGCAGGGCCAGCACGCGGATGCTGTATTTAACGGAAACGAAGATCGTGAATAAATATGTGTGCATATTTTCATTTTCTCGTCCACCCATTTACCAACCGCCTCATCGCCTTCTCTCAATTCCCTCTCACACTGACGAAACATACCTGTCTGTCACAATCTCCGCCTGCCGCTCCATTAAAATCCCATGCTTCAACACAGGCTGCAACGGCTCTGCCGCCGCAGCCGTCAGCTTCGCCTTCTTCATCTCCCTCCTCACTTCCTTGTGGCAACAAGGGCTTGCCAAAATGACCCTCGCTTCCGTCTGAACCCCCAAGTAAAGACAATCATCTGTGGCTGTGTCACAGGCATGCAGCGCTATCACCACGTCATATCTCTCTTGCCCAGCTGTCACCTTCGCCGTGGCCTCTGCGATCGTCCCCCGCGAGAAGCTCAAGCCTCCCCCAGAACTGTATCCTAGTCGATCCGCCACGGCGTTGGCCTTGTCAACCACGTCTTGCGTCACGTCCACCCCTCGTGCTTGAACTCGATACCCTTGCGAGGTCAAATACTCATAAGCAGCAAACGTCAAATATCCCTTTCCACACCCCGCGTCCAACAATTTCAGAGTCTTTTTCTGCGGGTCTGCTGCAGACATAGCAGTGCTCTCATTGTCGCTTCCCTCCTTGAGCTGCGAGGCAAGGATTTCCACAAACTTTTCAATTTGTCTGAACTTGTCCTTCATTCCGGCCTTCGGCCTTCCTCCGGGCCCCAAAATTCCATACTCGTGCAAAAAACTGTTCTTGGTCATCGAGATAGACGATGATAACATCACACGTGCTGCCTCGCCCATTTCCTTTCCGTCTCCATTTCCTTCCTCCTTCCCACCTTCTTTCTCTTCCTCCGTGAGGGACACTAATGCCAAGCGCCGCTTCTTTTGTCGGTCATGCGTCCCCACCTCGACTTCAGCAAATGTTGCCTTATTTCTGTACAAGCGTGCTCTACCCGTGTTTTTCCTCACCTCCAAAACCCAGTCCTCTGCGGTGGTGAAAAGCCGCGCTGCCTTGAGCGGTCCAGTCGAGGCCAAATGCCCTCGAAGGACAGCAGGTGCGTCGGTAAGCGCATAATTCTTGGTGGTGGTGGAAGTCGGGTGCGTATAGACTATTTGGAATGTTGGAGGCTTGGATTTATCGCTTCCACTGGTCACGAGTCTGGCTTGTAGCTTTTCAATGACGGGGTTGCTGGCGTCCTTGGGTGGGGCGGGGTTGTTCATAAGGGTGAAGCGGACAAAATTGGGTGAAGCGGACAAGAGGGAGGTTTCGAGCTTGCAGGCCATATTTTCGTGGGGCGTGATGGCCATGGCCGAGGCAAAAAGGGGCGTATAGTATCTTTGTGCCAATTGCTTTGTGGCAGTAGGGTTGGGTAAACGCGAAATGGGCTTGATGAAGGACTGTTGAACGTGAATGGGCACGATGGCGTATGTAGAGAGGCACAGAGAGACGAAGACCCCGATTGCGACGACGACCGCTTGGAGCCGATACTCAGGCATTTTAAATTCGAGACTATATGATGGTGCGGGACGGAGGGAGGACATCTGTAAGTGGAATAATCTACGAGCGTAAATAGGCTTCAATGGCGGCCGTTGGCGACTCAAATCAGCATCGCCCAGTTTGCTTACTTTGATGTGCTTACTTCGCATTTCCACTCTTATTGACCCACCCTCATCTACACCCCACTGTCCAAATAAAAAGGTACCGGGTTTTGGGTTCAGGAGTTAAGCTCAGCTCAGGAGTTAAGACACGCTAGGGCCGCGGGGCTGCCGCCATATCGTCAGCCATGGTGCGGATGAGCACCCAACTCCGGGCAATCCTCTGGAAGAACGTTCTGCTCAAGCGGCGACATTGGGCTTCCACCTTTTTCGAGGTACTTGGAGTCGTGGATATGGAGAAGAGGAGCGATGAATGTGTATATGTGTAGAGGTGACGACACTGCCCGGATCGCAGCGCGATTCGACTCGTCCACGGCCTTCCCATGGCGTATGCTCCACGCGCCACGTCATGTGCGTTGGACGGTGCTACAGACCTAGACTTCCTGAAAAACATCCCTTCTACTCGAAATTTTTGTTTTATTTTAATTGAACTAGCTTTGTATTCGTGTCTGTGGTCCCTTTCCCTGTGAGGTTCAAAGTCTTAGACGCACGGGGCTGCGAGGAGTAGGGGGACGGGCTTCTTCACAATGTGCCAATGACGGCTCATGACATGGCTTCATGCTTCCGTCATCCCTGCTTGGGGTGTAACGTAATGCCATTGAGAGGGTCAAGGGACGGCTTCTGTCCGTATCTGCAATCATTTCCTAGGGGCAATAAATATTTTTGTGTCGATGAGAATCTTTTTTGCCTTCAAAGCTTCCCTCCCGGGTATGGTATTAAGCAAGCTCACACCTTCCTTCAATTGCTCACACACGAAAGATCCCATTCGTATTCACCACAAACGCCAACAGGTAGCCATCCCCGTATTCTTCATCGGTCTCCTCGTCTGGATCAAAACGATCTGCACCAAACGCGACGCCCCCACTGTAGCGTACACCTGTGGACAGACCAAAGGCTTCGACTTCTACACCCCCTCCATCTCCCTCACCAACATCTCCAGCACCTCCCTCCTCCAATGCCTCAAGCCTCCCGACACCTGTGCTGAGGCCAATTACTACCGGGGCGAACTCTCCGAGCTCGATCCCCGCCTTCCCTCCCTCTACCTCGAATACGGCTACACCCCCTCCGGGAAAGGTTATCCCTTCTACGGCATTACCGTAGCCGACGATAGCCAAATCTACTCACAGATTAATAATCAGCTAGCCCAATGGAACATTTCTGGACTCGCCAATAACCCCTCTCCCACATTCAACCAAGTCACCGAGTCCTACCTCCGCGCCAACGCCATCCTCGTCGTGTGCCCCGCCTCCGACTCTTCCCCTTCCCTCGTCGCCGCTGCCCAATCCCTCTACACTGGCCTCCTGAGCACACTTTCTTGGGAAGGAAAGCATGACCAGGCCGTGGTATTTTTCCCCTCCCAAGCCGCGATCGAAGCAAATGTCACCGCCGAAGGGTACGAAAAAGGGGTGAAAATTGCCGCAGCCATAGTGGTCAACGAGGTCGATTTGCTCCAAGGCCCCAAGTGGGATTATTCGATCCGTGTAAATTTCACACAAAACTACGAGATGACTCAAGAGACTGTCGGGTGTTTGTATGCCAATTGTGCTTTTCAATACACTGTCCCTACGACTAATTTCCTAGTGAATCCCTTCCAGAAACCGGCCAAAGCCGATTTTATGTTTGGGTATACTTATTCAGCGTTTTCGACGCTGCAGAAGAGTGTGGACGATTTTATTCTAAATAGTGTGTCGACTCAAGGGCCGGTAGAGACGACAATTTCCTTGGGGCTCTTCCCGGAGCCGGCTTTTCATTCGGACGATTTCTTAACCGTTATTGCCGCGTCTCTTGCCCTGTTTTTTGTCCTTGCGTTTCTGTACCCCGTTTCGAGGTATCTCCGGGCGTTGGTGTTGGAGAAAGAGACAAAGATAAAGGAGACAATGAAAATCATGGGGCTATCTGCCTGGGCGGCGAACCTCGCCTGGGTAATTACGATGGTGGCTCAGTCGTCAGTTACCGTGCTTCTGATGACCCTCCTAGGCGCCCGCACCGTCTTCTCCTACTCCAACTCCTTCCTTATATTCCTATTCCTCTTCGTCTTTTCCCTTGCTCTTGTCATGTTTGTCTTCCTCGTCTCCACCTTTTTCAGCAAAGCCAAAACTGCAGCCACTGCAGGGACCATCATTTTCTTCGCGACCTTCTTCCCCTACTACGCGCTTACTGGTCCCGGGACGGCCGGCCCAAGGGCCAAAGCTGCCGCCTGTCTCCTCGCGCCTACCTGCTTAGGGCTTGGTGCAGACGTTCTGGCAGCTTTCGAAGGAGGTTTGATGGGGTTGCAGTGGGACAACATTCACGTTCAGCCGGGAGAGACTAATTTTTCGTTCACTGCAGCCATAGGCATGCTTCTGCTCGATACTGTGTTGTATGGCCTTTTGGCAGCGTACTTAGAAGCAGTTCTTCCCTCTGAGTTCGGGACTCATCTACCTTTTTATTTCCCTCTTTTGCCTTCTTATTGGGAAGGGCTTTGGAAGAGGCTGAGATGGAGCTGGCGTCGTTGTCTAGGGGGTCGAGGGACTGTAGATGATGATTCTGCTGCGGCTGCTGGAGAGGTGGGGCAGCCGCTGTTGACACTTGCTGAAGACTACGAGGAAAGCGATCGGTATGAATTGGAAGGAGAAGGGGCAATAGTCGAAGGGGACGAAGAAGACGCGCCTTTGATCGAACCAGTGGACCCAGAGCTGCGACGACAAGCGGTGGAAGGGCGTAGTTTGATTATACGCAACCTCCGCAAAGTTTTTGAGACCACGTCTGGAAATAGAGTAGCGGTTGATAGGCTGAATATGGAAATGTATGAAGGGCAGATAACTGTGTTGTTGGGTCATAATGGCGCAGGGAAATCGACGACCATTAGTATGCTTACTGGGCTTTTGCCTCCCACCTCGGGAGATGCGCGGGTGCGTGGGCTGTCGATGACGAGGGATATGAGTGGTATAAGGCAGCAGATGGGATTATGCCCGCAACATGACACGCTTTGGCCAGAGCTAACGGTTACGGAGCACTTAGAATTGTTTGGGGTTTTGAAGGGTGTGAAACCTGGGAGAGCCCTCAAGGAGGAGGTGGCAAAAATGATTAGCGAGGTCGGCTTACAGGATAAGGCGTTGGTGGAATCCTGCCAGTTGTCGGGGGGGATGAAACGGAAGCTCAGCTTGGGGATGGCGTTGATCGGGGACTCGAAAGTGGTGTTGCTGGACGAGCCGACTTCAGGTAATTTCCTCCCCTTCCTTCCTCTCTCCCTCTCTCCTTTTGCACCTTCTCGCCATTCCGCCCATTTGAAACTTCTTTTCATCTACTCCTTCAGGCGTGGACACCTACTCCCGGCGGCAAATTTGGGGGGTGCTCGAACGAAACAAGCGGGGGCGGGTGATGCTGCTGTCGACGCATTTTATGGACGAGGCTGATATGCTAGGGAACCGAATAGCCATCATGGCCGACGGACGTCTTAAAGCGATGGGCTCGGGGCTGTTTTTGAAGTCGAGGTATGGGGTAGGGTATACTCTGGTGGTGGTGAAGGAGGGGCAGACCGTACCATCGGCGCCAATTGAGGCTGTTGTCCGCGCTGCTGTTCCGGCGGCGGAGGTGACCAGCGAGGCTGGCGCTGAGCTGGCATTTCGGCTGCCGTTTGAAGCGAGCCCGGCTTTTGCTGGGTTGTTTCGGGAGCTGGATGCGCGGAAGGCTCTGGGAGAGTTAAGGATCTCGACGTATGGCATCAGCGTTACGACATTGCTGGAGGTCTTTTTGAGGATTGGCGATGATCGAGTCAATGCTCATGGATCTCCACGGACACCCTTACTACCACCCTCAGCAGCAGCAGCAGCAGCAGCAGAAACAGAGGTGGAGAAGAAGAGCAAGAGCACCTACAAGAATGACATGGCTCTTGTCGCTCGTCCTGAGCGGGGAAACGCGTCGTTCAGTCGACATATGAAGGCCCTGCTGATCAAGCGATACATCTACGCCACACGCGACCGCAAATCTCAATGCTGCCAACTCGTCCTCCCTGCTCTCCTCATCCTGTTTGGCCTGAGCCTCATCAAACTCTTAGGAAATCCTTTGATCCAAGATAATCTTGTTCTATCTCCGCTGATGCTAAATCCCAACTTCGCCCCGGAGGCCCGTAATCCCTTTCCTGTCCTGGCCACTTCCCCTGCCGCCCGCGCTATCATGGCCGAACTGGATGTAAGTCGGGGATTATCAGCTTCTTATATTGATGTTGCAGCAGCAACAGCAGCAGCAGCAAATGCGGAGGAAGATCCGTTTAAAGCTTGTGCGGTGGGCGCGACGGAGGTGCTGGCAATGAGTAGCTATTTGGCTAGCACGGCAATTGAGGGCAAGAGTGGGCCAGCCTCCAGGTATGGTGCTTTGACGTTTGCGAATACGACAGACGCAACCCACTTCACCTACAACTTGTTGTTGAACGCCTCGGCTTTGCATGGGGCGGGTGTGTACATGAATTTGGTGTCGAACGCGATTTTGAGGACATTGTTGGGGGTTGAGGCTGGGGCTGACTCGTCGTCGTTGCCGTCAATTATTACCCGGAATCATCCACTGCCTTTGACACATGAAGAGGAACGGGCTTCGTTCCTTATAGAGGGCAACACAGCGAGCACATTTGTGTTGATTGGGTTGTCATTCATAAGCGCGAGTATCGCTATTTTTATCGTGAAGGAAACGGAGAGCAAGGCGAAGCACCAGCAGATCATAAGTGGGGTTTCTCTCCTTGCTTACTGGCTTGCGAATTTCGCTTGGGACGTCCTATCGTGGCTTCCACCGCTGGTGATTACCCTTGCACTGATGTACGCGTTTCAAATCGATTCGTATACGACAGGGGAGGCAGCGGGGGCCTTCGTCCTCCTTTTTGTGGCTTTCGCTCCAGCTGCTACTGCCTTCACTTATGTGTGGACGTTCTGTTTTTCCAGCCACAGCGCCGCGCAGACTGTGATTTTGTTTTTGAATTTCTTGACTGGCTTGGTGTTGTCGATTGTCTCGTTTGTGCTTTCGCTTATAGACAGCACCAGGGCGATAAACATCAAGCTTCGATATGTCTTCCGTTTGTTCCCTGCCTTCTGCTTCGGGGACGGTTTGCTTCAATTGGCCCTCTGTGTGGATGACGTTTGCCCGAAGATAAGTGCTGCGGGTATCTCAATCACTGAGCCGCTTACGCCATTGCATTGGGACGTGACTTTAGCGGATGTCGTGTTTCTATTAGTCGAATCGGCGATTTATTTCCTGATTACTCTCTTGATTGAACATGCGAGGGCCCAGCCCTGGATTGCTGCGTTGGCGGCCTGGCGGCCTGCGTGGTGGGGGTTCTGGAGGAAGAAGACGCGGGCATTGCGGGAGGGTAAAGCTAAAAAGGACAGGGAGGAATCAAGTGAGGACAAGCGAGGTGGTAGTGTTAGAGACGGTGGAGCAGGCGCAGAGGAGGACGAGGGTGAAGACGAGGACGTCACAGCGGAGGCTGAACGGGTGCTGAGTGGGGCAAGCAAGCGCGCCAAGGACGTGGTTCGATTGGAAAAGCTCCGTAAAGTTTATCAGACACCGCAAGGCCCTAAGGTAGCCGTGCGGGGGCTAAGCTTCGGCATCCCTAGGGGGGAGACGTTCGGTTTTCTGGGTATCAACGGTGCTGGCAAAACGACGACTCTCTCGATGCTGTCCGGGGAATTTCCCCCCACTTCAGGGGCAGCGTATGTCGCCGGTCACAGCATCACAACGGAGCAAAACAAGCTGAGGAAGAATATTGGGTATTGCCCACAGGTAGGGGAGGGAGAGAGGAAGATATGGGGTGGGGATGGGGGTAAAGGAAGATGGTATAGGAGGGAGAGGGAGGGAGAGAGGGAGGGAGGGAAGGAAAGACAGGGCTTTGCTCATATTTTGATCGCCCTAGCGGAGATGAGAATTTCATTCCGCGCATCCGATCAGTGAGTGACTTACCTCGAACTCCCTTCTTTCCTTTCCTTTCTCCCTCCCTCCCTCCCTCTCTCCCTCCCTTCCCTCCTCAGTTTTCGGCGTTGATCGACGCCTTGACCACGCGTGAGCATCTCGTCCTCTTTGCCCGTATCAGGGGTTTGTCGGAAGCCGAGATCCCTTCACTGGTGGTGGCGAAAATGAAGGAGATGGATTTGTTAGATTTTGCAGATAAAGCGGCAGGGTCGCTTTCAGGAGGGAACCAACGGAAGGTTAGCATGGCCATAGCTACGATGGCGGAGCCGCTGGTGGTGTTTGCCGACGAACCGAGCACGGGTATGTGAAAGACAAAGGGCGGACGAAAGGGATCGAGGGAGGGACGAGATTGTGTCGAAAGATTGCCGCATTCTGCTTTTAGTTCCTTTTTTGGTTGTCGAGCGAAGTCGCCATGTCTGACTCCCTTCCTCTTCCTTCCCTCCCTCCCCTTCCACACCCACAGGCATGGACCCCTCCAGTCGACGCAAGCTCTGGGACGTCCTCTCCGCCATACGGGCCAAGCAAAGCTCAATTGTCCTTACCACCCACTCTATGGAAGAGGCCGAGGCCCTCTGCACCCGCATCGCCATCATGGTCTCCGGCAAGCTCCGGTGTCTCGGCATGCCCCAACACCTCAAATCGAAATTCGGCGAAGGCTTTGAACTGGAAGTGAAGCTACATACACCGACTCCTGCCGAACTTGCATCTATAGGACAAGAACGTTTGGGCAGGATTGGCAACAGCAGCAATAGAAGTAGCAAGCTCTCGCAAACTGAGTTAAACAATGCATGTGTTGATTGGGGACGGCCGGAGTGGGCGGGTTTGGTCACGGAAAGGGGATCTGGGGCGACGCTGTGGGCTTTGTTGAGGGATGGAGGGAGGGTGCCACAGGCGACGGTGGTGGAGTGGTTGGTGGCGGAGGAAGGAGCGAGGAGGTTGGATGGCTTTTTGCGGGAGCAGTTTGGAGAAGGGGTCAAGTTGATTGAGCGGGCGTCGTGGTTTACGTCTCGGTTTTCGTTGCCGGTGCGGGCGGTGACAGGGGAAGGAGGAAGGGAGGGAGGTGGGGGAGGGAGGACATTGTCACTCGCGGACATGTTTGAGAGACTAGAGGCAGGGAAGGTCGCGTGTGGGATAGTGGAGTATGCGTTGGGCGAGACGCAGATAGAGGTGATTTTTAACCGGTTGTGCGCCGAGGGGCAGACGGAGGAGAAAACGAGGGAGGAAGAGGAGGAAGGGAATGTGTAGGAGTAATGAAATAGAATGGAGGGAGAGCGTAGTTGTGTTGTGACTGCATATGCGTCGAGACAAAGTTTTGTACATCCCGACCAGAGTCCCCGCTGGGGATGAGGATTTGAAGAAGCATAATTCTGACGTTTAGTCAGGCGAGACTTCATTAGAGTGTAGGTGCCTGAAATATATTGTTCCATATCTCAAATCATATTTGGGCAAAATGAACAGAACAAAGTATTTGAAGGGCAGGCCCCTTGAAAGACGACAAAGTCACCTTGGTGAATGGATATTGGATTCGGTTTCGGGGTGTGGGTCGATGGTAAGTTTGTTTCTTTCGAAGAAATATGGGCCATCATGTTCGAAGGTATACTACATTCCGTCAATCATCTTCTCCTTCTCCTCCTCCTCATCTTCCCCCTCCTCCTCCTCCTTCTCGATTCCCGACCCTCCATGCCCCCGTCCATCGCTCCCTATGTCCGTGCTCCCATTGTCTTCGACCTTGTCCTTAAAATCGGCCCCAAACACTGCGCTATCCCTCCGGATATCATCATCCTTCATTTCCTCTTTCCCTTTTACCCTTACTCAGATCTACGTAAACTTCCCCAGCAAATCCTCATCCCTAAACAACTGGTACTCATCCTCTCCCAGCTTAACCGTGTGCCCTCCGTACTCGGGCAACAACACCGTGTCCCCTTCCTTCACGCTCGGGGGAATCAGCGACCCGTCTGCCTTCCGTCCACCGGGACCCACGGCGATCACTTTGGCTTCATTCGGCTTGTCGAGTTTGGTTTCGGGGAGGAAGACACCGCCGGCCGTTTGGGTCTTCGGCAGGATGCGCTGCACAAGAATGCGGTCTGCCAGGGGGATAAGCTTACGCAAAGACTGTGGGTGAGTATGGTGGAAGGGGAGCAGGTAGATATGATGGAGAACGTGATTGAGCATAAGTGATGAAGGCACGGGAGTGATAGTAGCGCTTGAAAGGCACTAAGGTAAACCGGGGAAAGGCATACGACATGGAGTCGCGTACTGGGGAGGGCGAAGGCAAGGGGCGGACAAGACAAGCCTGGCACCTCGCAGACACAGTACTCGTATAAGCTGGCGCTGAGAGCGACATTGGTGCTCATTGTCGAGCTGCGGTGAGATGTCTCTCGGCTCTCCATCTGTGCATACTCATCGTCATGCATCAGCCCCAGCCTCCTCTATCCTAGGTCTCACGCACAACATTCTCGCGCTGTATCAATCCCTCCTCGAACCGTACAAGTGTCCAGCCCTCCTCTTTCCCTGAACGTTGCTCATGTTATAAACTATTCACTCACAAGTTATTTATTCCAGTCTCTGACCCCCCCTAAAAGTACCTACCATGGCTGACTGAGTGGAGCTGGGGAGGTCGTCTAAAGGGGGAGTCTCGGGTGAGAGGCTGTGTGTTGTAGGGCAGAGCGGAGTGAAAAATGGTGAGAGATCAATTCAGTAGCTGGCTACACCATCTCATCCTCCTGTACGTTCTCTTTCACTCGAGATCAGACCTAAGCGGCGCACTTGCCTCCGCTCTCTTTCTCGATTGTTCTTCTTGTGGTGGGCGTTGTAATATTAGAATCGCTAAGAAGGATGATCGGTTGCGACCCTCAAGGAAGCATTGCCTCGCAAATCCTCCTCGCATCGCGGTCGCACACCCCGCTGGCAAAGCTCAAGGTCTGTGAAAGCGATGTGTCTTTGCTCGATAAGCCGTCTTGCTTCGCGAGGGGGTACATTTTATTTTCTACATTGTCATCTAACTCCACCCACCCGTCTCTCACCACCAAACCACTACACGAGCGTAGGCCCGCCACACACGACCGTGCCTGCTCCCTGGTCGAAGCCCCTCTTCCTTCCTTTCACATCAAGAAGAAGCAGCAGCATGGCGAAACAAAACCTGTCTTTCCTTCTGCTGGTCGCGGCCGTCTTCCTCTCGTTCTCCGAGGCCTTCATGGCCACACCCATTTACAGCAGCAGAGCAGGCACGAGGGCCCAAGCCACCCGCCTGCATGCCGTGGTCGATGCATCCTCCCCTGATGAGTTTGACAAGGTAAGAAGATGACCGATCCTCACAGCTTCTCGCTAGAATATGAGTGATGAGGGAAATAGACAAGACTGAGAACAAGCGACCGCATGGCTACTGTTTGTTTAAGTATAATTGTGTCCTCTCCTCAGATGCGACGTTATTATCGATCCAGATGGAAACGTTTGCGAAAAGAGCAGTACGATATTTATATAGACACGTACCATTACTACCATGCGCCTCAAACTTTTCGAATCTCGGTGGATCATGATAACGCAGGCCTCTAGGTGGACTTGATCCCTATCAAGCATCAGCGTTTTGTGACGGTGCATGCTGTCGGTTTATCAATTTCCCTTACGAGCGTCGTACCCTTTTTCTCCCTCACTGATCTTTCCCTTTCCGCCAACCATACCTCACACTCTTGAACAGCTAGTCACCGGCGCTGGAGAGAAGCTCCTGATCGTCGACTACTCCACCACCTGGTGCGGCCCCTGCAAGATGATGGCCCCCAAATTCGACGAAATGTCCAACCGGTTCGATGCAGTCTTCGTCAAGGTCATCGGTGACTCGACTCCTGAAGCGGGACAGCTGCTCAAGAGGGAGGGGGTCCGTTCCGTCCCTGCTTTCCATTTTTGGAAGAATGGGAAGCGCGTCGATTCGATTTCCGGCGCCGACCCCGAGAGGTTGGAGGATGTGATCTTGCAGAACGTCTAGGCGAAGGGAAGGGGGAAGAAGAGGGAGGATGGGAAATAGAGGGCTCCTTCTCCATTGATGTACATGGGGACTGCGCGATAACAGGTGTCCAGTCTGGACGGTGGTGTTACGGGCGTGGGAGGAGATGGAAAGAGAGGACCAGAAAGAAATATGAGAGGACATGTGTGCAACTGGCCGAGATAGTCGTCTCTGACACTCACCTTAAACATTATTAAAAGAGGGGTTTGAAATAGATACAGAGCCTGCGCTTCTCTTCTCTTCTTTTCCAGGCGGCTTTTGGTCCAGACTTGGATCATATTCATCGTAGAAAGAAAAACGCACGCACATGTCGTCTCGGCACAAGCACAAACACTCGCTTGGAGACGTTTGCTCCCTTTTCCCGCTCAATATAGCCTCATAGCCTGCTCATTCTCTCTTCCCCTCCTTGTCTCCTCCTCCTCGTCCTCCTCCTCTTCCTCCTCCAGTGCCCTCAAGCGGCCAGCTCGATGCAGCAGTATGTGCTGCATCACCCCTATTCGTACGTCAAATGCCTTAATTTCTTCATTCACCTTTTCCAAGCCTCGTCTCATTATTACCATTGGAGAGTCATATGCCATTCTTTCTCCTCCCTTTCCTCCACTTCCTCCTCCTGTCTGCCACGTCGAGCCTTCCTCTCCTGATGGGTGTTCCCATCGGAGAGCCTCCTCTTCTTCGCGCTGCAAACGGTCGCATCGATCTTGGAGCCGCCCGAACTCTATCTTGAGAGTGTCCACCCGTCCTTGTTTAATCTGGTGCGCGTTTTCAGCTTCATTAATTTGAACCTTGACTTGTCCCACTCGCTCCCTGCACCGCTGCTCTTTGCTTTCACTCTCCTCGTCGTGCTTCAGTGGGAGTTTGGGGTCCCAGCTCTTGCCCTCGGCGACATCTGGACTTGTGCAACTCTTGGATTCTTTGGCTTCTGTCAATTTAGCTGCCAATTTAGCTTCTGGTGGGAGAGTCGTGAAAGACAACATGCTTGTGGATCCGTTCTTTTCGGGTGCTGCTGCTGCCTCCTCGCTCTCAGCCTTATTCAAAGTCTCTTCCGATGGCACGTACACTGGAGCTTGCCATACAAATCCAATTTTAGCCAGAGCAGCATTGCAAAGAATGTCCAACAATCGGCATACGTCCTTTCCGTATCCTAGCTTTAGTGCAGCCATCTCTTCTCCCGTTGACATGCCGCAAAGCTGCAGGTTGCTGAGGTCGGCGACGAGTGCCTCAACGGTGGTGTGGCAGTGTGTAGGATCGGATTCACCCTTCAATCGATTGCACAGCCATGATGCTACCGTGAGAAACAGTGCGTGCTGTCGCGGCTGCTTTACTACGAAGGACAACCTGTCCAGGCGAGGAGGAGGACACGACAGGGGTCTACCGGCACCCTTTAAATCGAGCACTTTTAGCTTCTCGACGATGGACTCCATCATAAGAAAAAGCGTTCCCTGATGGTTTTGTAATGTGGTAAATTTATTGTTATCGACTACTGGTACATCTTTTCTTTGCCGCGTAGCCCTGCATCAAGTGTACCCCTACCTCGACTCTTCTCCAGTCTTGCGCTGGGACAGAAGCAGCAGCATCAGCAGCAGCAGATGTGGTCGATGACGCAGAGGAGGTCTGTAGCTGTAGCGGCTGCGGTGACATACCCTTGATAATTATGTCGTTGTTGTGTTTGTGTCGTCAAAACGATCGAGTGAGAATTTGACACTGAAAGAAACAAAAAAGTGCTGCTGCGGACGAACGACGAAAATGGTCCTGCCGTTACGCCATCGTGTCCATTCCTGTGTGACGTCAGGTTGCATGCGATAGTTCTAGGATTCAGGATAGCTACGCAACGACAGAAAAGAACTACCTTCCATTCCACCATTCCATCAATTCCGGTCTCCTATCGATTTCTTTCTTTCATTTTTTCATCCACACGCCGGTGTGTCGGTATTGCCGTTCTTTTTAAAGGGGTCGTTGTTGGTTTTCTGTTGTTCGTGTTAAGTTTTCGTTCTTATCACCTCATATTATTGCCTCCATATCCACACATTGTCACTTTCTGATTTCCTCCCTCTGTTAAGCCTATCCCGACTCTCTCGTATCTCTATTATTCTTCCTCCATTAGAACCAGTCAGTCATTCTTTCTTACGTCACTTCATCGCATACTCACTCCCTGTCCGGAACAAAAAGCCCCTTCTTTGCCGTCTCACATTAATGCCCGCTTGGCCCGAATCAATAGGAAGACGTACGCTAGAAACCGAAATCCCACCAGCAATACCACTAACATGGCAATACAAAATCCAATCTGCCCTTCCTCCACTCCAATATAATCAAAAACAAACTGACGCAATTTTGGAGTGTACTTGTCTGAGCCATACTCATTCAAGACAATCGCCTGAAACGCGTACTTTATCATCGACACCTTGTCCAAAGGCACGAAATACCAGGGCACATTGTCACTGGAATGCAACACCCCCGCGTACAAACTCATCGGCAGCATCAATACTGGTCCTAACGCCACCGCCACGCCATCGTGCCCCGTCAATGTTGACAATGCATACCCCAAACTACAACTCGCATTCGCCATCAACACCAAGGTGACGATGAATACAAAAAATCGACTCGCTTCCGGCGCAAAACCGATCAACCAGTAAGCAATAGTCCCAAATATCGTCGGAAACAACACCTGATACGGAACTTCTGCCAACGACAAACCCAAAAAATAGGAGCTCGGCCGATTCGCACTCGTCAGGTACTCCCGCATGAAAACCGCCATATCCTTCGGAATCACCTGCGACACCGTGAACATGGAAGCGATGCTCTGATTCATTATCAATAAAAACATCGCGCCCAACCTATTCTTAGTCGCGCTCGAGTCAAACGGCTGCTGCAGGTACACCAACCCCAAGATCAAGCCCATCGATATGGCTTGCCCAAATCTTACCTTCGCCAAGACCGGCTCCCTCCCGTACGACTTCACCGTCCGTTTATAACTCTGTACGAATTGCGTCCAAGCCGTTGCTGGGAACTCCCGACTTGACACCAAGGCACTCATCCCTCCCCCGCTTCCTCCCTCCTCGACATCCGCCATCCAGGCCCTGTTATCCCTCGCCAGGGTCGACGTTTGGTAGGCGCGCAACATGTCCTCAACCGGCACCTCCGGCTTCTCCAACAACACATTGACGGCCAATTTCTCGATTAAATAGTCCGCAGGGTTGTAAAACTGAGGGCATTCCAAACCTAAGGTGTTAGCAAAGTACTCAACACCCCCCGCACGGGTCCCGCAGTAGGCGGTTTGTCCCCGGGCGAGGAGGGTGAGGTGCGTGAAGAGCTCGAAGATTTCCGAGGAGGGCTGGTGGATTACGCAAACGACGAGCCTGCTGCTGTTCGCCAGGCCCTTGAGAATTTTGCAGACTACAAAAGGACAGAGAGGGAGAGAGAGAGGGAGTTGGTTTATATCCCGCCTCTTCTCACCAAGTGTACTCCTTCTGACAAAGATTCTGGCAACAGACACAAACCTATTTCCCTCCCCCCTCCCATCCCCCGCCCCCCGCCCTTGAAACCCCAAACATTCACGTACCTGATAAAGCCATAAAAGCATCTAAACCTGACGTCGGCTCATCCGCAAAGATGATCTCGGGGTCGGACAGCAATTCCGTCGCCACCGACAGCCGCTTCCGTTCGCCTCCCGAAATCCCACGAATAAAAGCCTGCGGGCCACCGATCAACGACTCGGCACACTTGCTCAAATTCACGGCTTCAATCACCTCCTCCACCCGTCGCAAACGATCTGCCACAGCTACTTCCTTCCTCACACGTACCATGGCATGAAATGTCAAATGCTCCCGCACTGTCAGAGTCGCAAAAAACATATCCACCTGATGCACGTACGCCGTGCTCGAGAAGAAATGGGTATCCACTGGATTTCGATCAAGGTACACACAACCCTCAAAACGATGATTCCGCAGCGAAATGCAATCCAGCAAACTACTTTTCCCCGCCCCGCTAGCCCCCATTAACGCCAGCATCTGTCCCTTCTCCGCGTGCCCCACCACATTATACAAAATATTTCTCTCCGCCTTCATCCCATTCCCTCCATTTAGCGCCGCAAAACTCGACTGACTCCCTCGACCACTTGCCCTCGCAGTGGCCAAGCGAACACTACCATCGTTGCTCCCAAACGGTCCGCCCGTGTCAGGCATATTCCCACCGGGCTGTCCCAACAACTCAAAATTTCCCTGCAGCCTGGCTATGTGCTTCTTCTTGATTGGCACGCTCAATTTCCGAATGTTCCATCGCAATGATGTGGCAGTGCTGGTCTTGGTGGCGGCCGAGGTCGGGCCTCCCCCGCCATTCTTCTGGTTTTGGAGATGCAAGCTGGGACTGCTCCCGCTGAGCTTGATTGGGGTCGAGCTGGCGACAGGAAGCTTCCCCAGCTCTACGTCTCGGTGAACAGCCGCGAATGACTCTTCCTTATCATGCGACATGGTGTAATGAGTATGCTGATGGTGATGGTGACGGCAACGAAGAGGAGTGCGGTCGCCAGTATATAGGGGTTGGGGAGGGGACGCGGGCAAGGAGGAGGACAAACGAGTCTATGGGGAGACGGTCTTGACGCTGGCAGGCGCCTCTCTACCTCACTTTTTGACGTGTATGGCTGTCTATCATGCGTAAGTGTGTGGATGAGGTTGAGTCACTTATACTAAAGTGTTGGTTGGACCGCCGCTGTTCCAATTCAGGCTCGGTGCTGGGTGGTCTTGCGTGCAAGGAAAATCTGACTGAGGGCACGCGACCGCGGAGCTCCAAGGGAATCGTGCCCATTCAAAGCAAAGCACGCACCTTCCCTGTGTGTATATTGGGCCTGTGCATATGGTCACGTGTGTCACTGTCGATTGACACGTGACTTTCTTTGGCAAGATCACTTCCGGCGCCATTATCATCAGTCAGGCTCTCCGAGACTCTCGCCATCATCGCTTCATTGCAAGTTCCTGGGCCAGTCTCATGCTTCTTCACACAACACCATACACCACTCACACACTACAAGAGGGAATATGTTTGCCAGGTTTCACCTCCCGGGTTCTAGGTCTTCCAAAGACTCAGGGGCAGCGGCAGCCAAGGATGGTGGGGGCAGCAGCAGCAGCAGCAGCAGTAAGGATGGAACTCTTCGGCACGTCTCGACGCAGCTACAAGAACCCAACCCCACGCGGTCCCCATCGTTTATGCTTCACGGAGGCGGGATGCCCCAAGGGCCATTGGCGCCATGTCGTCTCGGATATCTGTACTCGGCGCCGCTGGTTCACAAGGCTGGAGGACAGGCTAAGGAATTGGACATGCAGGACGGGATGCACATAGACATTAGCCAGGAACTTGGACGGCTCAAGCGGACCTTGCACGATGCACAACGCCGCATTCTCTTTCGTGCCGAGGTGGCTACAGTGAAGAATTGTCGGAAGCTCTTGACGATTGGCTGTCGGATGCTGCACTACACGGGAATTGGCAAGCCATCTTGTCTGATTTTTGAGAAAGAGAAGCCTCTGGGGGAGACTAATATTCTCAACATTGAGACGCTGACAGAGCTCTTCGCCGCGGGTGGGGTACGGACACAGCTAGTGTTTGTGAGTGCACGGCATTCAGAGATTGTGGGGAGGGCGTTTTTAGCGGCGGGTGTGCGGCATGTGGTAGCTATGAAATGGGATGCCAAGGTCTCCGACCGCGCCGCTTGTATATTCGCTGAGTTTTTCTACCTGTCCATCGCGATGGGCCGCACCGTACGCCAGGCATTCGAAGTAGCATCAACGGCAGCAGTGACGGAGACGGGGGCTTCGGGGGACGACGAGCAATTTCTGCTGTTGCCTGCGGAGGGGGACCACGACCTAGCCATATTTGATGACGCGGAAGTGGGGAGTTTCGTGGACGAATCTCCCCCACCAGTGCCGAATACCTGCGATCCCCCTCCTGTGCCGTTTGTCGGGCGTAATGTCGCGGTGCAGGAGGTGGTGGGGCTATTATCGATGGTTTCGCAAGGGAACCGTTGTATTACTGTGCGTGGGCGGCCAGGGGTGGGAAAGACCGCCCTAGCTTCTCGTGTTTGCCAATATCTCGCAGAGCGGAACTTATTTGATGCAATTTATCTCGTCCCTCTTCGAAGAAAAGTTTACGGGTCGTATGAGAAAGAGACACTGTGCAAAGTCATGGGTGCAGCGATCGGGTTTGAAGACGCGTCAAACGAGCGTGAGATCGTCTTCCTCCTCCAAGACAAACACCCTTCCGGGCGCGTCATCATGGTCCTTGACGGACCCGACCGTTTCTTCAACCGATCCAATTCCCTCGTACAAGTCCTCTCCTACCTGCTGTCACGTATCCATGGCCTCCACCTTCTAGTCACCGCAGAGGGCTCCGTCCTAGGAAGTGGTTCTGGTCGTCTCGAAAGCTCCTCCGAAAAAGTCGTCCATCTCGGCCCGCTTTCCGACGTGGCAACCGCACACATGCTTGCAAACATTGCTCCTCCTGGTTTCAAACTTGAGGAGATGATGAGTCGACCCTATGCGACGAAAGAAGAGGCGTATGCAGAATTAGCGGCCTCGCCCGTGATTAGGGAATTGCGGGGCCATCCGAAGGCGATTGTGATGTTTGCCCCTTTGCTCGAAGATCATCGATTAGAAGATTTATTCGAGAAGGCAAAGCTATGTTATCTTGAGGCAAGTACGGCTGCTGAAATAGATTTGCCTTCGAAGGAGGAGGAAGAGGGGGGAGGAGGGACGGGGGGGAGGAGGAGTAATTTTGATGCAGAGGCGAAGGAGTTGGATGCGTCGACGCTGGAAAAGGAGACAGAGGCGGCGAGGAGATTTTTGAGGGATCCCATGTCCCAGCGATTGTGGCTGGAAGTGGTGCGACAAGGGGGGGCGAGGCAATCGAGTAGTATGCATCAAGGAGTGCCCTGGTATAGGCTGACGGATGCGCTGCAGGAGGAGTTGAGAGGGGCGTTGGTGGACGCGTTGAGGATGTTGAGGCTCCAAGTTACTGATTCCTCTGCTGCCCTTAGTAGTTCGGTAACGATGAAGATGTCGGTTGGAGCTTTCGCTGGTGCTGGAGGGGTTGAGGAGAGCAAGGCCTCCATGTCGCCCTCGATGCCCCTGTCGTCTGTGGGGACGGAAGCGAAGGAGGAAGGAAAAGGCGCCGAGGTATCAACTTATGGGAGAGGAGGGGAGACAGACGATGATGGACTGGTCCGTGGTTTGGAGCCGGGGGACATTCAGTTTATCAAAGATAGGTTGGGAGCCAGGATGCCGGGTAACGATTTGGTGAAAATCACAGATTTTTCAGTCTTTTGCGAAGGGTGGGTACCGGTGCAGAAGTCGATCCGGCTGCTCTGTCGGGAGTGGCTCTGTAATTCCCCCCGGCTTGTGCATGGCTTTTTGTCGCGTAAGGAGACAGAGGACTTGCTTCAAGGCCACAAGGAGGGCACTTTTATCTTTCGCTTTAGCACAAGCCATTTGGGCTTGTTGTCCATTTCGTTCGTCGGCAAACGGCCTGCCTCGATTAGTGAAAAGAAAATGGACACAGATAATGCTGTGATAGCTCCATTCCGGCATTTTCTGGTTCAAGTGGAGGAGGACAGGCACTGTGTGGTGTTCATGGAACCCGGCCGCTCCCGGCATGCGTCATTGGAGGATTTGGTCATGTCTTCCACCAGTTTGCTTGAGTTTTATCCGGGTGTACCTAAGGCACAGGCATTGGTGCAGATGCAGAAGTACAAGAACGATTAGATTTGGGAGGTTTAAGGTAGAAGGAGGGGGGGAAGTAGCAATAGGTTAGAATTTTGGTCGCGACAGGGTCGAAAAAGAAGGGAGCCGGAGAAGGGAGCAGAATTTTGTGAACATAGATGTGTACGTACAGAAAAAAGTCCGTTTAAGCAAAAGCAAATATCTATGCATGTGAAAGATGGGTCGTGTTCCGGGCATGTTGCGTTGGGAAATGGAAGGCCGTAGTAAGAGCCCAGTCAACCAACCTTCTCGGCACATACACACCTGCCTGCCGTTTTGCTTCAACCATCATGGGCCTCGTTCAAATTACGCACCAAAAGGTCGCAAGCACGTGCCTGTCGATATGTGCATTGCCCATCTCAACCCTTGTAACAATACATTGTACACTCTTAACATAGCAATGCACCATCGACGTCCACCAGCCACATTTGTGACCTCAATTCCGCTCATGACCGCCACCAAGACTCCCCATCTTCTTGTCTCGGACTCAGAGACGCCTAATCAGCGCTCCGAGGGGGAGGACCAGCCTGAATGCCGGCATGACGGCACCGAGGAAATAAAGCGCTGGCATCGGATACAGAAGAAGGTAAGGACATCAGGTTCATCACTGCTTTGTATGTTATTGAAGCTCCTCATGCTTGTCTCACTCCGACAGGCCCATGCGCAGCAACCCACTGCCGGCTCCACTACCTGCAGCAACAGCGGCACCAGCGGTGGCACCAGCAGCGACAGCGAAGACTCCGATGGAATGAATCCTCAGCACCTGACGCTGTCCCGCTCATCCTTAATGGCTCAGTGGGGTGAGGCCTCCAGCGGGAAAGCTGCCGTGAACGTCGTCAAGGAGCTAGTCGAGGAGCGAAGAGACGACTCGCAATCCAAGTATCAGCCTCAAACCGATAACGTAATAAACAAGGCACGGGATTTGTGTGCCCGCATTCGCCACCAAGCTAAAGTCAAGCAACGGGAAGAGCGTAAGCACATTTTGTTGCAACGGTACGTCGGTATGGACTGCCCAGGCTCCTTTCCTTGTTTATTCTCCACCTTCCAATGTTGGCACTCTGAACGACCTTCCCTCTTATTTCTACCATTTCCTTGTTCCCCGTCATTCACAAACCTACGTACGGATCAGACAAAAAGCTCGTGACTTGGCTCGGCAGGCGGCGGAGACTGCTCGAGATGAAGGGACCCGGAATGCAGCCTTGCGGATACACGCACAGAAAGAGGTGACCGAGGCAGCGCGTCGGGAACGAGTGTTGGCAGGAGAGCACGGGTACGAGGACAAGTCTGAATGCTTCATTGCCCGCAATAATTACTACGGACAAAGGACGCTGTCGGCCAGGCGAAAAGACTCTCTCGCCAGCAAACGGGACCAAGAGCGGTTTCAGGCAGCCAAATCCCAGATCGACATGTTTTACGCCACGACTCTCTCCGCCCGTGAAGCGCGTCATCAGCGGCAAGCGTCTGTGCAGCAGGCCAAGGCTTCCCACCGGGAAGAAGAGGATAAAGTAGTACGTTTGATTCAAGCGGCCAAGATGGAGCGGCTGCGGGCAGGGGTCCTTAAGGTATGCTTCTTACGGGCAATATAATGGGGAAAGAACAAATAGAGGAGAGAAGGGCAACTCTTCTCAACTTCAACATTGAATGACACCGACCAGAGCTGGTCGTACACGAGGTAGTCGAGTGAACACGCGCGATACCCATTCAGTAAAGAATATTCTTACGCCCTATTTCACACACAAATACACAAAAACAGTGGGATCGATGGGTGAAGCAGCGAGCCATCTTTATTTGGTACGTCAAGGCCCAACACATGAGAAAGCTTCAGCACCAGCATCAGCACCAGCAGCGGCAGAAAAAGAAACAGCAGCAGGAAGAAGCTGAAACGAAGGCGCGTGTCGCTGCTGCTGGTGCCGCATTAGCTCTTTCTTTCTCTTCCTTTGCTGACTGGGCCGTGAATGCAGGAAAATGGTTCAAATGGCAGGTAGACAACGCTTGCGCTCCCCCTCGTCGCCCCAAAAGCCCGTCCCATTACCTAGATGAGTGCTAGGTGTGACCATATATTTATTCTATGTACGTGCGTGTAAAACTGAAGGAACGGAGTGAATCGAGAGAGGAACGGACCAGAGTGTGCTACTGAAGGCCTTCACACGCAATTGGATAATAGATCAGCAAATGCTCCATATTCATGGCGTCAAACAGAAAAAGAAAGGAAAGTAATCGGATTACTGGATACTGTCGTCTTTGCTTCTGTCACTCGTCGTCCTCGTCTCAATTCAGCCATTCCGTGAATATCTTTCTCTGTACACTATCTCACGCGTGCGATCCAAGTCCCCTCTCTCAATTGGTATAGCTGCCACAGGCCCCAGCAGTGGCCGCCCGACTATCGCAGGCCTCGGGGAAAGAACAATCACACACTAGCGGGCTTCCCTTACGCATCCTCCGAAAACTAAGTGAGACGCGGCGGCCCCGCGCGACGAGCTGACCATTTACCTTGTCTGTTTTCCGACTCGCCAATCCATGACTCCATGCGTACCGGGCCTCTCCCTGCAGCACAAGCAAAGACCTTCGGGGCAGCAGTAGAGAGCAGCGTGCATCCACTTCTCCCTCTTCCAGTCCATCACCGGCCTGTCTCCTTCTTTGCTTCCTAAAATCCATAACACAAGCACTCCCCAAAGATACAATCAAAAAGCCGTCCTCGAATAGCGAGTGCACATCGATATGATTAGCTATGCCCGATCCCGGCTCATATTCATTCACTGTCATCTGATCTCTCTCCGCACAAGGAAACTCCTCCTTTGCCAACGGTCCATTCGACCAGGACACACCCAATGCCTCCTGTTGCTTTCGAATACGATTAAGTAAGGCTTGGCATATAGAAGGAATGGGAGCGACGGGCGCAGACAGCCCAAGTTTCCGGGTTTTGAAATCAATGGCCGCTGCACCATAGTGCTGCGTCCTTCGAAAGACTTGGACGGTATCCCATTCCGCGCTATCTACTAGAGCTAGGAGTGCCGCCTCCTCTGCTTCGGATAAAAATGGGAGTATTTGCAGGCCGGGTGGGAGGTGGGCATCGGGGAAAGGGGCACCTGTGATAGGGTCCGCTTGCACGTCTTCCGGCTGTGGATTAGACTTAGCCTCGTAAAATCGTCCGAACGTGATTTTAACTGGGTGCTGCGAAAGCCCAAGTGGAAGTATCTGTTTCTGCCATTGTTTCAGGACATCTTCAGCAGTCTGCTGAGTCGCAAAGCAGACAAAGCTCTTGGTAGTTTTCACGTCGACGGCCGTTGCGGTTGGAAAGAGGGAGCGGAGACAGGTCTCTAAAGGCTGTTGTTGACCCGCACCCACGCCCAAGAGGCAAAGCGTGTTAGAGGGCTGCGGAGATGGACAATATGGCATCCTCTACGCCTGTGGTTGGTGTTTGAATGGTTAGTGCACAAAAGGTTAGGGCGGGGGCAGAGGACGCAGGAGGTTGTTGCATCATCCGGCTACATCATGGGCGTGCTGTTGTGTGCTGTTGTGCAATGCTTTTAGCGGCACTTAGCTTAGCGGTCCCTTGTGACACAGCCTGTAGGGTTTCTTGATTACGCTCATGGCCTTGTACTCACCAGGTACAGCTCCCTTTCGTCTCACAATCCTTTTACACTTGCCCTCCAACTCTGTACATGCAGGCGACATAATCAAGCCGAAGCCGTTGCCGGAGTCGCTGGACACAAACGAGCGACTCTTCTACAAGCGCAAGGTCATACACCACGATAAATATGGGGGACAGCGGCGGCAGAAAGAAGGAGGTGAGTCCTGGGAGGGTGTATTGCGGGCGGAAGTCAAGTATTGGGATGGTAAGGGGAGGAAGTGCTTGTCTACGTGTCATTTCATACGCGGCCTCTGAGCATGGTGGGATAGAATGTGGAGTGCAGCTCGTGGTGGTATGTGGATGTCTTGGGCTCGTGCATGTGTATTAAATGCATGCTTGCAGTGCCTTGCTTGTAATAGAGTGAGAGTGCGTGATCTGGATGGGGATAGGTGTGCTTGCACGGCTCTTTGCTCCTAGTCTTGGGGCGACAGGTCACAATTGACGTGAGGGAAGGCCTTATTGGCTGTGTGTTGGGCGTAACCGCCATTTGTCTGTTCCTCTTTGTGCTCTTTCGATGTGTTCAAGTCCCGCTATTCGGAATCTACCACATTCCCTTATCTCTCTGTCTCTTTCACCTCCTTCCCTCCTTTCCCTCCCTCCTTCCCCCACAGATCTATTCCTATCAGACCGATTGGCTTATCTTTGCCATGGCCTGGAACCAACGCGCAAATATGTCCGACCGCTTCCGCATTGCTCTCGGCTCCTGCATCGAAGAATACAACAACAAAATACGAATCATTGAACGCAGCCCCTCCTCCATTTCCTCCTCCTCCTCCGTCGACTCCACCCCTGCCAACGCCAACGACGACGGTTTTCATAAAGTAACGGAATTCGATCATCCTTACCCTGCGACTAAGGTGATGTGGTGTCCCGACCGAGAGCCTGTCAGCCCTCAACGGGACCTGCTGGCCACAACGGGCGATTACTTAAGGATATGGAATTGCAGTGGATCGGAACCCAAGCTGGAGGCGTTGCTGAACAATGTGAGTGTCCGAGAAGTGGGTTAGGGAGGAAAGGCGAGGATGCAGTCAAGTTTTGTCTGCTTATCCTATGTCGGCGAACAAGTTTTATGACATTTCCATTCCTTTCTCGCATCTCTTAGAATAAGAACAGCGAGTACTGCGCCCCCCTCACCTCCTTCGACTGGAACAAGGACGACCCTTCCTTACTCGGGACGGCGTGCATTGACACCACCTGCACGATTTGGGACGTGAACACGCAGCAGGCCAAGACCCAGATTATTGCTCACGATAAGGAGGTCTATGATATTGGTGAGGAAAGAGGGGAAGGAGGGAGGGAAAGAGGGCCGAGGCGGCTTCAATGGTGTAGCAGTACCACCTTTAACTCCAACCCCTCCCCTTTTTCCTTCCCTCCAGCCTTCGCCCGTGGCAAGGATCTGTTCGCTTCCGTCGGCGCAGACGGCTCCGTGCGTATGTTCGACCTCCGCTCCCTCGTCCACTCCACCATCATCTACGAATCACCCGAGCTGACTCCCCTCCTCCGCCTGGCATGGAACAAACAAGACCCGAATTACCTCGCGGCCATCATGGCGGACAGCGCTAAAACTTTTCTGCTTGACATCCGGAAGCCCTCCTCGACCGTCGCCGAGCTCGGAGAGCATCAAGGCCCTGTTAATTCCCTCGCCTGGGCACCGCATTCTGCTTGCCATATCTGCACGTGCGGCGAAGACAGACAAGCATTGATCTGGGACCTCACTGCGCTGCCGGGGCCGGTAGACAGTCCGATTCTGGCATACGCGGCGCAGGCGGAGGTAAACACTGTGGAGTGGTTTCAGCAGAGCGCTGAGAGGAATTGGGTGGCGATTGGATTTGACAACCAGTTGCAGGTTTTGCGGGTGTAAGGCGGGAGGGATGGAAAAAGGGAGGGAGGAAGAGATGGGCTGTATAATGGATGAGATGGAGGGATGGAGAGGTGTAACAGTATGGATGTCGGGGCCTTGTCTTTCTTTTGTGTCTGTGGAAGGGGAAAAGGAATGTAGGACGGAGTGGGAGGCAGCGAATGAAAGAGACGCGATCCTTGTCTTAGGGGGCGGGGGGTGGGGGGGGGGGGGGGGACGTTTTGTTTGAGGAGAAAGCCCCCTTCCTGCAAGGAAAACCTGGAAATCTGGTGATGAAAAAATAA
>Ga0160420_100008_pt1 | contig 153085 bp, 175 predicted proteins | sample CelAP2metagpilot_FD_108197 | JGI IMG/M metagenome (GOLD analysis project Ga0160420, IMG submission 108197) | Phycosphere-associated microbial communities from algal ponds in Kailua-Kona, Hawaii, USA - Cellana AP2-5-5 metagenome pilot | ecosystem: Engineered > Artificial ecosystem > Aquaculture...
GGATCCTGAGAATGTGCGGCCTGAAAAGCAGGATACCTTCTTCTGTGTCCAATTTTATAGTTGCTATCATGCTAAAATGATCGCCTGGCAATTAATCATTGCCAGGTGTACCTTTTGGTACATTTCCAACACAAGGTATGTGCCCTGCAACGGGCACATACCAAAATATTTACGATTTTCACCTTGGTGTTTTTCCCAATCACCACCCCGCCACTTGACCTGTCGCACAAAAGATGAAAAAGATTCGGGTCTACATATTTCACTACGTGACTTGGTGTGTCTTTTACCTCCGTGTTGTTCATTTGGCATATTATGGTGCGACCTTTGTTCCCATCATTAAATCGGAGGGAGGGAGGGAGGGAGGGGCAGAGGGAGGGAGGGACAAGGTCATTTGTGACTTGACGATATTGTTGGAGTCGCAAAAGCTGTGGCGGCAGCACCAGCACCAGCACCTCCACCTTAAGCAGCAGCAGCAGAAGCAGCGGCAGCACCAGCCGCATTAGAAATACTCGATAGCCGTCGAAACCAATCAACCCCAAAAATTTGAATACTGGCAGTCAAATTACCATCAGACGAGACGAAACACTGCACAGAAAGAGAGACTGGAAGCCTGTATTGCATTCATTCGCCAGAGAAATGTTATTTTCTTCTTCCTTTTTTGGGGAAGACCCCGTCCTCGTCAATCATCTTATTTTCTTCTTCATTCTCTTTTTCTCCTTCCTCCTCTTTTTGTTCTTGACCCTCTCGCTCTCGCTCTCGTTTTCCCTCCCTTCCTCCTCGGGAAACGGAAAGACATTAACCAGTGACGGTTTTTAGGCCCCACATTTTAATTGTGGGGTCGAAACAAAAGATCACTCCTGCTGCTACTGCTGCTGCTGCTACTGATGTTGTCGTCATGGGCGTCGTGGCAGCATGCGTCATTTTCACCCTCACACCCTCACACCCACACACATACACACACACGTACATGCACAAACTCGCCCACCACACTTGTCGCTCTTCTTCTTTGTCTTTCTCCTTCCCATGGCAGAATGAGCGATGCTAGAGTGACAACCTCTCCCTCCCTCACTTCCTCCCTCCCTCCCTCCTTCCTTTTCTCACACTCACGACCGATGTGTCTTTCTCGGGTTTCCCTCTATTTGTTTGTTTCCCTTCTTTCTAACTTCCTTCGAAATGCTTTCCGACCAAAAGCACACAGACCCACAGGCCCACGTACACAAAAAACGGACACAGACACAGACACAAACGTACTATTTTTTTTAAAAATCTGCTTGCAAGTAAAGAAAACTAACCCCCCCCCTCTCTCTCTTCCCCTTTCTCCTCTCCCTTCCCCGAAGCATCTCTACAAGCGTTTCGATGGTTGACTTCCTCCCTCCCTCTCTCTTCAGTCCTATTTCTTCAAAACAACCACATAGACCTCCAAATTATCATCATTAAGTCGGCCATTCTCAGCAACCTCCTGGATTCATCCCAACCTCCTCTCCCCACCTACCCTTCACGAGGGAGGGAAGGGAGGGACTGAAGGAGGAAGGTCTTACTTCTTCTTGTCAACGACATAACACTCCACAATGTCATCAGGCCTGAAATCTTCAAAGTCCTTGAAGCTCATCCCACACTCCTGGCCCGCACTCATCTCCGTTACGTCGCTTTTGACATTCCGTAACGTTTTCAACGGACCCTTGTACACGATCTCCGTGCCTCGCAACACCCTCACGGTGCCCCCTCTCTTAATAGTCCCGTCCGTTACTTCACACCCAGCCACCTTCCCGACCTTTCCAATTTCAAATATCAGTTTCACCCGAGCCGTTCCCGCGTATTCGCCGTCAGGAGTAGGGCTCAGAATCTCTTTGACCTTCGCTTCAAGCTTATCCAAAATATCGTAAATCACATTGTGATACTCTATCTCCACCCCTGTCTTCCTCGCTTCCTCTTGCGCGTTCATATCTGCCGCCACATTGAATGCTAGGACAGTCCCATGGCTCACGCCCGCCAACGCAACGTCATTCTGCGTCACGTCCCCTACACCCGACGACAAAACCTTCACCACCACCTCTGCTCGATCATCCTCGGCCTTAATGGCGCTCACAGCCGTGTGGATCGCTTCCGCAGACCCCTGCACGTCCGCCTTGATGACAACCGTTACTTCCTCCCGTTTCTTCACGCCCTCCGTGCCAAAGATCGACAAGACATTCGCCTGCATGCTCCCCATAGTCGCGCTCCCCGTCCGTTCCCGCTCCAGACGCCGCCGGGCCTCGGCCAGAGACCGGGCCTGGTTTTCGTTCTCCACCACAATCAACATGTCGCCCGCAGAAGGAACGCCGTCCCACCCACTCAGAACCGCCGGCACCGACGGCCCGGCCTGCTCCACCTTCCTCCCCCGCTCATCTGCCAGGCTCCTCACCTTCCCGTACGCACTCCCCGCCACAATGCAATCCCCTACCCTCAACGTTCCCTTCTGTACCAAAACAGTCGTCACAGGCCCAAGACCCTTTTCCATGCGTGACTCCACCACTGCACCCACGGCGGCTCGGTCCGGATTGGCCTTCAAATCCAAAATTTCTGCTTGGAGCAGAATTTTGTCCAGGAGACCATCGAGGTTGAGGCGTTTCTTAGCCGACACTTCGGCAGAGAGGACATCTCCACCGAACTCCTCCATCAACACCTCGTACTGTGCGGAGTGGGTAGTGGTAGTAGGGAGGGGAAATGGGAGAAAGGAGAAATGAATAATTTGTGTTCGTGGATGGATTGTTTTGATGAGTGTGGTTTCAGGGTTGAAGAGGAAGAGGAAGAAGGGACGAAGCAAAGGCGAGGCGTGTGGTCTGTATATTTGGAGGGAGGGAGGGGGGTAGGGAGAACAACCATGTTACCTTCATGAGCTCTTGTCGGACACGGGAAGAATCAGCCCCGGGTTTGTCAATCTTGTTGACTGCCACAAGGATGGGGACATGGGCTTGTTTAGCGCAACGGATCGAGTCGATAGTTTGCTCCTTCACGCCTTCGTCGGCGGCCACCACTAGCACCACCAGATCCGTCACGTTGGCGCCACGGGCCCGCATCTCACTGAAGGCCGCATGCCCTGGAGTGTCGATGAAGGTGATCATCCGGTCGTCGCTGCTCTTAACCTGTAGCAACAGTAAAAGACGAAGGGGAAGATGTGGTGTGTAAGCGTAAAGAGAGGGGGGTGAGCAAAGGGAATGGCCTAATAAGAAATCATTTGTGAAAAATGGGCGGCGTCCACCTAGATGACCAAACACACAACTACAGTGTACGCAAGGAAACAAAGCAACGCCATCACCACCCATCCCCTCTCTCCTATCTACCTACCTGGTACGCCCCAATGTGCTGCGTGATGCCTCCCGCCTCCCCCGACACCACACTCGTCTCTCGAATCGCGTCCAGCAAGCTCGTCTTGCCGTGGTCGACATGGCCCATAATCGTCACCACCGGCGCCCGCGGCATAAGGCTCTCCGCCTTCTCTTCCTCCCACCCGTACCCCTCCGTCAACACACTCAACACCTCTTCCCCTTCATCACCGTCCTCCCCCTCCTCCTCCTCCTCCCCCTCCCTACGCACCACCCGTCCAAACGCCTCCGCAACCGTTACGGCCGTTTCGGCATCAATCGATTGGGTAATGGTCGCCATCACACCCATGGAGACCATCAAGTACTTAATCAGCTCCCCCGCTCTCACGTCCATCTTCTCTGACAGTTGCGCTATGGTTAATGTCGGCACATCCAAAACCACAACCGCGGGGCCCTTGGCAGCCACCTCCTCATAGTACCCTCCCTTCCCCCCCTTCCTTCCTCCCTTCTTCCGGTACTTCTGATTCCCTCCCCCCAGGACCGAGTCAATATCATCGACATCGCCAAACCTTCCACCCTTCCTCCCTCCCGCCTTGCCTTTCCCCGGGCCTGACGCCGCGTCTTCTCCATACTTCCCTCCCTTCTTCAGCTTTTCCTTCTCCTTCTTCCTCCTCGCTGCCTCCGCTGCCTCCAAATCCGCCGGCGACACCGCAGGGATCGCCATCCCTCCCCCTCTTCCCCCCCCTCGGGGAGGCCCTCCAAAACTGGGCCGAGGGCTGTACCCTCCCTCCCTCCCTCCCTCCTTCCCTCCTCCCCGGTCAAACCTTTGCGGGCGGTCCTCACGAGGAGGACGAGGAGGAAGGGCTTTGATCAGGAGCTTCGCTCCTTTCAACAGCACCGCGTCCCCTTTATCCTCCCGTGGGGTGTAGCTGTACCCTCCCTCCCTCCCTCCCTGCCTTCCCTGCCAGCTGCTCCCACCCCCTCCATTGTAACCAAAACTGTTGCCCCCCGACACATCCCTTCGATTATTCCCTCCCCCCTGGTAACCCCCCCCTCCTCCTCCTCCTCCTCCCTGATAGCCAGGCCGCTGCTGCTGCCCCTGCCCTTGCCCTCCCTGATATCCTCCCCTTCCTCCACCACCTCCTTGGTAAGGAGGTCGTTCTCCCTGCCTTCCTGCCCCTCCTCCTTGATTCCCATCATAAGAATTCAAACTGCGCCTAGCCGGGTAACCCTGTCCTCCCTGCTGCTGCTGCTGCTGCTGCTGCTGCCCACCACCCTCCCTTCCTCCCTCCCTCCCTCCTTCTCGGACGTAGGGAGCCGAAAAGAGAGCGGTGCTGGTGAAAGGTGTGAGCGATGGCAAGCTACGACGGCGCGGGCCTAAGGGAGAGAGAGGAAGGAATGAGTGGTGGTGCACATAGACGGCATGAGCTGAGGCCATGAACGACGACGAGGGCTTGAGGGAGGGAGGGAGGGCGGGAGGGAGGGAGGGAGGGAGAAAGGTAGAGACGTACCGGTCAGAGGGCCTGCCAAAGGATGAAAAGCAGACGCTAAGCCCAAGCACAGGCAACCTACGGTCGCCACGGCTACACTCCGTCGTCCTATTCTCCTCCGTTGCTGCCCAATGCTGCTGCTTCTGCTGCCGCTACCGTTGTTGCAGCTACTGCCAATGCTGCTGCTGCTGCTACTGCTGCTGCTACTGCTGCTGCTGCTGCATACCCCGCCATCTCTTGACGAGGATGGTCCCATCTAACAGGCTAGTGCTGGCTGACTGTAACCCTTAAAATTGAGACCAAATTACGACAGGCGCTTCGGTCGCCCTGCACTGCTGCACCGCGTACACTCACTTGCCGTACGGGTATGAGAGTGCCTTCTGATTGGAGCCGAGGGGGGGTGGGGAGGAAGAAGATGAGGGAGAGTTAGTGCCTGAGAAAATGAGGATAGCAGTGGGTAGATGCCACACGTGCATGTGTGGGGTGTTTGTAGGCACAGGCGCGGTATAATGTGCACGGAGGCAATGGAGGGAGGAAGGCAACATGGGCGGCCCAGCAGCAGCATCACCTTGCTTGAGCGGTGGCGTGGGTGCGTGTGTCAGGGTGGTGAGAGAAAGGCAAAATGAGTGGAGCAGAAAGCATGATGAGGGTCAAGACAATTAGCATCCCACAATCACCGATGCCAACAGCGCCCTCTACTACGGCCGACAAAAATACAATGCACATACTCAGTCAGTGCCTCATCCCATAGGGCTTCAAATATATCTTGTGCCTCTGCTCGCCGTGTGGCAGTCGTGCGAAAGCGACGGACAGACAAGGAGCTCGGATCGGATGCCTTGGTATACCCTCTTCCCCTCCAAATTCTCCTAAGAACCCGCCACAATCACTCACACCTTTGACATGTAAATACAACGCAGCAGCCACACGAGTGGCTATGGGTGTCAGACAACAAGCAGCAGCGTCGCGGCCAAGCCCCTCACTTTCAACCTCCTTCCTCCTTGCAGTACTTGCCGTTGCCTTCACTCCATCCAGTGCTGCCTTTCTCCTCCTGCCTTCATCCTCCTCTCCCAGCTCCCTTTCCTGCACCTCATCGTTACTCATTAGCCGGCCACCATCGCGCTTCCAGTCTCTGTTTCGAAGACGGCCCTTTTCCCCCGTCTTCCGCCCCCTCCAGCACAGCTTCTCCGGCTCCTCCTCTTCCTCCCCCTTCTCCCTTCTCCACCTTCAAGCAAATAAGAACAACATCGACGAGGCTGAAAATGAGGAGGAGGAGCAAGGCGAGCTTCGCAAACTTCTCACGAAGGACACGAAAGAAAAACCCTTGCTCGTTTACCTTGCATTCGTGACGCTTTCCCTCTTGGCCCTGGGTACGTGATATAGTCATTTTATCCCCTCCATCCACCCCACCCTTCTTCATTTCTCTTCATACCCCTTTCCATACAACGTGGCTGGAACTCTGCCCTTTCTGGTATGCTTTTACCTTGTCCATTGATATTCACCCTCCCTTCCTCCCTCCCTCCCTCTATCCACGATTCAGGCATCGGTACCTACAAAGCCGGAGGTCCTCTACTCGGATTAGGATTCAGCGACGATCGGAATTTCTACTTTGACTCGGCACCGTCCTATGCCCTCCTTCTCGTGTCCCCGCCCCTCTTCCTCTTTTTCCCGGAGGCGCGGTCCCTCTTGTTGAAGACTCTAGTTGTCTCGTTCTTGGCGACGTGTTTAATTTTCTTTGTCCCCTTTCAGTCCTTGGGCTGGGAACCTACGAATGAAAATGTTTTGATCACTGCTGCTATCCCTATCCTGTCATATGTGACATTTTTCTCGTGGAGGGCAACCCGGGTGTATCTGGAAATCGCCGAGGAGGACAGGCTGGAGAGGGAGGAACGGGAGGGAGGGGAGGAGGACGAGTGATGAAATGAAGCCACAAATAAATGCAATTATAAATGAATAATGACAGTGTGTGGATTGCGCCTTTCTGTGTGTCCTTGCCCTTGAAGGGATTGTCACGTCGTCATCCAAGGGGGCAATTACAAATTGAATTATTTTATTATGTTCTAATGTCTCGATGTCATGAACGGTGGAAATTGCTGTGTAGCGCTTTACGTCTCTCTTACTTTCTGTGGATTGCCATGCTCTTGGTGGTGCTTATTGCTGCCCTGCGCTCTATGTCTATGTTCTTCATATGTTTGGCATGCACGTTGTTCGGTGCTCTGGTTTCTCTTTAATTTCTTGTGATCTCTTGCATGTACACACTTGTATTTATCGTCATCACCATCATCACATATTACCAACAACTTCGTCATCATCATCAATTATCGGACACTGTCTCCTTCTTCTTCTTCATCTATGAGTACTCTTCATCACTTTCTCCTTCTCCCTTTCCTTCTTCTTTGGAGGGAGCAGACGACACTTGAAGCCTCTGTTCGCGCCAATTTGATACCTCCATATCCAGCACTCCTCATTCTCCTTCATGTCGTGCAATGCATGCCGTAACCCCTCCTCCTTTTCCTCCTCCTTATCTTCTTTTCCTTCTCCTCCTTTTTTTAATCTCGGTATATCAGACATCATTTTTCGTGTTATCTTTCATTAGTTCGCTCCGAGGCCTTCACACGCATACACAAACCAACACCATGTCCTCAGCCCTCCCCTTCTCCCACTTCTCTTCCTCTCCCTCCATCTATCTCTGCGAAGACTTTCTCACCCTCCTCCTCTTCTTCCCTCCTTCTCTCCCTCCCTCCCTCCCTCCCTCACTCCCTCCCTCCCTCCTTCCCTGCGACGGAAAACCAAACTTACTCTACCACCTCTTCCTAAGTCTCTTTCTCCCTCTTCCTCTCGCCCTCCTCTTCTCCCATTAAGTGTCCCTCCATCATGCCCGGTCGAATTCCTTCTCCCGCCTCCTCCTCTCCCTCCCTTTTCCTTACCCTCCTCCCTCCCTCCCACCGCACGACCTCCGAGGAGGGACTTAAGGAGGAGAAGGGAGGAAGGGAGGGAGGGAGGGAGTGTGCGGGGGCCTTCGATTGCAGGACAATGCGAGGGCGGTCGAAAATTACCTTAGCAGTCCATTCCCGAGCGCGGCTACCCGAAGGGAAGGCAATGAAGAGAGGGGAGGAGGTAGGGGTGGAGGTCGACGAGGGAGAGGGAGGGCAGGGGGAGGGAGGGCTTGAGAAAGAGGGAGAGGTAGGTCCATATTCGAGTACAATGGATGATGGCCCGTGCTCGTTTTGTTCACCTATCGTGTACTGTTGCTGCTGTTGCTGCTGCTGCTGCTGCTGCTGTTGCTGTTGCTGCTGTTGCTGCTGCCGTTGTTGCTGGTCTTTCTCCTTCTTTACGACGGGAGTGGCCGCAGAAGGAGAAACAGTGAGAGTAGGATCGGTCTTCTCCATCTCCTTCTCCATCTCCTTCTCCTCCTCATTCTCCACCTCCAGCATCAATTCCTCCTCCCACTTCTCCATCTCCTCCGCCCGCATCACCACCTCCTCTTCCACATCATTCTCCTCCCGTTGTTTCTTTCTTTCTTCTACCCCGACCACCATCTCCTTCGTCTCCTTCTCTTTTCTCTCTTCTCCCTCCTCCTCCTCTTTTTCTCCGTCTTCCTCTTCTCGTTCGTCTTGCTTTTCTCCATCGCCGTCGCCCTCCCACCACTCCAAATTTTGTTCCTCCTCCTCCTCCTCCTCCTCTTCCTTTTCCTCTTCCTCTTCCTTCTCCTCTTCCTCTTCCTCCTCCTCCTCCTCCTCCTGCATCTCCTCCTCCTCCCGCTTCTCTTCTCGCTCCTCCTCCTCCTCCTCTAACTTCCCTCCTTCCGCCTCATCGACCCCTTTTCCCACTTCCTCCTCCTTCTCCTCCTCCTCCTTTCCCTCTCCCCCCGCCCCTCCTCCTTCCTCCCACTTCACCACCACCAGCACCCACCAAACGCCGACCAACCCCCCACACACCCACCACATTAACCAAGAGCGCCACTTGTCAACATCCATCCGCCAGAAACGAAAGTTCAAAAGCCATCTACCACCACTTCCATCCCCATCATCAACATTAACACATCGAGTCCAGGCATCAGATACCAACCACACTAGCACTCCTCCGAATACCACCACCCCACCTTCCACTCTTTTCCAACCCTGAAGCAGCAAGAGACATATAAGCCCGATAGAAAGGTACACAAAAGAATAGCGATCCTCCATCACACTCTTTGATGTCCATAGGGTCAACCCTTTCTTCTCCCCTCCCTCCCCCTTCCCCCAAATGGCCTCCCAAATCGCCTCCAGTGCCATCTTCCACCCTCCTCCTTCCCTCCTTCCCACTCTCCCTCCCTCCCCCTCTCCCTTGCTCTCGTCCCATCTAAAATTTATGGGATCCTCCACTGCCTCCTCCTCCTCATATTCTTTCTTCTCCTCCCACACAGACTCTTTTCCTCCATCGTTCTTCCCCTTCATCCAACCCTCCCTCCCGCCCTCCCTCCATCCCTCCGCCCCCGGCAGACTCAACAAATATTTCACTACCTCCTCCCTCCTTCCCTCAGTCGCCACCTCCACCGGCAACCACCCATTCATCCCTCTCTCCTTCCCTCCCTCCCTTCCTTCCCATGGGTCCACCCCCCACTCCAAAACCATGAGCTTCACAACCTCTGATTTCCCCGCGAAACAAGCCAGGGAGAAAGGGGAAAGAGATGAAGGTAGGAAGGGAGGAAGGGGGGTAGGAACGGTCGAAGCTGAGGAAGGGAGAGAGGAAAGACAAGCGGGCAGCACCTGCCCTTTCCCTTGAGCCGAGCCCGAAGACGAGGCAGAGAGGGAGGAAGGAAAGGAGAAAGGGGAGGAGAAAGCACCTGCCCGGAGGAGGAGAGAAACCGCGTCCGTGTCTCCAGCCCAAGCGGCGTGATGAAGAGCAGTCCATCCATGAGGATCAGTGTGGTGGAGGAGGAGGGAGGGGGGGGAAGGGAGGGAGGGGGTGGCGGTGGTGTGAGGAGCGTGGAGGAGGGGGAAGGGATGTTGGAGTAGGAGGGTCATGATGGAGACAAGGGAAGAGGAGGGGGAGGAGGGGGAGGAGGAGGCTGAGTGGAGTAGACTGGCAGCCAACACGAGGGGACATTTGAATTCTGAAAGATACTGTGGCGTCTCGTCCTCCTTTCCTTCCTCCTTTCCTCCCTCCTTTTTCTCCTCCTTCTCCTCCTCCTGTTGTTGCTGCTGCTGCTGCGCCTTCTCTACCTCCTGCCTATGCAGTGCCAGTAGCAGCTTCACCATGTGGACCCGCTGATGTGCCACTGCCACGTACACCAAGTCGTTGTAGAAGGAGGGAGGGAGGGAGGGAGGGAGGGAGGGACCGAAGGAAGAAGCGGAGAGGAGGGACAATAGGCTCTCTGTTGCGTTGGATGCGACCAGCACCTCCCATCCATTATAGCCCCACAGCGCACTCCCTTCCAACCCCCTGTCCTCCTCTACTTCCCCCCATCCAGCCATAAATTCCTCCCTGTTGCCTCCCTCCCTCCCTCCCTCCCGCCTGCCTACCCTGTCGTCCATCTTTGCCCCTGCTTTCAGGAGGAGGAACAAGACATCCGATCGATCCTGCCGACACGCAAGGTGAAGGGCAGTAAAGCCTTTGTTTGAATTCGCGTTTAAATTCAAATTCATATTCAAAACCCGAGAGGAATGGTGGAGGGGACCAACGGAGGAGGGAGGGCTTGAGTAAAACCTTGTCAAGAGCACCCGCACCACTTCCACGTGCCCTCCCTCACTCGCGACCATCAAGGGGGTCACACCTTCTGTTGTCACACACCTCTCAATCTCTAACCTCTCTCGGTATCGTCGTCGTCCTTGTCCCCCCCGTCCTCCCTTTCTGTCCCCCTCCCCTCCTCCTCCCTGATGTTGCTGCTGCTCTTGCTCCGTCTCCTTCTCCACCGAGGAATGGGACGATGCAGGAACGGAGGGAGGGCTTTGTCCCACCTCCTCTAATAATCTTTCCACGACAATCACATGCCCCTCTCTACATGCCACCCATAATGGCGTCTCGTTCCCTTGCTGCCATCCCTTCCTCCCTCCCCCCGGCAGGGCAGCAGTCCCTCGCATGGGATCTACCCCGTTTTCGAGCAGGATGTTCACCAACGCCATGTTCCCTGTCTTAGCCGCGTGCATAAGGGGAGGCACCCAAGGCCATGCGGTGAAGTCTTCAGGTGCGTGAAGGGATGAGGGGTAACGAGAAACGACGTCTGAGACGAGGCCCGCCAGTGCTAGGGAGGGAGGGAGGAAGAGAGAAAAGGGAGAGATCGGTCGTTTGATGGCCACTCTGAGTCGAAGCATTTCCTGGCTTTTGTTGCCTCTCCTTCTTTTGCATAAAACGTATTTTCTGCGTTGTGGGGGAAAAGACTTACCTATGTTGTCCCCGCCGATTTTCGCTATGGATGAGGCAAGAATGATGCTGGCTTCGGGAGGGGGGACAAGGCATGGCGGGCCGGTGATGAGAAGAAGGAGGGATGGGGCTATTGTAAGGGCGAGGATACGGGCAGTGAATAAGGATGACATTGTTCTGGTGTAGTGGCGTGTGATTGGAGGTGGAGGACTGGGAAGACGTGCGAGGAGAAGGAGGGTGTAGGTGGTGGTTTACTGGAATGAAGGCAGACGACAAGAGAAATGAAATGGCTGCCCCAGCGGTATTGTCGAGGCTGGTGGTGGTGGGGACGTAGTTATCAAAGCGGAGGACGAGCTGACGGACCTGCAGGGAGGGGCATGGCTCGCACGGCTTTGCTAATTGCTCAGAGCGAGCTTGCTTGCAGCTTTTCCCAGTGTGGGATCTTGCAAATGTCCTGTGTGCGCGCGTGTGTGTGAGAAAGCGATAGGGTATGGCGGCATGAACCGGGAAGCACAGCACGAGGCCCCAATGAGATGCAGTAGAAAAGGCTTGAGGGGAAGGCTCGCTAACTTTTTCAGGCAGGGCCTTCAGCGATATTCGACAAATTACTACCAGTTCAGGGCCAACTAACTATGAAATTGCTGCTCGTACCTAAAAGATGCTTTACTTGTTCGTGATATTGACTCAGGCTCTTTGATGGGTTGGGATATTTGCCTAGAAAAGGGTGTAACATAAGCACATGACCACAAAAGAGTAAGCAAGGATGGGGAGGTTACAGTGCAAGAGGCACGACATGTCGTAAGCCCCCATGCAATTGAAGTGTGCATGTAATTTAAAACTGTATGCTGCTTTGAAAGCCTAAGTAATTAAAATCACACCAAACAATCGAAATATTCGTTGAGTCACGAGAAGGAGATGGGAATGAATGGGGCCGTACGCTTCTCAAGAACACATGTGGGTAAGCTGGGCCTGTGCTCTTCTTGCATCCAGTTGGTCTCTTTTCTTCTTTGCACTGTCGGCGGGCGAGTGGGTAGGTTGTCATTCTAGGCTTCTTCTACCACCTCTTATTTTGGTCCCTTCCACTCTCCCCTCCTTCCTTCATTTTCTTCTTTTGCTCGCTTCTACTTCTCTTCGTCGTCTCCTCCTCCTCGCGCACGAAAATAAAATGTTTCTTCTTATAAATCTCAAGGAAGGAAACATGCACTTATATATGCACAACACGCACAACACCAACAGATGAATACAACTGTCAGTTTCTTTTTCATTGGTACTTAATCCCGTTTCCACTCATTTATTTCCATGCATTCTCAAGAATAGGACCACAACCCACGCTTTCGTACAACAAGATAAACATTTTAAATATAAAAGTGAAGGTATCTCATTGCGCCCCATTTTCCTACTATCTTCCGTCTTTTAGTCTCCCATTCTCTGTCTTCCTTTCTCTTCCCTCTTTCTTCCTTCTAACCATTCCTCCTTGTTGCCCCCCCCCCTTCCTCTAAAAGGGTCCGACATCTCCATCATCTCTTTCATCCTTCGGTTTATCAAATATATCGAGGTCATCGAGATCGTCCCAAGTCACCCGCGCCTTTCCTTTCTTTCCCACCTTTCCCTTCTTCCCCTCCACCTCTTTTCCCTTCTTCCCCTCCACCTCCTTTCCTTCTTTCCCTTCCATTTCCTCACCTGTTTTCCCCTCCACCTCCTTCAGCCACTCCGCGTTCTTGTTGGTCTTGTCGATCGCACTGTTTGAATCTTTGAACTCCTCCTGCCGTGCTACCACCTCTGCTCCCTCCACTGGACCTGGCATTGCCTGTTTACCCTCCTCCAACAACACCTCACGGGAGTAAGCAGCCCGCGCCTGCCTGTGCATGTGCGCCAGCCCTGCTCCCCTCCCTCCTCCCACCACCCTCACCTCAACCTCACCGTCCCCTTGCTGAAGTAGTATTCGCTGGTGCTGGTGCTGCTGGAGCTCGATTTCTTTATGCGGAGCCACCATAGTCTCATAGGCATCGGTCGCTTCTTTCTTCAATTGCAAGTACTGCTGGCGCTGCTCCTCATCCGGGCACGCCGCATCTCTCCCATAGGCAGCCATACCTCTCACCAAAGCATTGGCACCCATATTGATCAGTTGCTGCAATTTTCTCCCTCCCTCCTCTAGTTGCTGTTGCTGTTGTTGCTTCTGCTGTTGCTGCTCTTGCTCAAGGGCTTTTTCATAAAGGTATTCTGCCTCGCCAGGGTAAAGGTTACAGCGACGTTCGTAGTCTTGTCGCATCTACATAGGGATCGAGAGAAGGAAGAAGGGAAGAAAGACGGGAAGGAAGGAGTGAAAGAGGGAAGAGAAGGAGGTACGGTGATTTAAGTCTTCTCTTCGAGTTGGATGAACGACAAGGGCTAGCTTTAAAGTACCCTTTCAGCCCTCCCTCCCTTCCTCCCTTCCTCCCTCTCAATCACGCATAGCCAAGGCCCTTCTTATTCTCCAACCTAACTTCGTTTCTCCTCCTCCATACCTGGTTCATTTCCTGCGCGGTGTTGGCGCCTTGTCGCACGACGTTCACGCCCTGGTTGATGACCCTGGCTCCAGTCCTGACGTAGCCCATGCCAGGGATGCCTCGAGGGATCCCCGGCATACCGGGTACTCGGGGGATGCCTGGAATTCCAGGGATTCTTGGAATGCCCGGGATCCCTCGAAATTGGAGGCGACGGTGCCCGTCGGCGGGTTGAGGGACGAAGGCTTGTTGAGGCCGGCTGGAGGAGGACGACATCAGGGAGATGAGCATGTCTTCGTGGAGGGTTTGGACGGCGTCATTGTTTGGGATTTGATATCGGTTCAGCTCCAATTCCTCTGCCGCTGCTGTGGGCATGATGGCGGAGGACGAGGACGAGGACGAGGGAGGGATTGAGGAGGAGTCCGACATCAACCCGATAAGCATGTCTTCGTGCAAGGTTTTCAATGCCTCATATTCAGATAGCTGAGCTTGATCGATTTCTTCTTCCAGGGCTGCAGCAGCCTCAGCGGGATCATATGAGAATGTGGCACCCACAGAGGCTGCGGTCGCTTGCTGGGGAGGGATGGTCGCCGTCGACGTCGCGGTCGTCGTGGGTTTGGAGGCTCGGACTTGTTGTTTGTTCTCCTCTTTTCCTTCTGTATCCTTTCGTAGGCCACGGGCAGTGGCTTTGGGGGCATGGGTGGCCAGGAGGATGAGGGCGATGGCGAGGAGGGGGCCGGTGAGGCGACGTCCTTGGAGAGCGCGGCCCATGTTATCTGTGATTTGTAGGTGGGCAAGATATGAGGAATGGGAGGGAATGAGTCTCGGAGGGATGTGTGTAGGTAAGCATGAAGTGAGAAATTTGACATATAGCTTGTTGACACGAGTCTTTGCTTTGAATGAAGGGTTGAGAGAGGTGGAACAAATGCGAGGGAGGGACGGGAAAGAAGGAGGAGACTTAAACGGGCGTGATTTCAAACATCTAAAGAGAACGCCATCACCCGACCCGCCAACCCCGCCATTTCCATACAATTCTCCGTGTCGTGCCGTCTTTCTAATTTTGTTCCATCATGAACCCTACTAGCTCTAGCTCTGCTCTGCGTCTTGGCAGATATAATCGTGATGTCTTCTACCAATTCTAGCACTCATATTCAACATGACAATGCATGCACACCACATCACACAGATAGCGTGCTTTGGACATGCTTCGGACAAGTGATGGCACCACATAAAGAGTTGCTCGGTAGCTTGTGCTCGGTCAACTACGTCTTAGCCGGCCACGAGTTAGACCGCAAGCGCTATCTTTTTATCAAGGGGAAGGATGGCAACAAGACGTATGTGAGGCTCACTGTACTACCGCGACTCTTCTTCCCATATCGCCCGGTTGGTGGAGATGCACGAGGTCGACAATAGGTCATCTGCGCCTACCTTGTCAGTCCCGAAGTCGGGGAGTGGCTTTGACAAAAGCCAGGCGATCTGCGAGGACGGGATCGATTGTCACAGCAGCAGGGAGGGGAGGAGAAGGAGGAGATGACCGTAGAAAAGGGGACGGCAGCGACGTCGGAGCACTAGGACAAGCGGAAGCAATGATCGAGGCAGCAGCCGATTTCGTGGCCGACCTGCAAAAGGACGAGCATATTTTCATCACCGACGTCAGGATCATCGCCATCCTTGTATATGTTCGCATCTTTTTGTCCAAGATGGTTCCCGTCCACTCCTCTTTCATGGACAAAGAGGCGGTACATGAGGCGCTGTGGCGTGTCATACGAGCGCCATGCAAAGGCATCACATCCGGTCGTGTCAACCGAGGCGCTGTGGCTCGTTATACACGCGCCAAGCAAAGCCATCCCATCCGGTCGTGTCAACCATGCCACAGCATCACTGTCACCCTATCAACCCCGAGGCTATATGGTGAGCAAGCAGTACATAGAAGACCATGCGCCATGCCCTTTTTCCACTTGGATGGGCCTTCCCCCACACGATTTGAAGTTCCACCTTCGCTTCCATATTTACTTCCTGGGCCTTAAGTGGATGTTGCAGCAAGGCCGCGTTTCCTCCAAGAAGGCCAAGAACGGAGACGAAACCCGCCCTCTATAGTCAGTGCTGCACAAGATGCTGGACGGTATGATGGTCTCCACCTCCACCGGCCCCCGCAGCCGCACGACCTTCACTGTGAACTCGCAGGCGTCGATCAGAAGGTGCTAGGGTCCTTGAGTGCCACAAATGGTAATATTCACGCCCCACATGGCGCATCAAATGGGGATGCGGGATGTTCAAAGAAGCGGAAGGGAACGAAGGGCCGGCGTTACCGCCCGGCGAGCTGCCCAGCTCGCATGATCATGTCGCTGGGCAACATTCACAGAGCAGCCAAGTTTCTGGAGAGAGAACCATTGGTGGCCACTGTTCTCCAAGCCGGAGAATCGCAGTGCATCTCCCTGGATTTCCTCCGCCCACAACCACAGCAGCATGGATCTAGGCAGGGGCGCCGCATCACACCGCATGTGGAGGCTTTTACGAAGACCAAAGAATACGAAGGATTCATAACGTTAGGGCTCATGAAAAGCGGGGTGGCGAGCCTTTCAGAACAAGAGGCTTTAACCAGCTCTCACCGTTTCCGCGAATCGTGAGTGAATCGTTTTGCTCTACGCGATACGATTGTTACGGGACATGTGTGCGTGAAAAAATGAACCCACTGTAAATAGGGAGACTGTCCTGTCCATGCAAGATATGGTTTGCCTTGCCCAATCTCGCCTCTTGGGAAAAAGCATGATGAAACGAGCCCTTGCCATTCTCTTCTTTTCCCGCCATGTTGTGCAGCGTCCTTTCATCGTGAGTCCAATTCATCTCTTCGTTCGTTCGTTCTTTCTTTCTGACTTCCTTTCTTTCTCTTATTTTTCAATGAATGCCTCAGAGTCCCAGGCCAAGATAAAAGATACACAAATCTATGCTTTCTTTTTGCTATTTGTTCCTGCTTTACCATCCCCCCTCCCTCTCCCTTTAGCCACTGTGTGCTTCGTTAGCTTACGTACATTCTCTCATCGCGCTCTTCTCAACTATCGCATAAACAACGAATCATTCAAGAATAAAAACACGATTAGTCTTTCTCTATCCTACTTTCTCCTCCTTCTATCCCTTCTTCTCCTCCAAACTACATTACAAGTATACACTCCTTTCTCTATACCTTCCCACACGGTCTACATCCAATCCCTCCTTCCCTTCCAGTCACACCTACTCCCTCCGATAGCAACGCCAAATTCTCAAATCGTTACTTTCCGTCTAAAATCTACCACTTCCTCTTCCCTGCTCTCCTTCCCTCCCTCGCCCTCTTCCTTCCCCGCCTCCCGTTTCAAATACCCCTCCGCCATAGGCGCCCACACTTTGGTCAGGTCAAAATCCACACCCAACCCAACGCTCATCCCCCTCAGGATCTGCACGGTTCGAAGAACATAGCACAGGTCGGACGGGAAACTTAAGACAGCATTGCTATGCAAGGCGTGGGATTTATCAAACGGGTTCCCGCAATAGTCGTCGACCAGGCGCGTGTCAAACATGGAAAATACCATCTTACAGACCTCCGCGGCCTTGTCTTCCTTGGCTGTTACTATCCCCAGGCGATAGAACTCTCTCTTGACCGTTTCTTCGGCCCGTTGCACTTTGCTGGCTGTTTGGAGCTTAAATTTTCCCTTCCTCTGACCCTGACCCTCACGTGTGTCCTCGTCGGAAAGCGGAGGGATGGCGACGGTTTGAGAGTAGTGCGCCATGGCGAGAAGAAGGCGGGCGAGTTGGTGCTTTAGGTGGGGGTCCAAGGCCTTGGTTTGTCCCCAGTCCAGGATGCCGAGGCGAAGGCCTTTCATTAGTAAAATGTTGCCTCTGTGTGTGTGTATGTGTGTGTGTGTGTGTGTGTGTGTGTGTGTGTGTGTGTGTGTGTGTGTGTGTGTGTGTATATATCTAGGTCATGAATCGAGTTGGTGCTTTGGGAAGGGTTCAAGGGCTTCGAGTTGTCCCTAGTCCAAGATTCTCATGTTATGGTGGCCATTTATTGGGTGGATCATACCACTAAAGACCCCTCCCTCCCTACCTCCCTCCTTCCATTACTTACGGGTGCGGATCCGCCTGGAAGCAGTCGCAGTTCCAGACCATATACCCCCAGGCCTCGCTCATCTTCTCAATCAATCCTCTTCCTATCTTCCTCTTCAACCCTTCCCCCAGCAGCCCACCGCCCAGTAGGAGCAGACCTCCCGCCCTCCCTCCCTCCTTCTCCTCCTCCTCCTTGTTCTCCTTCCGACCGGCCAACCCCAACGTCACAATGCGGAGGAAGCGCCTCCTCTTCCTCCTCCCTTGCTGCAGCTCCTGCTGCCTCTGCTGCTGCTGCTGCTTTCGCTTTTGGACTTCGTTGCCCTCCAATGTGGAGAGGGAGGAACCATCCAGGAAGGACATGATGAGGAGGCGTTTCGTGGCAAGGAAGGGGCGGGGAACGGAGACGAAGGGGAAGGCCCGCTGTGTTTATAAGCAAATATTCATTCATTTATTTCACATGTGTATCTATTACACACATATTACACAATCCACTCCATTATTGATTAATTGATTGAAAAGACGCACCTCTAACGCAGGACCCACCGAGCGGAGGGAAGCCGCCTCCTTCCTGAAGTCAAACTCTTGTGCTATCTGCTTCTGCAGCTCCGTGCACATGCTGGTCAGATCGAACTTCAACTCAACCTTCTTCAAGTAGCGGCAAAGAGTGTTGAGGTTGGCCAGGTCTAGAGGAGGGGGAGGAGGGAGGGAAGGAGGGAGGAAGGGAGGGAGGAAACCGCGGGGGGGATAAATGGACGTAACTCAAAGTGAAGTATAATTCATTGGCCAGGACAACCCCCTTCCCTCCCTCCCTATTTGTCTACCTACCTGAACGCATAACACTCTCTGCATTCGGGTACTGAATCTTGCACGCCACCCTCTCGTTCTCATACCTCCTCGTTCTCCTCCCCTTCCTCCCCCTCTTCCTCCTCCACCCTCCCTTCTTGCCTTCTTCTTCATCCTCCTCTTCCTCCTCCTCTTCAAATCCTCTCAATCTCCCTTCATGCACCTGACAAATACTCGCCGAACCCACACATTTCTTCAAGTCTAGTGTAAGGAACACTTCATCGATCACCGACCGCCCCTCCCCCCTTCCCTCCTCCTGCCCCTTCCTTCTTCTGTCCTCGGCGGTCCTCCCTCCATTCTTTAACGCCAACGACGTCGACTCTACTCCCGGCGTGTACTGCAGAGCTGTATACCTATCGCCACCGCCTGCAACATGGCCCACGTTATTATTATTTTCTCCCTCTTTCATAGCACCGCTCCCTCCTCCGTCCTTCTTCATGTCCTTCGAGGAATCACACGCCTCCCCATTAACCCTCCCTCCCTTCATCCTCCTCCTCCTCCTTCTCTTCCTTTTTTCCGAAAAATACATCTCCAACTCCTCCTCCACTACCTTCCGTATGGCCTTCTCACCCAACGGCGGCACCCTGTCATGTAATGTACTCAATTTCTCAATAAACGGCAAGGGCATAAAATCAGGTCTGGTGCCCAAAAACTGTCCTGCCTTCAAGTAAAACCCCCTCATTTCCAGACACAACTCCAGCATTTTCGCGCTGTTCCGCTCATGAACTTGATCCCACCACCCTTGAATTGTGGCCTCGCGTTCGGAGGGAGGAAGGGAGGAGGGGAGGAAGGGAGGGAGGGACCGCAGGGTGATTGAGAGTTGGCTCCATTTGTAGTGACTGTAAATGTCCATGGAACGACGCCAGAATTCAAGCACGCGGACGGTGGGGTTCCCAGCGTATTCTCCTTTTTCGAAATCTCCTTCTGGTGGTGATGGTATTGGTGGTGTTGCTGCTGCTGCTGCTCCTCCTCCTCCTGTTCTGGTTTCTCTCTCTTTCTGCCAAAGACTGGGAAGGAATGAAAAATAATTGCTGCTGCTGCTGCTGCTGCTTGTTGTGCTTGCTCTGGGACTGGAAGGAGAAGGAGGAGGAGAAGAAGAAGAAGAAGAAGAAGAAGAAGAAGAAGAAGAAGAAGAAGAAGGTGAAGAAAAAGAAGAAGAAGAAGAAGAAGGGGAGACCCGCGTAAAAGGAAGGAGTCTAGCGGCAGTGGTCATTCCACAGGAGGAGAGGAGAAGGCCGAGGGAGAGGGAGTGAAGGAGGAAGGGGTAACAGAGGCAAAAACTGCGGCTGCTACAGCTGGCTTTTCGCTTACATGGTACTTTTCTGCCTGGCTCCCGTCTAGGTCGTTGGCTGGGCATGGTGGGCAGCGTTATGTTGCACCTCCCGAAGTGGAGAATATAGTGAAGGGCACGACGATGATGGTGCGGAGCGGCGTCGGAGGCAAGCAATGAAGGGGACCGAGGTAGTTACCGCGATGAACCTGTGCGTACCACTTGTACATGCACTGTGTGTTGTGCATGAGTGTATTGTGTGGGTCGTGTGCAAGGGTTGCAGCGCGGCGTGTGTCTTCGCTTCTTGCGTTATTGATGTGGGCGACCGCATCGGGCGACCGGGATCATGCCAAGGTTTTGGTTCGAGCGCTCGGTGGTATCAGGGACAGGAGATATCCCGACCAAAAGTACACTAACCACCCTCTTCCCGCTTCCCACCTACAAGCATATGTACAGATGCATGATCAAGCCGTGAAGCTCGCTAACTCATCTTTACCCATCGCATATACATGACAACAGGGTCGCTTGCCACGGACGCAGGCTTGCTGCCCTCCGCGTCACCATCCTCGGCAAGGTAGGGTAGGACGCAACATAATTCCTGAGAGCAAACGCACAAAGCCATGGTCGTTCGGCTCCGATTACAGCGCTTTGGGCGTCATGATCGTCCATTCTATCGCATCGTGGCTGCGGACAGCCGGGCAAAGAGGGATGGACGCTTCATTGAGCGGGTACGTCGATTTGCGGTTGGAGGTCAAGGCAGGCCTTCTGCTTGTCCACCTTCGAATTTATCTGTCTGCCTATGTTCCGCTCATTGTTGCCATCTCCAACAGCAGCAGGATCTGTACACGTCGTCAGGTCAGCTCTCCCCTCCCGGCACAGTCACCCTTCTCTCCCTCCTTCCCTCCCTCCTTCCCTCTCTCCCTTCCTCCCTCCTTCCCTCCCCTTCCCCACAGCTCGGTTCCTACGACCCCATCGCTAGCAAAGACGGTGTCAAGGAAGTGCGTCTGCACAGCGACCGCCTCAAATACTGGCTTGCCGTTGGAGCCCAACCTTCCGATCGAGTCGCCTGGCTTATGTCCAAGTACAATTTATTACCAGCAGCGCCCATTCGGCCGTCAACTCTACAACATCTACCGAGAAAAGAGAGAAAGGAGGTGATGGAGGCGAAGGAAAAATTGGTGGTGGCCGCAAGGGCCAAGACGGCAGCGCATAAGGAAGCACGAGCAGCAGCAGGGGCAGGAGGAGGAGGGAAGACGTTTCACACGGATGCGAGGAGAGAAGGAGAGAAGGAGGGAGGGGTTGTGGGGATGCTAATGGGGGGAGCAGTCATGGCACGTGTGAGGGCAACATTGGTGCTACCATGGGCGGGGGGAAAGCGGACGTGAGAGAGAGCGAGAGGAACATAGAGAAAGAAAAAGAAGTCGGACTGAGAGCGAACGAAAAGGAGGAAGAAAACATATTAGACAGGAATGATGCAAGCACACCAAGAGGAGGAAAGACGTCGATAGTCTCCTGGGAAAGGACCACTTTTTCCTCCCCCTTCATTGTCATACACGCCTTTGGTGATTGATCGGATGAGATGAATTGGTGACGTACTTCCCCTTTCATTTAACTTTATTTATTCTCATTTGTAATATAATGTAATAAAAATGTTGTATGGTTTCTTCCATCGCCTTGTATTTACCAGAGCCCATTATACGTATCGTGCATTTGAAGCTGCCACCTATCAATGGTTCCACTAACGGCTAACGGTCAGGCCGCGCGGCCTCGAGAGCGATTGTGATATTTTCACTTCAAGCGTGGCGTTTTTGCTTCCTGTTCTTGATTTATTCTCTCCTTTAATACATACCTATGTATACATAGTATACATATGAATGAATATCATTCACGTCTTTTGTGAGCGATATTTATATTTTCTCTTTTCCCCTCCTTCCCCGTTTTTTTAACTTATCTAAAATCATTTTGGCTCACTTTTTCCTCCTCTTCCTCTTCCTCGTCCTCCACCTATTCATACTGTCCTCTCAACAGCGGCGAGTTCAACCTTTCTTCCTCTTCTTCTTCTGCTGCTGCTGTTGTTCCTTCTATAATCCCCATTACCTCTGTCCATATCTTCCCCGTGAACAACAGCAACAAGAACGTAAAGAAGACCAACGACCAAATTCCTGCGTGTGTGCTTAGGTCCCTACCTTGGGCCGAAGGAGGGGTGGTGCTGCTAAAGCACTGTGCTGAAGGCCGGAGGGATGGAGGGAGGGAGAGGAGGAGGGAGTGGCAGGGGTCGGATTGGAGCTGGGTGCAAGAAATTTCTGAAGGAGAAGAGGAAAAAGCGGGAGCAGCAGCAGCAGCAAGAAACTTATAAGGAGGTAAAGGAGGAATGGATTGAAGAGAAGGAAGCACATCGACCTCCGGCACCGCAGCAGCAGCAGTAACAGAACCAGCAACCGTCACATTCGAAGGAGGAAATTGTGGAAGGGCAGGGAGAGTAGAAGCGTCATGCGTGCAGAGACGGGTAAGGGCATGATGGGAAACTCCGCACGCATAGGAGAATAAGGAGAGGAAGACACATAGAGCAGAGAAGAAGATGAGATATTCTCCTAGCTTTAAACTAGCGAAAGCCTTCTTGTTCGTGTTCGTATTTCGATGATGTTGATGATGATGATGATGATGCTGCTGCTGCTGCTGCTGCTGCTGCTGCTGCTGCTGCTGCTGAAATAAGAGGGGGAAAGGCGATCGCTGAGGAGGAAGAGGGGGAGGAGGAGGGGCACGTAGTCCTTTGAATAGTAGAAGCCAAGCAGTCATCAAAGCAGTGGCGGCGATGAGAAGAAAAACTTGTGCTACCCTTATGAAGAAGAAACTGTGGCCGTTGGTGTTGGTGTTGCCTTGTGCCCAGAGGGAGTAGGATGGTTGGGTAATTGTGTTTTCTATGGGAGGGTCGATTGTTATATCTGTGCGAATTAGTGTCGGCGATGAGAAAGGAGGAAGGGTGCTGCTGCTGATGCTTTTATAGTTGTCTCTGACATGATCGCTGCTGCTGCTGCCGTCGGAGGGCGCATAAATGCTCATAGTTACTTCCTGGGTCCCCACGCTTCTATAGATTAAATCACGAAACAACCCATACGTGAATCTAGTCTCTAAACTCGCGATGATGGATTGGGAAGAATAACAGTAGTTTGTATTCGACGAGAGGTCCACTGCAGAGGGGCAAGGCACGGGCTCGTTAGGGTAATTGTAAGTTGCATCCGAGCGTACAGTCCCTTCTGCCCAACCTTGCCGTGCAACCAGGCCTAGGAAGATAAAGATGGAGGAAGCAAAAAGGCAGAGGTTGAGAGTGTGACGAAGGCGGGCGGTGTCGACCAAGGTGGCGAGGCTGAGGAGAGGGAGGGGTGGTGGCATGTTGGTTGATGACTCGGAGATGGGCCACGATGAATACCTTGTGGGTGGGTGGGAGCGCGTCGAGAAGAGCTTGCGCAAGGACAGACAAGCCTGTGTATATTCCTAGGTAGTGATGGTGGATGATATCAAATTCAGATGCGGATGGATACGTGTTCATAGGCAAACACCGCTGGGAACATCATCATGGTGGCCTTCTCCTCATGTCTGGGTCCGGGACATATCTGTGAGCGTCTGAGGAGTCCGTCATGGCTCGTGTTCTCCGCTCGAGATTTTGTTTCAATTTTTGCGCTTGTCTGCCTCTCTCACCCATACCCCACATAATTGTCCACATGTCTGCCACCATCATGTCTTCACATGTCCTACTTTTATTCAGCTCTCTCGTAAACCATCGACACGCACAGGCAAGCGGCCTCAAGCGAGCGAGGTCATCGCCAATAATTTCTCGCAGCTCGTCTTAGGCTAGTCCCAGTTCAAATCAAGCAATTCGAGCAGAAAGCACTATCGGTACACACCTCATCCCCACACGTGCATCGCCTCTACATTAGCATGATTAACGCCGCCTGGACATCATAGCGGAAATAGTAGCAGTAGCAGCAGGGGTAGATGGTCTCTGGCCTGATTTGAAAATCTCGTTCCCAGAAGCACCAGCAGGAATAACAGCAAAAGCACAGTTTTCGATCAGATGTCATCCTCTCCGCCCCAATCACCACCACTTCCATCTCTAACGTCCCGTAAAGAAGAAGATGACAAGGGGGACGGAGGGGCAGCAGCAGGAGGAAGCAGCGACCAAAATGTGCCGGGGATGAGGGCCCATGGCACTGCAATGCGCCGGACCAGCACCATCATTGCCAACGATGACAGCACCAACAGTGCCGACAGCGACAGCACCGATAGCTCGGTAAACGATAGCCGTGGGCCTCACATCGCTGCTGCTCCTCTTCCTCCCTCCTCTCCACCTACTCTTCCTCCTCCTCGTCCCTTTTCTCCTACCAACAGATCCTCTCCTCAATCATCACCATCCAGAGAAACGACGATGACGGCTCATCCTCCATCCTCCAAGCAGGAACATCTCCGTCCCCCGCCAGTCGTCGTCATTCCTCCTTCTCTTCCTCCCCCCCTCCTTCCTCCGACCCACACCTCTTCTCCTTCTCGTGCCGCTTCACCTCCACACCAAAGCTCATCCTCCTCTTCCTCGGTTTCCGCTCTCTCTCAAACAATGAACCTCACTGGTGGTGGCGACAGAGGAGGACGAGGACGAAAGGAAGGACAAGAAGGAATGAATGGAGGGAAAGAGACAGAAAGGGAGCTGTCAAGCACTGCACTGTCAGGCAAAAGCGACTCCCTGTTAATCCTAGCCGATGACTTTCCCACGCCACCACCCACCCCTCAAGCAGCAGCAGCAGCGAGACCATCAGCAGCTGCTGCGAGGAGAGGTAAGAAGCTACCCAGCTCTCGTATCGCCTCGGAAACAACAGCAGCAACAGTCACAGCAGCAGCAGGAGGAGGAGGAGGAGGTGGAGGAAGAAGAGGAGGGGGGGAAAGAAAAGGAAAAGGGAAATCTCTTCCTTCCCCTCCAACGACCCAATCCCCCTCCTTTACTTCTCTCTTCCGTAAATCCTACCCTCCCCTCATCGAAGGAAACCTCCCCCTCCTACACCCCCTGCGACTACCGGCCATCCTCCTCCTCGACTCCATCGTCTGGGACGCGGGGACTTTGGTCTTGGTGCTCTTCAATGCCGTGTGTCTGGCATTCTATCGACCAGCCCTCATCAACACCTCCACGTTGGCCCAGATCATCCTAACGTGCGAGATCTTTTGTCAGATCTGTTTCACGAACGAGCTGTTTGTAAAACTGCTGGCGTTGGGAGTCGTTAAATTCAAAAATTCGTACTTTCGGGATCCCTGGAATGTCTTTGACTTTCTGGTGTTAGTTGCCGGGTGGTTGGCCCTGTATGCGACCCTTTTCTCTTCGTCTTCCCTCCCGTCGTCGTCCTCGATTCATGGACCGCTGATGGTGTTTGGAGTGCTGCGGGTGCTACGTCCCTTCAGGCTGCTCAACCTCCTGCCTGAATTGAAGCGATTGAGTGGGGCCGTGGTGCTGGCCTTGCCCTCCCTCACTACCTTGATGAGTCTCGCCTTTATGGTGTTTCTCGCTCTCTCCCTCGTGGGCATGCAGTTGCTGCAGGGGAAGTTCAATCAAGAGTGCTATATGCCCATAGGTGGCTATTGGGAGAGCAGCAATGCCATCATAAGCAGGAGCAGCAGGAGCAGTAGCAGTGGTAGTGATGGTGATGTATGGTTGAAAGGAGCGGGGGCAGGGGCAGCAGTAGGTGCAGATGGAAGAGGGGAGAAGAGTATGTTGTTGTGCAGCATGACAGGAGGAAAAGAGGGTGGGAGGGCATGCCCGGCAGGAGGCTGGGAGTGCAAGGATGGGAGGGAGGTAGGGAGGGTGGGACCGAACGGGGGATGGACGAGTTTCGATAATGTGTGGGTGAGTCTACTCACGATCTTCCAGTGCATGACACGGGAAGGATGGAGCGACGTGATGTATTGGGCACGGCAGAGTGGGGGGGGATTGATGGTCTACGTCTTTTTCATTCTCATCCTGCTTCTGAGCTTCTTCCTATTCCAGCTGATCGTAGTATTTGTGATTGTGAACTACGCCAAAAGTCAGAGTCAGGGGGAAAAGGTGACGGGGGGACAGGGTGGGAGAGACGGAGGGGTGGCCAAGGTATCGGCCGTGAGTGATAGGAAGGAAGGAGCAAGGAAGAAGGGTGTGGTTCTTCCCTTGATGGGGGAGGAAGGGAGCGAGGGAGGGAAGGAGGGAGGGAAGGAGGGCAGGATTCTTCAGACCAAGCTGGACACCAAAAATGGGGATTTCAGCGAGCTGTTAATTTCGAAATTGCTGGCCATCAAGGCCGGTGCGAGACTGGAAGCCCTGACCTCCCTCCCTCCCTCCCTCCCTCCCTCTTTTCCTCCCGCCTCCTCCTTCTCCTCCTCGGTCCCAAAGGAGGGAGGGGTCAATGTCCGGGTTGGGGAGATCTCGCTGTTGCTCCAGCGGGCGCTGAGGCATTTGCAGCTGGCGCCACAGCATTCCCTTCCCCCATCTTATTTTAGGTTGAGACGAAACGGAGAGGAGGATGGGGAGGAAGAAGGGGAGGACGAGGAGGGGGAAGCGGGCCCGTTGATGAGGACGGGGAAGGGGGGAAGGAAGAAAAGAGAGGTGGATCCCAGCAAGGTTAGCTATGAAGAGAGTCCTGGGACGTACATTTGTGCGGCTATTGCAAGGAGTCAATCGTTTTATTATTTCGGGCACTTTATTACCCTACTATCGGCGTTGCTCCTGTCGCTCGCACACTATGGCATGTCCCCCATATTGAATAAAACCCTGACGACGATGAACAATTTTTTGGTGTTTGTGTTTTGTCTGGAGGTCCTGATCAAGGTCAGGGGGTGGGGGTGGAGGAGGTATAAGGACGATGTGGGAGGAGCGGGGGTGGATTTGCTGGTGGTGGTGGTGAGTTTGTTGGAGCTCTTTTTAGGGGGAACAAGCAGCCGGAGCTACGCCTTGCGGTGCGTGCGGCTGGTGAGGCTGTTTGGGCTGGGGAGGGATTTGGACATGGGTTTTCGTAAAGCTATGGACAACGTAGTGTACACAGCGTCGATCTCCCTGCCGTTTCTGTTGTTGCTCGGGACGTTTCTATGCGTTTTTGCCATTGGAGGCATGACGTTTTTGGGGGGGAAGCTCATGGAGAGCGACAGTCTGACAGGACTCCCGGTGCCGGCCCGCATGAACTTCGATTCGTTCTATTGGAGTGTGATTAGTGTCTTTCAGATCATGACCCTGGATGATTGGAATAAGAAGATGTACATGGCCATGACCGTCACTGACTCGGCCCTGGCGGTGGGGTATTATGTTTCCGCCGTCTTAATTGGGAAATATGGTTTGCTTAATTTGCTGACGGCCATTTTGGTCTACAACTATGGGCTGTTGCAAGAGGAGGAGGAGGAGGAGGAGGGGAAGGAGAAGGAGCGGGAGGGGAAGGAAGGAAGGATGGTAGTCGTGAAGAAGGAGGAGAAGGAGGAAGGGAGAGAGCTGTTGCCGCCGATGTGGGTGTATGTTTGGCAAAGGCTTCCTTTCAGGAAGTGTTTTTCAACTGGCAAAAGTAGCGGCAGCAGCAGCAGCAACAACAGTGTTAGCAGCAGCAGCAGCACCAGCAGCAGTAGCAGCAGAGGCAGGAGTGGCAGTACTAGTGGCAAGCACGCTCCTCCTCCCCCGTCGTCCTCCTCCTTCCCTCCTTCAGGTGCAGGTGCTGCCCCTTCTCAGCTATCCCTCCTCAGAGAAAAAGACGAGAGCGAGGACGAAGACGAGGACGAGGGCGAGGGAGAAGACAGGGCTCAAGTGATAGCAAGCAGCAAGCGACAAAGTGGCACCGTCCTTGCGCTCTGCTATCGGTGCATATGCCCTTCCTCCTCCTGTGCCTCCTTCTTCCTCCCTCGGTCCCTCAACTGCTTGGATGCCGCCTGCTTCCAGGTTTACAACCATCGGTCATTTCCCTCCTTAATGGTCGGTGCTGTTGTGTTTTCATGTGTGGTGCTGGCCTTCGATGGCCCGGGGGCGAGTGGCATGGGTCCATCCCATACTTGGAGGGTGCTCACTCACTCGTGTGAAGCTGTATTTTTCGGTAAGAAATCATTTGTCCGCTTATTTACTTGATTATTTTGATAATTTGATCCTGTATTATTTCTTTTATTTATTCAATTATTCATTTACTTATTCACTTAATTATATAATTATTATGTATATTATATTGATAAGTCATCCACTTACTGAGTCAGAGATTATTCGTATATCAATTCGCATTCTTCGGTATTAATCTTCACTGGTGTGTATCTAGTCTATCTTCCCCTTACACATCCCAACTTAACCCTCCATCCTGCCCTACCTCCACCTCACAGGTCTTCTCCTCTTCGAGCAAATTTACCTCTGCCGCTCCCTCGGAGGCGCATGGACATACTCCAACTCCTACCTTACTCACCCCTCCCACTTCATCAACCTCCTCCTCCTCCTCTCTACGCTCCTCCCCCTCCTCTTCCGCTCCCTCCCTCCCGTCTTCTTCGTCATTCGGGGCCTGCGTCCTCTCACGTTAATCCCACGGCTCAACGGACTTCAAATTGTTGTCTACACTCTCTCTCTGGCTCTGCATGCCTGCGGTGGCGTCCTGGCCCTCCTCGCTGTCCTCTACCTCCTCTTCGCCATCCTAGGTAAGTACTACCATCCTTCCCCTCCTCGCTTCATCCCTCGCCCTCTTTCCGTCGAATATACACATTGAAAATTCCATCGAACCCACACATTTAATTAATTAAGTCGAAAAGTAATATGACTTTCCTCCTCCTCTCTCTTCCTATCAAACTCACTCCCTCCCTCCCTCCCTCCCCTTGTCTCCCCTAGGCGTCTCCCTCTTTTCTGGCGGCTTTTACTCCTGCAACGACCCCCAACGCACCTGTATTCCCCCTGCTTCCTCCTCCACAACCACCGCCGCCGCAGCAGCAGCAGCAGCGGGATCAGCCACAGCGACCAGTGGCGGCTCCCTTACACCCCACCCCCTCCCTACCACAGCGCTGTCGGGCGAGGGAACGAGGGAAAGAGCAGCACCCGGTGGTCCTTTTTATTGCCCATCAAATTTGGCGTGTGTGGGGAAGTTTTATGACCCATACACCGCGTCCATGGTGGAAAGAAAGTGGCAAAACCCTTCGTTCTCACCGCAGGGGAGCACTTATTCGTTTGATTCCGTCCCGGCGGCCTTGTTGGCTCTCTTTGAGGTGGCGAATTTGGAGGGTTGGGCTAACATCATGTTCTCGGCCGTGGATGTCGTGGGACAAGGGAGGGGGAGTGAGAGGAACGCCAATCCAGGGGCAGCGGTGTATTTCGTGAGCTTTCTGTTTGTGGTGTGCTTTTTTGTACAGGAGATTTTTGTGGCGGTTATTGTGGACCACTTTAAACGGTTGAAAACGGTTTTAAACGGGAGCGCCTTTATGACAGAGGAGCAAAAGGAGTGGGTGCGACTCCAGAAGACGATTAAGAAGCGGCATCCCCGCATCCATTCTCCCCCTAGCCAGGACCGCGCGCCTATCCGTGCCCGAGTTTACGCCTTGGTAAAATCTTCCTTTTTCGAGCCTTCTGTCACCGTCGTCGTGGCCGTCAATGTCCTGCTCATGCTCGCGGCCCCTTCCTCCTTCCCGTCCTCGATCTCCCTGAACTTCCACCGGCACGTCGACACCATCTTCACCTACATCTACAGTAGCGAGCTCCTCCTACGGCTCTACGCCCTCGGTCCGTACGCCTATTTTTTTCCAGCCCTTTCTTCCCCCGTCCCCCCCTCTATTTCCTTCCTTCCACCGTCACGACCCTGGAACTTGTACGATTGTGGGATTGCCGTTTGGGGGATACTCTATTTGGCAGTTGGGGAGGTCGGGAGGGAATGTGCGTCGTGCTTGCTGCTGTTGCGGCTGGGACGGACGCTGCGTATCTTTAGGCTGGTTCGTCACAGCGAGCACCTGAGACGCTTGTGCCGGACGCTGTATCTGGCCTTGCCGAGCTTGAAGAATATAGGTGAGTGTGTTGTGTTATTTTAAGTATAATATTTATTGTTATTATTCTTGATTTGTGTGTTATGAGATCTTGGTGAATGGGTGAGTGGGTGGAAGTGTGTCTATGTCCATGCGTTTGTCTCAGTGTGTATGTATTTATCTATATTTGTGACTTTGTCTACGCCTTTATGTGTCTGCATCCATGTCTGTGTGCGATGTGAAAGGGGGGGGGGGGTAAAGAAAGAGCGAACACGCTGAGGATGACCATGATGAAAAGGACGAAACATAACATACTTCTAAATATCCACACACTATTTCTACATACTTCCACACATCCAGGCATGTTCCTCCTCCTCATCTACTACATTTACGCCATCGGTGGGATGCACCTTTTCTCCACTCTCCCCTTCGGGACTTACATCAATGCCGATGCAAATTTCACTTCATTTTCCCTCGCATTCCTCCTCCTCCTCCGCTGCACGGCCGGTGAGAACTGGAACGGTCTCATGCATGAGGCCGACCAAGCCGAGAGGGGGAGGGTAAGGGTGGCGGTGTTTTATTTTTGCAGCTTCATGATTATGATTTCGTACGTGGTGTTGAATCTGTTCATTGCCACGATGCTTGAGCATTTCCAGGATATGGAGGGAGGGAAAGAGGGAAAACGACTGGTGTGTAGCAGAGACATCCGGATTTTTTCGCGGTTGTGGACCGAGGCCAAGAAGAGGAGCTTGCGAGGAGACTTGACGAAGATTGATAACAGGGCGAGCACGACGGTGACGGCTGTCATGGCGGTGAAGAGGAGGAAGGAAGGAGGGGACGGAGGAGCCAGCTCGATGGTTGTGGCGGCAGTGAGGAAGATGAGGAAGAAGGGGACGGTAGCAGGAGAAAGCAGCAGCAGTAACAGCAGCAACAACAGTAGCAACAGCAGCAACAATAACAACAATGTCTTGATTGCTAGCCCTTCCCTCCTCCTCCCCCTCCCCCCCACTCCAACCACTCCCTCCACGGACGACACGGGCCTCACTGCTGTTGCCACCCCTTCCTCCCTCCCTTCCTCCACCTCCCCCGGTACCTCTTCCCAGCCGCAATTACAGCAGCAGCAACAGCAACCGTCTTCCTCCCCCTCCTCTCTTCCCCTTTCTCCCCTCCTCGCCTCCCGTATGTCCTTCCGTTCCCTCCTCAGTCCCAATTCCAGAAAGCGGAAAAAACTCGTTGACGTCGCCGCAGCCGCAGCCGCAGCAGCAGCCCCAGCGCCAGCCATGCCTCGCACTGCAGCCGACGAGGAATCACTCATTTTCATTCGTCTCTACGACTCCTCCCCCCGCTATCTCCCCATCCAATATCTCCCTCCCTTCCTCCTCGCCCTACCTCCCCCCCTTGGCCTCTCCAGTAGCAAGGGTAATACTTCCTCCCTCCTTCCCTCCCTTCGTCTCCTCTCGCTCCCCGTCAACTCATACGGTTATCTTTATTACCATGACGTCCTCCAAGCCGTCTTGCGTCGGGCCTTCGAGCGACGTACCTCTTCCTCCCTCCCTCCCTCCCTTCGCCAGCCCTTCCATATCAATAATTCTCAGGTCTCATTTCTGGCACATGAATGGGTGGCCGCGCTGGCAGTCCAGAAAGTGTGGAGGGGGGGACGGGCAAGGGAGAGAGAGAGGGACAGGACAGGGGATGGAAGGATAATGAGATGGAGAGAAGAAGGAGGGAGAGAGGGAGGAAAGAGGAGGACTTCACTGTCGCCATTGCCGTTTGTGGTATTTGAGCCGTCGGCACCCTCCCCTGTGATTACCCCTTCTTCCCTTCCTCCTCCCTTGTCCTCATCGTCCGCGCAAGAGGTAGCCAGCAGCAGCAGCAGCAGTGGCACCGGCAGCAGCGGTGTTTGTGGTGACGCTGACTGGCCTGCAACCCTCTCCCTGCGTCGCTCTCAGCAGCAACAGCAGCAGCAACAACAACAACAGCAACAGCAGGAGCAGATGCAGGAGCAGGCTCGCACACCCTCCTCCCCTTCCTCCTCACCTCCCACCTCTCGTCACATCTCTATCTCCCTCTCCCACTCTTCTCCCCCACATGAAATGCTGCAGCAGCAACAGCGGCAATTAGCCAGTAATCAAGCCATGTCAACCTCCTCTTCCTCTTCCTCCTCCACCTCCACTACCGGTACCTCCGCATCAACCTCCTTGCCCTTCCCGCTCCAAATTCCCTCTCCTCCCTCTCCATCTTACCGACGGCCCCTCTCACATTCCGTTGGCGCAACAGCAGCAGCAACTGCAACACCAACAACAGCAGCACCATCACCAGCATCAGCAGCCATAATTAGCCAACCATCGAACGCCTCTTTACTCTCCTCTTTCAGCACTCAGATTCCGAATGCAGAGGAGAAAACAAGGGAGGACATGGACGGGGAACAGGAGGAACAGGTGCAGGAACAGGAGGAAGAGGACGAGGACGAGGAGGAGGACGCGGAAGAGAAGGACGAGGACGAGGACGAGGACGAGGACGAGGAGGAAGAAGAGATACACGGGATGAAGGAAGAAGATGTAGAAGCCGAGATGCTCGCTTTACAGCAGCTAGGGGAAGAGTTCCTGAGCAGTACCTGCACCAGCACTACCCGTTCTCGGCCCCGACTTCGCTCTACTTTACCTTCGTCGTTTCCCGCTTCGGTTGGAAGAGGAGGAGGGTTAGGAGAAAGAGGTGAGGGAGGGAGGGAGGGGAGTAGGAGGAGTAGTATGGCGATGGTGGAAGATGGGGATGTAGATTTGGCTTTAATCGAACAGGAGCTGTTGTCGTCGTTCAGTCGGCAGCACCAGCAGCACCAGCAGCACCAGCAGCAGGATGCTGTGCTGTCCCAGGAAGAGGAGGAGATGGTGGGAAGGAGGACATTTACGTCGGGGGCTGGAGTGGCGCAGGCGCCATCAGTAGTGTTACGCTCTTCTGCTACTCCTTTCTCCTCCTCTTTGTTGTCCGGGCGCGGGCAGATGGAGGAAAAGAGGGAGGCGGGAGAAGATGGGCAGCACTAAGCTTTCAGCTGTTGTAGGGATAGAAAGTTGGAAGTAAGAATAATTCTTGCTTGTAAGTTTATCGGTGTATTCAAAGAAATTTGTTTGTAGAGCTACTGCCCGCATAGATTTGAGTGGGTGAGCAAAAACCAGTAATCTGTAAAGAGGAGAAAGGGAAAAGATGCCTGATTTATGTGTAAGGTTAGAGGAAGTTTCTAATGACAGATTGTCCTGTGTCCCCCCCTCTCTCTTGCCCGACATGTCTCCTTTTCGTGTGTTCTGTTTGCGCGTAACACCAGACCGCACACATCATCGTCAATTGTATCGCATGAAAATCGAACGAAGAAAAGATTCCAATGTGGAACAAAATGGAAATAGACAGGGACATTTGCGACTTTAAAAGAATCGGGGAAGCAACGAACCTATATACATCCGACTCGAGACCTCCGGATGCCACTTATTTTATGATACTCCTCTCATTGACTTGCTTGAAAATATTTAGAGCCCTTATTTTTTCAAGCTCTCCAACATTTCACACTCCCTCCTCCCCTATTTTCTCGGTCTAATTAAAGATGCGTTTTTCCCAAACGCTCACCTCGCGTCAATTGTAAATCACAGATCTCCCCCAAGCCTCGTCCCTCCCCTTCCTCAGGGAAAAAACACCGCGTTTCTTCGCCATTCTTTCCACCTCCCAGCGAAGATACCCAACACGCGTACGCGCAAACATGACTTGAAATTACACCACGATCTAATCTTGTCCAGACATGCGTCAAAAAGTCTTCGTACGCCAACCATGTGCTCACAGAGCCACGTCCCTTTAAGTCGTAAGCATAAAAAACAATCGACCCCGGCGGACGCGCCAGCCTGAGACGCGTGAAGAAATTGTTTTCAATATCGAAGCCACTGGGACTTGTACTGCGGTCATCATTGGTCGTCAGACCATTGGTGGCGTGGAAGAGGAGCAAGGGACAGGGGGATACAGCAGTACAATCTGGGGGCATCTGTGCAACCATGTCCCCGATCCCAAAGCTCAAGTGGGAATCAGAAGGTTGTTCACGATCCTGATACTCGTACTGCTGCTGCTGCTGCCGTCTCTCTTCTCTCTCTCCCTCCAACCATCTGTCTCTCTCGTCCCGAGGCACGAGCCCCGAGCCGATATAAAACACTTGGCGCACATTTATTTGATGGTTCCAGTAGTTTTCAAACAATATGTTATCGACGGTGTTGGGCCCACCAAATGTTATGAGGGATATTTTTAAGTCGGGTCTTTTTTGACCGAAATATGCCGCGAGGAGAAGCGCAATGCTGGCGCCCAGTGAATGGCCGGTGAGTGTCAGCCGAGTGATGTGGCTGTTGCCGTGGAGGACAAGGGCATCATTGACCTGATATACGGGGAGGAAGAGAAGGAGAGAGATCGTCCTGAGATTTATATCGTGAAGGTGATAAAAGAGATTTAGGTAAAGTAAGGATTTTTCATTTTTTTAAATAGCCATTTCACTTTCTCTTCCTCCATCCCTTACCTGCGGAAGTACTTCAGTAAATAACCCGAAAAAGCCCTTCGGTACCATAATACCCTCAAAATCATACTTCTCCACTTCATCCTCATCTGCCCGCTGCAACCTAAAATTAGCCGTCCATTCCTCACTGTATAATGTCCCTCTTATCACAACCACCAGCTCAGGACCTCCTCCCTCTACTTGTCCTCCTCCTCTCCCCTCGTACTTTTGTTCACCATCACTCCTGCTACTCCTATTTCTGGAACCAGTACCACTACTACTACTGCAAGGGGGAGGGAAGTAGGTAAATACTTGACCAATGGGCCGTCGAAAGGGAATGTCCATTGGCCCCTCCACCCACAGCAGGCTCTGATTCCCATAGCCAGGTTCGGGAGGAAGGAGGGGAGCGCTGTCAGTGCTGCTACTGCTGCTGCTGTTCTCTTTACCATTGCAGGGAGGTGGAGGAGCACCACCATCTTTGTCCCTTGTTTCTCCCTCTTGGGTGTGTTGCTGCTGTTCCATCGTCGCCGCTTCTACTCCTTCATCATTCCACCGATACGTAAAGCCATACATATTTACAATCTGCCGAGGAAGGGAGGGAGGGAGGAAAAGGGTAATTACATGGTTCGTATTCTGTCACTTCAGCCCTCCCTCCCTCTCTCTCTCCATTTCTCCCTCCTCATTCATAGACAATCGTACCTGCCGCCAGCACCATCGATAGACAGGCCGTTCCTTCTCAATTAAAGGTTTGTCAACGATGAATTCAGGCACCACACCAATGTCTTGTAAAACGTGTGGTGGCTCCTGCTCCTGCTGCTGCTTCTCCTCCTGCTCTCCTCCGCTATAAATACTGTACGAGCGTTCAGTCGCCACCTTCCTCAACGACGGCGGCTGCGCCGTGTAAAACCGATACGACGAGACAATGAAGACACAATGCAACCGCAAAGGCCCCACTATTTTATATATTTCACACATCGGGAAGATGGTCGGCTTGTTCCCATATCTATTAAAAGACAGTGTTAAAATCAAACGTTGCAAAGTCCAAAAATCGCGGGCCGTAATATTATGGGCCGCAGCAGTTTCCCGAAGGGCTTTGTATACCTGTAAGTTGCCTGTGCTGTTGCCTAGGTCAGCTAAGGCTAACGCATCATTCTCCTCTTTTTCTATGTCCTTGTCTTTATGCTCCTCCTCATTATCATGAAGATCTCGCCTCGTTGCTCCATCCTCTTCGTCTAGCCATCTTTGTAGGAGGCGGGCAATGCCAGCGCCTTCTCGGTCGCGTTGGAGGGGCTTGGGTGGTGATTGTGCTGTGAACTGCTCCTCTCGCTCGTGCTGCTGCTGCTGCTGCTGCTGCTGGCCCAGTGCATCGATCTCTACCATGGCCTCAGCCGGCTCCTGCTTGGTATTTTCACGTATTCTTGTCTCCTCCACCTCCTGCGACTGCTGCTGCTGCTGCTGCTGCTGCCGTCCTTCCCGCAGTGATGACGAGACGACGGGATTGAGCAAACAGAAAAGCAGGACAAGCAAAACCACAACTGGTGCCCGCTGTCGCAGCCACGGCGGCTGGCGCGCCCGACACAAGGGCATGCCGCAGACTGAAACAATCAGGCGACCTGGCATCGTAAATTGGTGAACATCGGGGACGGAGTGAGAGTGGGTGTGGGTGTAATAAAATGAGCTACCAGATTGATCACGAGGAGCTTGACCGTGCGGTATATGTGCTGGGGAGTATCGTGTAGACAGCCATTACCGAGTGCCGCCGCTATGAGGCTGTGAGTGGTGATTTTATTTTTAAATTACAAAGAGAATCTTGTGTTGTAGGTGGCAAACACTAGATTACCGTATAGCGGTGGAAGTCATTTTTACGCTGTCCTCTTCTGACAGTGTGCACAACTAACTGTGGTGGCTGTCCCATCGGTCAAGACGCGCGATGATGAACATCTAGCTACTTGGCTGTGGTCGTCTGGGTCCACGCGATAACATTGCTGCCGGTACCTCGAGGTCATTCATGCTAATTTCCAACTTGCCAGAGGTCGCGGGGTCCCCATCATGCACAACTACAACTAAAACCACAACTTTGGACATTTATTGACCAACAACTGCACCAAAACTTCGTGGCACGGGCCTTTTTCGCTGAAAAGTTGTCGAGTGTGTTTTGAACTGCTGCAGCTTCTCGTTTGCTCGGCCGTGACAAGTGACAGTGTGGGGAGGTTGGCAGGTAAACCATGCATGAGTGGCCTCATTTAGCAAAATCTCTGGGTTTTCTAGACTCGCACAATTGTATTAGCGTGTTCAGTCGACGCGCTGTGCCATCCTGTGCATGTCCTTTTTGACACCAAGCCTGGCCCTAGTGTTACTTGAAGCGCATTTATTGAGCGATGACAGCGACAAGAAGAGCACTCTGCAACAAAGCGAGGATGACTCGGGGAAATAGAGAGAGTGTGGGGAGGAAAGAATCGCGTACCAATTAAACAATAATGGAAGTTACTTTCAATCCAATATTATTTCTTTTTTTAATTCCTCCCTTTTCTGTCTAATTCAAACTTCCTCATCCGCCCACCACGCTACGTCCTCGTGTAGTGGCGCCGAGCCCATCCACTACTCCCGGATTGGGCAGGACTAGACGGCAATAATAACTATGTATCTGAGTAGGGCGAGGTTTGGCCCATTGCAAAGCTACATCCGCCGCGGTCACGTTCATATGATCCCTCCAGTCCGTCGACGAAGTGGTGGTATTGGTGTTGATTGTACTATTCCTGCTGGACGCCATAAAAGTAGCGAAGATATCCTGCTCATCCTTCGATAAAATGGTGGTTCCATCGCCCATGCTAGTTCCATTGTGCTGCTGCTGCTGCTGCTTCTTCGCACGACGCCATGCCCGCCATGCGCTGTTGGCCTCCTCTTTGGCCAGCTGCCATTCACGCCAGGCTTCTTCAGCCTCTTGGTCTAACCGAGGCGAGGGCTGAATGTAGCGGCGGCCGTCCTGAGAAAAGAAATGCAGTGGGGGCGCTTGATTAATTGGCTCGAGATGAGCTCTATTGTTTATCTTCTGGGCTGCTACAGCATTTAGGGTCTGTGCTGCAGCTTTTGATCGCATGGTGGCGGGAGCCATGGCGCCAAATAAGGCAGCCCCCTCCGTACAACTCGCACATCTCGCCCATGTCGCCGGCTTCCAGTCAGAGTTCTCCCGGAATGTGGGAAGCAGCCAGGTGTTATCAGTGGGTGGCTCATTACTGCACCGCCAGTGATGATCCGACACGAACGTGCTGCCGCACAGCTCCACCTCGACCAGGAAAGGGGCCTCATCGGCTGTCTTGCCTGTTTTATTTTGACCGAATACAAGCGAGGGGGGGTTGCTCGATGAACCAAACCCCGATTTTCTAACCATAAATGGAAGACGTACCTAATATGGAGACTCCCACCACCACCGGAGTTGGCACCTCGGTGGCTGTGGTGATCACAGACACGTCCCACAGTCCAATCTGCCCCGGCGCAACTACTTTAACAGGGCGTTGGGCCTGGTACAAATGTATCTGAGCACACGGTGAGTAGGCACGGAGAAGACCCTCAGCTAGGCCTGTCGTCCGGTTGATGCACGCCTGGACGTCCTCGGGCGCCAGGTTGTCGTGTGCATTACCACCCCACGCTGTATCGGCCAGCAGCGGGTATCCTTTGCCCACGAAAGGATCGATTGTGGCCGGTGGCGCTACGTGCAGGACGCCCGATTGACTACACAAAAAGTAGTCGATGCGGGGCGTGTGCATCTTCATAGTTTGGGCGACGCGGTAAGGGTTAGGACTGTCGTTGTAGAAAAGAAAGTCGAAGAGTGCATAGAAAACTTTGAGTATCTAATGACGAATCCTTGCATCATTCACAGCCATAGAACTCACTCGCAAATTTCCTCATCCGCGCCCGTTCTGCAAATAGCTTGTTTGGCGTCATAGATCGACTCGTCATAGATGGATAATCTCTTCTTTGCGACCAGCTGTGTGGCAGCCTTGGGAGTGGTGTTGATCGCCAGGCCCTGCGGCAACACTTCGCGATAAACAATGCCGAACCAGTCCGACACCTGCGTTTGTGTACAATGAGTATTAGGAAAATAAGAAAAAAAAATGCTTAAAAACCTGACCTCTATTTTTTGTGTACCGGTTCATGCTGGTCCAACTCCACTACGAAGCTTTCCGACGTGTCCACGTTGCACCGTTCCAAAACAGCCAAATTCTTGACCACCACCAACGAAACATTGCGGCCATAGGTGAGCTCCCACGTGGCGTTCCCGTACATCTTGCTATAGAAGGTGCGAAACTCGTTGTCAGAGACACTGCGTAGCACCGGTCCTGGCAAGTTAAGATCGTAGACAGAAAAGGATGCGTACCGCACTTGGTAGTTCTGTATGTGTAGGAGTAGATTGATGATTCGTTACAATTGGAGCGCATTTCATTTTCTCTGTGCACCATAAGACGCCTTTTCTACTCCCCTCCCCCTGATAATTTTGCAGAGGCACTCACTAGGAAGTCTCCGACAAAGGGCGCGTCGTTCAGTCCTCCAGGCGTCCGAGGCAAGTGCCCCCGTGCAAGCACCACGAGGTCGCTGCTACGGACGTATTGAGGCCGATTGCTTGCACAAGCTACTAAAAAGGAGGCATCTTGATTAGGAAACGGCGTTCGGGAAGGCGGGGGAGGCAGCATACCCAGCCCAAGGCCAGGCGGTGTCGGATTTTGTGGCTGATAGTACATGAAGTTGTCTGGCACGTTCTCACTTGGACAGGTCTTCTTGCTCACGTCCACCATATCGATCAACTGTGATTTATTGAGTTGAATTATATATATATTTGACTTGAATGAGTACAGCATAACAAAGCGTACACATATGACTTACATTGGTGAGGGCAGTCAATGTGTCGCGCACGACCATGGTGTTGTTGATTGGACACTGTGGGTATGTTTCCCAAACAATGTCGGTGGCCGTCGGCATAAAGGTTCTATTAAATGGTAACATAATACCGTTGGCGGATATAGATATGATACTTTTCTGTTCGTCTTTTGGCTTCCTATTCCCCGTAACCATACGCCTATTACGTACCCCATAATCTTGGTGCTGACTTGAACCGGCGGCACATACCCCCATGGCGCCAGTTCAGGGTGCGTAAACTTTGCTTGGGAATCCACGCCGTAGAGGCGCAAGACCACGATGACTAGGCTGCCCAGAGCAAAGTTGGATTTGGCCATTGCCAGCTCGTTCGGGAAACCCCTTTTGCCGTCCTTGGTAAGGTAGATGCGGTACTTGACGTCATTCTTACTATGAGCGTCTTTCATGTCGTCTTTCGGACCCTTTGCAAAGGGGTTACGTTCCCCTGTCACTGGTTGGATCTGGGCATCGCGCAGAAAACCAACAGGGGAGAAGTTTCCGTCGAAGGTTTGATAAGCAAAGTAGCGCGCGGCCGGAAAGGTGCCCTCAATCATGACAAGGTCGTTGGGCGCAAACGCGGGCATGACCATGAAATGCGCAACAGAGTGCTGATCGGGAAATCCGGCATTGATTTCTTCAGGCCAGACACGGAAACTCGGTTGGCAGGCGAGTGAAAAGGAGCTGTGTAAATTGTGCGTGGATGTAAGGCGAGTGATGAGTTAAATGAAAGCAGCGAGGTCAGAAGATATTATCCCAGTACTTACGGTGCGGAGGTGAGGATGATTTCTTGAACTTTTTGATAAAAACTAGCCGTGTTGTTAATATCAGAAAACTATTGTGTATGCGGAAGGCGGTTAGAATATATATTTTTAGCTGGGACGCTTAGGTGGCACACGAGAGATAGAGATAGAGATAGATAGATAGATAGATAGATAGAGAGAGAGAGAGAGAGAGAGAGAGAGAGAGAGAGACAGGAGGTTGGATAGAGCAGAACACATCGGGTAGGACGCACAGGAAAAGATGACAACGTACATCAGGCGTGGTGCCAAAAATGGACTGATACAAGTCCATGACGTTGATGAGCTCGGCTAGGGGCTCAGGGGGCAGGTCGAGGGTCACGAGACTGCTGCCCTCTGAGGCCATGCTGGATTCCGCCGCTGACGACTCCAGCTTGCCCCAGCGTCCAATTGGCTTGTTTTGCGCCACAGTCACCTCAGCCAGATGAGTGTAACCACGCTCGCTGTGTTGAGGGTTGGAAAAAATCGACAGAGTTTGTTGGCCCACACAGGCGCATGGGAAGGAGGAGATCGATCTTCGAGCCGCCCACGTGACTTACTTCATGGCCTTTATAGCGACATTCTTGAGTTTTTGAAGCATGATGGACAATGCCGTCGGAGAGGCATCCGCTGATGCTTGGTTGGCCTTATTATTGAATAGGATTTGAGCTTGACCACCGCAAATCAAAGGGAGCACAAGGAGGAGACTGCAGCACTTGTCCCACATGCTTGGCAAGACGAACACGAGGTGATTGGTGGGTGGAGAAGGGGTCTCGCGGGATTGTTGAATGTCCAATCTATGTAAAGGATGGTCCTTGTTGTGAATTGTGCTCAAGAAAACCATTTGTTGCATGAGGAAATGGCGGTGTGTTCGAGTTAGAACATGAGGGGAAGAAAGAGAAGCTGAGAACGATGCGTCGTGGGCCGAACAGAAAGCTTGAGAGGAACGACAAGCATCGTCGTCACTCACTCACTTTGGAAAAGCAAGTCTATCATCATGCCTCACCTCCACCCCTTACCGTTCTTGTCTTGCCCCTCTTCTCTGCTTTGCACCATGGGCAACTCGATTTGCTATGTGATGCACAGGCAGAGGATGTCGTGCTCGCGTCGTCCAACGCCTTTGTCTCTCGACCTCCCCACCCAGCCTCACCCAGTCACCGACCACCCTCCCACCTCCACACGCACTTAGAGACGAGGCCACTAAACGGAGTGACAACTTCATAAACGGCGTGTTGTGCGGGTCTGCCTGGCATACGCGTCTCTGTGAAAATGCCTCCCCGACGAAAGGTATGACTGTGGCTTGTGTGTTTGTGTCCGCGTTGCCGAGATTTCTCTGTAGCTTCTTCAGTCTCCGCTGACCCCTCTCCTCTCTCACTTCCTGTACTGTATCTGTATCTGTATCTCCTTACAACCTAGGCTCCGGCCAAGCGAAAAGCCAAGGATGACAACAAGCCTGAGGAGGCACATGAGCAGTATGGAAAGGGTACAGAGCAGGCCGTGGAGGTGGAGAACCCTCCTAGCCCTACGCGCACGTCCTCTCGCCGGGGCAAGGCTGCAGCTGCTGGTACTGCCACAAGCACTGCTGCTCCTGCCGATGTTCCCGCTCCTTCTCCCTCTAAAAAGGAGGAAGAACCATTAAAATCGTCAGCGCCGGCATCAGTGCCGACTCCCGGCGTCTCTTCTGCTGCTGCTTTTGCCGCTGCTAACACTCCCGCTGCTGCTGCTGCACCTGCTGCTGAATGCGATACTGTTTCCGCCGCCGATAGTCCTTCTTCTCCCACCTCTTCTTCTTGTCCTTCAAATTTTGTGGCGAAACATGGGAGGCGTGGGGGAGGGCTTGGGGGAGGGCGGGGAAGAGGAAGGGGTGCTCGTGGTAGTGGAGGACAGGCCGGTGGACGAGAAGGAGGAGGAGGACGAGGAGGAGGAAGGGGACAAGGAGAGGAAGGAGAAGTAGTAGGTACAATGGGCGGGGCACCTAGCGCCAAGCGAGGAAGGGTTGCAGGATCTGCTCAGCGAGGACGAGGCGGCGGAGGACGAGGAGGAGGAAAGGGAGGAGGAGGAGGGGAAAGTGGAGGGGTGGACCGATTGGTTGCACTAGCGCAGCAGTACTGGCCCAACAAGAGCGAGCCTCTCAAGAATAAATTTGATTCTTCCGTTGTGTCCGTTATTTACAACGAGGAGATAGGACCGGAAGCAAAGCAGGGAGGCAGGGAGGGAGGGAGGGAGCGAGGCCAGCAAGGGAAATTGCAGGGATTGGAGTTCAGTGCGTATTTGGAGGTGTACTTGTGGCCGTTTTTCGAGGGAGGGGGGCAGAGAGAGTTGGAGAGCAGTAAAGAGCACGTGTTGTCGATCGTGCTGCTGGTGTGTCAGAAGTTCAAGGAAGGAGTACCGGCGTGGGAGGCGTTGGGGGGAGCAAGGGATGGAGGAGAGGGAGGAGGAGGAGAAGCAGCAACAGCAACAGCTGCAGCAAAATTCCAGTCGTTCTTCCTTCGCATCCTTCGTCTGTACTTGGATTCTCCTCTTCTTGCCTCCACGTCCCACCCTTCGTCCCCTTGCCCGGGGACAGTCACGGGCAAGGAGAAGCTGCTCCTCCTCCTCTTCCTCATTCATGCTTTTCAGTCATTGGAGGAGCCCATGGTCCGTTCGTGTGTGTTGAGACTCACCTCCCTCTCGCTCTGGGAGGCCCTATCAGAAGGGAGGAGGAAGGCGGAACTCGAGAGATTCCCGCAATTAAAGCGGCACTGGCTTCACCTGCAGAAGGGGAAGGAGGGAGGGAAGGAGGGAGAGGTGGAGGAGGAGGAGTTTGATGTATTTGGGTCCACATTCTTGCCGAAGGCGATCGATGAATTCCTAGCAGTGGTTCAATACCTCCCTCCCTACTTGCCTTCTCCACCTTCCCCTACTTTTCTTCTTCCATCCCCCGCCACCGCTGACGGCAACGGTAGGACTTCTACTACTACTACTACTACTGCTGCTGGTGCTGCTGCTGCCCCTCGCCTCCTCCTTCGATTCACTGAGCGCTTCTTAGAGCTGCTTATCGATCTTCTCGCTCAGCTCCCCACCCGCCGCTTCCTTAAGGCCTTACTACTCGACAAACACCTCTCCGTTCGCCTATCCCTCGCTCCCTTCCTCCAACACCAGGAGCTGCCCGAGCAACCAAACCACCACCAGCAGCAGCAGCAGCAGCAGCAGGAGAACAAGTTGGCCTTGCAATTGTTCAGTACATTTAAATTTTACTTGTCATTTGAGATCAATGAGCACACTGGGTTACCCATGACGGACAGCGAGATGGCCTCCATCCACTTCTCACGCACGCATGTCCTCCAACGGCTTGCATTCAAATATTTTCAAAATAAATTGAAAGACTTGGCGTTCGCCTCATCTGCTGCTGTGGGGGATCCGGCGCTGCTCCCCTCTTTTCTGGCGCGGTTGAGTGATGACGAATTGAGGGAATTAGCAAGAAGGTTGCGGCTTGTTCCCGAGGAGGAGGTCGGGGGCGAGGGCGGGATGGAGGAAGGGCGGGAGTTTTACGTGGAGCTTCTAGTCGAATGGCACGGGAAACGGCAGAGCATGATTCAAGAAATCCAAGAACGACCGCTTTATCCTAACGAGCAAGTGTTGTGGGACCCCAACGTCGTCCCGACCGAGGGCGGGAAGGAGGGAGGGGTGGACGGGCTGGTCTTACCGGAGGGGCCGTTGCTGGCGCTGCCCAAGTTGAATCTACAGTTTTTGACGTTTGTGGATTATTTGTTGAGGAGCTATACGTTGTTCCGGGTGGAGAGCGCGTATGAGATAAGAGGGGATATCATGACGACGATCAAGTACCTCCAGCCCCAAGTTGCAGGGCCGGGAGGGGAGGGAGGGAGGGAGGGAGGGGGCGTTTACTTCAGGGGGTGGGCGAGGATGGGGTTGCCAATTGGCCCAGGGAGGGGAGGGAGGGGGGGAGGAGGAGTGGTGGTGACGGAGGTGAAGAAGCCGAATTTGGGGGAGAGGGTTCCAGGAGGGGTGAAAGCGGAGATAACGGTGGACTTGAGGGAGGGAGGGAGGGAGGGAGGGAGGGAGGAGTGGGACCAATTGAGGGAACATGATGTGGTGTTTTTGGTAAGGATTGAGAATCCCTTGGGGAATAGAGGGGAGGCGAGGAAAGGGGGAAGGAAGGGGGGGAGGGGAAGGGAGGATGAGGAGGCACAGGCGTTTTGTGAAGAGTTTGGAATTAAGTACGTTCGCGGGGCGGAGATCTGGGAAGTGAGGGATGGGGCGGGGAATATTTTGAATGACCCCTCAGGGAGGCCGGGGAGGGAAAATGGAAAGGGGGGAGGAGGCCCAGTGGGGACGCTGAGGACATATAAAGTGTTCTTGGACCCTTCGCAATATCACATGGATGCGACGAACGAGGGAGGGAGGGAGGGAGGGGCGGCGGGGATTTATGAAGGGATGAATTTGTTGATCCGGAGGAATGCCAAGGAAAATAATTTTAAGGCGGTCTTGGAGACGATTAGAGTGTTGATGACTACGGCCTATGTGGGGAAGGCCGTTCCTCCCTGGCTGCATGACGTTTTTTTGGGATACGGCAACCCGGCCCAAGCCCACTACAAGAGTCTCGCGATTGAAGGGCAATTGCTTCAGGGCGTGGATTTCGGTGATACGTTCCTGAGCCTGGACCATGTAAAAGAAGCCTTTCCGGGGCAGGAGGTCCGGGTAGAGGGCGAGGAAGAGGAGCAGGTCGCAGGGGAAGCCTACCCGGCCTTGACGTTTGACTTCAAGGAGGGGGAGGGAGGGAAGGAGGTGGTGGTTGCACACCCTTACCGAGCCCCGAATCCGGGCCCATATCCAATGGACTACCCGGAGAAGAACAAGGTGAGGTTTACGCCTGTGCAGGTGGAAGCTATTCGGAGTGGGATGAACCCGGGATTAACCATGGTAGTCGGCCCCCCCGGGACGGGCAAGACGGACGTGGCGGTCCAGATCATTAGTAATCTGTACCGGAGTTTTCCGTTGCAGAGGGTTTTGGTGGTAACACATTCAAACGCGGCGTTGAATGATATTTTTGAAAAACTGAGGGGGCGGGAAATTGACCCGCGGCACATGTTGCGCTTGGGGGCCGGGGAGAAGGAATTGAGGGTGGAGGGACGGGGTGAGGAAGGGGGAGGGTACGACTTTACGAAGTGGGGGAGGGTTAATTACACTCTGGCAAGAAGGTTGGAGCTGCTGGGAGAGGTGGAAAGACTAGCGAAGAGTCTAGGTGTGGAGGAGGGGGAGGGAGGGGGGGCGGGGTATACGTGTGAGACTGCGGAGTATTTTAGGTTGTATCAAGTGCAGAGTCGCATTGAAGCTTTTGAGGCAGCGATAGAGGACGAGGGAAGGGGGGGCGGGGATGCGGGGATGGTGGCGAGTAGGTTTCCATTTACGGAGTTTTTCAAGACGGCGCCCCAGCCGCTGTTTGGGGGAAGGGAGGGAGGGAGCGGAGGAGGGAGGGGAGGGGGAGATTTGGAGGTTGCGAGGGGGTGTTTCAGGCATTTGAATCGAATTTTTGAAGAGTTAGCAGATTACCGGGCGTTTGAATTGTTGCGACACCATGGGATGAGAAGTGATTACTTGTTGACGAAGCAGGCGAGGGTAGTTGCGATGACGTGTACGCATGCCGCATTAACCCGGGGGAAATTGGTGGAATTGGGCTTCAAATTTGATGCGCTGGTCATGGAGGAGGCGGCACAGATCTTAGAGGTGGAGACCTTCATACCCATGTTGTTGCAGGAGGTGGATCCGATCGAGGGTTGTAGATTGAAAAGAGTTGTGTTGATCGGGGACCACCACCAGTTGCCCCCCATCATTCAAAACCAGCAGTTGCAGAAATACGCCCGATTGGACCAAAGCCTCTTCGCCCGCTTCGTCCGCCTGGGAGTGAAAACAGTACAGCTTGATAAGCAGGGGCGTGCCAGACCCTCTCTTGCTTCTTTGTATGCATGGCGGTACTCGAACCTAGGGAACTTGCCCAACGTGACCTCCCTCCCATCCTACCTCCTGGCAAACGCTGGCTTTGCGCATACGTTTCAGTGTGTGAACGTGGAGGACTATCAGGGACAAGGGGAGAGTCAGCCATCACCGTATTTCTACCAGAATTTGGGGGAGGCGGAGTATGTGGTGGGGTTGTTCATGTTCATGCGGTTGTGTGGGTATCCGGCGGAAAAAATCTCAATTTTGACGACGTACAACGGCCAGAAAAGTTTGATCCAGGACGTTTTGAGGCAACGGTGTGGAGGAGGAGGCTTTTGGTACGGGATGCCGTTGGCGGTGGAGACGGTTGATAGATACCAGGGACAACAGAATGACTATGTCCTATTGAGCTTGGTTAGGACGAGGAGCGTCGGTCACTTGAGGGATGTGAGACGGCTGGTGGTAGCCATGAGCAGGGCTAGGTTGGGTCTGTATGTGTTTTGTCGACTCGAGTTGTTTGAAGGATGCTTAGAGTTGGCGCCGGCGTTTGGGCGAATCTTGACCCGGCCGAGTGTGTTGGAGGTGGTTCCAGAGGAGAGGTATGGAGGGAGAGATGGACAAGTGGCTAGGAAGGAGAATGAGGGCCCTGCGCCGGGGATGGGGTTTAGAGTGGAGGGGGTCGAGCATATGGGGGTCCTAGTGCAGCAGATGTTGGCGGGGGTAGCACAGGAACAGGAGCAGCAGTTGCAGCAGCAGCAGCAGCGGCAATGGCAGCAACAGCAGCAGGTTTTGTTGGCGCAGCAGCAGGTACGAGAGCAGCAGCAGCAGCAGCAGCAGCAGCAGCAGCAGCAGGAAACACCGGCGTTGATGCCACCGATGCCGTTGGAGGAGGGTGAAGAGCGGGAATAGGGCGGAGGAAAGAAGGAAAGAAGGATAACGAAATTACGGGAAGAGGCGAGGTGCTGGCGGGGGAGACAAGAAAGATTGAAAATTTCATAAGAACGAAAGTGATGCAGGAGGAAAGTGAAAAGAGAACCTGCACCGGACGGAAAGCGGGGAAAAGCACAAGCCAAAAGAGCGGCATAATTAATTTGAGGGCGAATGAGAGCAGAGAGAAAGCTGAAGACCAAAAGAAAGAAAGCAAGACTTGAAAGTAAATATAGAAGAGGAAACAAATGGAGAGACACATCCAAGCCGTAGGGATTAGAATACCAAAATAGGGTAGAGAAAAATGGTCCACTCATTATATTTTGTGTACTCACGTCTTGTTTTGGCGATTTTCGAACCGCCCGGAAGACTCCTTTGTTTACCCTTTTTTCTTGCTTTCGTCTATGACATGGCAGTAAAAAGCGTCATGAATCTACAGTGACAGCCCGCATAGTGACAAGAAGGTTGCGGACATCAAAAATGATCGACGGAGTACCAACCTCCCCCCTTGGATCCGGTTGATGAAAGAGGCGACGCACGCATGATGCTCGTCCTTCTACTCACAAGCTTACGCGCCCGCCGGGCGGCGCCTACCACTCACGGATACAGCACCCACGCATTATATAGGCCGTTACAGACAATTTTATACCACCTCTGTCGACAGGAAATTGGGGCTCTGCACAAGAAGCGGTTTGTGCGCTGGGAAGGTAGGTGCTGGAACCAGTCTAGGGCGGTGTTCGAAGCTTCTTCAAATACCTAGTGGTACACCTCCTGCACGCCTTAGTGTCCCAAAGAATGCGACCTCCCTTCGTACAGCCACCTCAGCTGCAGGGGGGGTGCCTACATTTGGTTTGCCGCCCTGCATGCACCGCTTCTGGAAACACCTGTGCAACATACATACAGCCCCTCGGCAATGAAGCATTGCAGTACTTTTCACCAGAAGGAGCGACCAATTCCGACAACCTCTTTTCCAACCTCCACAATCACAGACATTATTCAGGCAGCAGGAGCGCTGTTCCAAGCGCCTGATTCAGCGATGTCCACCCCCGAAATGGAGCTACAAAACGCCTCGCTTCAAGCGGCGGGCCGCTCCGGGTCAAATCCCTGGCAGCTTTTCCTCTACTTCATCTTTCCCATTCCACTGGTCTTTCTAGTCCTCATCTCGTTGCCCTTTCCGGCGCGGTATCGGGCCAAGATTCGCGTGGGTATTTTGGTACGTCTTATGGGTCCTTATGATTGTCTGTAGGTGTAAAAATATGTGTGTATGATGAAAGGAGGAGGCTCGACTTCAGGCATCAACATGCATGGCTCAACTGGCCTCCCTCCGCTCCCTCCTTCTTCTCCTTCCTTCCTAGGCGGCCTTGAACAGGATTTCTTTCCTTCGCTTCGACTACGGCGGGGCCAGCATTTCGCTCATCGCCATCATCATCCTTTTTGCCTTGCTGGGCCTTTTATTTTCAGCCAATGACTCTCTGAATGCCCGTGCCAGTGAAAACCAAGCATTATTCTTCGCAGAAAAGAAAGAATTGCGCTGTAAGCGTTGGCGGGCGGAGCGAAATTTCTGGTTGTCCGTTTTGGGCTGTGTCTTGTGGTTGGTCTTGTTGAGAATTCAGACTTTGCTCATGGACGTCGGGCCGTTGGAAGAGAGGCTGAAGGGCGTGGAGGAGGAGAGGGACAGCTTGGTGCAGGAAAAGAAAGAGAAGGAAGGGGTGCTCGAGCGCTTGCGGGCGGCAGTGGAGGAGGGGGGGAGGGAAGGCAAGGAGAAGGAAGGGGTGATTTTGGCGTTGAAAGCAAAGGTGGGGGAGATGGACACGTTGAAGAAGAAATTGGCTACAGTGGAGGCTGAGAACGAAGATCTGAAGAGGGGGGCAAAGAAGACTAGCTGAGGTGAAGGAGAAGGGGAAGAAAGGGAGGGCGGGAAGTGTAATTCAGTGAGAGTGGGAAAGGAGGGTGGGAAGAAGGGAGGGAAGAGATAAGTGGAAGGAAGGTGAGGGTGTAGCATAGGTGGGGAAGGGTATGAGGTAAGAGATACGCGAAAAGAGACAGTGCGAGGGAGGAATAGAAGGATGAAAGAGTGGGAGAGAAAATACAAACGCGAAAGGAAGTTTAGGTTCGGGGCAAAAGCAAGTCGATCACCAGCGGGACAGACATTAACAGATCTCCAAAAGAATAGGGAAAAGCATAAGCTTTGATCCAGTGGCCAAATATGTCCGCACCCCCTCTTGTTGCTGCTACTGCTGCATCTAGTCGTTGCTGCTGTCGCTACTGCTGCCGCTGCTGCCGCTGCTATTGTTGTCGCTGCTGCTGCTGATGCTGCTGCTGCTTGCGCCGGTGCTGGCAACAAGATGCTGCCGTTGCTGTTATTGTTGTGGGGACATTTAGGTCTACCCGACGAGGGGATGCCCTTGTACAGGCTGTCGTAAGCCGTAAGAGGGAAAGAATAAGGAGGAGGATGGATGGGATGAGGGGGTTGAAGAGAAAGAGCGGAGGAGAAGGAGGAGGAGGACACGAAAAGATACATACCCCGAGGAAAGCTTCGGTCGCTCTAACATCTTCCAAACGAATCACTTTTGATAAAAGTAATGCACTCCCACATGAACGCACACACACACACACAGAGGGAGGGATGACACCTATTGCAGGGTTTGCCGCCTCCTCGCCTTCCCGCCCTCCCATCCTCGCCCCCTCCCTCGACCAGGCGGCCAACATTCTTCACTCTGCCTCTCGCCTTCTCATTTTTACAGGCGCAGGTATGAGCGCGGATAGTGGCATTTCAACTTTTCGAAAAGACAAGAACAGCTTTTGGGGTGGGATAGGTGGAGGGATGGCGTTAGCTTATTTTGGAACCCAGGTGGGGTGGACCTTGACTCCTGGGTTGGCATGGGCGAAATATGTGGACATGTTTTTGACGCCCATTGCGGTTGCTCGCCCCCACGAGGGGCACTATGCATTGGTGGCGTTGGTGGAGGAGAGGAAGGAAAAGACGGAGGGAGGGAGGGACGTAGGGAGAGGGAGGGAGGGAGAAGTGAAAGTGATTACGATGAATGTGGATGACTTGCACGAGCGGGCGGGGGGAACGGGGTGGGAGGAGGAGGGAAAGAGTGAGACCGAGAAGAATTGGAGGAGGGTTGTTCATTTGCACGGAAGCGTGGGACGGAATATTTGTGCGAAGCATGGGCTCTTGTCAGGACTGCCGTATTTTCCACGTAAGGAAGAAAGATGCGAGGGACAAAACAGGGGCAGCAGCGTTGGTGAGACACGAGGGAAGTCAGCTAGTGATTCCGAGGTAAAACAAGTGCTTAATGAATACAAACGATTCCGATGCCCTTCCTGCCACCGCGCGCCTCGTCCTGACATCGTCCTCTTCGGCGAGAGTCTTCCCCAAGACGAATTTTCGCTTGCCACCCGCGCCATCGACAGACTTAACCCAGCCACCAATGATGCGCTGCTCGTCATAGGAACGACAGGAGGAGTATATCCGGCAGCAAGCCTACCGGAAAGAGCCTTAATGAGAGGAGTGAGAATTATAGAGGTCAACATGCACCCCTCGCCAATCTCGGAAGCAGCAGATGTCTTTTTGCAGGGAAGGGCGAAGGAAGTACTACCAGCGTTACTAGAGAGAGTACGAGAGAAGAGGGAGAAGGAAAAAAAGGGGGAAGAACGATGAGGTGGTGGAGGAAAGAGGAGCTATAGAGATAGTAAAGAGTACTATAAGACATAACATAGTGTGATAAGGCTAAGCCACTTACATAAGGACTGAAAAATTGAAGAAGAAGGCTACGCTGAAGGTTGCAATCATTGCTTTCCTTGAAATGGTTCTTTCCATTTTATTTTGTCATCCGTTCATGTCATCACTCATACATTTCCCCGTTCGCAGCATCCTCTCCGTCACGCTTCTACGATCGTCGTCGTTTCCGTCTCCCTGCAGTGGTAGCGGCACCACCGCGACCATTTGACAGTGCCGTGACCTGTTGGCCATACACTTTTTTAAGGATATGTCGTTTTCCCACGCTCGTCCAGTACGCATTTACCTCCACCCCCTCCCATCCCACCTTCCCTCCCTTCTTGAGTGCAGCAAAATACTCTTTACAGACGTGCCGCATGACACTCTCTTCGGCCTTGGTCAAAGGTGCGTGATAATCTCGTAGGTTCTCAGTCAACTCCATGACACTGGAAGTCGAGAACAAGGTGGTCGGAATCCGAGGCTCAGCGAAAGCGAACCGTAAGGCGAGACGCGCCAGACTTATCTCTCGCCCCTGCACATGTGATAGGGCACTGCAGTACTCTAGGGCTTGACGACACGCTTTCTTTTGGCAATTGGTCGCCGGATGCCAGGCTGGGGGGCCGTTGTGCGTCAATAGACCCATGGCGAACGGGCTTGCATTAATGAGTCCGATTCCTTTTTCCCTTAATAAGGCGAGAAAGCCGCTATCGACCAAGCTGGTATCTAATAACGTATGATGACAATAACTTAACACTGTATCAAGGGACACGGTTGATTCTTGAACGAGGCGAGTGAGGATAGACAGGGGGTAGCCCGCTACACCAATATGGCGAACGATACCCTCTTTCTTAAGTTTTCTCAAAGCAGGCAAAGTCTCATGCAGGATAATGTTCAAATCAGGACAGAACTCTGGGTCATGCACATGGACACAATCAAGGTAAGACACACCCAATGTAGCAAGGGATTCGTAGACTGATTCAATGACCGTTTCCCCTCGGAAATCAAACATGCGGTCTTCCTCGTCTTCTCTATCATCGTCGCCTGTGCTTCTGTTGGTAGAGATAGGGTACCGTCCCACCTTTGTGTTGATATAATAGGCTTTACGCGGCACATCCCGCAAGGCCAACCCCAAAATTCGCTCGCTTTTCTGGTACCACGGTGCAGTATCGATCAAATTGATTCCACATTTGAGTGCTCGAATCACCACATCGACAGCCTCGTCTTCATCGTCCACCGCAGTGAACATTCCTCCGAGAGAGGAGGCGCCGAGCGACAGGGCTGACACACGCATGCCTGTACGTCCGAGTGAGTTGTACTTCATGCGGTGAAGCGGCGTTATATCGTCGTGGAAGCTCTGGACGTAGGTAGGTGGTAGGGTAGGGGGGTTGACAGGTGCATTGGTGGTCGATGTGGAGGAGGAGGAAGGTGTTGACGAGGAGGAAGGTGCGGAGGAGGAGGAAGGAAATAGCCAGGAGAACCAGCTAGTGGTGGTGGAGATGATGGTGCTGCTATCGGCTGTGGGGGATGGCATGACGGTCCTTGAACTATCTGCATTTGTTTGTTGTGGCATGGTGAAGGTGATTGTGAGATTTCTGAATTCGGTAACGTTTCTTCAACGATGGAAGAGCCGTTGCTGCATTCTACACGTTGCAGTTTTTTTTTTTTTTTCCATCCTTCCATCCTTTCGCACTTGCTCCCGCCTTGATCAAAAAAGAAACGCAAATTTCCTTCTCCTTCATTTTGGCTGGGACAAGCAGGTCAATGAGAGTCTCAGTAGTAGTATCAAGTAGCCAGAATTTCCTACGAAATTAGCCCAAGCCGGTGTGCTGTATGAGGGGATGTTTTCTTGCCACCCATGGTGATGGTGTGGACGAAGATGCGTGAGCTGTGATGCAATAATGACTACGACATCACTAAGGAGATATATTCTTTTTATAGAGCATTGTTACAACGTTTGCCGTCCTCCTTGCCTTTGCCTGAGACTAGGGCAAGGAAACTTTTTAGAAAAGTAGGGGAAAAACTTCTCAAGCATGTCGCAGAACCTGCATTTCCCACTTTCAGTCGGGGCCGAGGTGCTTCCGGCTTTTATTTAATCGTCGGCAAGGGGGAGGAGCAGAGCAGTAAGATTCCGTGACGGGTATGATCCCATCTAGGAGCATCGAGGGTCCGGGACGCTTCCACCATCTCATTTAATGTCCGACGTTTTTGAACAATGACCCGTTGCTGACACAAGACAAATGAACGTGCCATATCCCCACTCATTGCTTGTCCTTTAAACATTTCTTTGCTTTATCAGTTGTCATACATTGTATCGCTGAGCTTGTGTAATCTCTCATCTCATTTGTAATCTGACTAAAGTATATACACGTTATCTTCTTTCCTGACTTTCCTTCTCATTCTCCTGACCTGACTCTCGTCCATTTCCTTCTCCATTAAAATCACTTTAACCCACCATCCATCTATGCCCCCGTACCTCCTCCATCGACGCTCTCTCCTCCGGGTTGACGTTCAACAGTCTCCCCAACAAATTTCTGGCATCTTCACTCAAGGCGAGTTGCCATGTGTTAAGCAATACATTCAATCTCCCCGCGGCGATCATCTTGAACCTCGGGTCGGTCATTGAAGGTAATTCCAATGGAGGGACGCCTGCTAAGAGGATGAATAAGATGATACCACATGCCCACATATCGACGGAAAAGCCATCGAAGTCCTGGTTTTTGAAGACGAGAGGATCCATGTAAGTTATTTTGCCGCATTGTCCTTGCTTCTTGAGCAGCACCTTGTGTATAAGGTTTCGAGGTTGCTGTTGGGAAGAACAGGGAGGGAGCACAGGAGGGAGGGGCACCCGCAAACACATGCCCATGTCAATAATGATTCCATCACTGCTGGAATCGACCAGAATGTTCTCTAGACTCATATCCCGATGACACAGCCTTTTCTCATGCATGTACTCCAAACCCGCACAAATTTGTCTAAACAAAACCCGTGCCCTCTCCTCTCCCAAGCCGCTTCCCCTCTGCTCAATCACTGAAAACAGCTCCCCCCCCGCATAGAACGGGCAAATTGAATACAGATTCTCGTCGTCTTCCAGACACTCCAACAGTTGCTGGACATTCGCATGCCCCCCCCCCTGCTGCAATAGCTGAAGGGCCGACAACTCATTCATCGGATCTTCTCGTATTCTCCCCCTCTGCTCCAAAACTTTCTTTTTGTCCATACACTTGATCGCCACCTGCTTATCCGGCCGGTACCGATAAAACCCTCCGTTTCCTCCTTCCCCCCTTCCTCCTCCTACGGCAGTCCTCTCATCTCTCTCAAGCATAACACCGTGTCTGACCACCCCGAAAATAGCTTCCCTCAATGTCCGCACGAAGCAGTAGGCTTTACCCGTCTCTGCAGACACGAGGCATCGGACCCATCTTACTGTCGGTTGTTGCTGCTGCTGTTGGTACTGATGGTGCTGTTGGGATTCGAGGACTTGGAGGTCACGGATACTTCCTTGAGTGATTCTGGGAGGGGGAAAGTCATCGGGATCCATGACTACTACCACTGCAGGTGCTAGTGCTGCTGGTGTTATTGGTACTGTGGGTGCTTTAAGTGCTGTTGGTACTGTTGGTGGTGCTTGCACGGGTGCTGGTGCTGGTACTGCTGTCGGGGGTGGGGTGGGTGGCGGAGCTGTGGCCTTCTTTCGGGTGAAGATCGACGGCATCATTCCCTTCAGTCCTGGTCCTGCTCGTCCTATTCCTCACCGTCGCAATTGCTGCTGATGCTGCTGCTACTGCTATGTTTGTCTTCTTCCTTTCCTTTCCGTTGTTTTACAACTGCTGGTGCCACTACTGCTACTGAATATCGAAGCCTCTGTTGCTCCTTAGCCACCATCCCTGCCTCGCATGGCTCACCCTAACCCTACAGATTTCACCTCCTCTTCTGACTGGTGTCCTCTATTTTGAAGAGAAGCTAAAGGAGGAATGAGGGGAGAAGGCTCACGGCTAGCGCTGATGACAACAACCTATTGGAATGAAAACCTGCGTGGGTGTGTGTGTTGTGTATATGTGTGTAGAAGAGAGACGCATTAGTTGTTTCACTTCGCTTCTGGGTGTCTTGCTGCTGCTGAGGCTGCTGCTGCTGCTGCTGCTTCTCCTCCGTTGTGGTTTTCGAACATGTGATATACTCCTCTTAACTCTAAGAATGAAAATCGATGAAAAAAGATGCTGCTGCTGCTGCTGCTGCTACTACTGCTGCCGCTACTGATGTTACGCCTGCTGCTGCTGATGAAACTCGTTTTTGTTAGCCCCTCCGCCTCCATCTTTCCATTTGATTCACACATATTTTGTCGTTCCTTCCTACTTTCCATCCGGACCACCAACAACCACACACACCCATCCACACACACCCCTCTCTGGCACAGATGCACGCATCTTTTTTTCTCTTTCCTCTTCCCCTTCTTGATCATTCTTGCGGTTGTATCCTAGTTTTCTTTTGGAATTTATATTCATGTAGCTACTTTCTCTCTCACCAGTTATTCCATCCCAAGCTCTTGACTTTTGATTTTCTCTCCTTTTCCTCATTTCTTCCAAATTCCGCATCACCACCACCACCGACAACATGACCACACATCAATTGCCCTCCCAGCTCATAAGGATTGGAATACTTCCTCCTCTTGTGTTTTCTTCAACATCATTTCCTTTTTCCCTCTATTCATATTGTTGACTTCCTATTCTTTATCAATTATAAATACAATGCTTTCAAGTCCCCCCCCCCCCCTGAATGTCGTTTCTAGTTCCTTGCCCCCCCTTCCTGCCCCTCTCTTCTCCCCTTTCATGTTCTCTGTTTATCTCCCCATCCCCTTGACTGATGCTTTTTTTCATTTCCTCCTTCCAAATCGCATTTCCCTTCTTCTCCCTCCATCTCGTCCTCGCCCCCTTTTCCATACAGTCGCCTCTGTCCCCTTTTTAAAAACGCTCTTCCTACATCTTCCCCCCCCTTCCCCTCACATCAATGCAGACACTTACACAGCCCTAAGCCAGCGAAGACATTAATTGCACTCTCCCACCAAGAGCCTCCGTGGTGGACTTACGGAGAGAGAAAAAGGGAGGACGGAACGGAGATAGGGATAAATGAATAAAGGAAGGAAGGAAAGAAAGAAGGAAGGAGGCAACAAGGCAGGGCTACTATGCATTCGCATCTCCCACAGCTCTAAGCCTTTCCTCCTTCGGTCCCTCATTCCCTGCAGTTGAGAGAGCGGAAGACACCGCTCCCCCGACCCAGGGATGCATCTTAATCTCCTCCATTGTCAGTCGTTTCCGGGGCTCGACTTGAAGCAAGCCGAACAGTAAATCTCGGGCTTCCGCCGATAAAAAATCCACTCGCCAGAGGTCCATCAGCTCAAACAAACGACCCTCGGCAAGCATGCGGAAGCGGGGGTCGATCTCTGCCGGTGTCTCCACGGGTGGTATGCCTGTGTGTGAAGATGATTAGATTATACCAACATAAGATTAGACCATGATTGACCCTGATTAGATTAGACCATGAGAGTGAACGATGGGTAAACAATTACACGAGAGAAAGGAAAATACAAAATGAAGACGTCTCCCACTAAAACAGGAAGAACCCCTCAGCTGGCTCTCCCTCCTTCCCTCCCTCTCTCCCTTTCTCACCTGTCAGCATAATGAAGAGAATGACGCCCAGGGCCCATATGTCCACGGCCGCCGCGTAAAAATCTTTGTTTTTGTAGATCTCGTGCGACATGTAGGTGAGCTTTCCGCAGTACCCTTGCTTCCTAAACGTTCGAGGAAACAATTTAAAGCGAATGAAAAAAGATAGTCAAGAAGCACGTGAATGAATCGAGTAAATGGATGGAAAAGACAGCCAGTAGGGGGAAAAGAGGGAAGGAGAGACGATAAGATTGATCATTATCGAAGTTTGGTGCCCCTTTACGCGAGGAGAAAATGAGGGAGGAAGGGAGAGGGAAGGAGGGGAGGGAGGACCAAAATGCTGGGCATAAATCAACGGGGAGAATGGGGCGTTAGATACCGTGGTCTATCGCCATGCCGAATTTTGTGCACTGGTCATAGAGACAGGAAGGATGGAAGGGAGGGAGGGAAAGGGAAGGCGTACCTGACAAGGACGTCGCTGGTGGCGGGAATAGGGAGATGAAGGCACATGCCAAGATCGATGATTATGCAACGTTTGGTCTTCTGGTCGTAGAGGAGGTTTTCCAAGGACATGTCGCGGTGGACGACTCCTCTCGAGTGGAGATAGGCGAGACCCCCGACGATTTGAAGAAAGAAGCCTCGGGCCACCTGCGAGGGAGGGAGAGAGGGGGGGAAGGAGGAATTGTTATCCATTCATCTGGAGATCAAACTCGATTTGCAGAGGCATAGTCAAGGTCTTGATCTCTCAGTGCGATTTGATCTTCCCTCCTCCCTACACCCCCTCCCTCCCAGCCTCTTCTAACAGCGTATGGCGGGGCCTCTTAACCCCCTCACAGAACTACTCCCCACCACCAACCACACCCACACCCACACCACATGCGATATCGTCTCAAGCACCTCCAGCAGAAGAGCATGCACAAACTAGTCGAGACGTACATATGGACATATAGAAGGAGGGAGGGAGAGAGAGAGGGAGGGAGGGTAGGAGGGCGTACCTCTTCCCGTAGCATGTAACGGGACCTTTCGAACCATTGGCATACTTCGCCACCGTCGCAAAACGGCAACACAATGTAGATGTTCTCCGTGTCTTGAAGCACTTCCACCAAGCCCATCACGTTCGGGTGTCCCCCGCCTCCACTTGATGAGGAGGGGGAGGCAGGGAGGGGGCCCGACGCTAGATATTGCATCACGCTGATTTCCTTCAATGGATCCTCTTGGCTGCGGCCGCCCAATTTGTCTTTGCGCACGATTTTGATGGCGACCGGATATTCGGTCGACATGTGATAGCTGCCATCCTCGCTTCTGGTATGGAGGGTCATGCCTAGCTTAACCTGGGGGAAATAACGGTGGGTGGGAGGGCGGGAGGGCGGGAGGGAGGGAGGGGGCGAATGAGAAATGGAGAGGGGAACGGCAGGCAGGTTTGGAACGACGCGAAAAGAGCGGGGATGAACTCCTTCCCCTTCCAAAGACATGTAAGGGGAGACAACAGCTACTAACTTGTCTGCATCTCTATTCCATCGACTCGCCTTGCCGTCGAGAAAATGTTTGACCGGGTGCAGGCTCTGAATCATTGTTTTCGTTTTCGATAAGGAAAGAAAAGGGCGAAAAGAAAGGATATAGGAAACCCCAACACCACACTCAGCGGAACATGAAAACTGAAAACTCACCTTGCCGTATATAGCTGGTCGCAGCGTTCGTATCAACGCGTAGACCGCTTGTGTCCCCGCTAAGGAGACAAGGCACTCGACTGCATGTAGCCTCCCCTGCGAGATTACCTCCAACGTGCGTTTGACGCAATCGGCTATCCGCGGTGGGGGCAAGGGCTCGGGCTCTATCAATTCTTGAGAGCGGGAGGGCATTGATCCCATTGATCTCATTCCTCCTCCTGTTGCTGCAGCTGCTGCTGTTGCGGCTGCTGCTGCGGCTGCCGCTGGTGGTGGTGGTGGAGGGCCTGGTCCGCTTTCGCCGCCTCCGTTTACTTCTCCATCTAATGATACTACTGCTCTTTGCCCTCCTTGCTGTTGTGGAGAGAATCGGCGGCGAGTGCTCATGCCGGTGCCCATGCTGGGACTGATGTCTGGACCGCCTTCTTGTTGTTTGGTAGCCGGAGGCGGCTGCTGCTCGTCGTCAATTTCCATCATGGTATCTGCGCGTTCGGTGGTTCGCCTGCAGTCCTTGTTTTCCCAAACACTCTGTCTGGCCGTGGAGGGTGGGTGTGCTAGACGCTGTTATGGACATGGGGATATATACATACATGCATGTTGTTGTTGAATTGATCCTTTTGTGAGGTCGACGTTTGTTTGAGGCAAACAACCGTCAGAAGAATCAGGGTTAAAGCCTGAGGGGCTACGGCGCGTTTCAGATGGCCAGGAAAAACGTGCCTGTTCCTGGCTACCATGGTACACAATTTAAGAGATGCACAAGTAGACAGAAACGAGAGCTGCCAGTTGTCAAATCAGAGGGTAATCAACTCCCAGGCCTCAGTGGCTGCCACACGCCCCGCGACTCGCGCTCGGCGGAGTCAAGGAAAATCCGGGGACTTCTCGCCCGCCTGCAGGCCAACTCCGAGTCCAGCAGTTAATTGTCCTTCTAGTCATGGTGTCGTGTATGTGCCGCGCTGAAGTCCTTCGCTCATTCTCCACAAACACCTTGTGACGACAGACACAAGCAAAAGGGATGGACAGTTCGAGATGCGATAGTCCTTAGCTTCAGAAGGAGTTGCGGCGGAGAAACAAGCGGAGACGGGCTGCTGCGGCTGCGGGCCATATCTACCCTTAGCACAGGAGATGATATCTCTACAGCTCTACTGGCCCGAGGGCGTGGACAGCACCAAGGCAAGGATTGCAACATCAGCTATAGTAGGATTAGGAATAGAAGCAGAAGCAGGATCAGCACCAGAGAGCGGAAGACGCCATGGGCTGGTGGGATGGTGGCGGCGTCTTGGGGAAGGGGTAGAAGGAGAAGGAGAAGCGTACCAAGTAGTTATCGCGGGGACGGCGCCTTTGCCGACGGCAGCGACAGCTGAAGAGGGGCGAGAGGAGAAGGAGAAGGAGGAAGAAGATGAAGAGGAGGAAGAGAGACATAACGCCTTCACTACCATCCAGCAGCAGCAGCAGCAGCAGCAGCAGCAGCAGCAGTATGGACATGAGGAAGGCCCGCCTGCTCTGCTGGGAGAATACCTGCTACTTCCGCCCGCAGATCTCGTAGGCTCCACACTGTCTTGGTCGGCTGCTGCTTTGGGTGCTGTTGCTGCTGTCTCTCCTCTTCCTTCTCCTCCTCCTACTGGAAGAGATTCAGGCTTGTGGCTAGTCCTAAAGCAAGGTCTGCCCCCCAAGCTCCACGCCATCGTCTTGCCTGGCCCTTCCTCCTCCTCCTCCTCCTTCTCCTCCTCCTCCTCATCATCATCACCATCATCATCATCGTCCTCATCATCCTCATCCTCCTCCTCATCCCCCTCCTCATCCCCCTCCTTCCACTCCTCACCTTCACTCGTGAAGCCACAAGAGTGTATCCTTACTTTCCTCCTTTACCCATCGTCACGGTCGCCGCCTTTCCTTCTTGGCCCTTCACATAGCACAAGAAGAAAGGAAACACTTTGCAGCAGCAGCAGCAGGAGCAGCAGCAGCAAAACGGACCTGGAATGGGCGCTTGGGCACATCAAAAATGTAAGAAGAAGAAAAAATGCTGCTGCTGCTGCTGCTGCTGCTGCTGCTGCTGCTGCACTGTCTTTACCGCCCCTTTCTCCCCCACCATTTCCCCGGCAGCGACGCCGTGGTAAAATGGAAATTACCACCACCATCACCACTGCCACAACTACCGCTAGCAGTAGCAGTAGCAATAGCAGCAGTAGCAATAGCAGCAGTGACAGCAGCAGCAGCAGCAGCAGCAGCAGCAGCAGCATTCTTTTCTCTTATCTTACCAAACAGAGTCTCACATGCGCCCACCTCTACCGCCGTGCCCAGCTTCTCTCCCTCCTCTTTCCCTTCCTCCTTTCATCTCCTCTTCCACTCCCTCCTTTAAAACCGCCACCATTGGCGGCAGCAACAGCAGCACTATCACCAGTATTAGCCGGAAGAAAGGGAGGAAGAGAAGCGGCAGCGGGAGCAGGAGCAGGACTGGGAATTAGGTGCAGGCGATCCCTTCTCCTCTCCCTCTTTCTCGACCACTCCCTCGGCCTCCTCCTCGGCCTTTACCTCCTCAGCCGCCCCTCCCACTTCTCCTCCTCCTCCCCATCCTGCTCCTCCTCCTCAATCTCCTCGGTTATCTCTTTTCTTAGTCCTTCCTCCCTCCCTTACACCTTTGCGTGGCTCGAGAAGCACCCGGGGGGATTCAAACTTAATCTTCCCCTCACCCAGCGCCTGTCATCCGTCCTCCTCGTCCTCGTTGACGTACTCTCCTTCCCTTCGTCCCTATTTTTTCCCTTGGTTGTCGGGGATTGTAATGGTGGTGGAGGAGGAAAAAGAGGAGAAGGGTTGATCACTCTCCATTTCCCCCACTCTTTCCTACTGCTAGTAGCAATAGGAGGAGGAATGAGCTCCCTTCTGGCGCTCGGCTTCGACTGCTTTCGTCTCTGGACGTTGCCGATCGCAGTGGTATTCGGCGTAATCAGACGGCTGTATGCATTGGAGTTGTCTTTATTATCGAGCCTGTGGTGGCTATTTAGGGGTCGGAAGAAGAACATTTTGAGGGGGAGGGTGGACTCTATTTTTGCTGGTGCTGCTGTTCCTACTGCTGATGCTGGTGGTGGAGGTGATGGTGGTGGTGATGGCAGAGGCAGCGAAAGAGAAGGAGGAGGAGGAACAAAGACGAAGATGAGGAAAGGGAGGAGTGCGGGAGGGAGGGAGGGGTACCGCACTCCTCAGCTGTTGCTTGGCACGCTAGTATTCACAATTATCACGCTGCTCTTTTTGACCGTCTCGGTATATTATTTCGTGTTAGCGGGGAGGGCGGGAGGGAGGGTGGGGGGAGAGGTGGGTTTGTGGATGGTGTATGTGCTGTGGAGGGATGGAGTGGGGCCTGCGTGTGATTTGGTCTCTTCCTGGGTAGGGAGGAAGGAGGAGGAGGAGGAGGAGGAGGAGAGTGAGAGGGAGAAGGGAATGGGAAGAGGTGGAGGGATTAGGGTCGAGGTGATTACGTTTGAGAGGGCGGGGGAGGAGGGAGGAGGAGGAGGAAGAGAAGGAGAAGGAGGAGGAGAAAAGGGAGAAGGAGGAGGAGAAAAGGGAGAAGGAGGAGGTGATGTCGTTCTTTTCAGCTCTTGGGACGAAGGAAAGGAGGGGCCGAAAACAAGAGAGGGAGAGGGGAATGAGAGACAGCAGACGAAACATGGAAGGCATGCCAAGACGGCGCAACAGCCACGCACCTGTAGGAGCACCAGCAACCACTATCCCTCCTCTTCTTCCTTCTCCTTCACCCCAATGGTAGCCCTCCCCCTCCACGTCTCCTTCCTCCGCCTCCACCCCTCTCCCGTTCCCACTCTTCACCTCTTCCTCAAGCAGTACGCAAGAGTAGGGCGCCTGCTTATGGCCGCCGGCCCTTCCTCCCTCCCTCGTGCCCTACTCCTTTTTCTGACAGGGGCCTTGATAATCGAGGAAGGGAGGGAGGAAGGGAAGGCGGAAGGGAGGGTGAGGGGGAAGAGTGTGGGACAAATGTTGACAGAGGTGGCTTTTGAGAGTGGGGAAATGGAGTGGGAGGGAGGGAGAGAGTGAGGGATGACGGGTAGCTCCAGGGGTGTGTGAAAGGTCAGTGTGGATCAGAGACGAGGGTATGGAGGAGGAGAAAGAGGAGGAGGAGCAGGAAGAAGAGGAGGAGGAGGAAGAGAAGGAGGAGGAGGAGGAAGAAGAAGAGGAGGAGAAGGAAGAGGAAGAAGAGGAGATGAATTTGTTAAATGGTGTGCATTATAGGTCGGAGTGTAGATAAAGTTGATTAGAGGAAGAGATAAAAATACTTCATTGGCGTAGAAAAAATCAAAGGCCCCCTGTTACAGGGAAAAACGAATTGACGCAAGCAACCGGATAGCCCTTGTTTCCCCTAGCTTTTTATCTCACTCTCTATCTCTTTCTGTGCCGCTTCTACTCTACTTCCGACAATTTGATTTATCTTTCCTCCATCTGTCTCTCTTTCTATCGTCTCATTTCACCTCCTATCTTCTCTTTTCCAAACCCCCCTCCCTCCGCCCTCTACCCCCTGCGCCCGCCTTCTCGTTTCTTCCCATCGCTCCTTCCTCTTCATGATGTTTCTAGTGCGCTGTATCCACTCGTGCATGCAGGCATCCTCAAATGGGTGCCACGGGCATCATCATTCCTACCTCCTACCACTACATATCTCTTTCTCTCTCTCAGACTTTTCAACCTCTTTCGCTTCTCCATGAACATGCCCGCAAGGGAAAGACGTAACATTCCACCCTTTGCCTCTCTTCCAATTATTTAGGTCTACATGAGAATGCACACATCTTGAACGCAACTTTCCTACCTTTCTTCCCGCCCTTCCTCTGTCCCATCCTGCCTACATAACAGCCAAAGCTTCAGCCTCCCTCAGTGTACCTTGACAGCATATCTCCCTAGTCCTTTTTTTCCCCACCATATTCGACCAGTCGTCTTCCGGTGAGCAACATCTCGACACAAGTAGAGAGATAGGAAAGAATTTAGGGGGGGAGGGAGGGAGGTAAGGTGGCTTTGCCTCTATTAACACCCAAACCTCCTCTCCCTTTTTATATACTCGTGAAGGATGCCGTCTAAATCCCTCGCCGTCACCTCTGGCCAGTATTTGTCCAGGAAAACCATCTCGGCATAGGCGAGTTGAAAGAGAAGGAAATTGGAGAGGCGGCACTCCCCGCTGGTGCGCAGCAGTAGGTCGGGGTCTAGAGAGGGAGGTAGGGATGGAGGAGTAGGTAAGTGAGTGAGTGAGTGAGTGAGTGAGTGAGTGAGTGAGGGAGGGAGGGAGGGAGGGAGGGCGGCCTCGACTACTTGGCCGGGCTGGGGGGTACCTGCCGCGACAATGCCAGCGAGTGTCTGTGACGGACACAGAGGAAGGAGAGTGAGGGGAGGAGAGGAAGGGAGGGAGGGAGGGAGGGCGTGCGTGAGTACGTACCGGGGGAGTGGGAGGTGAGTAGGGAGCGGCTGATGGCGGCTTCGTCTATTTGGTCGGGATGGAGGGTGCCAGCAGCTACATCACGCGCCAGCTGTTGACAGGCATGTGCGATCTCTCCACGGGAGCCATACGAGACACAAAGGTTGAGAATGAGGGATGTGCAGGAGGTGGTGGATGATTCAAGGTCCGTCATGGCTGCTTGGACATGGGGCGGCAAACGCGAGGTATCCGTTGAGAGGACACGGATTTGAATATTTGAATTTAACGCCTCCTTTTTCATGCGGTGGGCGTAGTCAGTAAACAAGTGCATCAAGGCCGATATTTCAGAGGGGTCCCTTCTCCAGTTCTCGGTGGAGAAGGCGTAGACGGTCAGGTGCTTTATGCCTTTTTCCAAGCACCATTGTGACACATTGGAGAGGGCCCGTCCTCCCTCCCCGTGCCCCTTTACCGGGTCGGAAAAACGTTCACGACCGTAGCGGCGGTTGCCATCCATGATAATGGCGAGGTGTTGGAGGGGAGGAGGATGGGGGGAAGATGAGGTGGGGGGAGGAGAGGAAAGGGTATCGGCTGCAGCAGCAGGATCGGTTGTGGTGGTTTCGGGGATGATACTAAACGTGGTTTTAGAGGCTCGTGATATCGATGCTAGTGATTCTGATGCTCGTGATACTAGTGGGTTTATTATTGTTGTTACTGCTGCTGGTGATCGTGGCGGTGCTGCCACTGCTGCTGTCGGTGATGGTGGGGTTGGTAAGGCACGATTGGACCAAAAAGGGTCGGAGTCCCTATTGCCGTTGACAGACAAGGAGGAGGAGGAGGAGGAGGAGGAGGAGCAGGAGGTGATGGAGGTGGATGGAGATAAAGGAGACGACTGTGATTGCATTGGCTTTCGTCTACTGCGACCGACGGATGCAGCGTTGTGGTCTTTGGCTTGCTGGGTCGCAAAGACTGGGGCGAGGCATTGCTGGAGGAGGGAGGCAGAAACGTGCTTCTTCGTGGCTGTGGCGACGGCGGCGCCTTTCCTTCCTACAAACACCAGGTAGAAAATCACACCAAGAAGGAGCAAGCCGTCCCATGAGAATAAATAGGAGGGAGTTAGGAAACCGGCTATGTATTCGACCAGCATGGCGAAGGCCGAGGAATGTAGGGGAGAGGAGGTTTTGAGTTCGTCGGCGGCGTTAGTGGCGTCCAAGTCCACGCTTTGCTTCCCTTCCCCTGTGCCCGAGCCTTGCCTATGTCCTGTGGGTTTCTATTATAGAGGGAGAGGCATGAGACCAAAATGTGGGCGTGTGGATAGGGTAGTAAGCACAGAATGCGGCGTATCTCTCGCCAATTGCTCCTGATGATGAGAGCACCGATGGGCTTCACGCTTGTCTTGCGTACCTTTGTCCCTTGGACTCCACGAGACATCAGAGCATCCATGCAACAATTGCTGGTGTACTTGTTTACGCCCTGAAACTTCTCTCTCCTTCCACTGCACCTGGCAGGCAGAGACTGGTCCGCGTGGACACTGTCGGGCGGGTTCTTGCTTCTTCGCCGACGTTCTTATGTGGCTGAGGGAGCCGCCTTCTTTCGTTGTGAGATGATGCCTTTTGCACTTGAGGCGAGGATGGACAAGTACCAGACAGAAGTCCATTGTACTCATAAGCGCAAGGACAAGAGCGCGAATAAGCGTTTCCGATTGGGTGGTGTCAAGCCTCAAACGGACGGCTACCCTACCCTTGGCATTCCTCCATCTGCTTGTGCGGGAATGATGATGGCGGCACGCCACGCGGCAGCAAGCGAAGCAGCATTTGCTTTCCACGCACCCCACCTGCATACCATTCGCTAGCAAAGCGACCGCCAGCCTTCGCCTCTGATCGCCCAGGACTCCAGCGTGTGACCACTCTCCCAGCGCGCCCCAACAAACATACTTTTTGCCCTCCCCCATCTTATTCCCCTTCTTCCCTTCCATCACCTCCCCTCTCAGACGTACCTACTTTATCATCATGGCCGATGCCGAGAAGGATCCCGAGACCACCGCCACAGAGGCGAAGGAGGGGGGAGAGGATGCTGGGAGAGAGGGAGAGGGGGCTGCAGAGGCGGAGAATTATGAGAGCACAGCGATTTTTACGCCCGTGGTGCAGCTGGACGAGGTAGAAACGAAGACGCATGAGGAGGACGAGGAGACATTATACAAGATGTGAGTGAGTAGAAAGGGTGTGTAGGGCCAGGGGGAAGGGATGGTGTGATGAGTGTATGCATGTGTGTCACACCGATGGACACTTTTCTCATGTCCCCGTCCCTCATTTCCTCCGTTCCTCCTACCCTTTGCTCCTCTCCTGCACCTTCCCGTCCACCTCATCCTTACTCACTTCTCCGGACTCCTCTTATTTATGAAATATTAAAAACCAATCAAAAAGGCGGTCGAAGCTTTACGTGTTCGGCGAAGCCATGCTAGACAAGGGATCAGGAAAGAAGACCTGGCTGGAAAGAGGCATTGGGGAGGTGAAGCTGCTCAAGTAAGAAGGGAACGAGGAAAGAAATTGTAGAATTCATATAGGCCCGATAAATATTTATTTTCACTACCCCCTTTCCTATCATGTTTTTCTGACCCTCTACACAGACACAAGGAGAATCAACGCATCCGCCTGCTCATGCGGCAAGAGAAGACGATGAAGGTATGTCGTGCCGTCCCCCCGTCCCTCCGTCTCTCTGTCCCTCCGTCCCTCTGTCCCTCCGTCCCTCCGTTCCTTCGTCTCTTCGTCCCTCCGTCCCTCTCTTAACCTAGTTTACCTTTGCCAAGCACATGTCTGTCACATTTCCCCATCTGAACTGCCTTCGATTTAAACTATCATATATACAAATATATATATACTTATTTTATTTTTATTTTTACTATCATACAAAGGTTATTAAAAGATATATTGATTCACATTTGTCTTTGTGCATTCATATATATCTTCATTCATGTTATAAATAAATTGATTGATTCAAAATTATTAAATTAAAACAAAAAAACAGGTGATTGCCAATCATATGGTGGACCCCCGCATTGTAATGCAGCCCAACGTGGGCTCAGACAGGTCTTGGGTGTGGACGGCCTATGATTACGCTGAGGGAGATTTGCAGGAGGAGGTGTTTGCGCTCAAGTTTGGCAAACCACAAGATGCGGAAGATTTCAAGACGGCTTTTGATGAGGCTAAGAAGGCGATGAAGGCTTTCGTCGCGGGTAAGAGCTATTTTTATTTCCTTCCTTCTATCTTCTTTCCCCCCCTTTTTAACTGTTGTTTTAGAAAAAAATTAATTTGCTTTGTTCTCATTGTCATTTTCTAAATGTTATCATCATCTCATCTTATTGCATCACCTTTGCTCTTCCATGCCTCAAAAATTACCACAGTGGACGAGGAACCGGAAAAGGAGGGCGATGCCGGCGCCGCCGAAGAAGCAGCAGAAGCATTCTCGAGTCTGAAAGTTGGTAAGGAGGGAGAGAAGGCGAAGGCATCTTCACCTGTCAAGCCGGCAGCAGAAAAATAGAGGGCGAGGAGATCAAGGAGGATGGAGAAGGAAATGCGCGTCAGAGGGATGCATGTTTCTGTGCTTTTTACCCCTTTTTCTGTCCTTCTTGGCGTTTTCCTGTGGAGCGTAGTAGAGAGAGTAAGAGAGGAAGGGAAGGGAGGGAAGGGAAGGGAGAAAGGAGTGAGCATTTAATGTAATGGAGCCTTGTTGACGATGAGCGAAGGAATATGGAGTGGAAGACGAGGAGGCGTGAGATGTGACAGGCTGGGTAGCAATAGAGAGATCGGGCGCGACCCCTACCTTCCTTGCAGGCACTAGGAGAAGGACTGGGAAGGTGTGGACTTGTAGGGAAGGACCCTTGTTTTGTTCTAGGAATAGAGTAGACGAGAGGCTTGCCGGTCTTGTTCGGGCGGTAGGGAGAGGGGGACGTTTTTGGTATAAGAGGGAAACCCGCGGTTACCAAAAAGGAAAAAAAGGAAAAGAGTAAAACAGAAAGCCACAGAATATACAGTGCCCATGCGCGTTCTCCGTGTAAAAATGCCCACTTGTTGCTAGTGTATCAGTTCGAACCTTGAGCGCATTATACCGTTTACGCGATATTCTGTTAGGGCCGTGATAATGGCAGGAATGAAAGACTAAAAGATGTCGGAAACTGGGCCACGAAATAGGGCTCCAGCAATCCTCACTCTACCTTCGTTAAATTGTCCACCACCCAGTGACAAGATCAGAAAAAGATGAAAAGAAAATGGGCCATCACCACCACCCACGGCATGAAACAACATGTTGAACGCTGAACGTCACATAGCTGGGTCATGATCGATTCGAGTGGATAATGAATGTGCCCTAACGCCCTTTGCACATGTGCGAGGCTCATTAAGCGTGCACAATCACACTTGGTTCATACATGATCACCGTCTCATGCAGCCACTCTTCTTTTCCAATATTACAGACCACACAGTCAACGACGACCTTCCCTCCCATCCCACCTTCATCTCCACCACGCATCTCAAGGCCTAAACTAGCACTCCACCACACCATCATGCTCCACTTCCAAACCCTATTCCGTCGCGCCACCACAGCGATCAGTAGATTTCCTCCACACCAACGACGGGTGGTCATGCTGTTGGGGACTGCGGGAGCCACGGGCGCCGTGGCAAGTCATTTTATGCAAGGTTTTGCGCCCGCCAAGGTACATGCTCTTTGTAGGAGAAGTGGGGGGCCTTGAAGCAATGTGTCACTGTCATTCCTTTCTTTCTGATACGTAAGTGGGAAAAGACGTGTTGTGAGTATGCGTGAATCACTACCGCATGCGAATAAGGGTACATTCAATTGAACACATTGCTTGGGTGAGCTCACTGATTATCTATGCCCCGCTTCTCACCCCCACCCTTATCATCCTTGAAAAACACCCAAATCAGGCGGACGCTGCTCATACACTGTCAAAATCAGTCAGTACTTCCTCTTCGTCGCCGATTCTCGACAAAAGAGCCACGATTTCAGGAGGGGGCAGTCCTACTTCCACCAATCTTGCAACCGGCAGCAGCAGCAGAAGCAGTAGAAGCGACACTCCCTCTTCGATCCCTCCCACTCTTACCACCTCTAAGACCATCGCCATCGAAGCAGAGACTCAGCATCTCAAGACTATCAGAAATAGCGACAGCAACAGCAGTGACAGCAACAGCAGTGGCAGCGGCAGCAGCGGCGACGTTCATGAGGAGAGGAAAGAGGCCATTGGCCCCCCTGCTGCGGGCATACGCGCTGTGCTCGACGCGATGGAAGGGGAGGAAGACGAAGGAAAATACGATGATGTTGAATTGGAAGAGACGGAATGTCCCTTGTGTCATTTTATGCGTGCCAGCCCGTGTGGCCCCACGTGGGTGAGGTGGGAGAAGTGCATTCACGCCCACAAGAGCAAAGACGAAGACTTTGTGAATCCATGTGCGCGCATCACGTTGAAACTCGCGGAGTGCATACAGAAGCATCAGGATGATTTCCCACCGACGCTGAGGAATGCTTTGTTGGGTGGTGGGGCTGGAGGGGAGGAGGAGGAAGAGGATGGAGGGAAGGAAGGAGGGAAGGAGGGAGGTAAGGAGGAGGTGGTGGGGAAGAAAGAGGAGAAGCCGGCGCTGAAAGGGAGTTTGACGCTTCTTCATGAGGAGGAGGAGCACGAGCAGGAGAGGGCTCTGTCGGGAGGCGTCGATGTGGAGGCGGATGAGCATGATCTTTTCAGTCAGTCCCCACCGTCACCGCCGGCGGGGAAAGGATCATCGTCGTCGTGAGAGAGCGTGAGGAAGAGGACAAGATAGGAAATGGGCTAGATAGGTGTGGAGGGGTGTGTGTGAGTGGGGTCAGGAAGGAAGGAAAAGTGAGAGGGAGGAAATGAGGGTAGATTAATGTTAAAAAAAAGTTAGAAATTTGAGCATGGGCACACGCACGAGAGACCTCTTTGTATTGGGACTCACTCTCACACACTTTCTCTTTCTCTCTCGCTCGAACGATGTTGCTTGCTCCCCCCCCCCTATGCGGCTAAGTTGGCTATTGAAGGGGAGTCACTGCCTGAGCATGTCGGGTACCGGTCACGCGACTCGTATGCCGTTATCCAATTAAGAAAGTTTGCTTGTCATACCCTAGTTTGGTATTTGTTAGTTTTGATTACTGAGACCTGTAAGTCTCATTGCTGTCCTTCTTTTCATCTTCTTGTTGTTCTTCGTTCTTTCCCTATTCGGATCCCCGATAACGTTTCCTGTGAGCGAGATATACTGCCCCACAATGAGTCATCTCCCGTTGCTAATTTCTGTACAATATCCCCGCGCTCCCTCCCTCGCTTCCCAAACAAGACAAGGACCCAGCTCACTCAACGACAAAAACCTTCCCCTTTAATCGTCCCCAAATACCGTACTGGTCGCACCACCAACTGCCGCCATACCGCTTCTCATCGCCAGTCTCGCCGCAGCATAGGCTAGCGATAGCGAGGTCAAGGCCGGCTGAGCGAGTACCTGCACGTACTTGGCGTACGGCTGGAGCTGTTTCTTTGCCCAGTGCACGGGAGGGATGGTTTGAAAAAGCTCGCCAACGTCCATAAGGGAATGCCAGGCCGCGTCCATGAACGTGTGCCGCTCGATGACGAAGACTGTTTGTCGGTGTACCTTGACTCGACACTCCGGCGCTCCCTCAGGGGAGTGGGCTTGGCGGGTGCCAGGCGTCCGAAAACCCAGCAACAAATAAGCCCCTGAGACGGCCTGAGAAAAGCGGAGAGGAAAGTAGAAGGATGAAACATTGAATAAAAAAGTATTAATCAATGAATATACGCAGAGGGATGGAGTATAAAATTAAAAAGGATCAATCAATGGATATGCACGAACACATATCTCTCTCTCTCCCTCACTCCCTTCCTCCTTTCCACGCCTAGACGTACCCGCACCACCATTGGCTCATTCGGGGGAAAGACCAACGACCGCGGACTCCGTGCAAATGCCTCAAAACATACCACATCATCCACCTCCGGCTCCATCCCAATTGGTTCGTATTCGACCACAACATGCAATGCCCCCCCGCCTGGACTCAGATCAATCCACTCGTCCATCACATGACTCCCCCTTGACCCATTCAATAACGGCAAAATATCCAAACTACCCGTCCCCAAATCCTTGCCCTTGCTCCGCCACGAGCTCGCGTCAATCACTTGAAATATAACCAAGACCGGCGCTCCTTCTTGCAACACGCCTTTCTTTAGACTCATAGTGAACCTCTCCCGCCACGACGGGTGAGCGTTCCGTGGGGCTACTGTCGACTTGGCTTCTTCGTCCGCCACTCGTATGACGACTTGCGGTGAGATACTGGCACCTCGTCCTCCTCCTCCGCCGCCACTCGCTGTGCTGTTGTCTAGTAGGGCGCGATCGAGATCCCGGCCATCGATAAGGCGGATTTTGAGGACGCCAATGGTGCCTTTTTGGTGTTCAAGATAACGATAGGGGTTCTGGCGCACCGCCAACTCAGGCCGCCACCGGGGGGCGTCTGCGGCAAGGAACTCCCGGCCGGCCATCGTTGCTGTGTGTAGGAAAGAAGCAGGGACGCTTGCTGGTGTGCTGGGGTGCGTTGCTCCTAGGCACTTGTTGCTGCTGCTTCTTGCAGAGCGGCGGAAGCAAGAGGTGCGTCGTCAGACTTTTAACCTGCCGCAAGACGTGAGAAGTGGGGATAGCGCGTGGGTCAGAACAGATCGAACATGCGCGCGGGTGGCGGCGCAGTGAGCATGGCTTGAACATTTCTACTAGGCATATGCACCTAAGAAAGCGAAGAAAATCAGGAAAAAAAAGCGAGGGTTCTAATCCGTTGCAGAGCTGTACTTTTGTTGCACGCCTTAAAAACAAGAAAGGAAATGTGTTTGCCCAAAAGTAGAAATGTGAGGTAGCATTGTTTGTCGTGGATACCTTGGTGCGTGCAGGGCACCAGGTATCTTTGTTTTTTTCACGGACAAACTGGCAAATTGAGGTGGGGAAGTTGGAACTATAAATAAAAAATAAATGTATAATGATTAAAAATAAAAAATAATATACGAGTAAATCAATGAATGCACCTAAGCAGATGTCTCAAACATGTCTGGTTCACCCATGCTTCTGATGTCTTCTGTTCCTGTTTCCTTACTTTCTGATTGCTTTCTCCGTTGCCTTACCAATGCGCATGATTTTTGATTTTACCTCCATAAAGGTCAAATCACTGTGTAGCATTCGAATTGAATGACTCTTCGTCTCTGCCGTCTTCCAATTTCGTTTCCTTTTTTCCCCCAATCTCTTTCTTCTCCATTCTCTGATTGACTCTTTTGTTCTCCCTCTTGTGCCACTCGGCAGTGCCTCCCCTCACTCTTCTTCTTTGCTGTGCTTTTCCTTCTCCCTTCTCGCTTAGTATCACTTCCCGTCATTCTTCAAAATACTTTTATTTCTTTGTCCTTTTTCAGCTCATCATCTTTCTCTCGTCTCTACCCCTACCTCCCTCCTTCCCCTTAGACCTTGACCCTGAACAATTCCTGCAACTCATCCTTTGGCAAAACTGCCTTCGCCTTCCTCTCCTTCCTCACGCTATCTGCCTTCATCTTATGCGCCAGTCGTGCCCCCTCCGTCCTCTTCCTCTCACTCCTCACAAAATTGGGTGAGATAAACGAGGGATTCTGGTACAACGTAGGTCCGCCAAAACTCCCCGAAAAAATCCTTATCGGATTTAGGACAAACCGAGGGCCAATTTCAACCAGTGACGTCAGTTCATCCTCATTCCCTCCTTCGACCCCTAGCCCTCCCTTTTCCTTCTTCTTGGCCGCCGCCGCTGCCCTCGCTGCTGCTTTGGCTTCCGCCTTGTCGGTTGCGAGCGGGTCTGCGCTTGTCCCTTCAGGGGCAGTGTCGACGATCTGGTAATTTCGGACCCAGACTTTCCCATCTGCCAAGGCGAAAGACAGAACACGGTCCACAAAAGGCTTGCTCTTGGGATGACCACGGGGCGTCCCAAAGGTGTCGGTGAGGAGGGCTTTGATGAGCCGGGTGTGGGGCTGGGCATCGAAGGCAAGGTCGAAGGAGAGGAGGGGACGGGAGCCCAGCATGGCGTTTCCCGTCAGGCGAAGCTCGTCCAGTGTGTGGACGTTCAGAACGTTGAATTTGATGGACGGGCCGAGGGGGGTCTTGGAGAGCCACAGGTAAAGATCCTGCCGCTTGCGGGCTTCAAGGAAGAGGCAGTTGTTGCAGCTCTTCACCTCCGCTATTTCGTTCACCACCTGCAGGTCACCTTTGCAGTCCAATTTGACATCTTTCTTGTGGTGAGGGATAAGCTTGCGCAGGTCCTCTAGGAGGTGGCGATATCGAGCGGTGACGCCTCGAGAGCAGAAGACTAGGACGCGTTGCCTGTTTTTGTAAGAGCCGTCGTATTTCACTGTTGACGCTGCTGCTGCGGTGCTGTTGCTGTTGCTGCTGGCGGTGGTGGCGATGATGCTGGTCCTTTCCGCGCTTTTGGGACCTCCCATGCTAGTCGCAGACTTAACCGTAGCGCTGGCTTGCTTCTTGGACGCGGCATCGGCGGCAGCAGTAGAGAGCAGGCGCTTCTTGCTCCCCTTTTGTGGAGCATCGCTGCCCAGGTCCATCTCGTCCTCATCGTCACCACTACCGCCGCTGTCGCTGCTGCTGCTCCCCTCGGCACCACCGCGCATCATGAGGCCACGCATGCCGCCCATGTGCGATGACTTCCTGGGTATGCTCTCTTCCTCCTCGTCCTCCTCCTCGTAATCCTCCTCGTCGTGAGCCTCCTCCTTTTTTTGTCGCTTGCGTGGCTCCGCCTTCTCCTGCTTCTGACGCTCGCTGTTGATCATGATCTTTGCGTCCTTTTGTTTCTGCTGCTTCTTGGCCACTGGCTTGGCACTGCTGGTGGGAGCGGGAGCGACAGCAGTACTGTTGCGGGGAGCATGGGCTGTCTTCTTGAGACGTACTGTCTTCTCTCGAACCATTTTGAGTGAAGATAGCTGGCTGACTGGACCCAGGAAAAAAACAGAAATGTGCCTGCAAGTATGGGGAGGGGAAGGGAGGGTTAATTGGTGTGAGTTTGTGTCAAATATCTGGGGCTATGAGGGCCAACCTCCCGGCCATTGCTTGCCTTCGTGAGTCTCCGTGGTCGTATGATGGGGAAGGACCTCGGTTTCTTGGCCATCTTCCTTCCTTCCTTCCTTCTGTGGCTAAGGCTTGTGGCCTTGCTTGTCGTCACAAAGCCCCAAGGCACCACCCATGGGGTAAGGATGGGGAGGAGGAGGGAGGGTTGCAGGGCTAGAGGTGTTGCTGGTGAGAAGAGTGCCTTTGGATGAGGCAGAATGAAGCAAGCCGCCCGGCAATATGCAACTAGGAGGCTTCTCGGTATCCTCTTACACTTATTTCACCCTCCCTCCGCACAGGACACATCGATATAACGACTCTGAAGCTAATTTCTTGCTGTGGTGCTGTATGTATGAGCTTGGAAAATGTGCCTGGGTTTCTTGGCAAGCTACGCCAACGGGGCACCAACTCCAACGCCGCCTTTCTTCTTTATCTCCGTCTGGTCTTAACCCCCTCCCTGTCTTCCCTCCCTCCTTAACATATAGACACTTTACCAACTCCTTCGAAAGATAAAATGCTGGGTACAACACCTGTGAAGCCGCCGGCGGTCGGTGGGGCCTGGGCTAAAGGTCCCTTATCCTTCAAACCGGACGAGGGAGATACATCAGTCAAAGCAGCAGCAGGAGGAAGAGGGGGACCTGGAGGGGCGCCCGGCGGCTCGCCCCCTCCGACAACCAAAAAGAGAGGTAAGAGCTAGGTGAATAACCTTTTTCTTGTCGTGGCGTTGTTTATCTCCCATGTGAGCGGCAACTTACCCTTTTCTTTTCTTCCACAACAACCACCACCACTTCCACTACAACAGTTATCCAGTTCTCGCGAGACCAGCTTCTGTCCCTCCGTCGTCCCTCTCGGCTGCCTACGGAAATGGCCGCCATTCCCAACATCATCAGTGCGGAACCCCTTGATCCGATGAGTGGGCAAGGGGCTTTGGACGTGGACGAGACCAGCCGACAATGGGCCCGCATGCGAGCAGCAGGACGAGGACGAGGTGGAGGGGGAGGGGTGGGAGGAGGCGGGAAGGTACCTGGAGGTGTAGGAGGAGGAGTAGGTCGAGGAAGAGGGGGATGGTTGGAGAAGGAGAACCAGAATGCGTCAGATCGTGGAGGGTTCGGTTTGGGAAGGGGGGGAGGAGGGCTTGGGGGAGGAAGGGATGGAGGAATCGGGGGTTGGGATCGCCCGGAACGGAGGAGTGCTTTTGGAAGGCAGCCTGGAATGGGGGAAAGTGAAGGGATCAGCATGTGGCCGCGGGAAAGGCAGTTGGAGAAGGAGGAGAAGGAGCGGAATGAGAACCTGTGGGATGACGTAGTGAAAGACGGAGGGAAAGAGGGGGCGGGAGGAGGAGGGGGGGGAGGGAGGGTGGACCATGATTTTTTTGACAGTATGGCTGAGAGTACGTCAAAGTTTCATAAAGAGAAGGAAGCCTTTCTTGCGGAGCATCGGAGGATGGAGGGGGAAGGGGCGGAGGGAGGGAGTGAGGCGGGCGTGGCGACCTTTGGGGAGGAGGCGGTGGTGGGAATGAAGGGAGGGGCTGGTGAAAGGATTGCATCGGAAATGGAGGGGATGTCGTTGGGAGGAGAAGGAAGAGGAGGAGAAGAGGGTAAGGCCAGGACGTTGGCCTCATTAATTGCGGAGGGAGGGAGGGATGGAGGGAAGGAGGGAGGGACGGCGAGTAGTGAGGCCGGGAGCGTGATGAGCACTATGAGTAGTGGTTCGGAGTTGCTTGCAAAATTTGGAATCTTTCCTAATCGACCGCAGCAGCAGGAGACAGAGAGTGGACCCCCTTCCTCTGGATCGCCTTCATCGTCGCCGTTGAGTTTCTTGCAGCAGCAGCAGCAGCAGCAGCAGCAGCAGCAGCAGCAGCAGCAGCAGCAGCAGCAGCAGCAGCAGCAGCAGCAGCAACAGCAACAGCAGCAGCAACAGCAACAGCCACCAGTGCACGCTCATGTCATCGGTCAGTCAGGGCAACCGCAGCAACAGCAGCATCTACAGCAGCAGCAGTTACAGCAGCAATTGCATCAACAGTTGCAACAGCTCCAGCAGCAGCAGCTCCAGCAGCAGCAGCGGCAGGGCGGGGCGTCGCCCGTGATGACAGGAAGAGGAGGAGGCAGGGAGGGAGGAGACGTCAATCACCTCCAACGCCTCGGCCTCATCCCCCCTCAACAGCCCGCCCAACAACAACAACAGCATGAGCAACAACAGCAACAGCTATTGCAGCAGCAGCTCCGCCAGCTTCAGCAGCAGCAACAGCTGCAACAGCAGCAACACCAACAGCAACAGCAACAAGCCCTCCTGCTCCAACAGCACATGGCCGCCCAGCAAGCCCAAGCAGCCGCCGCCACCGCTGCTGCTGCTGCAGCTGCTGCAGCACGTTCTTTGCCGGATGCCTGGTATTACCGCGACCCACACGGAAAGATCCAAGGGCCTTTCAAAACTAGCGACATGCGTCAATGGCACGAGGCTGGATATTTTAAACCAGGACTTTGCATGCGTTTGGGAGACCAAGGGCGAGGCCTTCCCGACGATTTCCGCCCCCTATCCCTCCTCTACTCAAACTTGTCCGAAGCCTTCCTCCGTCCTCCCACCATCCCTCAGCAACAGCACCAACCCCCGCCACAGCAGCAGCAGCAGCAGCCGCAGCAGCAGCAGCAGCAGCAGCAGCAGCAGCAGCCGCCGCAGCAGCAGCAGCCGCAGCAACCGCAGCAGCAGCAGCTGCCGCAGCAGCAGCAGCCGCAGCCGCAGGTCGGAGGGATGACCCTGTCACCTGCCCAGCAGCAGCATCTGCAAGCGCTACAGCGAATGGGGCTGCTTCATACTCAGCAGCAGCAGCAGCAAGCCCTTCTTCAACTTCGACACATGGCTACCCTCGAGCATCAGCAGCAGCAGCAACAACAACAACAACAACAGCTGCAGCGGCGGCGGCAGCAGCAGCAGCAGCAGCAACAACAACAACAGCAGCAGCAGCAGCAGCAGCAACAACAACAACAGCAGCAGCAGCAGCAGCAGCAGCAGCAACGTCTAGCGGAAACTGTTATGCTGGCCCGTCTCGAAGCAGAGGACAAGGCAAGGCAGGAGAAAAAAAGGCAGCATCAGCAGCAGCTAGAGGAAGAAGCTGCGGCTGCAAAAGTAGCAGCAGAAAAAGCAGCGACAGCAGCAACGGAAGCGAGAAGGATTAAGGAGGCGGAGGAGGCAGCAGCCGCTGAAGCAGCACGTAAGCAACAGCAAAAGGAAGAAGAACGACGACGACGCGAGCAGGCCAAAGCAGAAGCAGCAGCAGCAGCAGCAGCAGCAGCAGCAGCAGCAGCAGCAGCAGCAGAAGAGGAAGCTAGACGCCTAGCCGAGCAGAAACAAGCACCTGTGGCACCTTGGTCAGCGGCAGCAGCAGCAACAGCAACAGCCGCTCCTCAGAAGAGCCTCATGGAGATCCAGGAAGAGGAAGAACGACGACAACGTGTGCTACGAGAACAGCATGCAGCAGCCCTCACTCAAGGAAAAGGGGAAGGGCGAGAAGGAGGGCAAGGAGGGATGTCGTGGGCCAAGGCAGCGACGACTAACGCTCCCTTCGTGCGGCCAAAGACCATGACAGAAATTCAGCAGGAAGAGGCCTTGGCGGCTTCCACCTCTTTACCCACGTCCTCGACCTCACCCCCTACACCAGCAGCCCCGGCTACTGCGGCTGCCTCTGGACGGGGTCCGAGTAACAAACAGAGCAGCAGCGGGAGCAGTGACAATGATGGTGCTCCTCCCCCGCCGTCAGGTCCGATTCAGGTAAACCTCCCCGTCTCCCAGGTCGGCAAGATGTCACAACGTGAAAAGAAAGCCTTGCTTGCCCAACAGCAGCAGCAGCAACAGCACTTGCAGCAGCAGCAGTTGTTGCAGCAGCAGCAAGGTGCTTGGAATGCGGGTGGGGGAGGGAAGGGAGGAGGGGGAGGAGGGGGAGGAGGGGGAGGAGGAGGAGGAGGAGCGACGATGAAGGAAATTCAGGAGGAGGAGAAGAAACAAGCGCGGTTGCGTGTCGAGTTAGGAAGAGGTGGAGGTGAGGGTGGAGGTGGCGGTGCTGGGAGGGAAGGAGGAGGGGAGAAGGCAAACATGTTGAAGATGATGCTTGGGTTAGGAGGAGAAGGGGGAGGAGGAGGAGGAGGAGAGGCGTGGTCTGCAAAGGGGACGAAAGTAAAGAGTTTATTGGAGATACAGGAAGAGGAAGCGAGGCGAACGGCTCAAGAGCCACAACATGCGAAGGGATGGGCTGCACGGGCAGGAGTAAACCCCCCAGCGCAACGCCATCAGCAGCAGCAGCAGCAGCAACAGCAGCAACAGCAGCAGCAGCAGCACGTGAATGGTGGTCGTGGCGTAGCCGCGGGCGCGGGATGGGCAGCGGCCGCCAGACCAGCGGCTGGAACAGCAGTACAACAAGACGACTTCTGGGGTCCTGGCGGCGGGGGCGGGAGAGGCCCGAACCCTCCCCCTCCTCCTTCTGCCTCCCGTGCTCCTCCTTCTTTTTCTTCTCCTCTCCAAACTGCGCCAGCGAAGAAAGCTACAAGCGATGATTTTGGAAGCGCCATGCCCCCTGACCTGGCCGCGTGGTGCAGTGCTGAGTTAAGAAGGATTGCTTCTAACGACGATTTGACGCTGATGTCGTTTTTGTACACCGTGGAATCACCCGCTGAGACACGACAATACCTGTCTCAGTACTTGGGAGCAAAGCCCGAGGTGGTGAATTTTGCGAGTGAGTTTATAAAACGTAGGACGATTGCTTTGAATGGAGGAGGGGGAGGAAAGAAGGCGGGAGGAGGGAAGAAAAGGTAAATTACTAGGAGGAGGGAGGACGAGGGATTTGTACATAGATAGCGTGTGGTGATGGATGAGTTTCTTTTCCCGCCCTCCTTACTCCTGTAGAGGAGAGGGAGGGAGGAGAAGGAGGGGAGGGAGGAAGGGGAGGAGGGCGGGCATATATACCTCCTTGCAATACTAGACCAGCCAGACAAAATAAGACATCGCAGGGTAAGGACGAGGTGAAAGAGAAGGAGAAGGTAGAGGAGGAGGAGGAAGAAGAAGAGGAGGGGGAAGGAAAGTAGTTGAAAGGGAGGGAGGAGGGCTGGGATGGCGAAGGATGATGGAAGTATCACATAACCAGTACAAAGCAGCAGCAGCAGCAGCGGCAGCAGCAGCAACAACAACAGCAACAGTAACAATATCAGAGAAAAGAGATGAAAAGTGATGGGATTTCTGTTGTTTCGGAAATTTCCGTGCGTGTATCATCCAGCTTGGTATTTTGTGTTTCTTTTTTAAAGTGTTTCTTCTTCAAGGTAATTCTTCTTCAAGGTATTTCTACTTTGTGGGTTGTGGCCTTGCTCAGCCAGCGAACCCTCACTTTCCCCCTTCCTCTTCCTCACTAATTCAGCGGAACCTCTCAATTTCAGTCCACGCATCTAGGACAAGAAACGACGGTGAAAATGGCTGCGTCTCTGCTGAGGCACACGCATTCCGGAACCCATCTTCAGTTCATCTTCCTCCCCGTGTTCAAGCTTACTTAGCTCATGTCTTGATCTGGACACATTCATGATATGAATCCACATGACCTATAAGCCCTCCCCGATCTGTTATCTGAACCAAATACCCCCCCCTTCTCCCTCCCTCCACCCTTCCCTCCCTCCACCCTTCCCTCAAATGCTGATCGACTCAAGCGAGTAATCCGAAATGGCCTGAAAACTTTGTCCCGCCCTCTTAAACTGAGCAAAATACCCTTCCACTAACTCCAGTGCCTCACAAGCCATGGCCCCCCTCCTCGCGCACTCCCTCACCCCCATCAACACTTTCCTCACAACATCCCTTTCCTTCCCTCCCTGCCCTCCCTCCCTACTTCCCTGAACGACCATACTGACAAACTTCGCATCCAAAAGCGCTTCTAACCATGTCAAAATACACTCTTCCTCCCTCCCACCACCGCCTGCATTGCCATCTATGGTTTTCTCCAGCAGTGACCGCAGTAGCACCAGCAGTAGCGCTGCGCTGGGTCCATCCATCCCTTCAGACAAGGCAGCCCGAAGGAAGACAGGACAGCAAGGACGACAAACAGCAAGCCCGACGAGCTTAAAAACTTCGCGTGCGTACACCCCATTGTTCAGCTGCTGCTGCTGTTGCTGCTGCTGTTCTTGCGAGGTGATGCTGATAGAAGAGGGAGGAAGGGAGGAGGGGCTACGTAACACCGCGCGTAGTGACTGGACGATGGATTTTTCAGACAAGTCACCGGGCCCTGCCAATGCTGCTGCTACCACTTCCTTTCTCCCTCGCTGCAGCAACTGCAGCAGGAGAGTAGGATGCTCCCTTAATGGATATTTTCCCGCTTCGATCAAGGCCTGTAGGAGACGCCATAACCCCGCCTGTCGTTCCTGTTTCCGCCCCTCCGTCGCTCCCTCCCCCTGCCCCTCTCTGCTTTTCCTGCGCCGTGCCTTCTTTCCCCTCCCTCCCTCCAAAATCCCCTCCCCCCCTTCCTCATCTTCCTCGGCAAGACAAAGAGAAGCAACATACAGGGCTGTTTGTGTTGCTACAGGGGTACGGGCCAGAAGCACGGCTCCTGTGAGCTTGGCGCGCTTTCTCTTCTTACTGCTGCTGCAGCTTTTGCCACTACCGTTTCTCTCTTCCTCCTCCTTCTTCTTCGTATCAGCCTTTCCATTCTGCTGGTGCTGGTGCTGGTGCTGGTACTGCTGTTGCTGTTCCTGCTCTGCTGCGAAGAGCAATTGGAGTAACTGATCGACTGCATCATCCGGCGTCAGACCACCCGCTGCTGCTGCTGCAGCTCCTGCTGCTGCCCCTGTTGCGTCTTCTTCTCTTTCCTGACAAACCCAACCGACCTCACTGCTCTTAAATGTCATTGTCACAAGGGGAGCAGCAACAGTACCGGTAGCACATGCCGCAGCAGCAGCAGTGGTTACAGCGAGTTTCCCCAAGGCACGTCTTAGCCCAGTGCCTTCTCCTCCTCCTTCTCTTGACTCCACCCTCCATGCAGCCACCTTATCGGTAGAAGGACTACCACTAGCTATGACGCCTTCACCACATGCAAACAGGGACGAAGTGGAAGGGAGGGAGAACGAGGAGGAGGGGGGGCAGGCCTCTCCTACGACTACTCCGTGCTCTGCATCCCATGCTTGCAACCGGACTCCTCCTTCCCCGCTGCCCTTTCTCTCTACTTCCTCCACGGCCGTAACGATAAGACCCTGTGCTTGCATGCCCACTGTCTGGACCGAGAGAGGGAGGAAAGAACAGGGAGGGGTGTAGGAAGTTGTGGGGCTTGACCTCTTTTTTGAGGTGGAGGAGGAGGAGGAGGAGGAGGAGGAGGCCACCGCCACTGCTGCTGCTGTTTCTACTCCTGCTGGATCGACCAGCGTCTTGGTGTATAATTTGATACTTGAAAGCCTTGCCGCCCCTTCCTCCTTCCCTACATCCCTTCCGATTGCCACGCGCGTCATGCGTAGGAAAAGCCCTCTTCCCCTCCCTCCTTCCGTTTCTCCTTTCTCAACAGTCCACAAGTAAACCATGTCTTGACCCATGCCGCTCCACATCATTCCCGACGCGCGGAGGGCGAGCGATGAGGAGGTAGGAGAGAGGCTTGTGATGGTGAGCGGTCGAGGAGCAGCAGGGGATGTCAGTGTCTGCTGCGCGCTCTTATTTTTGGAGGAGGAGGAGGAGGAGGAGGAGGAAGGGATGGTGGTTTCAGGGCAACGGTAGAGGTAAAGGGTGCCGTCAGTGGTAAAAAGCAGTAAGAGGCGCTTTGAAGGGTGTACGAGACAGGAAGACACTGAGGATGATGTAGAGGATGGTGAGGATTGTGAGGTGGAGGAGGAGGAGGACGCAAGGAGAGTCAATGCCGTTTTGCCCACAGTCGAATAACAGGCCACTTGCAGCCTATCACCCTCCTGGCCAATACACCATGCAACACCCACAGAGCTCACTTCCAAGTGAGAAACAGGAAAAGTCGTCTCGACACTTTTCATCCCCTCTGGGCCCACGCCTGCCGCTCCTCCCGCTCCTCCAGCAGCCAAACTTACAGAACCTTTGTCCGGCCACGCTACTAGCTTACGCCTCCCCTGCAACCCCACTAATAGCCCTTGTGCAGAAGCTGCACGCACGGCGGATATAAAAGCCAAGACTTTCGTCGGTCGGAAGGACCATTCTCGCAACCGGGAACCATCTTGCACTCTATACAATATGACTTGGGATGGCGACGTGAAGAGTAGATATTCTCCGCGTCCACCCACCCAGCTAAGGCCCACGGGCTTGCCGGAGACGCTGATGGTACCTATTTTGGTGAACATGGTGGAGGCTCCGAGGCTGCTAGTCGTGCTGCCGGCCATATTTGCGCTTGTGCGCTTGTATACTTGTGGGTGGTGGAGGGGGAGAGGAGGTCAGCCGGATCGATGGTAATTGACGGTCAAGGAAGCGCCAGGGTAAGAAAAGGTTCCTGTGAGGAGTGCAAGGGTATGGAGAGGACCAGGGTATTAATCCGAGTGCGTATGTGTACATACGCACTCGTATGTGTGTTTGTAGAGAGGTAGAATGTGTGGCAGCCGGCATTGAGATATTCCCAACGGCTGCAGCCGCGTTTTGCTTTTGCTTTGCAAGCAGAGCTTTCCTTGAGTCATTCGTGTATCTTTCTCTTGCAGACAGGAAATAATAACGATCAATATCTCAACAATCCTGACATACTGCTGGCCCTGCCACTGACGCTGCTTGTGGCGTTATCAATGCTTAATGGCTCAAAATTAACCTCCTCCCCCCTTCAATCCTTCCCTCGCTTTCCACCCTCACACAATCCCACAGCATATGCCTGGTGTTCCCCCGCAAATAACGGGGCCATTACTGGCCCTAAGTGCAGCCGTTTTATTGAGCGTGGCATTGAAAGAAGCGTTGGACAGGAAGGACGGAAAACAACGGGTCAAAATCCCTTTGCACAATCCGAGGGCTTTCCGCTTCGAGTTGCCGGGCACTGCCTCCTCATCCGCAGCTTCCTCGTCCTCGTCATCGTCGTCGTCTGGACAGACGAAGTAATAAAAGGAAGATAAAAATTTATAAAGCATCGCGGTCCATCTCCCCTCTGCCGGAAATAAATGGATGGGCTCCGCCTCCGTCTCGAACATAATGGCGCCCCGCTTCTTCCGCGCCAAGACTCCTCCCCTTCCTACCTCATACCCCCCATCACCGTCCTCCTCATCACACCTTTGCCCATTTCCAAAAATTCATTTTGTGACTCCCCACTCAAGTCGTTTCTTTTTCCACCGCCCGAGAGCGTTCTTCATCGTTTGTTGCTCGGGCGCCGGGTGCCAACCACAGGAGAGGTGGTATTAACCTTGACTCTCTCCTGTGGAAACGAGGAAGAAGATGACAATGAGAGGGAGAAGGAAGAGATAAAGATTGAAGGACGGAGGATGTGTGAGAGGTATAGTGTGGTGGTACACCGTGTGTGGGAGTATGCTAATGGTGCGGATGGGATGGGGAGGAGTGCCTTCGGAGGAGAAAAAGGAGGAGGAAAAAGAGGAGAAGAAAAAGGAAGAGAGAGATACTATACTTTCCAAAAACCGGCTGAAGGTCTAGTGACCCCCCAAACACATCTCCTCATCAATGGCCAAACCTGCCGCTGGCTATTCCCCCATCCCACCGCCCCTTGTACTCCTCCCTCCACTCCCCCAGCTTCACCACCACCACCACCAACAACAACAACCGCAAGCTGGACCTCCTACCTAGGAAAAAACACTGAGGACACCAATAATAGCAAGAGTGGTGCGAGAATTCTACCCTCCGACCCCTCTCTCCTCGACGAGCTTTGTTTACGGATGCGACTCGCATTACAGCTTCCAGCCCCTCCTCCTAACCCGCAGCAACAACAACAGCAGCAGCAAGCCATACGGGGATCACACTTTAAGGCCCCTGGTATTATCCTGATCGAAGGCCCCCCCGGCTGTGGAAAAACGTCCCTAGTGGCAGCAGCAGCCCAAGCTCTCAATCTCTGCACCGTCATCATCACCCCTGGCCACCTCCTCGCATCTCACGATGTACATGCCGACAATGCCTTAAATGCTGCTGCTGCTGCTGCTACTTCCCTCGGCCCCGCGTTGTTGTTGATTGATAATGTCGATTTGATGATTTTTGGAGGTGGAGGGAGGGAGGGAGGGAGGGATGGAGGGGTGATGCGTACAAGCAGGGGAGATGTGGACCGAGGCTTAGAGCGGTGGCTAGCGCGAGTGGAAGAGCTTGGAGGGCTGGAGGGCGGGGGGGAGAGAGACTGTGGAACAGGGAGGGTCGTGGTGGTGATGACGGCGAGGACGGGGTGGAGGGGGGGGGAGGGAGGGGTGAAACGGGACATGAGAATGCGTATCCGTGCTGGGGAGGAAATGATTCAGACGCGGATGAGGGTTTTGGAGCAGTGTCTACAGCAGCAACAGCAGCAACAGCAGCAGCCACCGTGTCATGGTGGAGAAGAAAATGAAGGAGGACGAGGAGGCAAGGACCAGAACAAGGATGGATTTGTTCGCAAGCAGGAAGAGGAAGGGGAGTTCGGGGAGGAGGAAGAGGAGCGGCAGCATCCAAAGGAGCAGCAGCATCCAGAGGAGGATGAAGAAAAGGCACATGCATTAGCCTCTCATCATCACCATGCCACCGATAAGCATACACTCACTCAAGATGACTTGGAATACGTGGCCCGAAGCTGTCAAGGGTTTACCCTAGGTGGGGTTGCAGCTGTAGCACGACGGGCAAGAAGGTATGTTGTGCAGCAGCTCAACAGCAGTAACAGCAGTAACAGCAGCAGCAGTCACAGCAACAATATCAAGATCAGTAGCACGGCTGCCTCCGCTGCTGCTGCGTCTTTCTCCTGCTCCTGCTCCTGCTCCTGCTCCTGCTCCTGCTCCTGCGGCTGCTGCTCCTCCTCCTCCTCCTCCTCCTCCTCCTGCCAGACATGGCTCGCAGCACTAGCAACTTCAGTCACCGAAGAACGAAGGAAGCAACTCTCACACGGCGCAGGCCTCCCTGCTGTGTCGACTGTCGACCCTCCTATCTGCTGGTCCGATATAGGGGGACTGACGGCCGCCAAAATCGCCGTCCAAGAAATGATTTCATGGCCTCTCGCCCGCCCAAAGGCGTTTCGTCGCTTGGGCCTTGAGCCACCCGCAGGTCTTCTCCTTTACGGACCACCCGGGACCGGCAAGACGATGATTGCCAGAGCTGCTGCCTGCCAGACGGGTGCGGGCTTTTTAAGTTTGAAAATATCGGATGTGGTGAGGGGGGAGGTAGGGAGGGGGGAAGAGATAGTGAGAGAGGCTCTGAGAGCTGCCAGGAGAGCCAGGCCGTGTGTTGTCTTCATTGATGAGTTTCAGGCACTCTTCACAGCAAGGGGAGGAGGAGGAGGTGAAGGGGGAGGGGGGGGAGCGAGGCTGGCGACGCAATTGCTTCTGAGTATGGATGAGCTGAGATCAGGGGTGGAAGGAGGAGGGGAGGGAGACAGGGAGGGAGAGATAGAAAGAGGGTTTGTGAGTGTGTTGGCGGCCACGAATGCACCGGAGGCGATTGACCCAGCATTTTTCCGACCCGGGAGATTTGACAAATTGGTGTACGTGCCTTTACCTGACCAGAAAGAGAGATTGGAAATGTTCAAAGGGTTGAAAAAGAAAATGTTATGGGAGGAGAATGACCAGGAAGGGAGAGAGGAAGAGGTGGCGGAACGGACAGAGGGCTTCTCGGGGGCAGATATGGCAAATTTGGTGAGAAGGGCGGCGTTGCATGCTTTGGCTAGGCAACAGCAACAGCAGCAGCAGCAGCAGCAGCCGTCCAGTAGTAGTGGTAAGACATCCTTTCTTTCTCTCCCTCCTCTTTCTCCTCTTCCCCCGCCAGCGATCAGCTGGAAGGATGTGGAGCAGGCTCTGGTGTCTTGTCGGTCCACCACGTCGATGGAAAGTCTTGAGCGATTCAAAGCTTTCGACCGCTTGCATGGACAGAAATAGGAGGAAAAGAGGGACGTTGGGAGGAGGAAGGAGGGTAGAACGAGCGTATGTAGACAAAGAAATTTATTTGTATCATACAACGAAATGCTTTCGCTCTGTCCACTCCATCGCTCACGAAGGCATCCACTTCTGACACCCACAAGCTGCGCAAATGTCGCTTTTTCTCCATGTCTATCTATGGCGGCATCTACGATCCCATCAAGTAATCATACACGAAAAAGCATGCTGTGTTTGCGTCTTCATTTCTCCTCTCTCCAATGCTGAACCAAATCAATTTAGGAAGCACAAAATAACAAACATATCGTAGGCCAAGAAAAGCATGACAAAATGTCGTCCTCATCCATGCACCTGTTTTACGCACTCCCTCTGCTACTATCGTTTTACTTTATTTTCTAAATGTACGATGGTTGGACAAAATTGCCTTTCTTGTCTCCCCTCCCTGGCCCTCGCTTTCTGCTCTCATATGATGTGCCCGCGATTTGTAAGAAGTCGATAGACGGTCAAGCCGATACACACCAGCAAGAACACAATGATGCCCCACAATGTGACACGGTGGCAAGCTGCACGCCGTGCCATTTGATTGAGAAGCCGCCGTGCCTCCCCTGCAAACCCCTTCATCTCTCGTATGCGCGTCGACCCGTCCTCCAAGGAGGTCCGTTGTTCCCGCAGGTTTTCCCCAATGCCCGCAGCCAGCTCATTCGTCTCGTTCGTCAGCTGAATGGTGCCCTTGAGCAATGCCGTACGATCATGCTGTGAGAGTATAGGTGTGTGAGCATGACCGTTAATTCGTGCCGCAAGACGACAACACTAGTCAGACAAGCGGCATGGCCGGGGTGGGGAGGTCGGAAAGAGATGAGGACTTACCACACGCGGATCCTCCACGGCACCGTACGTGGACGCGGAAGGATAATTTGCTGCCATCATCTCCCGACAGCGGCAGCGGCTCTGTGTGTAGAGTGAGTGTGTGAGGTGTGAGTGGTGCGATGCAAAGAGGTGAGCATGGTATCGCTCATCGCTTACTTGTTCGTCCGAGTCGCCGGCGGCGTCGCTTCGCTTGCTTTTTCTGTGTTCTTTCCGCATGTGTCTGTCGACCTCACGACACAAACGATCCCGACCATACAAATTACACCACTAGGAGGACACCCTTTGCCTGCCATCTCAAGCAAGCCCAGCAAGCCATGAGCTCCAGTGCCACAGCCCCTGCCGAAGACTTCCTGCTGACCCCTTTGAACGTGGTCCAAGACTGCTTCCTGCATTCCCCCAACACCACCACGTCCAGCACACCCTCTCCACACGCCCGTGTTGCAGATGCCTACCGAAGATTCTTGCATACACATCCCAAGGCGCTTTCAACCATACCCTTGATCCAGCCGTCCACCTGGCCCCAAGACTCGGCTCCTGGCGGGCCCCTCCACAACCACTGCCTCGTCCGTTTCCGGGGCATGGTCACCGACATGCTCGACCCGCAATTTTTTGTTGGTGCACACAAAGACCCAAGCACGGGTAAGATGCTTTGCACGATGTATCGGGATACGTTGGCGGCGGAGGAAGTGGAGGCAATGTCTGTCGGCGGGGAATGGCAGCCGCACCAAACCATGGAACGCCGTCCATTGATTTTGGGGCCTATCCCTGGAGAGGCTGCTTGGGTGACGATGACGAACAGCAGGAGTAAAAGTAGCACCAGCGGCAGCAGCAGCAGCAGCAATAAAAGGCCTTTACCCAGTGAGAGCGCGGGCGCCGGAGGGGGATATGCCGTGGTCGCTGGCACCACAGCGACTACGATGAAAGGAGACACACAGGCCAAAGGACGGCCCAAAATGGCCCGGAGGGAAGACAGCTCCGGCGAAAGTCATGAAATGATGGCTGTGGACGATTCCTGTTCCACCACCAGCACCACTCCTACAACATCTCCTTCCTCCTCCACCTCCCTGCCCCCTCCCCAGCCCAAAGCAGCGACGACATCCGTCGCTTCTCCTCCCACTCCTTTTCGTTGCTTGACCTACTTCTACGACAGCGAAGACGACGGACCACACCCTCCCAAGCTTAACGAGGCATTGGATGTGCTTGCGGTCCTGTCCTACACCACTGCCGCAGAGAAAGAAAAGATGATGTCGATGATGGATGGACGAGGAGGGGAAGGTGCCGAGGGAGGAGCAGTCGGGATGGACGAGGGCGACCCTGACGCAGCCATAGATAATTTGATGCTCGTTCTCGAGCCACGGTTGCACGTCCTACTCTGGGAAAGGGCAAGTCTCCTTCTCCCTCCTCTCAACACCGATGCCGCAGCAGCAGCTGCTGCTGCTAGCGACAAGTCCTCCTCGGCTTCTGTTCAAGCTTTCACTGGATCGGCCTCCCCAGCCCCGCGTTCCCTTTCTCTCCTCATCCCGGCCAACCATTCCATCATTCAAGCACGTACTGAGCTACTCACTCACTTCACTCACTCCCTAGCCGGGGATGCTCTCGCGGCCGAATACCTTCTTCTCTCTCTCCTCTCCCGCGTGCGTCTCCGGACCACCGCTGCTGCTGCCACTGCAGGTGGAGCAAGAGCAGCAGCAGCAGGCGAAGTAGTCGTTGGACCCTTGTCTTTGAATCTGAGCCGCGTTTTCATCCCAGGATTTGCCCAGGGACTGCAGGAGTTGTTGGGGAGCGTGGTAGCCCGCGCCGTGAGGATGGAAGTAGACCTGCCGTCCCTCAGCGATGCGACCAAGTGGATCCCCCGTAAGGATTATACTAGCAACATGCTGCTATCTTCTACGTCCTTACAGGTGAGTCCAGGCACGGCTTTGATACTGGACGAAACGGGCTTGGAGACAGGGAGGCTGGATGGGGTAGGTGTGACAAATGTTCGATGCGTGAAGAAGCTGATCGAGGAGCAGAAGACCATGTGTAGTTTTGGGTTTTACGAGCTGGAGTTTGAGGCAGATTGTCCAATACTCGTAGTCTCAAAAAGTAAGTCCATATTTTCGGGAGGGGCGCTCTGTGAAGTGCCATTGGTACCTGCTGCTGCTGCTGCTGCTATTTCGGTAGTTTTAGCTGGAGCTGCAGGAGGAGCAGGAGGAGCAGAAGGAGCAGCAGGAGCAGCGACACCAGCAGTGCTACCATCGTCCTTGGATAGGGTGGCAACACATGAGACATTGTCCCTCCTTCGTCGGTATCTAGCTGCTTTGTCTGGTCTACCGGTGGAGATTGACAAGGCGCTGGCAAGCCAGGCAGAGAATGAGTACGTGAGTCTGAGGGGGGGAGGGACGGAGGAGGGAAAGCTTTTGACGTGGGAAGATTTAGGACGGTGGTTGGAGATGACGAGGTTGTTGTGTGCGAGCGAGGGAGGCAGTGAAACGTGTGGGATGAGGCATTGGGAGAGGATGAAGCAGATGGAGGCGGAGAGGAGGAGAAGGGTGAAAGGGACTCAAGGAGGAAATGTGGCGCAGTAGATTGAGAATGAGGGACAATAAGGGTGGAAGGAAGGGAAAGAAAATGGTCGGATCCGTGGTTGGGAGATGAATGTGTAGTGTCAGTACAGGCACAGCATAAAAGGGAACAAGACAGTGCTGCTGGGCATAAAAATGGCAAGGATGGTGAAGAAATCACTGATAAAGACCCTGCTTATTCTTGGTTGCTCCTGCAGTTGTCTTCACACTTTTAGGTTGGGACATCTCTTCCACGCTCTCACATCAGTGACTTTCATGTCGTATTCCACTTTACACCCACACTCACGTCTTTTCCTCTTTCGCGCCTTGCAGAATCCTCACGCGATCCGCTCTATACAATGTCTTCTCAATTGCATGCAAATGCTAAAAACCTATCTATTTATTAATGCTTGTCCTGGCTTTAGTTTCTCAACTCGCAAGTTAGGCCTCCTTCTTGCAACTTCCCTTCTTCTGCACCGACACCACTTTCACATCAGGCTTGCTCTGGTCAAAAATTTCCTTCGTATTCGGATAAATGAGACGAAGAATCACCGCCCCCCGCGGCAGCTTCGACACATCAACCACATTCTCCCGTCCCTGGGGCATGCGTAATGGGTCCTTGGTCAACACCACCCTGTACGACAGAGCCGTAAAACTTCCGTCTCCCCCGCCCCCCCTCCCGATCTGTCCATTTTTGCTCGAAGGAAAGATGGTATCGGTGGATGTGCTGGTGATGGTCTCGTCATTGAAGTTGTGGTGGTGCGGAAGACCGTTCTCGGCATACACCACAAAAGTCCACATCTTCTGCTGCCCCGGGAAAAAGTGACCCGTGATGACAATGTCGCCTTAAAGGAGGGAGGAAGGGAGGAAGGAAGGAAGGGAGGGAGGGAGGGAGGGCGAGAGGGAGGGCGAGAGGGAGGGAGGAAGGAAGGGAGGGGGGGGGTTCAAAGGTTAACTTGACTGACAGGAACAGAGGGAAAGGAGTAGAGGAGGATCCGGTACACGCACGCAGCTTCTCTACTCAACACGAAACTTAGTTGGCTTACATACTCGACACAGCGATTGCATTTGTTCGAGGAATGGTGAAGGGAAAACGGGATAAAGGGAGGACAACCAATGGAAGCCGGCATGGTGCTTGCTCTTATACGTACCTTGATTTGCATCATAGATGCAGCAGTAATATCTGTGCTCGGGGTGGGCTTTGGCGGACTCGGCGTCATAGGTGAGGAGGGAGGTCGGGTCCAAAAATTCGTGGAGCTGGACGAGTGAAGAAGGGGGAGAAGGACAGAGGTATGGAAGGAGAGCGTTGATGAGTTCATATTAAGGATTGAGTGGAGCAAGGAGAGAAGTGGTGATGGGTAATGGACCTAATTTAGATGAACAATACCTCCGATCGAGGGAGGCAGGGTGGGGGACAGAAATCAGGCGGTGCATGGATCACTTTTAACTTACCTTGCCTTGCGTCTGTTTGTCACACATTTTCTTCGCCCTGTTCAAGCCCTTGACATACAACACTTGAAGGAGCCCCGCGGGCAAGGCCGCCGCGACCAGAATCACAACGTTCACCTCCGCCACGGTCCAGCGCCCGACGAAGAGCAGGATAGCGTAAACTACCCCAAAATACTTTAATAGAGTAAGTAAGCGATTATATCGATGCCCCGGGGCCTTTTCCGCGTACTGTGCCCCGGAAAAGCTTCTGTAGGTAGGCTTGATCTGCCGAGGTTTGTTAGCGTGCATGGTCCAGAAAGAAGGCATATCGATTCGTTGCCCCGGAAGCGTGCCATAGCGTCGCACGACAAACAAGCCATCTCGTACACCTTGTCGAGGCAGCCAGTTACTTTTCGGGATGTCAGCAGGCCTGTCCTCTTCATCGCAGATGGCAACGTCAAAGCTGCCGTCCTCGTTGTAGGCAAGCTCGTGGTCACAAGAGCTGGGAGGGACTTTGTCTTGGACGGGATCGTAGAGGCCGGCATAAAGAGATATGGAGAAATAGCGACATTTGGGCATTTTTGGGTGTCGGAAGCTGACGCCGTCATCGAGGGGGAGATAGCTGTAGACCGTCAAGAAGTTATTGGGATCCGGCAGGGTGCAGAGCGCGCAGATCAAGGCCTCGTCGTAGTGCTCTGGGCAGCCGGGAATGTCCGAGAGGGGTGTGTAATGCATTGGTAGCGCCCGCCGCAAGCCGGGAAGGAAGCGAAGAAGCAAGGGGAAGAAGATGAAGATGGCCCCGATGCCCACGACCAACCCTAAGCCTACGACTTCGCCGCTTAGGGGAACATCGACGGTAGGACACATGAGCATCATCTTGTGTCAGACTGTGCGGAGTAGAGAGGAAGTGTGGGGCAATACTTTTCGTGTCAAGGCATACGCCCGTGTAGCTTAAGGTAAGGTAAGGACATCCCTGCCAAGGGAATGGGGCAACTGATGCTGATGTGAAAGCTCAAGTGAAAATCAATTATCTCATCGACAATTTGTCCGGAACAGAACAGCTCATGAGGCAGCCACGCAAAAAGCAAGGTGACAACTACATCCTCTATGGAACTGGATTAGAACGCTGCTGTTCATCGGGTGCTTCTCAGAATCCTCTTGTCTCGTGTGTTGGGGTGGTCAAGCAGCCAGGGCACAGAAGAACGTTTTTGACGTGTTCTGCCAGGGACTGTCCAACTGCCTGGCCGAGAGGTAGGAGGTTGCTCAAAGCTGCAGACCACGAGCGAATCGTCCCGGACCCACATACGCATATTTGAGCGGCACGAGGTTCGGACTGATTCAAATTTATCGGATCCAAGTACCACGCTCCGGGGTGCATCATGGTCTGCATGATGCGCAGTCGGTCTGTTTCGGCATGTCCCGTGAAAAGCCCTCCTCGAAGTTACACACAGAAGCAACAAGACAAGACAAGAGAAGCAAGGGCACGTTTTCGACAGCAACCGACGGTCAACCACTTTATCATATTTTCTGGTTTTCATTTTGAACCCTTGTCTCCCTCATATCTTTCCCCCGTGGTCAACCCCACACACATTACACTACTACACATCTCGTATCATTAAAAAAAAAATCAATGTATCGACCTCTTCTTAGATTTTCACGTGGACATGCTCTAATTCTGCACCCTCTCCTTTTTCGACCTTTTCTTTCCGTTCTCGTTCTCGCTTGGCGTTGTCCATGCATTGCTTGATCATGTCGGCGGTGGTTTTGTTCATGCGGGCGCGGATCTTGGGCTCTTTGCTGCAAGGGGAGGGAGAGAAGGAAGGAGGGGTGTAGCATGCGATCAAATGAGAAAGTGACATCAGGGACCCAGTAGAAATTGTATTGTACAAAATAATTAAGAAAAACGCACCTTCCTGACTCGTACAGTAGGTAGTTGGCCAGCCCTCTTGCCGCGCTGTCATGTGTTGAGGAAAAGAAAGTGATAAATGTCTTGTGTTGACACTTTTAGAACCTTTCCTGAAACAACTACGACTCACTTCATCTTAAGCTGCTCCACCTGCTTGCCGTCTTCTACGTTGGCGTGCTTTTTGAACTCCGACCGAAGCATATTCCGCAAGGCGATGCCCTTGGGGCTCTGAAGATGGAAGGGGAAAAGAGGGGACGTCAAGGAAAAGGAATAATGAGCTCCGTAGGCCACATGAACGCTCGACAGAAATCAAGCCAAGGGCTTTAAATAATATGCTCACCTTGCTGGCTATGTGGTCAGCGACCCGGAGACAGTCCCGGTACAACTGTATGATGCGTAGAGAGCGATGAGTCACGGATACGTGCGTTTTGATGTAGAACTTCTGTTCACGCACACAAAAGCTGTCGTCTTACCTGCACCGCGCTTTTGCCGGCAACATTCTTGAGGGTGGCGGCGTGCGCCGAGGACATAGCCATGGTGACGGCCGATGCGCGTAGCTGGGGCTGTCTATATGGCATGGTGTGTTGTGGTTGATAAGCTTGATTGATAAAGCATTGTGATACTGTAGTGACGAGGGTTGGGGAGGCTGGCTGGCTTGACCTACTTGCCCTGGACTTTCTACATGAGGGTGACGACGAAAAACGACATCTACACGCACAAGAAGAAGAAGAAGCGCCTGATTACAATTTCTAGTGAATTTATGGTGGATGTGCATTGGTGACTTTCGGGGGAAAGAAGGCATCTGTCTCCCTCGCTGTTGCTGCGCTCCCTCGCCGTTCGTGATGTTGCTTGCTTGCTTGCCTTCCTTCTCACTCTATACTTACTCAACCACCCAACTGCGCAGCCGTGACGACGAGCACGACAGAGAGAACCAAATGAGAAAAGGTGAGCTGCTCCTACTGAGTATACTTGCATTTCTTCCCGCCGCAACCTGCGCGACAATAACAAGCCCAAGGTGAGATGTTGCTCTTGACACGTGTACGAGACGCCCCTGCATACCTACCCTTCACGCCCCCCGCCCCTTTATTCCTTCATAGCCTTCTTTGCTCTTTTCAAAGCTTGTCCGCCTTGCGTTCGTCCCGTCGAAGTGCTCGTCTGCTCGGTTTAGTCGCGTCCGCCTCCTCCGCCTCCTCCGCCTCCTCCGCCTTCGCCCTCCCTGTGGGCAAGGTGCATCCGATCGTCTTACCTCGCAGCAATAGCCTCCGCAACAAGAAGATTGTACCTTTTCACTTTTCCAAACTTGCACGTGTGATGGGTGGCGGCAAGAACGCGCCCTCCAATGCGGGGAGGAATGGCGGTAGCAACGAACCCTCCCTGTGGAATTTGCCTAACATTTTGACCTTGATGCGCGTGTTTTCCATTCCCGTGCTAGTGGGCATTTTTTATATGAATACGGTGAGTAGTAGTCACACTCTATAGTGGCGGCATTGTGGTGCGTAGTACGTGTCTGCACTGCATGCTGCTTTTCGAAACAAAACGACTCAAATACGTTCATATTTCCCTCATTCTCTCCCGACTTTCTACAATCAACGAATCACATTCAGTCCTGGCGCAATGCGGCTTGTTCTGGTCTGTTTATTTTCGCCGCAATGACTGACTGGCTGGATGGTTATCTTGCCCGACGAATGAACCTCAGTTCTCCCCTCGGCGCCTTTCTCGATCCTGTGGCTGATAAGGTAAGCCAGCCCTTCCTTCCCCCCTACCTTTCCCTTTCCCTCCCTTTGCTGCCACGATGGCATTGTTATCTTTCTCGACTCATCGTCTTCTCTCTTCCTGCCCCCCTCATCCTTTTCTTTTCCTCCTTCAGCTTATGGTGGCCACCGCTCTCGTGCTCATGGCCGACAGACTTGACTCTCCCATCGTTACCGTCTCCACTGCCATCATCATTTGTCGGGAGATAGGTGTCTCTGCCCTACGCGAGTGGATGGCTTCCCAGGGTGCCCGTGATACAGTCGCTGTGGGATACTGGGGCAAAATCAAGACAGCCACACAAATGATTGCTCTGTCAGTCTTGCTGTTCGTCCAACCTCCTCTCGCCTTGCATGATGCATTTGCGCATAAACTGCTAGAAGTAGGGATTGGCTTGCTGGCATTTTCCGCCTTCTTGACAGTAACGTCGGCGGTGGGTTATGTCAAAGCAGCCTGGCCGGCACTTACGGGCAAGGGCAAGAAGTGAGGGGGAGGGAGGGAGGGAGAGAGGAGAGGAGAGGGAGAGGGAGGAGGAGGACTGTTCTTTTTACTGTTGAAATCAAATTAAAAGAGATGATGGCTACAAAGGAGCGTGCTCTACTGATTAAGGTGACGTATTGTGAAAAGACAAACAAAAGAATAATAAGGTGCAGTTGTGGTGGCCCATCAACCTGTGCGTATATGTCTCGTGCTTTCTTTTACATTTTGCATTGGTGCTTCTTGATAACGAAAGCCAAGCACGTGCCTCCTTCTTACTTCTAGATAAAGACTGTAGCTGCATGTCGCTGTACTGCTTTTCTACGCCTCCTTTGCCTTTCCTTTGTACCTTTTCCTCGCAAGCCCGTCTCTATTGCCTCCACCTCCTCCGTCTCCGAGGGCGACCGTCTCGTTTTGTCTTCCCTTGCCCTTCCTACCATTCTCTTGTCGAGCCCTCACGCCCCTTTTGGTTCTACAGGCTGCTGTGCGAGCCCCTGACCATTGCAAAAGTAATGATGTCATCCTTACTCACGTGTATGTCCGTCTTCCTTCCTCTCCTTCACGTCACAGGCAGCAACAAGAGCAACCGACACACCCAAAAAGAAGTAGAAGCATCACTTAATCGCTTCGATCAATCGGGCGCAACAGGGCAGCAGGGCAGCAGCAGCAGCAGCAGGAGCAACGGCAGCAACACAATACCATCACAGTTACTTTCTCAAGCATCTCTTCGCCCTCCTCCTCGTTTCATCTTTTTTCTCCTGCCCTGCGAATGACCTAAGCCTAGGAGCCGCAAGACAAGACACGAGAAACGCCGTAGCGCCGTAATCATCATCATCATCACACCGCGCAACCAAACCCACCACCATCCAGCAGCAACAACAGCGCAGCATCACCACCAGCAGCAGTAGCAGTAGCATCACTTCCATTCCTAAGCCCCGAACCATGTCTTCCTCCTCCACCGCCGCCGAAGATGTGATGAAGGAGGCCGCCGCTCTCCAAGAAGAGGTGGCATTGCCTCCCGAGCTCGCCGTGGAACCAGACCTCGAAGTAGCCGGATCCGATGCCACTGCTGCAGCAGGAGGAGCCCCACGTGGGGCTGTGGGTGCAGCAGGTTCGTTCTTGAGTGGGGCTTCGCCTAGGAGTATGGGTGCGGAGGAATTGTTGAAGGCAATAGCAGCCGAGGAGGCGATGGCACTTAAGCGGGGAAAGACACCGACAGAGGCCATGAGTCTACAGGAACAAGCGATTCTAGCCAACATCCAAGAGCTCCAGCGGCAATTATGGAAGGTGAAGAGCGAGCAAGAGAAGAAAGACATGGGGGACGAACCTGGAGGGGGGGAGGACCAGGCGGAGGGCCAGCCCAAGCACAGGGTGATAATTGTGGCGAATCGGTTGCCGGTCTCGGGGGGAAGGGATGAAAAGACGGGAGAGTGGGATTTTAAGATGAGTTCAGGAGGACTTGTGACTGCGCTGAAGGGGTCGAGAGAGGAGCTGAATGCGCTGTGGATTGGCTGGTTGGGACAGGAGATTCCGGAGGAGGACCGGCCGCAAGTGAGGGAGAAGCTGTTGAGGGAGTACAATGCCGTGCCGGTATTTTTGAGTGATGAGATGGTGAATAAGTATTATAATGGATTCTCCAACGATGTGCTCTGGCCCTTATTTCACTACATGCCCTTGCCTATATATCAGACGGAGGTCGGCTCGGATAAGCGGTTTGACACTGGGTTGTGGAGTGCGTATCGGGAGGCGAACGTCTTATTCGCGGATGCCGTGGCTGAGATTTTGTTGGAGACAGACTTTGTGTGGGTGCATGATTATCACTTGATGTGGCTCCCTCTGGAACTGCGACAACGGTTTAAGCACGCGAATATTGGTTGGTTTTTGCACACACCCTTTCCGTCGTCCGAGATCTATCGTATTCTGCCGGTGCGCAAGCAGTTGTTGGAAGCACTATTGGCCGCGGATTTGCTAGGGTTTCATACCTATGATTACGCACGACACTTTTTGTCGGCGTGTGGGAGGGTCTTGGAGGTTGACACGACTCCGAGGGGGTTGGAATATGCAAGTCATTTTACAAGTTTGGGCGTTTTCCCGATCGGGATAGACCCGGAGCACATCACGAATATCTTGAAGCGTCCGACGGTTCATGCGCGTATTGCTGAGTTGACGGAGACGTTTGGAGGGCGCAAGGTCCTGCTGGGGGTGGACCGGCTTGATTACATTAAGGGCATGCCACACAAGCTGTTGGCACTCGAACTGTTTCTGACCCGGCACCCGGAATGGAGAGGGAAGGTCACTTTGATACAAGTCGGCGTTCCAAGTCGGACGGAGGTGCCTGAGTATCAGCGGTTGAGTGAAAGGGTAAATGAGCTGGTAGGGAGGATTAACGGGACGTTTGGCAATTTGGAATACGCGCCTGTACATTATATCAACCAGAGCATTACCCAGGAGGAGTTGGTAGCCATTTATAATATCGCGGATGTCTGTTTAGTCACCTCGTTGAGGGATGGAATGAATCTTGTCAGTTATGAGTTCGTGGCGGCGCAGCAAGAAATGCCTGGAATCCACCAGAAGGACGGACCGGGGGTGTTGGTGCTGAGTGAATTCGCCGGGAGCGCCCAATCCCTCAGTGGGGCTATTAGGATCAACCCTTGGAATACGGAGGAGGTCTGTCATGCGATTCAGCAGGCACTGACGCTCTCGCGTGCCGAGAGGGAAATTCGGCAGCTGAAGCTATCGCGGTATGTCTCGGTTAATACGGCGAGCTCATGGGCGAAGTCTTTCGTCACGGAATTGCGGACCATGTGCGCGAACAAGCCTAATTTGTCCAAGCTCCCCCGTTTGCCTTTTGACGTTGCGCGTGCGGCGTATGAACGAGCGAAGAACCGTTTGATCGTCGCGGATTACGATGGGACTCTGACTCAGCTCCAGTCTGTCCCTCAGCTTGCGACCCCTTCTCCTTACATTACAAATTTGCTCGATTCCCTCAGTAAGGACCCTAAGAACACCGTTGTGATTGTGAGTGGGAGGGAAAAGCGATTCATGGATACGTGGCTAGGAAAGCTCAAAATGGCCTTGGCAGCTGAGTATGGGTTCTATTATCGCATGCCGGACGAGGAGGCCTGGCAGACGATGGCTCCCGAGGTAGACACCTCGTGGCGAGAAATTGTGAGGCCGATATTGGAATACTTCACAGAGCGGACGCCTGGGACTTATATCGAGAAGAAGGAGAGTAGTTTGACGTGGCATTACCGAGATGCGGACCCTAATTTTGGGAGCTGGCAGGCGAAGGACATGCAGATCCAGTTGGAGGACGTGCTGTCTAATCTGCCTTTGGAGATCATTCAAGGGAATCGGATGGTGGAAGTGCGGCATCAGGGGGCGAGTAAAGGGATGGTGGTTGAGACTGTTTTGAGGCATATGGCAGATCCTTTGCGAGGGGGTAAGAAAGTCGCAGATGGACCTGTGGATTTCATTTTTTGTGTCGGGGACGATCGGACGGACGAAGACATGTTTCAGGTGCTGAAAATATTTCGAGCGGAGGCGGCGAGGCTCGCTGCCCTTTCTTCATTTCCGAACTCTGTAGGGGGCTATCATCCAGGAGGGGTAGGGTATGGATTGGGGGGAGGGATGACCCCCTTGTCGTCGCTGGCGGGGGGAGGGGAAGGGATGATATACGTGGAGGGGATGGCTAGAGCAGGAGCAGGAGAAGGGGGTGGGCAGCCCGAGGCCCGTCCACCTTCTTTTCCCACTGCGTCGATGCCTACTCCTAGTACTGCGAACGATAGCAACAGCAGCAGCAGTATTAGCAGCAGCAGTAGAATCTCGGCGTTTGAGCATGTTAGTGGAACAGTGAATGGTTTGGCTGGTGGTGCTGCTGCTTCTTTTGCTAATACCCCGAGTCGAGGAGGAGGAGGTGGAGGAGGGTTATCCCAAAAGCAGCCGACAGTGCTGCCGAAATCCACAGTTGTACCTCTTCCTACTTCGGAGCAACAGCAGCAGGATGCACATGTGGTCGGTGAGGCGTCCTTGCATATGGATGAAGGGCGGGCGAGAGGTAGCGAAGGAGGGCGGGACGTTCCAGGAAGCCCTATTACTATTAAAGACCGACTTCAGCACTTGATGGTGGCGGATGATTCGGACCTCACAACAGCAGGAGCAGTAACAACAGCAGCAGCGACAACCTTGATGCTGCCGGATGACCCGCCTTTTCCTTGCACACCGCTGGGAGGGATGGGAGGGAGGGAAATGCCTTTGATGACCCGCGATGCGAAAGTTTTTACGGTGCATGTTGGGAATACGTACAGCCAGGCGGAGTACCATGTTGAAAATTTGTTGGATGTGAGAAGATTGTTGAGGGACTTCGCATCGATCAGTTTTAGGCAGATGACTCGGAGGTAGACGGAACGAGAGAGGGAGGGAAGGAGGGAGAGAGGGGTGGAAATCCAGTGACTGCAATATGTTGCCTTTGAAAAATATCTGTTAGACGACCCGGAAAGAGACCTTAAGGAAGAAATAGTGAGGAAAAGAGGACGGAGAGAAAAAATGGGATGGGAAGCAGGCTTCGATTGGAGTGGATTACGCGGAGATAAAGAGGGAGGGAGAAGGAAAGCGAGAGAGAGAGCGAGGGAGAGAAGGCCAGGATTCCCCCACATGTTTTATTACATGCCGGTTTTTGTGTACACCAGCGCTTTTTACATAAACTTATTGTGCATCCACGACTTAAATCACAACTACACATCAAGCACCCCCCCCCGCACCTGCAACAGCGACAGCAGCAGCAGCAGTAGCGACAGCAGCAGCAGCAGTAGCGACAGCAGCCACAGCAGCAGCAGAACTACAGCTCCACTTATAGGAGAACCTCAAGATGCCTAATGGGACTTCTGCTGCCGGTCGATCTGTTTGCATCTGCCGTGTGCATACAGGATTGGGGAAGTAGGAGAAAATGGATAGAGAAAGAAGAGACAGCAGTAGAAAGGAAGGGTTTTGAAAGGCACGGCTCGTCGGCTCGATGGCAAAAAAAATTCAAGATCATGGCAGCAATGTCAGAGGAGAAATGGTCCAAGCGACCGAGACACAGAAACAAGAAATGAACACAAAAATAACCTCCTGTCCCTCTTCGCTCATTCTCTCCTCTCGTTTCCAACGCGAGCCAAGGTTGCCGTCGCCCTCTGCCATCCCAACATCGCCCTGACTCGGCCAGATCTTGTGTGGCATGCGTGTACTCCCTCATTGCCTTGGGAGACGTTTGCTTTACATATTTTTAACTTCTAGGCAACAAAAAGTGACCTCCTCCCTAACACGGCAAACGAGTAGTACCGAGATTCTGGCTCGCAGCGGATCTTGCAGCCGCAGACTGCAACTTTTTGCCTCTGTTCTTGGTCCCTGTCTTGTGGCGTGCTTCTTAAAAATTGCCCTGGCTCGTCTCACCTTGTTGTGCTGCGTGGTCCATCCTTAGCCTAGCACGACCGCACATCTACCTCGCACGCCACCCATAACCTACCCACAGGCGGTGTTCAAGCCCGTGGCTGCATGCGTCGTCCCTTCCGCTACCACCCCCGAGCTTGCACACGATGGCGGCTCGCTCGTGAGTGGCTGGTGCAAGGCGAAAGCAACCACAATATTCTGGCCTTTGCCATTTTATATTGCCTGGCCTTGACCTTGTAAGCAGCGTCCCCACAGCTTTCTCCACCAGCACACTGTGTCCCGCATGTGTGGATTGGGGCAGTGGGCAGTCTTTCTTGTTGTCTTGCACGCCCGCTGGAGGTCAAGTTGGATCAGTATTTGTACATGCACGGAAGAGAGCGTAACGAGGCGGAGACAAACCCCTCCAAGCCATCTTCCCATACCAAGCAAACACAACACGTACTCACCCTCCACTCTCCTTGTCCTTTTTCCCTCTGACACGCGCACCTACAGCACCCCTCGACGACCCTCACCTGTCTAAATGGCTCCCGTGCAATCCACCCTCATCGGTGCCTTGGCCCTGGCCGGCTCCGTCTCTGCCTTTGTGACCCCTTCCTTTAAGCTGAACGCCGTCCAGCACGCGCGTGCCAACGACGTGCACATGGCCGTGCCCATCGGGATCAACGGCTTCGGCCGCATCGGTCGCCTTGTTGCCCGTATCGCCGTCAAGGACCCCCAGTGCAACCTCGTCGCTATCAACACCGGTGCTGATGCCGAGTACATGGCGTACCAGTTCAAATACGACTCTGTGCACGGCCGTTTCGACGGCAAGGTAGACGTGGAGGGTGACACCATCATCATCGACGGCCAGCGTGTCATGACCACCCACACCCGCAAGCCCGAGGAGATCGGCTGGGGCAAGCTCGGGGCGACCTACCTGTGCGAGTCCACGGGCGCTTTCTTGACCAAGGAGACCTGCCAGGTGCACATTGACGGTGGCGCCAAGAAGGTGGTCATGTCCGCCCCCGCGAAGGACGACTCCCAGGTCATCGTCATGGGTGTCAACGAGGAGGACTACGTCGGCGCCAACATCCTCTCTTGCGCGTCCTGCACCACCAACGGCCTGGCCCCCATCGTCAAGATCATCAACGACGAGTTCGGCATTGAGGAGGCGCTCATGACCACGGTGCACGCCTTCACCGCCACCCAGATGGTGGTCGACGGGTCCTCCAAGAAGGATTGGCGAGGTGGCCGATCGGCCTCCGTGAACATCATCCCTTCCTCCACCGGTGCCGCCAAGGCTGTAACCAAGGTGATCCCCTCCCTTAAGGGCAAGCTCACCGGCATGGCCTTCCGTGTCCCCGTCCCCGACGTTTCGGTCGTGGACCTGACTGCCCGTCTCTCTAAGCCCACCACCTATGAGGCCATCTGCGCTGCTGTCAAGAAGGCTTCCGAGACCACTCACAAGGGCGTGGTCGGCTACACTGAGCTTCCCATGGTCAGCCAGGACTTTGTTTCTGACTCCCGCTCCACTATCTTCGATGCCGGTGCCGGTATTGCGCTCAACCCCCAGTTCGTGAAGCTCGTGGCTTGGTACGACAACGAGTGGGGATACTCTTGCCGTGTGGTTGACCTTATCAAGAAGGTCGCCAAGCACGACGGTGTTCAGCTCTAAATCTGTTAGTTGCAACAGTAGCAGCAACAGCTGTAGTTTTTGTACGCGCAGTGCCTTGTGCTAGGAGGGAGTAGCAGTAGTAGTAGCAGCAGCAGCAGCAGCGACAATTTTATGTATAAGGCGTGGTCCTTGTGTGCTTTGTGTCTGCTTTGTCTCTCGTGTGTCCAGAGGCATTCGTAGGGATTGGGATGGGGCTGCCCTTTTTGATGTTTTCTTCTGCGTGTGCAAAATAGTTGTTCTTCTCTTTTTTTTTTTCTTCTTTTCGGGGGAGGAATGGAGGGAGGGAGCGGCACTAGTGCGCGGAGAACCCATGTGTGACGTATGCTTTTTGTTTGTGGATGTGGTGAAAATGTAGGAAGGAGAGGGAGGAGAAATAAATCCGTCACAAACAACAAACTAAAGAGAGGGGGGGAAGACCAACTTTACGGAAAAAAAATACGTTCACTCCCGAAAAAAACCCGTACAAGACTCGCTTCTTCCTTTCTTCTTCCCTCTTTCTTGACTCTTCTCGCGGTGGTTCTTCTCTGTCATTGACTGCCTGTCGCTCACCACATCTTCCATGAAGGACAGAAGCAGCGAGCGGCAAACACATGGAGAAAAGAAAAAAATGAAACAATCTCTCAAAACAAGAAAAAATACCACCCACTTTTCTTTCCTTCCAACATCGTGTTTCTTTGTTACTCCTATTCTTCCCCTGATCCTGCCGCCCCTCTCTCTATCTCCCTCACCGAAACGAAGACGAGAGGGAAAAAGGAACAAAAATACAGACACATTGGTGGACTGATTCATCTTCCTTCTCATTTCCCTGCATCTCCTGCTGCCGCTGTGCTGCTGCAAGACAGGAGTGCAGAGTGCGGTTGCAATATACTCCTTCCTCTCCTCCCCCCCCCTCTCTCGATGTTCCTCGCCCTCCTTTATCTCCATCTATTTTCTCTCTGAGGCACCATTCTCTTTTCCTGATTTTCTCCTTTCCTCTCTCCCTCCCTCTCTCCTATCTCTTCCTTTTTCCTTTCTCTACCTCCATAGCTCTCTTTTGCTAGCCTACAACAAAGAGGAAAAAATGACTATCTCTCCGTTTCGTTCTCCTTTTTCTACGGCCCAAGCAAGAGAAAACGAAAGGAATCAGAAATCGATACATATCTCCTTTCTTCCCTCCCCTCCCTCTTCCTCCCTCACTTCCGACGAACCGAATGAAAGAAAGGAAAAAACGACTAAATAATAATTGATATTGAAAATAGTAACAGCAGCCACCAGCTTCGGCAGCAGCAGCAGCAAGAGACGGTGATTGTGCTTGGGACGTGCCTTGCGCTACCTTACTTGTTATCGACGGTCGACATGTGCACGATCAGGTCCACCAGCCTGTTGGAGTAGCCCCACTCTTTGGGCAGGGAGGGAAAGGGGGGAGGGAGGGATTGAGAGAGTGAATGAGTGAATGAATCAGGAAAAATACACAAGAGGGGGGGAGGAAGGAAATAGAATATAAGCGGAAGACAGGGAGTAGCAGGGGACAAACACGGACTGTTGAGATGTCACGTACCAGAGAACGGACAGACACATATATAAACAGCAAGTAAGTACATAAGGAAGTAAATAAATTAAACCGTATGAAAAATCGGGAAATAAAAAAATTAATAAAATCGAAAAAAAGTCGATAATCCATATAATCACAATCACTCACCATTGTCATACCACGACACCAGCTTGAAAAACGTCGGGCTCAGGCCGATGCAAGCCCCCGCATCGAAAATGGACGACCGGGAGTCCGTGATGAAGTCACAGCTCACCACATCCTCCTGTAGTTGGTGGCAGGGGTAGAGAAGAGGAAGGGGGAGGAAGGGAGAGGATGGAGTGACGTCATTAATTTAACGGCCGATCAATTCGTGTAATTGACTGGAATGGCAGGAGAGCGGGGATCGAGGCAATGAGTGGCCTTAAAAAAAAATGAAACACTCACACACACACACACACATTTCTTCACACACACATATTGATACACACACACATATTGATACACACATACACACACATTGATAAACACACACACACATTGATAAACTCACAAATACATTGATACTCCCTGCATATCACTTCTTTTTCCTCTTGAAAAGTTGGGGAGGAGTACATAAAAAGGGTCCTACCGTGCTTTCTCCCCTCCTTCCCTCCCTCCCCTCTTCCTCACCTCCGTGTATCCCAACACGCCTTTCATGGACCCTTCACTCGCCGCCTTGATCAGCTTCTTGATCTCGTCCAAGCTCGTCTCCTTCGCGAGCTTCACCGTCAGGTCCACCACAGAGACATCGGCGGTAGGGACACGAAAAGCCATGCCAGTCAACTTCCCGTTCAGCTCCGGGATGACCTTCCCTACGGCCTTGGCTGCACCAGTGGAGGCGGGGATGATGTTGTAGCCGGCGCAACGCCCCGCCCTGTGTGCATACATTTCGAAAATTAAATCAAGGGCTCGTCCCAGTGGTCGGACATGATTTATGGATCCATTTATTCATGCTTTTTCCCTTCTCGATTGATCCTTACCGCCAGTCCTTGCCTCCCTTGCTCGGGCCATCGACCGTCAGCTGGTTGGCAGTCATGGCATGCACCGTCGTCATGAGCCCCTCCACAATCCCGAAATTATCGTTCAGGACCTTGGCCACAGGGGCCAGGCAATTGGTGGTGCACGACGCATTGGAGACCACGTCCGTGCCGGCTGCGGGCGGAGGGAGGGGGGGAGGGAAAGTGAATGCCCATCACCAGGAAAAAGACAACCGGAGGGAGGGATGGTAGGAAGGGAGGGCACAAAGGGCTGACTGGACGTACCCTTATAGTCTGTGTGGTTGACTCCCATGACGAACATGGGCGTGCTATCCTTCGGCGGGGCCGAGATGATCACCTTCTTGGCGCCTCCCTTCAAGTGGCTCCCGCCCTTCTCAGTGGAGGTGAAGACGCCCGTGGACTCGCACACATAGTCAGCACCTGCCTCCCCCCACCCGATCTCTGCGGGGTCCTTGGCCTTGTACACCTGTTAGATGGGAAATAAGGGAACAAAGGAGGGGGGCAAGGGAGGGGTGAGAGAGGAGAAAAAGCAGCTCGTGTGGAGGAACTCCCTCTCTCTCCCTCCTTCTTAGTCTCCTTGCCTCCATACCTTGATCACTTCACCATTTATCACGAGGTTACCGTCCTTGGCCTGCATAAGGGGGATATGGATGAAGGGTGAAGTAGTGAAAAGATGGGGGTTAAAAATAGGACGGGAACTTCGATTTAAGGCCAACCCTCCCTCCTTCCCTTCCCTCCCTCCCTTCCTACCTCTACCGTCCCATTGAAGCGGCCGTGGACAGAGTCGTACTTAAACTGGTACACCATGTACTCAACGTCCATGAACGGGTCATTGATAGCTGTGACGACGGTCTTGGGGTTTTGCACGGCGGCACGGCAGACAAGGCGGCCGATGCGACCGAAGCCGTTGATTCCAATTCGGACACGGGTGTCTGTCGTAAGATAGAGGGATGAGGGGGGGGAAAAGGATTGATAAACAATAGGAGCGGGTGTGGAATAAGAAATGCCGGACGAGGACGAGGATGACGGAACATGTGGAAGTGAACATGGCGCGGGACAACCAGAGCCAAAGACTAACCTGCCATTGCTGATGAGAAGGGTTGGGGTGCTTTAAAAGCGAGAAAAGTGTACTGTGTAGTTGTAGATGGTATGAAGGGGGTGAGATGGATGAATGCAGCTGGGACGAGGGCGACGGGAACCACAGTTGCAGCTGCCTTGAGTGGGGCGTCGGCATCCCGCTCGTCGCAAGGCCAGCCAGCAGATGGAAACGACGCCACGCTCTCACACCAACTCTAAGGTATCGCCATCGTCTTGCATGGAAGTCGTGAGCTGCGGGTCGTGGGATAGTTAGTGCAGGGGCAAAACTAGCGGGGCACGCGCGTGTAAGGATGGTACATATATACGTGAGAGAGAAGGGGCGCCGGCAGCGGCGGACTTTCATCACCATCATCGATCAGCATATCAGCTTAGCAGTGCATGCATGTCCCATATTTCTGAAGCGTCCGAGGATATCAGCGCTTCTCGGCAGCCAATTTGTAGTTGATGGGACGAGGCGGCTTTATGGACGTACGAGAACAAATGCTCAAATGGAAGGTTCGTTTTGTGACGCATCAAGAAGATCCTGCAATCAAGTTCAAGATGGATGGTGGCCAGGTCGCGAATAGCAGAATGAGACACAGGCCAAAATCTGCGACGTGAAAAGCATGCTTAAGGCCTGTGCCATCAATGCGTTTCACGATCCCTCGTCATGAAGGCATGTGCCAGGCGCAAGGGGTGGGGTTCGAGCATAAGGACTCGCCGACCATCTTCAACAAGGTCGAACATAACCTTCCCTGAACAAGTTCCTCATCAAGCTATAGCTAGTTCTTTTCTGTTGTAGCAATCATACAATCCTAGAACAAGTGATGGCGGCCATGCTTTTCTTCGGTGTTTTTGTTTGATGCTTTCGACAGTGTTCCTCTTTTCGTACATAATTCACAAATATACGGTGTGATTTCCGCACCTCTCCTCCTCCCCCTCCTAATCCCAATACTGCCCATGGTGCTGCCTCTACCCCTGGTGCTGCAGCTGTTTGTGCAAGGCTTTCAGGTACTCCACAACCTTTTTCCTCTCCAAATACGGCAAATCGACCCCCGCTCCCGCTCCTCCGTGCCCTCCCCCCCCCCGTTGATTTTTTACCTGCGCCAAGAGCCCCAAGGGCTTGTATTTCTCTAAAATTGTCACCAGATTCGCTGTTTGGAGCTTCGGGTACACCCCTAGTCTCAAACCTGCATCAAGCATCAAAGTATGAATGTCCCTGTGTAACAGTGCGCCCAAAGTCTGTCGTAATTCGGCGAAACACTCTCTCAAATGCACCACCCCACACGAGTCAGCGAACTCCTCCAGCGCCCTCAGATCCAGACTTAAATTGTACAAGCCGGTGGTATTCACTGCTGTGACCTTCCGGGGATCCAGCAAGGTAGAAAGCATCACTGTATGGATGTGCGCACACGAAGCGAAATGCAGTCCTTCGCGCGCCGTCTGGGGCAGGTAGGTCAGGCACATAAAGGTCACTAAGGGGGATGCAGGGGAGGGAAGGGTGGAGGGAGAGGCGCCCCCGAGAAGTGAGATAAATGACTGATCCCCAGCCCTCCCTCAACACCTCCCTCTCTCTTGCCTACCAACAACTCATAAATATTCTAGCGCACGTCCCCCCGTTCCCTCCTCTCCCTTCCTTACCTTGCATATAATTCACCAAATCCTCAACATACGGCCTCGGTACAGCCTCGACCCGCTTCGCCTCCCACTCCACAAATCCAATCCCTCCTATCAACAACTCATCGATTTTCGCCTGCATTAATTCAAACACTAAATGCTGCGCCGCAATGCCCGTGTTCTCCAGCACCCTCCTTCCCTCCCTCACCAATGCCGGGATCCCCCTACTCGCCGACTCTGTCAACGACCCAAATTTGGCAGCTGCCCCCACAAGCAATCTTTCCAACTTAAACGTCATCAGCGCTAACGCTGCCGCATCCACGGAGATCTGACAGGCCTTCGAAATAGGGAAATTCGCGCCATTTTCCATCGCGCCCTCCAATTCATTGTTCAGCAACTGGCTCAGGACCCCAAGCCCTTCCTCCGTAAGCCTCAACAATGTGCCTTCCATCCCTTCCAGATGCTGCAGCTGGAGCCCAAACAGAAAACAAAACAAAATCATCCTATACACCTCAAGCGACAGTCGAGGGACTACCACCGAAAATGGGAACGTCCTCGGGAAGCTCCCCGTCCCTCTTGTCTTCCCTCCCCCCCCTTTCTTCCCCACGGTCCAGCCAACGGGACTCAACGCCATCGAGCCTGCTTCAACGTTCTCCCCTTCCTCCCTCCCCTCCCTCCCTCCTTTTGACAGCACCACCAGGTCCACCCGCTTCTCCAAGCCAAAAGGATAGACGAGAGCCCTGCATTCCCTCTCCGACGCAACTTTCATCGGTTGAAATTCGTCCTTCTCCACGATCTCCCTACACACCCTCTCCAAGCTCCCTAGCTGTGCGTCAATATACCTTTCTCTCAGTAGGCCCCTCACCGACTCGAGTAACGGCTGCGTGTTAAACCGAAAACAATCCTCCCCTAAGGTAAACGCCAGCAACAACGCCGTCTGCTTCAACTGCAGAAGCAACGCCGGCGACACTGCAATCATTGTTTTCGTTTCCATTTGCGTGCATAAATCCCTCTGAATCCCCCACCAGCATTCCTCCAGCTTGGCAACAGGCAAGAGGCCTTCGGGATGATCAGTGGCACGTAGGGCAAGGTGTTCCGTGACGAAAAATCCGGCAAAATAAAGCATAGCTTCCTGAATCTGCATTATCCATTCCTCCGTACTCTCTCCCCTCTTTTCTCTTTCCATCGGGCTAGGCCTTGGGCTATTGGCTGCTGGTCTTCCTCCTGGCACTGTTACTGCTGCTGGAATCGACAATGTCGAGGAGGTGAAGGAGCCACCGGAGGGTAGCGTTGCCTGGGGAAAGCGGTTGTTGACGTAAAACAGTGCAAGCTCGTCTAAAGCGCCAAGGTGGGCGTGAACGTGTAGCGCGCGGTGTAATGGGTCTAGCTTCTCGGACAGCAAGCTGAAAATTTGTTGTTCTTCACCGTCGATGGAGCGGAGAAAGGGAGGAAGGGCCACAAGGAGGTCGTCTTCAGCCATCCAGGGAGAAAAGTCCACGAAGTGACGGACCTGTTGCAGCAACAACTGGGCCGGCGTCAACGTCGTGCCCTCCTGCTGCGTCGGCTGCTGCGTCGGCTGCTGCGTCGGCTGCTGCTGCTGCTCCTGCTGCTGCTGGCGCCGCCGCCAATGGTGGTCCGGACCGCTGCTGCTGCAGCAGCAGCAGCTGCTGAACGCAGACGCCCCTTGACCGGTCATGTAACCAACGCATTTCCGCAGGGCGCCTTTACCAATAGAAACGGTTTTCCCTCTGATGTCCACCAGCCACTGGGCCACGTCTCTCAAGGCTGCTGCTTTAAGGCGTGTTTCCAACTCAGGCAACCAAGACTCGACCCTCCGTGTGAAGGGTTGGTCCACCGCCACGCTCAACTGGTGACTGATTTTATCGAGCGTCCTCAAGGCAGGGCAATGCCGCCCTTCCTCGATCTGCTGCTTGGCCAAGGCCAGGAGCGAGGTCAACTCTCGGCATTGCGCGAGCACAATAATAGCAGCCTGCACATTCCGGTGGGCGAATTTTTGACGTTGGAGCTCGTGGCCTGTCCTGAGGGTGCCCTGTCCTGTGAGCTTGATGTCTTCGTTGAATCGGACAATTTGGTGCTTCAAGGCGGCAAGTCGGCTTTTAGCTGTCAGGAGCTCTTGGACCGAACCTAGAAATTCGGAGTAGTACCGACTACAGATCCGCTCAATTTCCTCCTTGCGCCGTCGTTGGAACTCGATCAGGGTCCCTGGAAGCGCTTTTTCCCAGCCACGCTATGTTTTTGAAGATTAGACGAGCAAGCCGGTGAGAAGATAGTATATGTTTTGGGGAGTGCCGAGTTAGAGGTGATGGAGGGGAGAACTTAATAACGCACAATCAGAGCTCAAAGGGAGAGGATATCGAGGCAAGTGAATGGGATGCGTGATAAGGCCGATTGGGGAAGGGAACAGGTGTGGAAGACGGCGGCCAATCCGAAGACGTACCTCGAGGGCGTTGCGAATGCAGGGTGCCACTTGCTCTGGTGGGCCCGTTACCATTTCCAGGATCATGGAGTCGATCCCTTCTTGTTGTCGCTCCTCCTCCAGCACCATGGCTGGCTGTGTGTATGTGTTTTGTGTTATGGGAGTAGACGACGAGATAGGTAAGCGCGCAGAATGCACGATTTTGGCGAGGGTCAAGGCGGCCGGTCCTTGAATGACGGCACGTTTGCAGACCTTTACACCCCCCGCTACGGGCCGGTGTGGGAGTCTTGGGCCTCGATAAGGAGCTTGTCATGCTGTATTTTGCTAGAACGTATGCATTACAAACAAAGTTGAGGCTCAAACGCATCATCATCATCGGCGTCTTCCATAGGTCTTCATTTTGAGTCGCAAGTGTTGCCTTCCTTGGCCTAATTCAAACCCGGCATCTATCACCCCGACCAGAAACACACAGATTCCAAAGCATGGAGTGGGGAGGCGGCGGCGGCGGCGGCAATGGGAGCGTGGAAACCAACCAGCAGCAGCAACAGGTAAGCTCTCCATCCCCTCCCTCATACCCCACCTCCCTCCTTCATCTCACCCAACCCAAATCTCATACAACATCACACGACCGCACAAAGCAGAGACCCCACCATTTTAAGACTGAGGAGGAATATAACGGCTTCCTACGAGTAGCGCAAGAGTCCATAGCGATGGGGCGGGAAACCCTGACGGCAGTAGCGGGGCAGCAAGAGTCCTTAGACCGGGCCGAAGCCGTTGTGGATTCCAATCGGTACTTGATCGATAAAAGTGCCAGATCATTGCGAGGTATGTCTTGGTGGGGCTCTGTCAAGAATTTTTTTTCGGAAGAACCTGCGGCACCGCGCCCTAAGGCGTCGAGCTGGATGACCAAGCAGCAGCAGCAGCAGCCGCAGCAACAAGAAGAAGCAACAGGAAGAAGTAGTATTCCTACTAGCAGCAGCATCAGCAGCAGAAACAGCATGGCGGCACAATGGCAAGATCAACCACAAGGCTACACCCAGAGCAGCTGTGACGAGCGTCAAGAGCTTTACTCTCTCCGACATGAGGGGAACGCCACCGATGCCCGAGCCACACGCTCTCAAGCAGGATCAGCCCCACCGGCGACCCTGGCCCGAGTCGCGCATATCCAAGACACGTACCTGGAAAAACTGAGCAAGAGCGTCGATGAACAACGGGCCATTGGAGGGACCTTACACGAAGCCTTGTCCGAGCAAGCGGCGCAAATAAATCGATTGGGAGAGAGTAGTGAGGGGCTCCATGATCGAACCCGTGCAGTGGTCCGCAAGGCCGCTCGTGTATCCCGCTCCCAAGGAGGGTGGGGGGGGGAGAGACCGAAATTGCATAAGTTCATAGCCTTTCGCGAGTTGCGCACGGGATTGTTCTTGAGTGTGGTAGGGGAGGAGCTTAAGTTACAGGAGCCACACATGACCAAGGCGTGTCAGTTTGCGGCCTACACGTGCCAGACGGCCTTAACGGGCTTACAATCAGTCCTATCTAGGAAATGGCTTGGGCAGCATTGGATCACCGGGGCTCTCGGTGTTCGAGGTACGGGGCTAGGAAAGAATGAGGAGTGGGAGGTGGACTGGGGCAAGCCTGGGGGAGCATTCCTTTTGTCGTGTTCGGCGAATTGGGGAAATGGAGGGTACTTGATGTTGGTACCTGGGAAGGAGGGAGGAAGGGGAGGAGGGGAAGGGCGAGGGCAAGATGTGAGGTTGGGGGGGTATGGAGTGGAAGAGAGAGGAAAGGCAGCCTTATTTGAATTGATGGATTGCGAGACATACCGGACGACGGAAGTCGTCACGGAGATAATGCACAAGAAGACACCGGCCGAGTTGGCGGCGGAAGAGGAGCTGAGGAAGAGGCAAGGGATGCTGGGGGGATGGAGAACTGCAGCTTTGAAAGGGTCGAGAGGATGATCATGTTGATATATGTGAAGGGAAAATGCGATGGGAACGACGAAGAAGACGTCGAGCGATTTGGCGATGGAGAGGCGGATGAGGAGGATGCTCATGACGCGAAGGGATTATTGTTGATACAGCTTGTACAAAATAAATAGTTTTGAGTCCTGAGACGCTTGCATGGTTAGTCCTTTTTTTAAAATCTCAGCTATTACCTCATCCACACTACTGTACATGCATGTGCGTTCCGAGCCGCTCCCCCTATAGCTGTGATGACAGTAATGACGAAGAAGAAGGGAGCGCCTGTCCTTTATTTTGAAAAAACCATGGCACAAATACGTCTGATCCACCAGACGCACGTCCCACCTCTAGACAGGATGGAGCCGTCCCACACTTTTTGATTGTTACGCGCAAAAGCTGGCGCGTGCTATGGTTGGAGTTGCTTTGGCGGAGCATTTTTGGTTTTGGCGAGGGACAAGTGCCCTTGTCCTGCGTGTCGATGATTCCTCGATACGGTCAAACTAAAAGAAACCTCTCGCAAATCACCCACATTATCCACCATCTCCGCCACCACACATACTCACATAGGTAGATAAGTTATCGAGATGCTGGAAGATGCGGATGGCAGCTGTGCGGTGGCTACAGCAAGTCAAAAGCAAAAGAAGCGCCGCCTGGTTGTTCGCCTACGTTCATCATTAGAGTTCTCTATGCACCTGGAGGGAGGAATGAACGACTAGCATGATGGACGAAGATAACACGAACATGAGCGACGGAAGATCTGCGTGAGCCAAGCATGCTCTGCTGCATGGCTTATAACTGGCCATAGGGTGCGCAACTCGAAAGCGAAGCCGGCGGGAGTTCTTCATTACTGGCGCTGGGTGGGAACAATACCTCGCATGGCACCCGAGCGACTCCAAACTATCATACCTGGTGGTTGTCCACGTCTTTTAACGGTGTTGGGCTTTTTACTAAGACGCACCACTCGTGGAGTTGTCGTGCCCATGGGAGCTTGCGTGGGCCCCTGGCGCCCTTAGGTGTGGCCCGGCCTCCCTCCTTCGCTCTCTCCCTCCCCGCCCAGGGTATTTGGGGCCTCATGAGCAAACTTTGGACATCATGGGACGCGTCTCAACGCGCTTGTTGCCATTCTTATCCTTTTTTTGGGTTTCCCGCGATGTCGTCTACGATGTGCAACAGATAAAGAGAGATGTCGCCTCAAACGATTTGCTCACCTCTCCCCATGTACATCCACACGCACACGCACGCACAGGCAACCACACCACTTTCCGACTCACACCATGAGCAAAGACACCAAAGGCGACAAGGGGGGGGCAACCGAGCTAACAGAGGAGCAGATCGCCGGTACGTTCCTCCCTCCCTCCCTCTCTTCCTCATACCCCCTCTTCCTTCCCCCCTCTCGCTTCTTCCCCTCAATTTAACCCGTCGTATGCCTTCCTTTCGCATCAGAGTTCAAGGAGGCCTTCTCCCTGTTTGATAAGGACGGTGACGGGACCATCACCACCAAGGAACTGGGCACGGTCATGCGTTCGTTGGGACAGAACCCGACGGAGGCCGAGTTACAAGATATGATCAATGAGGTGGATGCTGATGGAAATGGCACCATCGATTTCCCGGAATTTCTGACGATGATGGCCAGGAAGATGAAGGATACGGACTCGGAGGAGGAGATTCTGGAGGCGTTTAAGGTAGGCAGGCAGGCAGGGAGTGAGAGAGGGAGGGAGAGGAGGCCTTAGTCCGTTGTCCTACTTTTTTGTCCAATCAACTTCCTCCAGCGTGAGAGTATGGATTTAGACAGGCGGCCGTGTATACCCTTTGCATTTAGATCTTAACAGCTACTTGCTGCCGACGGTGATGTCATTGAACCCACCTCCCCTCTCCTTCCTTTTCTCCGTTTTCCCAGGTCTTCGACAAGGACGGGAATGGCTTCATCTCCGCGGCTGAGCTCCGACACATCATGACCAACCTGGGGGAGAAGCTGACAGACCAGGAAGTTGACGAAATGATCCGTGAGGCGGACATTGACGGAGACGGTCAAATCAACTACGAGGAGTTCGTGAAGATGATGATGGCCAAATAGGGAGGAGAGGGAACGAGAGAGGAAGGCAAGGCAACTTAAAACACGGACGGAGAGCGTAAAATTAAGGAGCGTACGGGTAAATGGGGAAGAGGGAAGAGGGAGATGTAGAAGGGCTGAAGAGAAAGAAGTGTGCTCACGGCCCCTCTCGTTGCAGGCAGCGTTATGGGCGAGAATGGAGGGGTGGAAGGGAAGGGGGGAAGGGCGGTGGACCCCTTAATTTATTTTCCGGCGATATATACACTTATTTTTATCATGTTGTTATCCCATGTGAAGTGGAAAGAGCGGCCATGTAGCAAAGGATGGACCCCTTGTCGTCTGTCCTTACCCTTCTCTATTCCGTTTTCGCATGAGTCAGACACACTTATCGATCGAGTCGCTGGGAACAATTTGAATGGGGGAAGGAGTCATCCGTTTTGTGAGAAAGAAAAGAAGAAAGAAGGAAGAGAAAGAAACACGTTGATCGTAAAATGAAATGATTTCGTTAGGCCTTGGAGCTCGAATCTTGTAGTTAGCGATCTTTACCGATCATGTACGTACGTACGAACCTCGGGCGTCACCAAGACCGAAATTAAAGAAACATCACGTCCAGTTCTAATTTACTGCCATGGCATCTTGTTACAATTCACCGTCCGCAGACACAACGTGCCTGTTCCATCCACAGCAGGAAATCGCTCCTCTGCATACAGCCGGAGGACATGCTGACCCGCAGGGGTAGCTCGGAACTCGGCACTCAAATCACCCAGCTTCATGGTCCAGGGGGAAGCGCTAGACCCAGAGAGGCCCAGTGAGGCAAATGCAGGCGGATTAATGAGGGGATAGGCCAAGGCAGCCAATGTCAGGTCTGCAGCCGTCATGCGCTCTCCGCCTAGAAGGTACTTTCTCTGCTTGCCCTTGCCTTCCCCCTCACCCTCGCCCGCCAGCATGGCGGAGGCTTCCTTGAAGACTTGCCGACAGTCTTCCAGGGCAGTGACAATGGAATCGGCGTCAATATTCATCGCTTGCATCATCTTGAACAGGATCTTGCCCTCCCCCAGATTCCAGAGCAGGGCTTCGACCTTAGGTACAAGCGCGTCTAACAAGGGGTTGGATGTGGACAGTCCCTCTTGCCGGGCCTGCCACATTGCCCAATACACCAGCTTGCGCGACTGTGGACCCAATTGGTTGTCCAAGACCTGTTCGAGAGTGCGCACACGCTCTCCCTTTTCTCCGGGAGGGTAGAGGTGTCCAAGCTCGGCAGGGAAGGTCTGGGCCAGGTGCGCGAGGATCATTGCAGAGCCCTGGATTATGGTTGGTGGGTCGCTCGTGCTGTTTCCAGACAGGACGAACACAGGGGTGCTTGAAGCGCTGCGTTTATTGGTCAAGGAGACCACATGCTTGGTGTGAAACACAGGGGCGTGCGCCTCTTCGATGTACGTGTCGCGGAGCGGCGATAAGTCGAGGCACCAACGAGCCTTTTCACAGTAGTGCGACAAGGGGATTGAGACAAGCTTAGCACTACCTATGGGTATCTCGGGCGTCCGAACGAACCAGTCCACCACGCGAAGGACCTTATTCATGATTCCTGGGTGAGGAGTGGGGGGATACGGCTCTATGAGTGGTCACAACTGAGAGAGAAAGCAGGGGGAAAATGTGCGAGAGCGCAACTTAAAAATTGAGTGACTTTAAGTTAGTCCATGTGGCTGTCTATATTTAAGCCTTATTATCCATTCATTTATTCACAGCTCGTCAACCACACCTTCTCCTAAATGGTACTCCTTCCCTAAAGTGATCTCCGTTTCCTAAATAATGTACTCGGGTTCTAGAAGTGGATCCATGCACGGCGGAGGCGGCGGATCATCTTCATCTTCATCCGCCTCCGACACTTCAATCTCTCGCTCGTCGAACCGCTCAGGGTCATAACCCAGTAAAGCCCCAGCAATCGCTTCCCGACTCGCTTGGTCTTGCCATTTGTGGTAATCTTCGATCAAGAGTTCCAAAAAGCGATTCACCAGCGTGCCCACCAACGTTGAGAGGATGAGAGAGGCGCCCTGTCGTAGGATCAGTCCAGGAAGCAAAGAAAAGGGTGGCGGAACTACCACACCCACCTCCAAATTTGCCCGGCACGAGAGCTTACGCAGTCGTTGGGAGGCCACGTCCAGATTAACCAGCTCGGGGGGAGAATCTGATCCCGCCGTTAATTTGTCATTCAACGGCAGCTCCATCTCCGCCGCCTTGATTGCATTACCGCCTCGAGGGAAGATGCGCCATCGCAAACGCGCCAAGTTGGCCCCTGGTCCGTTTCCGCCACCCTCTGCTGGTACATCTCGAGCCCATTCGTCAGCAGCAGCACCTGTAGCAGACGGGGTGCCCGCATAAGGCACAGAGCCCAGCTTACCACCTTGTCTAGCGACCTTGCTGTCCCAAATGATTCGCGTAGAGAAAGCAAGCGAGTTATTAGTCAGGAGGCTCATGGACTGTGTCCCTAGAATGGTGCCATCGGAAGCCCGAGCGACGAAACGCGACGAGATGGAGGTGATGGACAGTTGGCGTTTCCGCGCATCCACATCCACGCGCAAATCGACAATGGGCACAGTCTGCAAGCCAACCAACTCATTTGCTGGGACCATGAACCGAAACACATTGCCTTGCTCGTTCTCTTTCCCCTCCACGCGAGATATAAAAGATTGGTCCAACAGGGAATATTGATCAAAGGGCAAAGCCATGTACTCATCCAACCGCGATGCATTCGCCACGCTCACCGCACACGAATATCGGGTCGAAAACGTCATCTTTTTCCGTCGTCGTTGCTTGCGTTGCGCCCGCTGTTCCTCAGCCACTTGTTGCTTTCGAGGGCTGCCTCCTTGCCAGGCTTCCCACGAGTTTAGATCCCGCTGGCTTACCATATCATTTAACCTCTCAATCCCTGCCTCTGTCTCCTCTCCTCCCCCCTCCGCTCCCATATAACCTTCTGCTTTATCGTCATCACCACCATTTTCTTCCCCCTGCCCATCAATGCGGCCACGTCCCCACCGAGGGCCGCCACCGCCGCTTCTGCTCGCCCCCCCCCGCCGTCGCCCCAGATCTGGCGTGGGAGTGTCAGAAGGGAGGGAAGAATAGGTACCAAAGACATCACCTGATGAGAAGACTAGCTGGAGAACGCTATTTAGGAGAGCAGCGGCTTGCCGGAGGGCTTTGAGGGGCCCCGCTTTGTCCTTGTCTCTAAAGTGCTGAAGGGTTTGTTGCTGGTGGTGGTGATTGTCATTCCCGGAACGTCTGCCGCCGAGCATTGTATTTTGGCAAGAGATGGTGTGGGGCAAGAAGAAGGGACTTGAAATGGAGGATGGCGATGGAGTATGCCATGGTCTTTTATTCCAGGTGTGGGTATGACGAGTCGACTGACCAGCTGGATAGAAGAATCCTTGCACGCACAGCAGGCCCGACGTCAAAACCAGTACTTTTAGCACCGCCGCCAAATCTAACAGCACAGCACACCGCATGGTAGCTTGTGTCATTCCTCCCCGCGTGAATTCCGTGATGGTGGGTATGAGGTCTCACAATCACCACTTGAATCCGCCCCCTCCACTCGCAGCCCGGACCTCCTTCTTCTTGTCCGATTCCTCTTTCCGGCAGTCCTTGTACATCTCAATCACATCGGCACATTTCTCCTTATCTCCCGTCTCCATGCACTTGAGACTATTTTGCATCTCCCAGGCACAGGCCGTCTGAAACTTGGACGTTCCCCTTCCCGTGGGCGGCGGTGCCATGCTCCAGTGATGATGATGATCTCCAGTGATACGGCTGCGTGTCGGGCCCCAGCCTCCCCTATTATGCAAGAGGGCGGGTTCAAGTGAGTCTATGGCACGTCATGATGTCAATTATTGCCAGGATGGTTAACGAGGCGTTGTGATGCGCTTTGTCCAAAGGACGGGGTCGATTTGGAAGGTCTTAGCGCCCTTGTCGCTGCATCTCGTGTTGCACTTGATGTTATGAGTCATTCCGCATGGCGCCTTCGATAGCTTACGCACAATGCACAGTTTACACGCACCCACACGCACAGGGCGGAGAGCCATTAGCGTCTAGACAACGTACATGGACAAGGGCAGATAGCAGCAGATCAAGCTAGGCGTTGCTCGCTTCTCCAGACTCCTATGCACACACGACATGCCTCAAGACACAACGGGCTGGGCACCGCATTCACCACCTCCTCCCCTTTGCCGCGCCTTGTCATCCTGACACTAGGCGTAGCCCTCATCCTGGCTCCCTGCTGCCAAGGATGGAGACATCTACCAACCCTCCCTCTATGGCGATCCTCGTCCGTCATCCCACGCCACGCCACGACCGAGTCGAGCAGGGAATTCATCTCAGCGTCGCGCCCAACAAATTACCAATTCATTCAGTACGATGGCGATGCTATTAGCAAGCTGGCCGTGCGGGAATGGTGGCGAGTGCTAGCACGATTTAGGGATGTGGGGCTGCCCATTTTGTCGTGGTTGACCCTGGTCAATTTTGATGAAATGATGGGACAGAGCGGGTCAGAGGACCGCAAGCGGATACATGCCAGGAAACTCCGTGAGATGCTGGTGTCGCTGGGACCGGTATTCATCAAGATTGGCCAGGCCTTGAGCAATCGTCCTGATATCGTCGGTCCGATTTACGTGAGGGAATTGGAGAAATTGCAAGATAATGTCAAACCATACCCCGATCACATTGCCATTCAAATTGTCAAAGAAGAACTTGGGCGGCCCGCCGACGAAATCTTCGACTTTGAGGGATTACCAGGCCCCGTCGCCTCCGCTTCTCTCTGCCAAGTGTACAAGGCACGAATACGGGCCACCGGGCAATTGGTGGCAGTAAAGGTGCAAAGACCCAATATTTTTAGGACGGCTGAGGCTGACTTGGCTATACTAAGAACGGGGGCAGGGTATCTGCAGAAGTCGCGGAGGTTGCGGTCGGATTTGAAGGCGATTGTTGATGAGTTTGGAGAGACTCTCTGGGAGGAGTTGGATTTTATTCACGAGGGGGAGAACTGCAAGAAGTTTCGGGCGTAAGTACTGACTTGACTTCATTCATTTTTAGTATTTATTTATTATACTTTTCATCATATTTCTTAATTTTATTTCGTGTATCCTTTGAGCGATCTTCTTTACCCTAATTACGACGTTGGAGACGTTGGATATAATTGATACGAGGGAAGAATTGATAGAGAGAGTGTTCGGGTCTACGTTTTACTCTGGATGGGGCTTGGTATTCTCGTTTCCGATTCTTTTTTTCCCAATAGCACGCGTGCCCTTGCCTCATTTTTCTCCTATTTTTTCCCCGGCTTCTTTTCAACAGGTATTATGCAGCCCCCGTGCTGGAGGGAGTCACTGCCCCTCGGGTGGTTGATGAGCTGACGACCAAGCGCGTCTTGACGATGGAGTGGATTGAAGGCACGAAGCTCCCGTGGGGCGATGACGCCGAGCGACTCATCGGTCTAGGCCTTGAATGCTCCACCTACCAGCTGCTCGAGAAGGGGTTCTTGCACGCGGATCCGCACGCGGTATGTTTACTTCGAAGGAGGAGGAGGAGACATGGGAAGAAAGTAGAGATGGAGGGGTATTGGTACTCATCGTTTCTCCTTCCTCCCTCCCTCCCACCCTCCCTCCCACCCTCTCCTCCTTTTACACCCAGGGCAACCTCCTTCGAACAACCAACGGCGACCTCGCCTACCTCGACCACGGGATGCTGACCCAGATCACGGAAGAACAACGCTTCGCCTTGATCAAAGCCGTCTCCTTCCTCTACAACAAAGAATTTGACAAATTAGCCGGGTCTTTCGTGGACTTGGGCTTCGTGTCCAAGGACGGCGATCCCTCTGCCCTGGAAGGGTTTGGGCCGGCCTTGCGAGCAGCATTTACGAACGCTTCCACTTCGGGGGGGGACAACTCTTTGATGGATTTGAATTTTGCGAAATTGTCGGCAAACATCCAGGTGCGGAAGAGGGACGGGAGGGAGGGAGGGAGGGAGGGAAGGGTGATGCGATAGCGTGACTCTTTAATTGACTCGCTTTTAGTTTTTGCCACACCAAATTGGGAGACAGCACTTACTCATATCCCTCCCTCCTTCCTTCCCTCCCTCCCCTTGCTCACACACACAGGACGTGGCCTATCGTTTCCCTGTCCGCATTCCCCCCTACTGGTCACTCGTGATTCGGACATTGGCCATTTGCGAAGGAACAGCACTAAGCTTTAATCCCCGTTTCAAGGTTATTCAGGTCGGTCACTACGCCTCTCTCCGTCTCTCCCCCCCTCCCTCCCTCCTTTCTTCCTTCCTCCCTTTCTCTTTCATGTTTCCAACCCATTTACTCGACGACTTTTTGTCGCTTCGGCGGCCCGCTCCTGTTTCCTATTCTCTCGCTCATCTTTTTCCCCCTCCCTCCGTCCCGCCTTCTCTCCCTCCCTCATTTCCTAGGCCGTCTACCCCTTCATTCTCAAGTATTTACTGAAGAGCAGTGGCACGCCCGCCCTCCGCCTCGCCCTCCAAGAGATTCTCCTCGTTCCTGTGGAAGAGCCCCCGGACAGATGGGGTGAGGACATCTATACCCGGCCTGGTCGGATTCGCTATAAGATAAGATGGAGCCGATTGGAACGTAAGGAATGGAGGAAGGAAGGAGGGAGGAAAAGGGAGAGGCAAGGAAGTTACTGAGCAGCAGAGTGACGTGATCTTTCCCTCCTACCCTCTCGCCCCCACCCCACTCCCTCCCTCCCTCCCCCCTTCCTCTTTCCCTCAGGCATGCTTGAAGCGTCTTCTCGCCCTGTGAATGATCTTTTGAGCCCTCAAGCCACAGCAGCAACAGCAGCGGCGACATCAACAGCAGCAGTAGTGGTTGGAGTTCCCCCCGAAGGCGGAGGAGTAGGAGTAGGAGTAGGAGTAGGGGGGGGGTTGATTAGCAACCAAGAAACACTGGATCTAATCCTCGCATACATCCTAAGTGACAACGGGGCTTTTTTAAGGGAAGCCTTAATAGAGGATATATTAGGCGCCCTTGACGACGCGAACCTTGTCGTCCTCCGTGGCCTCTCCCTCCTCTCCGGGGGCCTGATCCCGCCCCCCTCCGCCTTCCCTGACAAGGACCGCCTGGCCGTCGTCGGCTCCCTGCTAAAAAATCTGCGGCAAATGGCAGTCGAGCGCGGGGTCTCTTCCCTCCTCCCCATAACTATCTTCCCTACTACTGCTGCTGCAGATGCTGCTGCTACTACTGCTGCTGCTACAGGGTCATCACGGCGCCCATCGGCCATACAAGCCCAAGCGCTGGCGGACTTGTCTCGGCAGGTGCTCGCTGTTTATACCGAACGACAGGTATGGTTACTCCCTCCCTCGCCCCCTTCCTCCATTCTTGCTCATTAATCCGCAACATTCTCCCACCTCGTTCCCCCCCTCTATTCCCTCCCTTCCTCGCTCGCTCGCTCCCTCCCTCCTATTCAGGCAACTCGGGCCCTAAGGGGAGTCTTCCACCGTGTCGAGAAAATGCTGCACTCTCCTTCCAATCTCAACAGCGCCTCTCGTCGGCGTCAGCAGCGGGAGAAGGAGAAGCAGCAGCAGCAACAGCGGCAGCTGCTGCAGCAGCAGCTAGGAGGGGAGAGGGGTCGAGTAGCGGCCTCATCAGGAATGTTGGTCAGCGGAAAAAGGCAGCTGTAAGGAGGAGGGCGGGAGGGCGGGAGGGCGGGATGAAGCAGCTATATAGTAGTGTACTAGCGTTGTAGAGTTACAAAAAGAAAGACGGAGAGGAGCATATACAGAGAGTGTTACGGAGAGAAAAGGTGAAACATTAGGAGCTGCATAAAAAGTTCGAGGCGTCAAGGTGCGATGAAGGTGACTGTTCCCGTCCTCCTTCATTCCCTCATTCCTTTTCTTCCCTTCCGCTTGAGGATTCCATTGCATCGCATTGGATCCCTGGTGTCGTACCGCGAGGCCCGGCATGAATAGAAAGAGCTCGAAAGAGAGAGAGAGTGGGGGGGGGGTTAGGGAGGGACCAGATACAGGTGTATCTGTCTGCCGCGGGAAGAGGGGGGGGGGAAGGGGATGGGCAGAAAAGAAGGAGAGAACAGTCGCATCCCCTGGGGCAGTGAGAAAGGAAGAGCTGCCAAAAAGGAAGACTAGAGATGATTAAGAAGACGAATAACTAAAAAAGGAGCGAAGGAACGATAAGTAAGAATATCAAGAGACCAAAAAAAGCGAAGTAGAACAAAGCGCGACAATATCACTTCCTGCCACCTTCCTGACATTTTCTGATTTTCACTCCAACGCCCCATCCCCCCAATCAAAATTGTGTTCTATATGTACATAACGATGCCTTCTTCATCACGCTGCTTCCCAGCCTCCTCATGCTGCTGCTGCTGCTGTTGCTGCCGCTGCAAATGATACTGCTGCTATTCCTACGACTGGTGATGCGTCTCCCGCTGTACACTGATATCTACATTCAACACCGCGATCTCCGAGGTGGTCATCGCAACAAACACTCGCAAAGACCGTTGTGTCACACCGTCCTCCCCCCTTCCCCTGCCTGCCTCTTTCCCTCCTTCTTCTTTTTCTTCACCGCGAACCTCCAGCTGAGAAGTAGCTGCAGCAGGAGCGACAGTAGCAGCAGAATCAGACATCAGAACGGTGCTGACCATCCAATTTGGCTTCCCCGGCAAATCAGTAAATTGCTTCAAAATCCGCGGCCGTCTTAACTTGCTGCTGTTGCTGTTGAAGTTGGTGTTGCTTTTGATGCTGTTGCTGCTGCAGTTACCGGCAAGTCTAGGAAGCGAACATTCCCAGAAATTGAGCATGCGATCATTGCCAACTGATGCCAAGAATGCTACCTCTTCCCTTCCACCACCCCCTCCTCTTCCCTTCTTCCTCCTACTCTTTCCTTTTCCCTCTCCCCTTTCCTCTCCGACACCCATATCCAGGAATACTACGCCCGCAACACTAGTGGTGTGCCCGCCCTGTAACACCGCTATAGCCTCTCCGCTGCCTCCTCCCCCTCCTTCTCCTCCCCCCTTTACGTAGTCATAAATCCCAACCTCCCCATTCCCCTTCCCCACCGCCACCCACCTTCCACAAGCCGAAAAAGCCAGAGAATTAACATACGGGGGATTGAACAACTGGCATGAAGACGCCGCTGACGGTGCTATAGTGGGATCGTCATCTTCACATTCCCCTTCTCCTACTGCTGCTGCCGATACATCGACAGCACGACAGCCTTTCTGGCCCTTCGAAAAGTCCCATAGGCCCACTGTGCACGTACTATGAAACCCACACGCCAAGTCATATGGCACCCGTGGTCGGAATGCGACACAGGTACACAAGTCATAATTGTCGCTGGATCTTCGAAGGGTTCGAATGGGCTTGGGTGGACGGACAGAAGAGTCAAGGAGAGTAACAGTACCACTGTCATCCGCAACGGCCACATGGTTGTTGCCCTTCCTAGGATGAACGGCTACTTGGTTGATCTCATCGTTGGTCACTGATGGGAGTGTACCCAATGCTTCTCTGACAACTACACCTGGCAAGTTTAAGTCCAGTTCGTAAATTGAGGTGCTGGTGGCAGCAAGGAGGCGGGAGGCATCGACGAATGCCACTGCCCCGACTCCCTCGTTATCCTCGAACATGCCCGTGTAGCACTTAATGGCCCGGCCGGCCGCCACATCCCACACCCGGCATGTTGAATCCTCCCCTCCCGATGCCAGTAAAACCATGCCGGAAGCGTCGCGCCCTGTTCCTGCCCGCTCGAGCCCTAAAATGTCGAGAGATAGAACCTCCCCACGGTGGCCTTTCAGCATCGACCATGAAGCGCTGTCCAGGTCTATGGAAAACGACAGGGCATGCGGTGCATACCGCTCTCCTCTTCCTTCGTCATCGTCCATGACTGGAGCTGGCTAAGCCTGTGGTACTGGAGCAAAAAAGGCGTGAAAATTCAAGTGACGTAAACGACGTGGGCTTTTGCGATCGACTTGGATGACGTGATGCGAAGGAGACCCGCTTTGTAGAGAGACCACCAGGTCACAAACCCCACATTTCACTTGCACCACACTCAATGCATAGATTGGGGACTTGTAGCATCGCAGTTGTGGAGTAGATGCAGCACTGCGCTGCGTTTTTGGTCCACAGTGTCCCTGTCAGTCTACCCTGATCGTCATCCCTCCTCACCCCTTCCCAAATCCCGATGCTCTCCACAGCACGCACTTGCCAGTCCACCACAACGCACAATCATGCCGTTGCTGCTGCTGCTGTTCCGACAACATCAACTACCCCCTACATGCTGTCCTTGAGGCGAGGGTAGGATTCTTTGTTGTTGTCGTGTGTGTTTGTGAAAGAAGTTCTTAAATGTGCTCGCAGGTGCTGACGGCAGCAAAAAAGGAGAAATTTCACTGCCCTTACCCTAACCCCTTTCACATTCCAACCCACACCTTTGACGTATAGTTGCTGCAGGTGCAAAAGCTGACACGTTTACTTGCCGAGCGGCAGTCCCTGGATTCTCCGGCGCAGAGCTCGATATTTCCCCTGCGAGCCGCTCTCGTCCTTGTCTACACAAAATAAAGCCTCTCTCTTCTCTCTGCCCTCCCCCATGCCCCCTGGAACGAGCGCGACTACGATAACTGCCGATACTATCGCCAGCAGCAGCAGTAGCAGTATGAGCACCATCAGTGAGAATGAGGCCTTTGCTCACCACGCACCCCCCTCCGTACCGTCCAGGCCTTCCCGTCTCCGTCGCGAGGACAGCAGCTGCTGCAGCAGCAACAGCAACAATAGCATCAGCAGTATCAAAAGCAACACTAAACATAAGGCTCGGGAGGTGAGTGGTTTGCCGCCAATCACAGCTGCCTCCTCCCCTTCATCCCCCCCGCCCTCCACCTCCACGTCCACCTCCACCTCCACCTCCAGCAATTCTCCTTATCGGAAAGGCCGCCTTATAGATCGACTCGATACTGTCTTGCCAGAGGTCGAAGGGGGAGTAGAAGGAGTAGTCAAAGCAGTCAGCCCTACGCCTGTTGAGCCGCCAGCTGTTTCGGTGTCGACTCAGAATCGCCGGCACAATCATTCTTACTCCTACCACCATCGATCTGCCTCGCCCTCCCCTACGCGCGATGAGGAGGACAGGCGACAAGACAAAGAGAGATACCGCTTGGGCTCAATGCGGACGTCCAAAAAGAAGGAGGAGATGGAGGGAGCCAGCGGCGGCGATGAGCAGCAACAGGAAGAGGAGGGGAAGCAGGGACATGGAGATGGAGGGGAGGATGAAGGGGGCTCGCAAGTGGACGACAGTTTCCGAGCGGAACAGAATTGGGAGCATCCGACAAGCGTGAATCCTGCATGTAAACGGACGCTACAGATCGAGTACTGGGATCGAACGCGGGAGTGCAAGGAGAGAAAGTGGGATCATATGGTATGTGGGCTCTAGGCACGTGGTGGGTGGTATGTTGTTTAGTTTGTAGTGGTATGTGGGCTCTAGGCCACGTGGTGGGTGGTGTGTTGTTTAGTTCCATGGGACCCTTGATTCATTATTCTAAAACTGTGGTTTATTTGTTTACTGATTCAACTGTGTATGTATGTGTGCGTGCGTGTATATCTGTGTGTTGCCTTGTTGAATTGAGCTTGTTTTCCGTCACCACGTTAAGGCCCAGCTCAGCTTTTCGTGTCCCGCCCCTCTCATGCCTCGTCCCCTCCCTCCCTCTCACCCTTTCTATCTCCTCCCTCCTGACCAGGACTACATCGATGCCACCTACGCCTCGCGGGAAGAATGGATCCTGCAGTCTGTCCTCCATAAAGAGGACATTGTTCTGGAAGACAACAAATTTCCGTAAGTATCCTTTGTCCCTCCCCCCCTCCCTCCTTCCCTCCCTCACAATCAATCCTGTACGAGAGAGAAAATGTCACCAATTCCCATGAGCATGGCGCATCCGCCCTCCTTTCCTTCTTTCCTCCCCTCTCTCCCTCCTTCATTCCGTTATGCCTTCTCTAGACTCAGATCTGTCACCCCTCCCTCCCTCCTTCCCCTCCCTCCAGGTACAACACCCCCAAAGGGATCAGGCATATGACGCTCTGGGCTCGGCGGGAGTTGTCGTTGGAAGACGTGGAGGCCTTCATGTCGGGCTGGATGGAGAAGGAAGGAAGGGAGGGAGGGAGGGAGGTCCGCCGGTGGAACCTTGACGAGAATGCCTCGAGGTCCATCCAAATCTACCACGTCCATGTTTACGTACAGGTAGGCGAGGGAGGGCGGGAGGGAGGGCTGGAGGAAGGGGGGAAGATGTGTGTTTGTACACAGGTGTGGTTATTTTCTCTCATGTCAAGAAACCCTTATTCATTGATTGTCCCCTTCTTATATCCCTCCCCTCCTCCCTCCCTCCTTCCCTCCCTCCCTCCACCCCCTTCACTCACACAGGAGGTCCCCGACGAGGACGTCGGTCTCAACCCTTCCACCGAGGAGGAGGCAGCAGCGGCAGTAGCAGCAGGAGCCGCAGGGAATGAAGAAGCTCCTTCCGCCGATGGCCACGAGGACGAGCATGACAGCAGCAGTAGGAGCAGCAGAAGCAGGGGCAAGAAGAGGGATGGCGATGACTTGCGGGACGAAGAGGAGACAGATGAGACAGAGGAAGCGAAGAAAGAGCGCAGGAAAAAGAGGAAGGAGATGAAGAAAAGGGAGAAAAAACAGCGTTTGTCACCACCCCCCTCCTCCCTCCCTTCCTGCTCCCTTGTTGACAGCCCAGCGACCGTTCAAGCGCACGAGCAAAAGCTTCAGGAAGAGCAAGAGATGGGATGAGACAAAGCGCCCTGAGCCATGTTGTATTCTCCTTTATCCAGGTCTTTTTACCTCGACGCGAGCTTGAAGCCAGCTCGGGCAGTCATGCTTATTTTTGCGTGTTGTGTGTGTCGGTGGGCTGCTGGCATGTCGGTGCAACAGGCATTTAGTTGGGTCATAACCGATACTCTGCCCCTTGCATGGCAGCGCGTGAGTGAGTGAGATAATTGTTGTGTGAGTGAGTGTGTGAGTGAGTGAGAATGACAGAAATAGACAATACAGAAGTCAAATTTCGAAAACAGATAGAGAAAAAAAAAATCCCTTCCTTCCTCCCTCCCTCTCTCCCCTTCTTTCCTACCCGCAGTAGCCGGATCTGAGAAGAGCCGACAAGCCACCAGCAGTCTCCCTCATCCTCTCTCTCAAGCTGCTGACGAGGTCCGTTATCTTGTGTGTGATGGCGCGGTCCTGCTTCCTTTTCCTCCTCCCCTTCCCCCAACACCCCTACAGTCATGCGCCCCCACGATGACACCAATTGACGATAAGCAAGAAGCCGCCCACCAGTCAGCTTCTAGCTCCCCCTTTGTACCTTGTCATCTGGGCGCGGTACGTGTCGCCCCGAGCACCTCTGTTGGGCTGTGTGATTGTTTTGGATTCCCCGCGCATTGGTGTTGTCCCGCCCTCCATTCCTCCCCCCCCCGCCCTAGGGCCAGAAGACGACGACGACAAACAAGAAGTAAAAGATCTGCATGCCCTATGCCATACTCTACAATTATAAAAAAATCGGCGAAGAAAAGTGGGGAAAAAATGTAGGGGGAAAAATAGGCGCATCACCTCCACCTCCAGGACCGATTTGGAGTCAATTGGATGGGTGACCGAATGCGCGTATTTTTATCAGCGAAATGATCAAATCACGGCAAAGAAGCATCGATATGCCTGCCTGTACATCCCTTCTTAAAGAGGAAACAAATTGTCCTATTTTTTTGCTCGTAAGTGTTGCACGTTTTGTTCTGTTTACTTTTCGTCCTCCTCATGCCTATTGCCTATCCATTGTTTTGGCTTTGGTGCCGAGGCGTGTTTCCTCGTCTCTTTCTGTCCTTGGGCTGCTGCGACCCTTATGTTATCTTTCCGTGCGCGAAGTAGGACGCTCTCTTTCTCTCTCCTTCCCTCTCTTCCCTTCTTTTTGAGTTCTTTTCTTTACATGCATGTATGTATGCTACCGCTTTGCCAATGGAAGAAGAAATACAGAGAGCTAGGGGAGGGAGTGGCCTATCCGCTCTGTTCATCCTTCCTTTGGTTCACCCCACCACTCCTCCTCTCTCCTCCTTCTAAACCACCTTGAAATGCACAAAGGCATTCGCAAAGAAAGAGCCCTTGAAGGCTACAGGCCTCCCATGCAAGCACGAGGCCGATTCATAGTACAACGCATCCCCTGGTTCCAAGGTAATGAAATGCCTGTCCCCATTGTGGTCGATAAAGGTCAACAGCCAATCCTCCTCTACGTCCTGAGCGATGTTCATAATGGCACTAATAATGTGCGTGTCCCCCGTGTCCACATGCTCCCTCAACCACGAACCGTTGTGGTAGATCCTCACACCATACACAGAAGTCGGAAATAAGTTCACCCCCCCCGCCCACTCACTCAGAACCGGCTTCATTGCCGCGAAAATTTGGTTTTTTTCCGCGTCGGTCAGGTAGACCATCGTTGAGGGGGCCTCGAAAAAATTGGTGTGACAATCTGATTTAGGCCATGGCTCCGAGATACGCTCGCCGGTATTGTACCTATGGAGCATCATTTTGTAGATATCGTCGGGAATACGCGCTCTTTTGAAGCCCAACGGCGTGTACCGGGGTTTGGTTTGTGGTTGGTTTTCATTGCGGATGACTCGGGCTCGGTTTTCGCTGTCTCGATTTCGCCAGATTTCCATATCTTCCACTGCTGTTTGGATGTCATCCGAGGACCCATGTTCGTTATTCACGTTCTTGGGCAGTGCGCCCGTTGCACCTGCAGAGCAGTCGAGGGGATTGGCACATTGCCTAGAAGCGTCATTAGAAAGGTAATCCGAAAGCCGCAACGTCGTCTCTGACCCATCAACACGCACACGCAAGAAAGTCTCCGACCCCGCCCCAGGCTGGTGGCTAACGAAGCGAAGGTGGTGCGATTCAAAGGTGTGGACCGAGGCTGACTTCCCCCGAGGGATGGCGATAAGATCGTGTGGGCCTTCACGGCGGCCGGTGTCCTCCCACTTAATCGAGACGTCAAAAGGCAAGTCATTTACAATCTCAATCTCGATAGCCAGGTGCGTAAAAAGCCAATTATGCAATTGCAGCTTGTCATGGGCGCTAAGCACGTCAAAGTCGGTGCGGACGTCGCCGCCACGGGGGACATAAACGTATTGGTTGCACTCCGTGATGTTATACGCTCGGGCGAGCTCATCGTCCCGTTCCAGCATGACTTCCCCCGTCTCCACGTGCTCCCCCAACGCGGCGTAATCGTAAGGAAAGCCGACGTTGCGCACTTTGTCGACGCATTCCGCGTTGCTGAAGCCGAGGAGGAGGTGCTTCTGGGCCATGCCTCTATCCTTGTTGATCAGGCCCAGCAACTCCAAGTCTTGAATGCTGTTGAGCTCCTTAAAATGATGCACAGCTTGCGAGGCCGCAGGTAGGAGCAGCAGCACCGTCGCGGTGAAGCGCATGGTTCTTGTTGGTTTTTTGTCGCTGTGGGGAATGTGGGGTGAGGAAAGGGACCATGTGTTTTCTGTGAGTGGGTATGAGGCAGGCCCATTGCAAATTTGAATGCAGCACCAAGCGTCTCAGGTTATTGTGACCAGCATGGGAGAAGAAGAATGTAAGGTGTCATGTGCTGTGTGTGTAGATATGGCCAAAACAGATGTTTTTGGCCGGCGGCCGGCTGGATATAATCCTAAGAAGGCAAGAATGCACATGCAGGGGGTGATGGGCCTCCCTCGTGTGCTGCTGCTCGCCCACACGCCCACGATCGCTGAAGAAGTGTTGCAACGGCTGCAAGGCTGGCCTGCATGCGCGTGTTGTGTGTGCAGTTGCGTGTCGTGCACTGGAGAGGTAAGGCAGCAGTTCAAGCCAGCAAGCAAGCATGCAAGCACGCCAAGAAATTCAAAAAAGGCAAGAAGACCCGCAAAGAACATATGGGTTCGGAGAATCGCCTCAAATTTTCCACTTGCTTCTCGCCCGCGCTTTTCAAGAGTCCTCGCCTGGACAAATATGTACTTTGGTATTATTATTTTTGTTTTTAGCCATCTTCATTTCGTCCTTTGCCTTGCATGTGGCGTCCCCTACAGTCGTGATCCCCGCTCCGTCAACCTCCCCCCTCCTGCTTTTGCTTGCAACCTTGATCTTGCAAGCCCCTTTAATGCCGCCACCACCTGCTCACGGTTCTCGTCCGTCACAAGAACCGTCCGAATCCCCAGGGCCTGGGCTGCCTTGAGGTTACGACCAATGTCGTCCAAGAACAAAATCTGGTTTGCGCTGCTCATCGGCAGACCCAATGCTTCAAACAGCACTTCATACACACGCTGCTCCGGCTTACGGGCCCGGGTCGCCGCCGACGACACGACGACCTCAAACAAGCTACGATCATTCAGCACACGCCCCATAATCTCCAACCGTGCCCATAGCCAAGCTTCCCTCTCGTGAGCTGAAGAAAAAACACCAGGGGCGACTCGAAAATCATTTGTCAGTACTGCTGTTCGAAAACCGGCGGCACGCAGGGCCCGCACAGCGGCAAGCATGCTTGGGTCTATTGTGACAGAAGCCTCGATAATATGCCGGAACATGGAACGGGTATCGAGACGACGGGGGAAAAAAGAGGAGGGAAGATCTTGCGCTTTCATTCCTGAGAAACGTTCGGCTACTGCAGCATAAGCTTGATGGGACTTGAGAGAGGTTAGTTCAACCTCCCAAGCTCGCAGCGACGAGTCATCTAGAGGCAATTCGCCTCGCTCTACCCGTTGGAACAGGCCGTGGGCGTCGCCTGCTGCGTGGATGGCGATACTTATGTAGCCCTTGGGGAGGTTGTGAGAGGCTTCGAAGTCGCGAATAGAGGAGAGGGGGGAGAGGGAGGTCAGGACCCCGCCCCAGTCAAAGACTACGGTCGAGATACCGTCGACTTGTCCTTGTGGTAGTTCTTGAAGGTGTGGAGAAGGAAAGTTTGCTCCTTCTACTACTCCTGCTGTGTTGCTTACTCTAATTCCTCCTCCTCCTCCTCCTCCTCCTCCTTCTCCTCCTCCTCCTCCTCCAGCTTCTTGCGCCTCCTCCAAATGCTGTGCCGCAATCTGCACCAGAATCGGAGCTAGATCTAGAAGTTTCACAGCCAGCTTTGATGAGGCCACGCCCTGTCGCCTTCTCGCCTCGACCCCTTGCAAGACCACCACATTCTTGAAGAACAAGAAGGCCGTGTAGAACCTCCACTCCCTCCCCGGAGGCTTCCTCCCTACCAGCTGGCAGTACTCTTTCACCAAATCCTCTTCATCTGGGATGCCTAACTGGTCTAACTCTAGCCCTAGCAAGCCCGAGACCGGGGAGTGAGGGACCGAAGGGACAAAAAACATCATTGAGAGATTGGCGAGGTCGGCCATGGGATGCCCAAGGGTAGAAAGCTCCCAGTCGAGCACAGCGACGACCCGCGGCTCACTAGGGTGAAAGACCACATTATCTATCTGTGCGAGAGAGACAGCAACGTGATTGGGTTTCGTACGCGTGCCGGCGTGAGGATTATGTAGTGGGATGCAAGCTTTGAATGGGGGCAGGGAGAACCATCACGCATCCCTGGACAATATCCCCCCCGCCCCCGCGCGCCCCCGCGCCCACTCTCCCTTTTCAAGAAAATACTTTACCTTATAATCGCCATGCACCAAACAAGTCTCATCATCCCTCACTGCCCCTCCAGGTTGTGCTACCACCCTTAGCATATCCTCACTTAACTCCCTTGATCCGGGAAAGTAACCCGCGTCCTCCGCCTGCTTCTCCATCACACTTTTCAGTCTCTTAAGCTGCCGACCAAAATAACCAACTTCCGGCTTTCCAAAAGTCCCCAGGCCCCTTCCCCGCCAATCTACTGTATGAATAGCGGCTAATGTCTCCAGCATGGCCTGGAAGCACTCCCTCCTCTCCTTTGGATCCTTTACGCCTGGCAAGGTCGGGTCGCGAAAAACACGCCCTTCGACAAAACCCATAAGGTAAAAGGGAGTACCCACTATCGAGGCATCATCGCATAAGAGGTAGACTGGTGGGACGGGCACGGCCGAATGTTGCAAGGCTTGGAGCACCCGGTATTCCCTCTCTACTGCGTGCGCCGACGCCACCTTGACAAGTGCCGGTTTCTTTCTCAGCACGATACGATCCCCCGACGGCTGCAGCGTGAGTAGAAACGTGGGGTTGCTCTGGCCGCCTTCAAGTATGGTGGCTCTGATCTTGAGGGGAGGCAGGGGGAAGGAGGTCGGTGAAGAGGCCGGGGAACGCAGAAGTGCTGCGGGGAGAACTTGGGGCAAATACCGCTCCAGTGAGGCCACCTGGACGGGATCCATGTGTGTTCCCTATGGTTGTAAGCGCAGTTGGGGTTTGGTCAGGTTTATTTGTCTGTGTTTATGGTGCGGTGAAGAGTGCCTCCGGAGACCTCCGGGTATCCCCAATTTCCGAGGATACAGATATGTTCCGGCGATCGTTTATTGCTCTCCGCACATACTTATTCAAGAAGCCTCCACGAGTTTCGGCACATCAGTGAGGAGCATAAGAAAGGGCATCTGCTGGCCCCTCAAATCGAATCCGACTCACTTTGGGAGACTGCAACGGCCCCGCTACAAGGATTGCAGGCAGCACCACAACCAACCAAACACCAGAATTGCGGGTCACATTTTTTTTCTTTTACGTGATTTATCTGTGGATTGGCGGACGACTAAGTGCACACGGGGCTTGGGTCATTTTCTTTTCAACAGTGACCAGAGGGAGAAAACACTCCCTTCACTGAAGAGATCCTTTCCTATGTTTCTACACGCGTCCTCGCACATACTCCTTGCTTGCTTGTATAGATCTAATGCACGTGTGCGGTGCCTTACATATTCTCTTTACTCATAAATGTAGCAATAAAAAATAATCAATAGACTCAACTACCACCACTACTACACCCTATCACGGCACGTATCTTCCGCCATCGACATCCTCCTCTATGCTACCAATGGTGGCTCCTAGGTCCAAACACCCCCCTATGAGTCGCCGTCATGAGGTGGTCCAACAAGAACAAACGATCATCCTCATTCGTCAAGCTAAAACCACTACCAGTACATCCTAGTACTCCCTCCACCAAATTTACCATGGCCGGTACCTCCTGAGTGGCCGCATGGAGAGCGTCTTGAAGCAGTCCTCGACGCGCCCCATCCTCTTCCTGTCGCACCGCAAAGAAGAGCAAGGAAATGACATCACGCATGCACTGAGAGGGCACCAACAAAGGCTTTGACGCTCCAGACTGCAGTTGCTGCTGCTGCTGCTGCTGCTGCTGCTGCTGCTGCTGCTGCTTCTTCTTCTTCTTTTGGGGAAAGGATGATAAGGCAAGCTTACAGGTGCTAATGCTGCCGCGGCCGTGATCGGTGTTGCCATCCATGGACATGGGGGTACAGAGAGAGCTGACAGCTAAAGCCAGGCTTCGCAATCCACTGTGCTCCTCCACGGCCGAGAACGAAGAAGAAGAGGAGGGAGAGGAGTGGGAAGGTGCGGGGTTGGCGGCATTATGGGGGACAGTAAGAGAAATGTGTGCCTTTGGTCTGGGACTGGTTTCCTCTTGCTCATCTTCCGTGTCCCCAATGCTGGCTTCTGAGCTCATTGCCGAAATGGAAGATATACTATCCTCCTCATCATGAGGCCGACCGTGGTGGTGCTGCTGCTGGGGCCGGGGATGACGATGATCACGGAGGAATGACACGGCCTCTGCTGCTTGCTGCTGCTTTCGAGGGGGAGGGGGCGAACGAGCAGCAGGAGGTGCAGCAGCCTCGCACACGTCCATCGGCCTTCCTTGTCCGAGCACGACGGACACTGCAGCCTCTGTTTCCTTGCAATTCTCTGTTACCGTCGTCACCTTGCTTGATGGAGCTGCCACGAGAGGAGAAGTGAAGGTGCCTGGTGCGGCGGCTGCAGAAAGGACTGTCGACGATTCATGCTTTTGGCGCCCTGTTCCACCTACGCTGAGAGACGAACACGTTAAAGTCCCGGCATCAGATGCTTCCAGGAATGTCGACTGCTTCATCCTTTTCTTATTGGTTGCTCGAGAGACAGTGTGGTAGAGACAGCTGTCGGGTCCTTGGCGATGAGCCTCTTTTTCTAGGGCTACCCAAAGACGGGCATGCAGAGACTTCAGCTGAGAGGAACTTAGATGGAAGGATGGGAAGGGCGAGGAGGAGGAAGAGGGGGATGAGGAGACGATGAAACCATATGTCGTGGGCTTGGCTTGCTGTAGGGCATTCATAACACAAGGGATAAAATCCGAGATTTCTTCTAAGGGGGCTGTCATCATCTTGGCCGTCGGAGAGGTATAGTTCCACGCTGCTGGTGTTGCTGCTGGTGTCGCTGCTGGTGAGGCAGCCGGTGCTGCTGCTGCTGCTGCTGCTGCTGCTGCTGCTGCTGGTTCTGCGGCTGCTTTAGAGGAAGACGATGACGAGAGATGTCTACAGTAGGATTGTACCATGGAAACCTCGAGAGCATAGTCCCACTGAGGGCATGCTGGAGGAGAGGGATAGGGACGGGGAACTGCAGAGCGTTCACAGCCAGTGGCGCCGGCAACTGCAGAGCCCGTAGCAGGGCGGCCTCGTGCGTGTCGCATCTTAGAGTGTGTTGCTGAATTCCACCTATTCTTGATTGCATTCTCTGACCTACCGGGTAACAATTTTGCAATCGTAGCCCAAGCATTACCATAACGCTTCTGACCTTCGACGAGGATGGCGTCTTCTTCAAAAGTCCAGGCATCTTTTTTCACATTCGGGTCCAGGTGATTCAACCAACGTTCCCGGCATTGCTTTCCTAGTCGTCCAGGGATACGCCCTGCAATGTCAGCCCATTTCGTCAAACCGCTTTGCATACATTGAACGATAATCGCGTCCTCCTCCACTGTCCATGGGCCCTTAATCAACCCTGGCCGTAAGACCTTGAACCACCGATTCAAGCATTGCGTATCGTTGTATTCATTCCCAAAATAATCTTCAGCGATCTTCTTCCAGTTCCGAGGACCCTCCACCATGACAGCTGCCCGCAACTTTTCATCATGTTCCTCAAACCAGAAACGGGCACCCTGCCCTTCCGCTGCTGCTGCTGCTTTATCTTCCTGTCTCCCGTCCTCCGGCATCGTCTCCTCTCCTTTACTAGATTTGCGCTTCCGATTTTGAGACAACATGGAAGAAAAAGAAGAAAAAGAAGAAGAAGAAGAAGAAGAAGAAGAAGAAGAAGAAGAAGAAGAGGGAATGTCAGTTGCTAGTGCAATTGCGGCGTGGATGGCCCCTGCAGCAGGAGGAGGACAAGAAGGAAGGATAAAGGAACCGGCGGCTGCGGGGGGAGAGAAAATGGGCCGGCCTGTATGCATGCGCGTGTTTGCGTGTGTGCGGTGTGGGAAGATATGAGTCGTGGGTCAGCGGGGGACTTGCGATGGTAACCAACCTATCAAGAAGCCGTTGGTAAAGGGACATAGGGGAAGGCCAGAGGCAAGGTCACAAGTGGACAGCCACTACTGAATTAGCATGGTCATCAAAGATAGAATGGAAGTGCTTCATGTGTGCTGCATGCAGTGCCTGGTGTGTGTACAGCAACTTCTAGCAAGGGAGGGCGTAGGGGTAGAAACGGCGCAACGTAACGTTCCATTCCGTGCCTCCCTTGATGAGGGCAGGGCAAGTACTTACTTTGAGGAACAAACGCGGGCGCAACCATGGTCAATGTGTCTGTGTACCGATCGCTTGAAGCTGGGCGTTTGCCTGTTATACTTCCGTTCCTGGTGCGGGGAGGGGCAGGTTCAGTCCTTGTCAGAGTTCCGTAGATGCTGTTGAAGACGAAGGGGTGCAATAATGTCCAACGGATTCCGTCGAGTTCGAACTCAAAAGACATGATGGTGGGTGCAGGACATCCGGGGAAACGCAGCTCAGGCTGGCAATGTCAAAGGGGTTTGAGCCTTAGGGAAGTGAGGTATGTACTTTCATACATAACCCAGGAGCAAGAGCATGCCACAAACAACACAACATACAAGGAGCAAATGGGGGAGAGGGCCGTTGCCACTTCAGTGTGAAACGCCGTTCTGGTCAAGAAGCCGTTGCAAGCTCATCCGTCGCCTGAGCAACACCCTCGATATCTCTTCTCACATGCTCATGATCCCCGTCTTCAAGCGAATATCCAACTCAAGCAGCGCATTTCTTAACGACAAATAGCTCTCTGTGATCGACATACGAAGAGCAGGGCATCGGTCCTCCGAGCAAGAACACCAAAGCCGCCTCACAAATCGAGGACGACCTACCAACATCGAAAAAATGGGTGAGTGAACATACTGTTTGATTATTTACTCTTCCCTCCCTACCTTCCCTCTCTAATCCTCGCAATAAGGATGCTCGCTTGCGCAATTGTCCCTACCCTCCCTTACTTCCTTCCTCCCTCCCTCCCTCCAGGTTGTGGACCATCTTGCTGTGTGCCTCCACAAGTCATTAAGGCGCTCGAAGCCCATACCGCCGAAGCCAAAGCCGCCAAATCTGCGCCAATGGCGACAGCACAGCCTGTTTTGCAAGCTCAGCGTCGTGCAGCCATCATGACCGAAGCCGTCGCGCAAAAGTGGCTCTTGTCGAACGGAAAGTGTGTGGGTGGAGCTAAGGCTCGAATGATTTGTCTAGGGTGGGCGGGGAGCAATTCGGGGGTGTTTAAGAATTGGGATTTGAAGACGGTGGAGGTGGTCAAGGTGGAGCTGCCGGCACGCAACGCCCGCTTCAATGACAAACCGATCCATGACGTCAATCTCCTTGCGAAGAAAATTGCACAGGCTTGCTCTGTCCTCGGGTATTACGCGTCTCAAATCCCACTAGTAATTTTTGGGCATTCATTTGGGGCTATGGTTGGTCTTCATGTGGCTCGGGTGATGAAGCAGGAGTACAACTATGTGCCGAAGATGTGCGTGTTTGGGGGATGTCGGCCGTTGCATCGGTACGTGGGTGGTATAAAGGGTAGAGGGGAGTATATGGCAAGAAAAGATGAGGCATGGGACGAGAACAAAATAAATGTGGACCAGGCAACGCTCCAAACCATCGTCCATTTTACTCTCTACACTTCAACCTTTCAAAAACCTAGGTGGGGCTTCCCCATGTCCTACTACAAGGAGGACGATGACGAGATGATCCAGAGCATGGTCGACTGTGGAGGGATGACCAAGGAGATGGCTAAGGATAAGGTATCACGGAGGGAAGGATAGAAAAATCGAGCATGAAAATCATGCAAAAAAGCTGCTTCAGGGGTGGAGGAGAGCAAAAGACACATTCCCTGAAAACGAAAATAATCGATAATTACCACACTCTCCCCCATTGACTATCACAAATACAGCTCCTGATCTCCTCAGTGCTGGCTGGAATTAAGATGGACCACCTCTGTATGGACAGATACGTCTTGAACGAGTCCGCTGAGAAGGTTCACACGCCCCTGTGGGTGATCGGTGGGGTAGATGACCCCCGTTCTCCTCCCGAGCAACTGCCGGAGTGGGAAAGGTATACCACGTCGGGGATTCAGATAAAGACATTTCCGGGGGGGCATTTCTTTTTGAAGGAGAAGGAGGCTGACTTGCTGGCGTGGCTGAGCAAGGTGGTGGAGGAGTGAAGGAACCGTGATGAGAAGATGGACCGAGGTGAAGAGAGGAGTGAGGGAAATGGGGCACCATTACATTTTGTAATGATATTTCAGTATGTCCTCTTAGAATTCTGCTGCAATCGAGTTAAAACCGTAGTATATTGCGTAAACTGGGATTGTGTGGAGTGTTGGTTTTATCTTATTTGGAAGAAGAGTCCGTCGGGGTTTCAGTTTTGGCGTAGGAATGTTGATGTTTTGCTGAAAAGCGAAGAGATTAGCGAGCGAAGGCAGTGAAAAGGAAACAATTTATTCTTAAAGTAATGAAAAATGAGCAATTCTTTGACAAAAATCTCTGCTTTCGTGTTCTTTTATTACTTTCTTGTTTAAATCGACTTTACAATTTTTCTCACTTCATGTTCTGCGTAAGCACGCTACCTTTCATCGCCCCACTTTCGTATCGCTATCTCATTACAACGACGGCCGTACAAAAGGTGCATAATCGTCCACCACTGCCCAATTCACCGTCTTCAAGACCGTCCTGGCCCGTGAGCCGACACTGCCACTTGTTTCCTCTCCAGTCTCACTTTTCATCCTCATCAAAATCATCAACACACTTCTCAGCGCCCACGCCATGAGTGGGTGATCCGTCCCTCGAACTTCTAATACAGTCGTAATTTTTTCAGTATAATCGCCCTTTCCTTCCCCCTGTAGCACCGTCCTAAGCACCCATCCCAAGAAAGCGGCAAAGAGCTTCGAGAAGACATCAGGATGGTTTGTCAGCCCTCCGATCCACGCAGACGACTCAAACGCCTTTGCCAGAAGGCTAGCGTACTGGTGGAGGGGAAATAAATCCTCTATCTCCACTTTCTTCAGCGGACTGCTGCTGCTCCTTAACTCCTCCATCTCTCCCTCCTGCCAGTAAACGCTTCTGTTGTCCCTCAACTCCTCTTTCTCCTCCTCCTCCTCTTCCGCCGCCAACGCCACCAACAAAGAGCGCACGGCCCAGTAGCAGACCACAGCTTGCTCTTCATAGACATTATCCGGCTCCGGTCTAAAAATCTGCTGAGGCAAGCCCAGGCAAGGAGGGATAATGTTATCCTCCAGCGTCGTTGCCAGCCCTTGTATCCGCAACGCCACCAACCGGACAACCGCCCGGGTCCATGCGTTACCGGCAGCAGGATTATGCGCTGCCAGGCGAGCCAAGGCACGGCCAGCGATGAGGTCCAAACAGGGAGTAGCAGGAGAGGATCTACTCGCTGTCGCAGAAGCGAGAGTTGGGTCTGTGCTTTGTTTTTCATCGCAGGCGCAAACAGCGTCTGCCAAGGCTGCGCGTGCTGCCTCGCGAACATCGTCCTCGTCGTCTTGTGCCAGCAAGGAGACGATAAAGAGGGTACGAACAAGGAGGGGGCCCTGCCAGGGGACAGTGGTGCTTGTGTGCTGGAGCTGCGTCATAAGATTCGATGCCCGCACGGACTGTAGGGCCGCCATGCGCATGGCCGGTGCCTGCTCAGACACAGCTGCTGCTTCCAACAACCCAACCCACCCTTCCACCACTTTGGGGAGAGAGTGGGACGATAAAGTGGAAGGTGAAGGGATGACTACCCCTTCCTCTCTGTCCATTTCCTGTCGCACAAAGTGACCCATCAATTCCAATGCCCGCGCAGCTATGTCCCCTCCTCCCCCTGAGATGACCGACACAGAGGACGATGACGACGCAGACGCAGAAGAAGCTTGCGACGAGGCATCCGATACCAGCCGCCATAGGTACCCAGGTTTGCCTCCTGCCGTCTCTTCCTCCCTCTCGAGGCCTGGATGATGTTTCTTCCTCTCCAACAACAAGCACAAAGCCGCCATCTGGCCCTTAATCAGATTGGGATTCCGCTCACACCCCTCCACCTGCGCTATCAAAGCCATCTCCGCTTCTTCCCACAAGGCATCCCCCGGCATGTATTGCTGTCGCCCCGCGCGCCATACAGTCTCATGCATAAGATGATACTCGTCAGCTTCATCTTCCTCCGTCTTTCCCTCCCCCAGATCCACCCCACGCTTGTTCAGAAGAAAAAGTAAAACACGCAGGCTCTCTTGCCGTACTTCAACAACACCATGCCTTATCCAAGTGGTCAAAAACTTCTCTAAAAGACAAAGGCTTCCCTTTCGGTCTCCAGCTTTATCTCTATTTTGAAGAGAAAGCAAAAGACCCCACCTTGTGGCCCAGGCCAGAAGACCAGCAAAACCAGGGAGAGAGGAAATGCGATTGTCGCCGTCGCGAATTATGTCCAGTAGGTCCGTGAGGGAGTTAGAGAGAATTTCGTGCAGTAAAAACTGCTGTTGCTGGTACTGGTGGTGGTGCTGCTGCTGCTGTTCGAACAAAGCAAAGAGATGGTGGAAATGCAGAAACATCTGTAGCGCTTCCTCCCTTACTGGTGGGCAAGTCATTGTTGGGCCCGCCAGCCACGTCTTCTCCTCCCACACATGCACACCTTTTCCGGCTGAAAACAGTGGGGCTAGATAGGAAAGGAGCATCTTGACTTCCCTGTCCTCGGTGTTTTCATGGTACAGACGCCGCGTTACACTTATGGTCCCTCGAAGCAAGGCGTTGGTCATGAGCAGGATGCCATGGAGAACATTGCAATCGAGAGAAGCAGAAGCCCTACCATCGCATGAGGAAGAAAGAGGAGAAGAAGGAAGGGCTGATACCAGTGCCGCCACTACCAAAGGGGCTCGGGATGGCCCTACTAAAGATGCAAAGGCGCGAGCGGCCGTGAGTCGCATCAGCCCGTCCGGCAAACATGCACATTGAGCGACCGAGGGAAGGCATTCCTTTAGGGACAAGTCCAAGGCACTGCTTGTCTCGTCCTCGGCCAGCTGTTCCGAAGGGGGCCTGAGGCGGGATAAAAGCAATATCAAGGGGAAAAGAGAGGGATTCGTCGTCACTGCCTTCGTCGACTTTTCATTCTCAAATGAAGCCACAGCTGCAACCCCCACACTGGCCAAATTTTTTAAAGCTAGGACTAGCGCTGAGTTTCTCCTCCCTTGCTTCATGACTTCGCCTTCCATCCCCCTCTTCAGCTCCCCCGCAACAATAAATAAAAAATCTGGATGCCGCCTCAAAAAATCATGGGCACTCGATGGACCCGCCTGCGTTGCAGCCGCCCCAGCCAGCCCCCCTCCCCCTCCTCGCTCCCCTTCACCACTGTCCGCGGCACCCAAGCTGTTCTTCCCGCTGCCCACAACAGAATTGATCAAAGCACCAAAGACCATGAGAGCTGAATTGCGAACTGCCCACCGGGAGTCGCGGAACCCTTCCAAAACCACCTCCATAGCTGGGGCCATAAAGCGTTGGGCGACATCCCGGGATGGACCTGAATCAAGGAGGAGGAGCCGCAACACATTCAGGGCGTGGATTCGTGTGCGCCAGCAGTCGCCATTTTCGCTGCTACTGCTGTTGCTGCTGCTGTTGCTGTTGTTGTTACTGTCGCTTGCAAGGGAGAGGAGTTGAGTCATGAGAGTTGGGAGGAGAACGGGCGGGCGGTTGGCTGGCTCGGCGCCGACGATACTGAGGAAACCAGAGGCGAGCCCAGCGGAACGCCGGAGGACAAAATGCTGCCGAGGGTTGCGGAGCCGGTCTAAGAGACCTTCCATCCAGGTGCGAGGAAGGAGAGCTAAGGAAGGGTAGGAAGAGCAGAGGAGCAAGGCTTTGGAGACAGCGAGGAGCGCTGCTTGGGTGACTTGAATAGCGCCCATGTGTTTCATCCGTCCAAGAGCTTCGAGTAAGCTTCGGCCGGTAGAATCTATCTTGGTGCTTCCACCCAGACATGCTAGCAGGTCTGGCATGTCTGATTTTACATGGCCACGGACAGTGGCATCTGGCTGCTGCTTCTGCTGCCTCCTGTTCTTAAACTTGGTGTTGCTGCCGATGGCGGTCGAGTAAGGAGCGACAGCCTGACTGACGATCTCGGCCAAGCAGGCCCCCACTTCTTTGACCATCATCCAACCCCCGACAATAAGTCGCTGACGCGCATCATCATCTTCGTCTCCCCCCTCTTCGTTATCTTTGCCATTGTCCTGCGTGCAATTCATCCCATCCTCCCTACCTTTGTTCCCCCCATCCGATTTACCCCGTCGAATCAAATGCCCTCGGCAATCCACAACCAAGCCTGGCCCCGCCGTATGCAACGCCGCTTCCTCTCGATACTCTTCCACGCCTCCCTCCTTACCTCCTCCCTCTCTATTCTCATCTCCGAGTTCTGAAAACAACGAATCCGGCAGCCCCTCGCCTGCCGTTCCAATTATTCCCAACGACACCTCTAACGCTTGATCTAACACAGTCATCAGCGAAACCACAGCTTCATTCCAACCCTTGTCCTCACCAACAGTACTGCAGCTCAATGTTGCTTCCTCCAACACGTACTTGGCCGCTTGAATGGCGCCGTACACCATCGTCACTCCTCCTCCCCCTCCTCCTCCTCCTCCTCCCTCACCATCACCGCCTTTCTTCCTTCCCCCCTGTACTATTTTCTTATGCCCCCACGCGGCTAGCCCTCTTTGAAAAGCTGCCAATCGTACCTCAATTAATTCTACGAGCTCCTGCAAAAACAAAGTACGACTCTCCCCCTTTCTTCTAGAATTGCTATTAGTACATCGACTGCTGCTGCTGTTGCTGTTGCTGCTGCTGCTGTTGCTACCCAATAACGGAATCCCCTCCCATCCCAACCCTACCACATACACCTCAAAAACAAGCCGCAGCATCAAGGCACCCGCCTCGCTCTCCCCCCTCCTCGCTGACAGGGTTAGCTGCAGCGCCCATGCCACAGCAGGTGCCAAGTCTTCAGGCGTGTCCCCCAAGCCACACAAAGGAGCCGGGAAAGAGACCAATAGGTCAAAAGCTGCTTTACGTGTGCGTTCCCAGGGCGCAAGGAAAAGATTGAGGAGGGTGTGTACTGTTGTAGAGGATGCATGAATGGGGTGCAAGGCACGAGCATACACAGCAGAGGTAATTTCGTCAGCACACTTTGGGGGTTGGATGATGGCTAGGTAGAGCGCGAGCACGTCCAGAGTGGGAGCGTTTCGCGAAACGTTCGTGCCGGGATAGAATCCCTCGCAGAGAATTCTACCGATGCGGGCGATGCAGATTTCGATCCGTTGTATCGCTGCTTCTTCCTGTGTCGGGAGAGACGGGTGAGGCGAGAGAAGAAGGGAAGATCCCTTCGGCAACAGTTTTCCTCCTCGTTGGATTTGAGCGTGCAGTTTGCCCAGGGCTACCCGCAATGCCTCTTGATAGCGGAGAAAGAGGGGGCGCAGGGCCCTTTCCAACCCATGACGCTGGCTTGAGAGAGGCGCCTTAAGCGCGATAGGCAGTGCTTCCTCCAGCAAGACTTGCTCTGCAAGTGTAGGAATAGTGGTGGTCTTGGGAGAGGCAACCAGCATGCGGAGAGCCGCCATCCTTACCTCCGAAAAGCCCGAGAGGCAACCTCGTCTAGCTTCTGCCACACTAAGCATAGGATACGCTGCCCCAACTTCGACGTCTACAATAGTGGCTGCTTTCCCCGCCTTTTTCCCACCTACTTTAGTGCTTGTCAGCTGCCCCCCACCCAACCGACGAGCCACCTCAGCCACCACTAATAATGCCCAGAGCATTATGCGGTCCCTTTGCTGCTGCTGCTGCTGCTGCTGCTGCTGATGCTGGTCGTGCTCGTCGTCCTCCTCCTCTTTTGCGAGCCTGCGTAGCTCGTGGAGCAAGGCCAAAATATTTCCTCCCGCATCCAAGCTCAATAGTTCCTCCAGCAAATAGTCAGCAACACGCACCCTTCGTGCCCCGTCCCGCCCGTCCACCAAAGCCGCCGCCACGGGTCGCAACCACAGGGTTCGCACCTTATCATGGCTGCTACTATTTCCACTGCTGCTGCTCTTCCCCTGCTCTGTACCCGCGCTCAAATTTCGAAGTATCTGCAAAAAAAGGCGACTGGCTGAGGCGGCTGTACTGCTGGACCCCGTGATGGCATCAAGAAGGGAGGGAATGAGGGTGGGGCTTTGCGTTAGCAGCTGTGCAGCTCCTACGACGGGAACGAGGATCTTGAGGCCTGCGTAGCGTGAGCGACGGGATGCGGGCTGCTTCGCCAGCATAGTTGCAAGTTGGGCGATGGAGAGGAGGCCTGATGGTAGTGGCTGACACCCTTCTATCCTCTCTCCCTCTTTCCCTCCCTCCCCCAATTTTTCCAGGGCTTGCAGCAGCTGGACAAGGCGCTCAAAGGCAGAGGGGACGACGGTGGCTACCCGCCTGTTCGTTGTCTCCCAGTTCCAGAAAAGAAAGTTGGCAGTGGTCGGGAGGGCACTTTTGAGAGAGAGGGCATCAACGACTCCACCCAGAGGAGCAGCAGCAGTAGCAGTAGCAGCATGCACGTACTCCGCTGCACGTAGCAGCCAGGTTTCCAAGCTCATGAAAGCGAGGAGACGTGCGGATGGCAGGGGAGACTGGCATTCGGCCAGGAGTAGGTCAAGGACTGGGCCTCCCAAAAGTGTAGTGATACCGCTGCTACCACCGCTACTACCGCTACTGTGCCCGTCGTCGTTAGTGTCATGCCGGGGGAGAGGGGTGGTGAGGATGCTGACAGGCGTCGCTATCAGCAGGGCCTTGGCTAAAGAAAGGCGAGCTTCGGGATAGTTTTGGGCAAGAGGGGTTAAGAGGGGTGCCACACTGTTGAGAGCGGGGAATGAGGGGAAATGCCCTGTTGTGATGGAGGAGGAGGTGGAGGTCGGAAGGAAGCAGGACTGCAGGGCTCGTGCTTGTGTGTCACGTGCCTCTTGCACTGCAGGACATGCATGAAGAGTTGCTAGAATGAGTCCTAAGGCCGCCTGGCCTTTCATTTCGGAGGGAACCGATGCCGCGCCGAGGAAGCAGACGGTAGAGTTGAGGAGTAAGGAAAATAAACTCTCGGACGAAGATGATGAATGACCGTTGATGTCACTCCCTCCACACAGCCAATGTAGCATACTCTGCCGCTCTGCTCCATCTTCTGTTGCACTATTCCAGGCGGCAAACAGTGTCGTCCAGGCTTTGAGGGCCTCCTGCGCCAAGCCCACAGATCCTTCATGCTGCTGCTGTTGTTGCCTCTGCTGCTGTTCCTTCTGTTGATTCTGCTGGCTACCGCCATTAACATTGCAGTCTTGTGAGTTTTGCTGAACGAAAGGCCTTGCTGCTTCAACCAAGGCCTTGATAGTATAGCGCATAAAGGGTTGGATTGAGTAGTCATGATCATTTACACCTCGGCCGCGACACAATGCCGCGCGCGTGGGACCAAAAAAAGCCATCTCGTCAATGAGCTGCAGAATGGTCGATATCTCGACTCGCGCATGCTTTTCTATCGACTCTGATCGTAAGAGTCCATTTTCTTGGATCCACTGATCTATGAAGGTCTGGGCTTGGGTAGTTTCGAGGGTGGGAAAGCTTTGGGCGGCAGCGAGGGCGACGAGTTGCAGGAGAATGCGATGGGTTGCTTTTTTTAGCAAGGCCGTCCGAGGGTGCAAATAGAGCTGCAGCATGAGCGTGTAGGCTTCTTCCAAGCTTGGGAGCGACACTGGCGTTGGAGGATGTGTGGTAGTCATGGCTTTGATCTTCTCCTTGAAAGTGTCCAACAAGTCTGCTTGTTCCTTGCCGCTCCTGGCCGTAAGTAAGCCCTTTCTCACCAAGAGGCGCACGCCCAATGGGTCGTCATCGGCCTTCTCCCCTTCGAGTTGCAATATTGAAAGGTTACGCACCACGCCATCTAGGGCCACTGGCCCCAAAGGGACTAGGTGCTTGGGCTTGACCAATGCCATGGCTGTGTCGTAGCCCAGATGGAGGGGAGGTCGTTGGTAGATGGAAGAGGGATCTGAGTTAGCTCTGGCCGTGAGCTCGCAAATTAAAGGAGGCGTGAAGCTGAAGTCCTGTGAGTCGGTAATTTGTGAGGGAAAATGTGTGACTTTTGTTGCAGTAAATGATGTAAATGCCCTAGACGAAGCCGCAACCTCCCATGCCATCGATGGCATCGATGCCGTCAATGCGCACGCCATCCTTCAGCAACGGCAACACCCGAGGAGGTAAACATTCCTTGACTTCATTTCATTTGCCTTTCCCACCTACACATCGCATAGACACGGACACGCAGCGCCAACGCCGGCATGGCAAGCAGCAGCAGCGGTGCGGCCGCTCCAATTAAAGTTGACCCACTCGTCCTCTCCTACAATGAGCAATCGAGCTTCTTTCCCGTGGCGGCCAATGTGACCACAGACACCGTTCCCTTATGCCTGTTCCTCGACAAGCAAGGCTGCAGACAGAAGGAGGACGGTGAGGAGGAAGCTTTTTTTATTGTGCAGGTGCATCATGAGCAGGGTGACGCACAAAAAAAGGAGCCACAGGTCTGGACTGCTACAATCCCTGCAGGGGAGACTGCTGGAAAGATGGTCACTCTAGCGGAGCTCTTGCGTAGCCCCGAAACAGTTACAACGCTGGAAGTGATTTCCTCATTATCAACACAAAAAGAAGACAAGCTCGCAGCGGGGGCGACGTTGACAATTAAGCAGGTGGTGGAGAAAGGCAAAAAGGTGCTCTTAAAACCGACTGTCTTGCGCGCCACTGACGCCCCAGTCGGAAGCCTGGCCATGGCCTTGTCACGCACAGCCACACAACTAGCCCATGCCCACTGTGCCTTGCTAGCGGCAGAAAGACTTAACAGTCTATACCAAGAAGAACATGAAAAGATGCAGGGTCTTTTGATGATGGAGGTGGCAAATAAGGACAGGGTCCAAGAGGAGTTAATGTTCAAATTTAATTTGCTTCTCAATACGAAAAGGGCAAAGATTGCCGAGCTTCTGCAACGGGTAGGAGAGAAGGAGACGGAGGCAGAAATGACGGATGAAGAGGAGGGAGGGGGGCAGGAAGAGGAGGAGGAGGGACAGGGCGGAGGCGCTGGGGGAGCAAGCGGGGGCTGGAAGGGAGCGAAGGCAAAGTTGAGAGCTCAGCGGAAGCTGCTTTGCGATGCCAGGGAGGAAGGAGGAAATGAGGGAGAGGAGGAAGAGAATAGTCACAAGAAAATGCAGGCGAAGAGGAGAAGGCTGTCCGCTGCTGCTGCGTCGGGAACCGGTCGTGGCAGGAGCAAGAGCAACCGTAGTAGCTTGGCGTTGCCCTTGAAAAAGGTCAAGGTGGAGGGGAGGAGCGAAGAAGATAGGGAGGGAGGGTTGGGGAGCTTATTGTCGGCTGTGAAAGGCACAAAGGAAGTTCTTGGAGGGATAGATGCGTTGTTGAGGGAGACGAAGAAGAGCGGTGCCAGCAGTAGCAGCAGCAGTAAGAAGCAGCAGCAGCAGCGGCAGTTGAAGGAAAAGAGGAAACAGGAGAAACGGGGACTGGACAGTAGCAGCAGCGATTACAATGGCGTCGATGACAGCTGCAGCAGCAGTGGTGATGATGGTGATGATTTAGTAGCTTACAGTGCGAAGGGCAAGAGTGAGGAGGGAGGTGAGGGCATTCACAGTGATAGTAGTGGTGATGACGGTGGTGGTGGAAGAGGAGGAAGACCGGCGACAAGTGGCTCTGAGAGAGACGACGATTTTGGGAGGAAGGAGAAAGGGCGAGGAGGAGGAAGAGGAGGAGGAGGAGGGGGAGGAGGCGTCGCCGCCGCTATGAATCCAGTTCTGAGGAGGGGTTTGATGGATGATTCGGATTCGGATTAGGAAAGGAAGGGGGAGGAAAGATGTTGGGAAAGAGGGAGGGAGGAAGGGGGGTGGAGAGAGCGGATGACAGGGAGACTACGAGGAGAGAATGGAAAGGTCGAGGTTGGAGTGAAGAGGAAAGATGTGTGTGAGCGTGTACAGTCAGCATGTATGAAAGCAAAAGCAGTCAAAAACGAGAAAGGTAAAAGCACATAACAAGCAGACATTCAAGCTCCAAGGCTTTTCGCTGTCGTTGTCGTTTTGGCCGCTCTTTCTACCATTTTTTCCAAAGGTTTGCAGGAGCTGCCTTGCCCTTGCGGCACGCCCACATCTTCCTCCCGAACCAGTCACTAGGTGCAAAAAAGCTCAAATTGACACTCCAACCTGAACCTGTACTGGTGATGTGTGTGTGAGTCCTGCTTGTCTTTTTCTCTTCCCTATTCATGCCTACAGTCGTGCACCTGACTAGCCTCACACAGACTAATGTTACTCCCTCTCTAGCTCATACCAGGCCCACACAAAGCGTTTTTCTCCTTTTCCCCTCCTTCATACTTATATGAGAGACATTGTCAAAATGAACAAATGAATGATAGGAGGATGCTACTCGGGGCTCATTTACTGGTTCTACTCTTCTTATAAATCCACTATCCACTACTTGTACTTGCACCTACTTTATGCACACTCTAACCACGTATCCCCCAACCCCTCTCATCCCTGCCTCATTCATTCTTCTTCCTTCCCTCCTTCCCTTCCGCCTGCTCTCCCTGCCTCCCTCCCTCCCTCCGTCCCTCCCTCCTGGCTCATATCCCGTCCAGGTCAAACTCGGGAATGGTGACACCGCAGCTGTCATCGATGATGTCGTGAATGATGGTGCCGTGCAGTGCCTGGACAGACAGGGAGGGGGCAATAGAGAAAAACGATGAAGAGAGTGAAGGCTCTATGATACATAAGCGGGGGCACATCCACCCACTATTCTTATATCTCAATACAAGCAAGGACCGACTACACTTACACCCATCCCTCGCCTTCCTCCTCCTATCTACCTGGAGCCAATGCCGGAGCTTGTCTCGTTGGGAGGTCAACTCCAGGGCCTTGGGCCGTCGCTTGAGGTTGGGGACGTGCATATCTACCAACATGGCTGCGAACACCTCGCACTATCGGGGGGCAAGGGGGGGGGGGGGGTAATGGAAGAGGATTGAGGAATCCATGGTGCTAACGTGGTCGTCTGGCAAGAAAAGAAACGACTGTGTGTATAAATTTTAGAAACCCTTTGTCTATGGTTTCATTTTATACAGGAAATCGCCCGACCCTTGCTCCCCGCTTGTCCCTCCTTTACGGGTCTACCTCCTGCTCCAACTGCTGCTGCTTGTCCTGGTACAGCGTCAGCTTCGTGCCACTCAATGAGGAGGCCGGATCAAAGGCGTAGTAGGCGAACACGTACGAATTTGCTAGCGCCCGCCTGGCCTTGTTCACCAGCGCCACGTCCTCCATCTCTTCGCGCTCCGCCCCCTTGGCCCGGGCGTCGTCTTCGTTGAGGAATGTCTGGGTGCAAGGGAGGGAGGGAGGGAGGGCTGGCTTAAAACCTGGACTATGAGACCGAAAGGTGGTGTGGCGTACTCCGACCGTGCCACGAGTAGGAAGTACAGGGGAAAGAGAGGGCAGAAAGGAGGGAGGGAGGGAGGAGGGAAAGGCGTACCTGGGCTCGGTACTGGTTAAGGTAGAACATGAAGCGCTTAGTGTCGTCCCCGTTGGCAGAACCCACTCCCTCCCGCCCGCACTCGTGGCCCTCGATGCGGTTCCAGGTGTGGCCCACGTTCTTCTCCACCCTCCCCGAGCACTTGTAGCACCAGTATCCGCCGCACTTGCACCGCCTGGGGGAGGGGAACGGAGCAGGGAGGGAGAGAGGAATGAGAGGGAGAGACATGTGTGCATGTAGGTTTTTGGAGGGATATCATCGTGACCGCAAGCTATGGGTGCCATGCTCAAAGCGAAATCCAGCAAGGCAGCCGGTCAGCAGCACCCAGCTCACCTTGACAAGACAGCGCCGCAACCAAGGAACACTCGCTTGTCCATGGTGCCCGCCCTCCCTTCCCCCCTCCCATCCCTCCCACCCACCCGTCTGCCCTCTTACATGAAGTTGCAGCCCTCAATTCGATGCACGAAGGCCGCACACCACGGGCAAGGCTTGCTCGTCGTCTTCAACAGCTCCAACGTGGCCATCTCCGCCTCGTCCGCCGTCCGCTCTTTCCACTTGGTCGCGTACTCACACGCCAGGACAAAGTGAGGTTCTGCCGCGCACGAGAAACACCACTTGAGCCGACACCCAGGGCATTTCACAAGCACCGGCGCTGTCCCCCCTCTTTCTGCCGCTGCTGCTCGGCTACCGACCACACTAATCCTCCCTCCCTCCCTCCTTCCCTCACCCCCTCCCTCCTGCAGCTGCGCGTACAGGCCACAGTCGACCCCTGGACAGGGCTTTATCACGCCTTGGCAGTCTCCCACATAGTATGATATGTCTTGCTTCAAGTACTGGAAGGGGTTAGATGGGAGTGAGGGAACACATGTTGGATCACAATCGCCAGCTCACTCGATCACTACCCTCCCGCTCTCCCTCCCTCCCTACCTACCTACCTACCAACCCACCTTCTCCACATCCTCCTTCTTTAGCAACTCAAGCACCGTTTCCTCCTTATATCTCTGCGGGCAGCGCGGGTACAGGCAGGTAAGCTTCTTGGCCTCTCCCTCCTCTACCTTGGTCTTGAACTGCTGCCCCACGCAGTCTCGACAGAAGACATGCCCACACTCCAACGACATTCCCTCGCTCTCCCCCTCCCTCCCTCCCTTCTTTTCCTCGAAGCAAACCTGGCACTCAAAAGTGGTCGGCGCTGCTGCTGCCGCCGCCGCCGCTGCTGCTGCTGCTGTTACTCGCCCTCCCCCCTTGCCCTTTTTCTGCTTCCTCCCACCTCCCGTTGCTGCTGCTGCTGCTGCTGCTGCTGCTGCCGCTGTTTCAGCCTTGGCTGCTACTGCTGCTGCGCGGTACTCTTCCAGGAAGTGGGTGGCCTCTTCGAAATTGTCCATGAGCTCCCGCACATTCCACCTGTACCGCCTTAGCAGCATCTAGAGAAAAAGACAGAAAGCGAGAGCAAGGAAAGCAGGATTGGTAATTTGTACCTTGAGGGAGGGAGGGTGAATGGGAAGGACGGTCTTACCTTCGCCTGCAGCGCTTCCACGTTCAGCAACTCCATGGCATCCCCCATCAGCTTCTTTTGCTGCACCGCCAAGTCCGTCTCACTCAAGATGCGATAAGGTGAGACCCCCCCTCCCCCTTTCCCTCCCCATGTGCTAAGTGGCGAGTTCTTGCCATCCCCGTTTGTGCTGCTTGAACCATCCATGATAGACAAATACCCGCCTCCGTCATCTTCATCATATTCATACTCATAGCTGTCTTCCTCCTCGTCCTCAACCTCCTCTTTTTCCTCCTCCTCGTCCTCTTCCTCTCCCTCCCTCGCTTTCATTTTGCTGCCCTGCTCAATCATATCCTCGGCTATGCGCGTCTCTTCATCCGCTGCTTGATATTGTTGGTGGAGTACGTACGATGGGAGGGTCGAGAGAGGAAGTGGTGCAACTGGTCACGGCAATTAATGATCCAGGGTGCCGACGGGAATGGAGGAGGTAATTTGTGGGGGGGGGTGCGTGTGAGGTTGGATACAAAAATGCACGAGGAATCCCCATACCCTTCCGCACTCAGTACCAAATTTTCACTCAATGTGTATCCCCAGACTTATCCACACGACGTACCTTGAAGGCTGCTGGCCAGAGGCATCGAGTCGACCTCCCCCATCATTTCTTCCTCTTCATTAGCTTGCGCTTTACCACTCTGTTCCTTGCCCATCCTGCGACGTTGTCGCCCTCCATTGCGCCCGGGTCCTTCCCTGGCGGCGCTTCCTTGACGCTTAGGGGGCATTGTCGCGATGGAAGGAAAACCTTTTACGAGCTTCTCCCTTCCCTCCCGCTGGTGCAACTTGTGGCTGTTGCTTTCAGTACCGCGCTCGGGGGCTAGCTGAGCAAATCTGTCGAGCAACCGGACTCAGGCCCTTCAACCTGTGCATGAGAAGTGTTTTTGAAGCCCAGGAAGGAGGATGATTCACTACAACTTTGGGCGAGAACAGGAAAATCAACCCTTCGACGAGAGCTCCGACTGCGAGCGCGACAAGCAGCAGGCAGCCCTGCTATGGCCAAGAGCCGTTACCAATCGTACAACGAGGCACTTCCTTGCCAGAACAAGCCTGCACTTGCGTAAGCCCTCCTCCAGGGCCACACACGAACAAGCTTATCCCTGCGCCGTACTTATGTACTGTTTATCTCACTTATTCCCTTCTCGCCCCATCTCATCGCAGCAAACGAGAACACCTGCAAACGTGCAAACGGCGGTTCGTTTCAAGCCCGACCATACACCGATGTCCTCCCCACAGCCCGACGCCGCAAGCAGCAGTAACAAGCCTTCTTCTTCATCCTCCTCGTCGTCCTCAACGGCTCTGACAAATCTGGGGGCCTGGTTCCGTGACAGCTTGTCCCTCACGCCCCCCACACCCACACCTTCCGCAAGCACAAGCTCCACAAACACGAAAGCCTTGCTGAGGCAACTGCGTCTGGAAGTCCAAGGCGTCGCTATTGGCGAAGTTCGCGTGCTCGTAAGGGCCGAGGGACAGATGCTGACGGCGGAGGACGGCATTACTTTTGATTGGTACCGAAGTTTCAGTTCGAATGGTGACCTGCGGCCCATCCCCCGGGGCGTAGTGCAAGGCCGGTGTGCCTCCTACCAACCCTCGGCGGACGATGTCGGGGCCCGGATCTGCTTGCGTGCTTCTTTGCAACAAAGTGGAGGGGATGGTGTCAATGAGAGGCCCTTGTCTGTTTTCCATGAGGTTGGCCCATTCCCTCTGAGTGAGACAACGGCCAAACGCCTGACCGGGTGCCTGGAGCAGCACAGCAGCAGCAACCATAGCAACAACAACGACAACAGCAGTAGAAGTAGACTTAGTAGTAGCAGCAGCAGCAGTATCACATTCTCATGTCTGATAGAGCCTGACAATCCTCGTGAAGTGTACGACCTCGTTTTGTCATGTAATGGCGTGGCCCTTTGGTCCCGTCCTTTCTCCTCCTCCTCCTCCTCCTCTTCCTCCTCCTCCTCCCATCCCACGGCTTCCCCTTCATCTCCACGCACACCCATCAAGGCAAAGACTTGGAAACCCCTAGATGACCTCTCCTCATCCCCGTCCTCTTCAGCCTGGTCCTCCTCATCTTCACCATCCTCTTCCTCCTCTGTGCCATCCTCATCCTCTTACTCTTCTCCAGACAAAACCAAGAGAAGCCAGGCCCAAGCTGCTATTGCCACTGCTGTAATAAACGAAGAGAAGGCACAACATGGAGAACTGCTCGGGCAAGGCCCATGGAGCACACAAACCAAAATCGCTCTCCCTCCCTTATCGCCTGGCCTCGTCGTCATCCAGCTCCCCCTCTTTTTTGAACGGCAACAGCAGGTGCCGATGGAGGAAGGGAAAGAGGGGGGGATTGAGGGTAGTCCTTCCAGTCCTTGTGATGAGTTGATGTTGGTTCGGCGGTTGTGTGTGGCTACGGCAGAGGAGAGGAACTTGCTGGTGTTGCTATGGAGGGAGTGGAGGAAAAGGAGATTGGCGCCTAAGGAGGCGGAGGACTCGAGCCTTTTGGTCGGGCTTGAGGTGGAGGAGGATGCAGGGAGGGAAGGAAGAGGGGAAGCTGCAGTTGAACAGCAAGAGTTTGTTTCTAGAGAAAGAGATAGTACCGACGTGGATAACAGCCCCTGTGAGGTGCCTGTAGATTCTGCAGCATCGTCCTCCTCCTCGTCCTCCTCCTCGCCCACTGCTTTTTCGCTTGAAGCAGATATGGAAGGTGTTCGTAGCTCCCTTTTCTCCCTCCTTCTGCTCCTCAACCAGGCCTCCACTGCCACTACCACCACCACCAAGCGCACTCTCTCCCTCCCTCCCCTCCTCCCCTCCCTCTGTGCGCGGGTCCGGTCCCTCCAGGAGATCTTCAACAGGCTTCAGCTGCACCTAGAGGCCCTGAAATTAAAATTGATTTCAAACGAAATGGCCTCCTCTTTAGCCCGGCAAGAGAACGAAGAAATATGTAATCAAATCGTATTACTGCAGGCGGAGAGGGAGAAAGAGAAGGCATTTTTGGTGAGATCGTTGGCGGAGCGAGGTGAGGAAGTAGAAGCAGGGGAAAGACTGCTCTTGGAGAAGGAGAAGGAGTTAAGGGATGCTAAGGAGCACATTCTTGCGCTTTTAAGAGAGAGAAAAGAGTTAGAGAGGAGGAAGGAGGGGAGGATGGAGGACGAGAGGGAGGACCTGAAAGCCGCGCATGCTCCATTGAGGGAACCAAAGGGCGACGGTGCTACTGCAGCTGCTACTACTCCTGCTGCTCAGTTCACAACCGTCACTGCTGTTGCGGTCAAGCAAGAGGAGGGGGAGGAGATGACAGGGACACCTACTTCTCCGTCACATTTAAGCACCCCTCCACGCAACTTTCCCAGCACCGCCAACAGCAGCAGCAGCAGCAGCAACAACAACAACAACAACAACAACAACAACAACAACAACAACAACAACAACAACAACAACAACAACAACAACAACAACAACAACAACAACAACAACAAC